>Ga0196963_10000444_pt1 | contig 38508 bp, 24 predicted proteins | sample S1_5metaG_FD_148600 | JGI IMG/M metagenome (GOLD analysis project Ga0196963, IMG submission 148600) | Soil microbial communities from Anza Borrego desert, Southern California, United States - S1_5 | ecosystem: Environmental > Terrestrial > Soil > Desert | place: USA: California | collected... | reverse complement strand
GCCTGCGTCATGGAGCGCGGGCTGCGCATCGTCTTCCAGGACGGGCCGACCCTGCCGCGCGAGGACGTGCTGGCCTGGGTGAAGCGCGGCTTCCCGCAGCGCGCCAGCCTGGTCGATCCCGATCGCGCGACGCTCGAGCGCCTCGCCGAGTTCCTGCGCTCGCACGGCGCCGTGCGCGAGGTCCATCAGGTGCGCGTCGCCCACGAGGCCTTCGACGGCGGCGTCACGCGCATCATCGAGATCGGGCTGTCGCTGCGCGAGCCGTACATGCCGGCGGTGCTGATCGGCGGCGAGCGCCACTGGATCGACGCCGAAGGCCGCGTCCTGCCCGGCGTCCTGCCCGCGCCGGCCCAGGCGCGCCCGGTCCTGCGCGGCATCGAGGTCGGCGGCCCGCCCGCGGTCGCCGAGGCGCTGGCGCTGTGGCGCGAGCTCGAATCGCAGGTCGAACCGGGACTGATCACCGACATCCACCTGTTCGACGACCTCGACCTGAAGGACCAGCGCGGCATCGTCCTCGCCACCCGCCAGGGCAGCCGGCTGATCTGGGGCCGCCCCGACGAGGACCGCTTCGGCGTCGACCGCGCGCGCAAGATCCGCGACCTGGTGCACACCATCCGCTGCCAGGGCGACCTGTCGCGCATCGCCGTGATCAACGTGCGCTTCGGCCAGCCGTTCTTCGTCCTGCGCTGACCACGATCCCCCGTCCGGATCGGCGCGCGCCGCCGCGCCTGCCCTGACCAGGCTGGCGCGGCGCATCCTGTACATGCCTGCGCCCACGGCCATGTCGTCAGCGCCCCCGTCGGGCCACTGTCGGCGCCGTGACCGGGTGGTTCCTGATCGTCGGCGCGGTGTTCATCGTCATGGCGCTGTCGTCGACGCTGCTCAAGCGGCTGCCGCTCTCGACGTCGATGCTCTACCTGGGGCTGGGCTACGCGCTCGGTCCGGGAGGCGCCGGCCTGCTGCGCATCGACCTGCACGAGGACGCGCTGCTCATCGGGCACCTCGCCGAGGTGGCGGTGATCGTCTCGCTGTTCACCGCCGGGCTGAAGCTGCGCGTGCGGCTGTCCGACGACAACTGGCTGCTGCCGGTGCGCCTCGCCTCGGTGTCGATGGTCGTGACCGTCGCGTCGATAGCCGCGATCGGCGTCGTCGCGCTCGGCCTGCCGCTCGGCGCCGCGGTGCTGCTCGGCGCGATCCTCTCGCCGACCGATCCCGTCCTGGCGTCGGAGGTCCAGGTGGCGCACCCGGAGGACCGCGATCGCCTGCGCTTCAGCCTGACGGGCGAGGCCGGGCTCAACGACGGCACCGCCTTCCCGTTCGTCATGCTCGGACTGGGCCTGCTCGGCCTGCACGCGCTCGGCGAGGGCTGGTGGCGATGGCTGGTCATCGACGTCGCCTGGGCGGTGGCCGCCGGCATCGGCATCGGCTGGATCCTCGGCGCGCTGGTCGGCCGGCTGGTGCTGTACCTGCGGCGCGAGCACCGCGAGGCGGTCGGCCTCGACGACTTCCTCTGCCTCGGCCTGATCGCGCTGGCGTACGGCTGCGGCATCGCCGCCTCCGCCTACGGCTTCCTCGCCGTGTTCGCCGCCGGCCTGTCGCTGCGCCACGTCGAGATGCGCGCCTCCGCGCGCGACAAGGCGAACGGCCACGCCGCGGCGCGCCGCGCGCCCCCTGACGCGTCGCCGACGCTGTCGCCCAAGGACGCGGCGGTGGATCGGCAGCAGGCGCCGTCATTCCTGGTCGCGGCGGTGCTCGGGTTCAACGAGCAGGTCGAGCGCATCGGCGAGGTCGTGCTGGTGGTCGTGGTCGGCGCGCTGCTGGCCACCGTGACGATCCCGCCGGCGGCGTGGTGGTTCGTGGCGTTGCTGCTGGTCGTCGTGCGTCCCGCATCGGTGGCCATCGGCGTGGTCGGCTCGCGCGCCTCGACGCCGCAGCGGCTGATGATCGGCTGGTTCGGCATCCGCGGCATCGGCTCGCTCTACTACCTGATGTTCGCCCTGCATCGCGGCGTCGATGGCCCGCTCGCCGAGCTGCTGGTCGGCCTGACGCTGGCGGCGATCACCGTCTCGGTGGTGGTGCACGGCCTGTCGGTGACGCCGCTGATGGCCGTCTACGAACGCGCCCGCGCGCGTCGGCACGGTCGTGCTGGAAGTCGCGATTCGAGCCGTGGTCAGGAGCCGCCGACGTCCGACGCGTAGTGATGGTTCAGGCACGGTCCGCACAGCCCATGGCTGATCGGCAGCTTCGCCGCGAGCAGGGACGGCACCCAGTCCCAACGCTCGACGTGGCGCTGATGGCGCACGCAGCGGCAATGGCTGCATTGATGGATGATGCCGTCGCCGTCCACATACGCGGAGACGTCGTCCGTCGCCGCGTCCCGCGCATGCCCGCGCTCCATGACGCAGGCGTTCACCACCAGGATGCCACGACCGCGCGGCAACGGGTACGCGGTGAGGCGGAACTCGCGGAAGCGCTCCGGCGAGGAGCACTCGTAGACGAACGACCACGGCGAGCCCCCGACAAGCACCGCTCGATAGCTTGCCTCGAAGAAGGCGTGCGTCGGGCCGGAGATCGCCTCGAGCAGCCCGTCGCCGATCGTCCACCGTGACTGGTCACCGCCATTGTCGCCGGCGAAGCGGTCCCAGGCGTCGTTCGTGTAGGCGAGGACGAAGTCCGGGTCGATCGCGAAGGCCGAGGACGACGCCCGGTCGAGATCGGCGAGGTCGTGTCCGGCGAGAGCCGGGGCGAAATCGGCGCGCAGGCGCATGTCGGCTCCAGGTCCGCGCGAGGATCACCACGATCCCCGTGGTGGATCCACATGGCCGTTATGGCGACTCCGCCAGCGAGGGACAGCCCAGGCTGATCGCCGGCGGGAGGCCGGTCGACAGGTACGAGGATCTGACGTTCGACGATCCCTCTTTTGCCGCCGCGCAGATCCTCGCCATCACCGTCGTCCGCGGAGTATCATCCTTGTCGCGCTCCGGCCGCATGTCAATATGCCCGACATATAATCGAGGCGGCGCGCGCTGCCGGGCGACCCTCGTGGTGGTTCCCGGCGGCGGGATCCCGTGCTGCCGAGGAACGCCCATGAGCCCGTCGCAGGCCGCTGCTGGCCGCCGTCCGAACCGCTACGACGCCTCACGCGCGCTGCACGAGCGCGCCTGCCGCGTGCTCGCAGGCGGGGTCTCCAGCGAGTTCCGCAAGGTGCAGCACCCGCACCCGCTGTTCTTCGAGCGCGCCGCCGGCACGCGCATCGTGGACGTGGACGGCAACGAGTACCTCGACTTCGCGCTCAGCCAGGGGCCTCTGATCGTCGGGCATTCGCACCCGGCCGTGCTCGCGGCCGTCGCGTCGGCGACCGAGCGCGGCCAGCTGTATGCCGGCCAGTCCCTCGGCGAGCTCGAGCTCGCCGAGACCCTGCAGCGGCGCATCCCGTGCGCCGAGCGGCTGCGCTTCTCCCTGTCGGGTTCCGAGGCCGACCACGTCGCGCTGCGCATCGCGCGCGCCGCGACCGGGCGCCCGCGCTTCATCCGCTTCGAGGGCCACTACCACGGCTGGTTCGACAACGTCGCATCGGGCATCGGCGGGGCGTCCGTGGAAGCCCTCGGCCCGCGCGAGGCGCCGACCGCGCGACCGTGGACGGCCGGACTGCCGCCCGGCGCCGCCGACGAGTGCATCGTCCTGCCGTGGAACGACCTCGCGCTGGTCGAGCGCACGCTCGCGCGCCGCTCCGGCGAGATCGCCGCGATCGTCACCGAGCCGGTGATGTGCAACACGTCGTGCGTGACGCCGGACCCCGGCTTCCTCGCCGGCCTGCGCGACCTGTGCGACCGCCACGGCGTCGTGCTGATCTTCGACGAGGTCATCACCGGCTTCCGGCTCGCGCCAGGCGGCGCCCAGGAGCGTTTCGGCGTCGTCCCCGACCTCGCGGTGTTCGGCAAGGCGCTGGCGAGCGGCTGGCCGATCAGCGTCATCGCCGGGCGCGAGCGGTTCATGCGCCTGCTCGCCGACGGCGTCGTCATCCACGCGGGGACGATGAACGCCGGCGTGCCGTCGATCGCCGCCGCGGCCGCGACGCTCGCGCAGCTCGACCGGCCCGGCATGTACGAGCGCCTCCACGCGCTCGGCGGACGCCTCGCGGAAGGCCTGCGCCGGGCCGCGCGCGACGCGGGCGCGCCGCTGCTCGTCCAGGGCGCCGGGCCGATGCTGCACACCGGCTTCACGCCGCTGGCGCGGGTGCGGGACCTGCGCGACGCGCTGAGCTACGACCGGCCACGCGGTGCGGCCTTCGTCGCCGGCCTGCAGGAGCGGGGAGTGCGCGTCATCGCGCGCGGCCTGTGGTACCTGTCGACGGCGCATACCGAGGCGGAGGTCGACCACGCCATCGCGGTCGCGTCCGACACGCTCAGGGCGATGGAGGGGGGCCGCCCGTCGCCTCGCGCGCACGACGCGCCGTGACGCCGTCCAGCGGGTGCATCGGGCGGCGCAGGCGGCGATACGGAACGCCGCGCAGGGCGGTGGGGCAGGGGCCGGGCGTCTCGACGGCGATGTGCGACGCCGCGATGGCGTCGTAGGCGCGGCGATGCGCCACGGCGCCCTTGACCGCGACCACCCGCGCGAGCGCCGGTTCGAGCCCGTGGCAGCGCCAGAAGCCGAGATCCCACGCGGGGATCGCGCGCGACGTGACCACGACCCGGACGCGGCCGTGGCGGACGACGGCGGACGGGCCGGCGTCGGCGCGCTGGCCGCAGAGCGCCGCGAGCGGGCTCGACGGATCCTCGAGCCGGAACACCGCCTCGCCGACCGACTCGACCGTCCAGAGCCGCTCGATCGGCGCATCGCCGGTCCAGCCGCGGCCGCCCAACGGCAGGCGCACGCGGGCCGAAGGGCCCGCCGACGCGAGATCGGCGACCGCCGCGGCATCCGCGAGCGACGCGAGCACCTCGCCGCCGACGTCGTGGTCCAGCAGCAGGCGCAGCAGCCCGGTGGCGTCGCCTCGAGCTCCCGCGCCGATGTTGTCGGCGGTTTCCGCGACGACGACGGGACCGGCGCCCGCGGCCCGGATCGCGTCCAGCGCGGCATCCCAGCGCATGCCGATCCGGTCGCCCTCGCCGCGACGCGTCCAGGCGAGGTCGGCCAGCGCGTCGGCGGTCGCTCGCGCGGCGTCCTCGGAGCCGATCGTGCTGACGCACGCGGCGACGCCGACGTCCGCGTGGTCGGCGTAGGCGAAACCGGCGAACACCGCCGCCTCGAGGATCGACCCGTCGGCGGCTTCGGCCGATCGGGCCGCCGCCTCCAGCGAGCGCATGGGCTCCTCCGCCGTCGCCGTGCCGATCGGGGCCCACATCGCGCCGACGTGGGCGACGACGCAGCGCCCGCGCCTGCGCTCCTCGATCAGCCGCGCGAGGATGTCCGCCGCGCGACGGCCGCTCTCGCGCAGGTCGTCGTGCGGATTGCGCCGGCACGCGACGACCGCGTCCAACGCGGCGCACATCGCCGCCGAGGGGTTGCCGTGCAGGTCGAAGCACGCGACGATCGGGATGTCCGCGAGCCGCGGCAGGCGACGCAGCCGGACGAGCGCCTCGCCCTCCGCGTCGACGTGCGACGCGGTCATCATCGCTCCGTGCATGCACAGGAGGACGCCGTCGGGGCTATCGCCGAGCGCGCTTGCCGCGGCCATGGCGTCGACGAAGGCGTCGAGCACTCCGTCCTCGGCGGGCGGCGACGGCCAGGCATCCATCGCGATGCCGGGCACGACGATCCAACCGCGGCTCTCGACGCCATCGAGCGCGCCATCGAGCGCGGAGCCGTCGCCGCGGCTGCGCAGCAGGTGGCAGCCGCTGCGGACGCGGAACGCCGACGACGGCGTGGTCCCCGCGACGAAGCCGTTGCTCTCGTGCGAGAGCGAGGCGACGACGATCCGGGCGGCGCGATGGATAGGGCGCATGCGATGGCTTCCCGCTGGTCCGGCTGGTGGCGTCGCGCCCATCCTCGTGTCGCCGCGCGCGTGTCGACCGGCGGATCGTGAATATGCCCGACATTATGTTTGCGACGCCGCGGCCTCGCTCCATCATCCGCGCACACCGCATGATCCTCACCTCGCTCGCGGACGCGGCGCGCTACGACGCCCTGCACCCGCTGTTCGCCACCGCGTTCGCCTGGCTTCGCGCCAACCCGGACGCGCCGTGCGGCGCCCACGTCATCGTAGCCGACCGCCTGCGCGCGCTGGTCGACGCCGGCACCACGCGCGATCCGGCGGGCGGCCGCCTCGAGGCGCACCGCGACCACATCGACGTGCACGTGGCGCTCGCGGGCGGCGAGCTCATCGAGTGGGCGAGCGTCGGCGCCCTCGCAGGCGACGGCCTGTTCGATGCCGAGCACGACGTCGGGTTCTTCCGCGATCCGCCGGTGCCGTCGGTGTTGGCGCTGGAGCCGGGCCACGCCGCGGTGTTCTGGCCGGACGACGCGCACAAGCCGCTCTGCCGGGTGGGCGGGAGCCCCGCCGCCTACCGCAAGGTCGTCTTCAAGGTCCGCCTCGGATGAGCCCGCGCGACGCGTCCGGGACGATCTGCCGACTCGCCAAGCTGGTCGCGGCCGGCGGTCCCGCGCGCTTCGCCGCAGGACATCGCCTGCGACCATGAACCAGATGCGTCCAGGCGACGCGGCACGATCGGCGCGGACCGGTGTCGTGGCCGCGGTCGTGATGGGGCGCTCATCCCCACCCTGGCCGCTGTCCTGGCGATGGCCGCGCTGGTCATGCCCGGGCCATGGAGCGCTTGCGACGCCCGCGTGCGCCGGCGAGGATGCGCGTCGATGGCGAACCGACGTCCAGCCTCCAGCGTCGACGGCGTCATCCTCTGGCTGCGCCGCCACATCGCGACCAACGGCTTGCGCGTCGGCGACGCGCTGCCGACCGAGGTCGAGATCGCCGCGAAGGTCGGCGTCAACCGCTCGACGGTCCGCGAGGCGATCACCGGGCTGAAGGTCCTCGGCATCATCGAGTCGCGGCGGCGCGGCGGCATGCGCATCGTCCGGGATCCGGTGCTGCTCGAGCTGCGCGACTGGTTCGCCGGCGATCTGGACGACGGCATGTGGCAGGTCGCGATGGAGTTCCGCGCGGCCATCGAGCGCGGCATCGCCGGCGTCGTCGCCAACCGCATCACCGCCGCCGGCATCGCCCGCCTCCGGCGCCTGCACGGCGCCGTCGACGCCGACGGGCCCGCCGAGCAGGTGGCCGCCGCCGAACGGGGATTCCACTCGGCGCTCGCCGACGCGTCGCTCAACGACCTCGTCCGCCTGATGTCGACGCTGCTCGCCGCGCTCTTCCAGGACAAGACCGTGCCGCCGCAGGCGGACCCCGCGGTCTGGCGGCGCGAGCACGCTCCGCTGATCGAGGCGCTGGAGCGGCGCGACGCCGCGACCTTCGTCCGGCTGATGGCGGCGCATACCGAGCCCTACCTCGGCGTCCGGCCGGCCGCGCGACGCCGCAAGGACTGATCCGCCGATCGGACCGGCTGACGGCCGGGCGATGCGCGCCCGCCCCACTCGGCCGCGGACACCGTCGGGCACGCGAGGCCCGCGACCATCCGGTCGAGCGAGACCGGATCCTTGAAGGCGGACCCGGTCACGAGGCAGACGACGCGCGCGCCCGCGGCGATGCGGCCGTCGCGCCGCGCGGCGATCGCGCCGGCGAGCGCGGTCGCAGCGGCCGGCTCGGCGAACACGCCCTCCTCGCGCGCCAACGCCTCCTGCGCGCGCCAGACCTCGGCGTCGGACACGACGTGGCCGGTGCCGCCCGATGCCGCGCAGGCGGCGATCGTCTCGTCGCCGTCGATCACGGTCGGCACCTGGAGGCCGCTGATCGCCGTCGCGCACGCCACCGCCGTCGCGCGGCGGCCCGCGCGCAGCGCGCTGGCGATCGTGTCGTTGCCCGCCGGCTGGACGCACTCGACGCGCGGCGCCGGGCCGGCGCCGGACGCGCGCAGCCGGGCGAAGCCGCGGGCGACGGCGAGCGCCAGGCCGCCTCCGCCGGCGGGGCAGAAGACGTGCTCGGCGTTCGGATCCTGCTCGGCGATCTCGAACGCGATGGTCTCGACGCCGGTCATGCCGATGGGCGAGAAGCGGTAGGCGCTGATCTCGAGCGACGCATCCGGTCCGCCGCCGTCGCGTGCGAGCATGCGCAGCACCGCGTCGGAGATCGCCGCGTCGACGCCGAAGCCGGTGATCCGCGCGAGCGTCGCCCCGTACGCGAGCATCTGCTTGATCTTGCCCGGCGGCGCCGTCTCGACCAACGCGATGTCGCAGGAGGCGCCGGCGGCGGCGCAGTAGGCGGCCAGGGCGGCGCCGGTGTTGCCGCTCGATGTCGCGAGGCAGCGCGTCGCTCCCCGCGCGCGCATCGCGGAGACCGCGACGGCGGCGAAGCGGTCCTTGTACGATCCGGTCGGGTTCGACGACTCCAGCTTCAGGCTCAGCTCGATGCCGAGCGCCGGGCCGATGCGGCGCGATCGGACGAGGGGCGTGCCGCCCTCGCCGAGCGTGATGCGCGCCGCGGGGTCGACCGGCGCGATGAGCTCGGCCCACCGCCAGACGCTCATGCGAAGCTCGCCGACAGCCGCCGCTGCAGGGACGCCGGGATCAGGGCGCGCTGGTAGCCGCCATCGACCGTCACCACCGTGCCGGTGAGGTAGCTCGCGTCCGGGCCGCACAGCGCCGCGATGGTCCGCGCGATCTCCGCGGGATCCGCCCATCGCCCCAAGGGGATCGCATCCTCGCTGGCGCGGCGCAGGTCGAGCGCGAGGTCGTCGCGCGTCGTCCAGTCGTTGCCCAATGCCGCGTCGACCGCCCCCGGGGCGACCGCGAGCACGCGGATGCCCGCGCGCCCGTAGAGCGAGGCCATCTCGTAGGTCAGGGATTCGAGACCGCCTTTCGCCGCCACGTAGGCGGCGGCGACGCCCCCGCACCGCGCGGCGTTGAGCGACGAGACGTTCACGATCACGCCGTGCCCGGCGGGCCGCATGAGCTCGGCCGCCCATCGCGCGATGAACGCCGGCGCGGTCAGGCAGATGCGCAGCGTCCGCTCCCAATCGGCCAAGGTCGCCTCGCGCAGCGTCTGCAGCCGGCGCCACGCCGCGTTGTTCACGAGCACGGCGACGCCCGGCGAGCGGCGCGCGATCCCATCCAGCGCGTCCGGCAGCCGCTCGAGGTCGGCGAGATCGGCCACGGTCGCGGCGGCCGCGGCGCCGACCGCGCGCACGCGCTCCGCCGCGGCCCGTACCCCCGCCTCGTCGACGTCCAGCAGCTCGAGGTCGTGGCCGCGGCGCGCCAGCTCCAGCGCGATCGCGGTGCCGATCGCGCCGGCGGCGCCGGTGACGACGGCGACGGGGCGGGCGCTCACGACGACGCCCCGGGGGCCTCGACGACCACCGCGAGCGCGTCGCCTACGCGTACGCGCGGCTGCGCGCGCAGCACGGCGACGATCCCGTCGCACGCGGCCGACACCGCCTGCTCGCGGTCGCCGAGCCCGTCGCTGATCAGGCCGATCGCCTGGCCGCGGCGCACCCTGTCGCCGAGCCCGACCAGCGCCGTGAAGAAGCCGTCGGTCGGCGCCGGGTGGCCTGCCTGCAGGTGGCCGGCGCCGGGCCGGTCGTCCTCGACGACCAGCGCGTCGGCGCGCGGCGCAGCCGGAGTGTCGGACGGCAGCATGCCGAGCGCGCGCATGACGCCGAGGCAGCCGGCGATGTAGGCGTCCACGCCGGCGGGATCGCAGCCGCCGCCGCCCCATTCGGCGTACACCGCCGGGACCCCGGCGTCCCGGGCCACCGACAGGGTGCGGCCGTCGAGGCTCGCGGTCGTCCCCCAGACGAACGGCAGGCCGAACGCCGCCGCCATCCGCCGCTGGGTCGCGAGGATGCCGGGATCGCGGACCAGCGCGTAGCCGCACAGCGGCAGCACGCGCAGGCCCGCGCCGCCGCTGTGCAGGTCCACGTACGCGTCGCTGGCGGCGATCATGCGGCTGACGGCGAAAGCGGCGCGCTCGGTCGGCCCACCGTCGGCGCGGCCCGGACACACGCGGGCGAGATCGAGGCCGTCGGCCGCGACGCGCGCCCCGGCGCGGAACGCGCCGTCGTTGACGACCGGGGCGAGGACGAGGCGACCGCGGAGCAGGCCCGGATCCACCCGACGCCGGAGGGCGCGGATGGCCGCCATGCCCTCGTACTCGTCGCCGTGGACCCCGGCCGTCACGAGCAGCGTCTGCCCCGGCCGGACGCCCGCGACCACCGCATGGGGCAGGCCGGCCTCGTCGATCGCCACCGTGGCCATCATGGCCCCACGTACGCGATGACGTCGACCTCGTAGTCGAGCGGCGCCGGGAGGCAGCCGGTGATCGTCGTCCGGGCGGGACGGTGCGATCCGAGGAGCTGCGCATAGATCCGGTTGTACTCGTCGACGTCCTCGGCCCGGCGCAGGTACGAGCGCACCTGCACCACGTGGGCCAGGCCCAGCCCGGCGCCCGCGAGCACCCGCTCGACGTTCGCGAACGAGCGGCGCATCTGGCCGGCGAAGTCGTCGGCGACGATCGCGCCGCGCGCATCGACCGACGCTTGCCCGGAGACGAAGACGAAGCCGCCGGCGCGCACCGCCGGCGAGAACGGGAGATGGCTGGCGGGGACGCCGGGGCCGGTGACGACGTCGATGGGCATGGGCCTCCTTAGCCGAGATCGGTCGCGAAGCGGGTGAGCGGGACCGGGCCCGCCGCGTCGAGGCGGTACGCCTGCTCGACGCGCACGCCGGCGCGCAGCGCCGGCCCGTACAGCCCGGGCTCGAGGGTGAACACGTCGCCGATGGCGAAGACGTCGGCGCTGCCGGGGACGACGCGCGGCGCCTCGTGCGGAGCCAGCCCGATGCCGTGCCCGAGGTGGTGCGGGAAGGCGAGGCCGCGCCAGCCGGCGAGCCGGGGGCGGATGGCGGCGTCGACCGCGGCGCATGCGACGCCGGGGCGGATCAGCGCGACCGCGTCGTCGATCGCCGCCAGGACGCGCGCGTGCGCCTCGCGCTGCGCCGCGGACGTCTCGCCGCCGACGACGAACGTCCGGCACATGTCGGACGCGTAGCCGCGCACGACCACCGACACGTCGAGGACGGCGGACTCGCCCGCCTGGCAGCGCCGGCGGCGGGGCGCGCTGCCCGTGCCGCCGATCTGGAAGTCGTTGCCGAACTCGCCGATCATCTCCCCGACGCGGCGGACGGCGGCGGCCTGCATGGCGGCGTACAGCTCGACCTCGTCGAGGCCCGGAACCAGCGCCGCGCGCGCGACCGCGTACGCCTCCTCGGCGGCGGCGAAGCCCGCGCGCAGCACGGCGATCTCGTCGTCGTCCTTGCGCCGGCGCAGGCGGCGCAGCGCGTCGGCCACCGGCGGCGCATCGTCGTCCGCGTCGCACGGCTCGGCGTCGCGCCGCGCGGCGGCGGCCTGGTCGTCGACGAGGGTGCCGTGCGCGGCGGACGCGTAGGCCCGCACCTCGTCCGCCGCGACCGGCGATCCGGGCTCGTACGGCGCGACGAGGATGGTCGGCGCGTCGACGGCGACGATGGCGAGCGGGCGGTAGGCCTCGCGGCACCAGAACCCCGTCGCGTAGTGCACGTGACGGCGATCGCGCAGCAGCGCCGAGCGCATGCCCATGGCCACGAGCTCGCGCCGCAGGCGTTCCTGCCGCGTCCGGCAGCCGGCGACCGTCAGCGACGTCGTCTCGGTGCCCGGCGCCGGGGCGGCGTCCCACGGGACGGCCGGCGCGGACGCGGCGCAGGACGTCACCGCGCGGCCCCACCCGATCCCGCATCGCGCGCCGCCCGCACGGCCGGCGCCGGAGCAAGCGCGGCGGCTTCCGCGACGAGCGCGCCCTCGATCGCCGCCCGGCAGGCGTCCGAGAGGGGGTAGCGCAGCAGGTTGCGGGACGTGGTCATCACCCCGAGCCGGACGAGCGCGTGCTTCAGGCCCGACAGCCAGCAGCCGTCCGCGTATGCGGCCGCGAGCACGGCGACGACGCGCGCGTCGAGCGCGGCCGCGTCGTCGCGCCGGCCGTCGCGCCACGCGGCGAGCATGATCGACAGGAGCGGAGCGGTGAGCGCCGCCCCGCCGAGCAGCAAGCCGTCGTAGCCGAGCTCGAGGTAGCGCATGCATGCCAGCTCGTCGCCGTTGAAGAGCCGCAGCGCGGGCCGGTTCCGCCGCGCGCGCAGGTAGCGTTCGGCCCGCGCCGGGTCGCAGGTGCTGTCCTTGACCAGTACGACGCGCGGGTGCGCCGCGACGGCATCGACGACCTCGTTGGGGACGGCGATCGCGCTGTGCCGGCCGCGGTCGTAGAAGCCGACCGGCAGCGGCGACCGGGTGATCGCGTCCAGATACAGCTCGCGCAGGACGCCGGGCACGGCGTTGAGCAGGAAGTACGGCTGGGCGACGATAGCGATGTCGGCGCCGGCGTCCGCCGCGCGGCGTGCGTTGTCGACGATGCGGTCGGCGGAATTGTCGGTCGCCTGCGCCGCGACGAGCATGCGCCCGCCGTTCGCGCGCGCGACGGCGCGCAGCAGCCGATCCATCTTCGCGGCGGTGAGCCAGGGTCCTTCCCCGCACGTGCCGCCGACGAACAGGCCGGTGACGCCGTGGGCGGCGTGACGATCGACCAGACGCGAGACCGCATCCTCGTCGATATCGTCGCGATCCGTCAGCGGGGTCGGCGTCGCGGACCAGATGCCGCAGAGTCGGGGATCGACGGAGGTTTCGGTCACGGGAGCTCCACGCGGTGTCGGCGAAGCGCATGCTGGCGGAGGCTGGCAACGGGCAACGAATATGCCGGACAATAAACAGACCGTCCGTCCGCCCCAGGCACGAATCGCCGGACGGGCTGGCCATTATTGGCCGTCAGCACGGTGAATTACCGGGGTGATCAGGCCGTCGGGCGACCTGGACCTGCCCGGCAGATGGTCATGGCGTGCATATTGCCCGGCATAACATCCGACCATGCATTCGAACGAGCACGCGTGCCGCCGGGTGGCGGAGGCGCTCCCCGCGGCGACGCCCGACGGGCGGCCTCGCGCGGCCGGTCCGGATCGTGACGACGGCGTCGACCGCGGGCGCTGACCTCCCCCTGGAACCCCGGCCGCGCGCACGGAGGACGAGAGCCGCATGGACATCCACGTCACCATAGATTTCCCCGACGACCTGTGGTTCGCGACGCGACGGTGGGACGAGGCGAGCCTGCGGTCGCTGATCCGGTTCTACGCCGAGCACGGCGTCACAGGCATCCACTGGATCGACTACGGCACGATCGATGACGGGTTGTTCGACCGCGGCACCTATCTCGACCGCATGGGGACCGCGCGCGACTTCATCACCGCCGTGCCGGACCCGCTGCGCGTGGTGGCGGACGAGGGACGCCGCCTCGGCATGCGCGTCTACAGCGTCCTCAAGATCTTCGACCTCTGCGGCGAGATGCCGTGGTCGACCCTGCCGGCCGGCGCGGGCCGCCGCGTCGGCACCTCCTTCATCGGCGGAGAGGGCGTCCACGCGCACCGCTGGATCCGCGACCATCCGCGCCTCCGGGCCGAGCTGCACCCGTCGCTGCGCGAGCGGACGCCGCGGCTGCCGGTGTCGCGCCTGCGCCTGTGGCACGAGGGTCCCGCGCTTCCGAGTTGCGGCTTCCGCCTCCTGACCTCCGCCGACAACCGCGACTACCGTCCGTACGGCGGGCCGCAGCGCATCGAGATCGGCGAACGCCGTCGGCGACCCCCGGTGTTCGCGCCGGCGCCGGCGCGCGCGTTCGGACCCGAGGCGATGTCGACCTGCATCGAGTTCAGCGGCCTCGCCATCGACGCGCCGTTCATCGCGATCGAGACCGAGGGATGCTGCGTGCTCGCCAACACGCTCGAGGCGCTGGTGGAGCTCGAGGACGTGGCCGGGAATGCCGTCGCCTTCACGCTCGGTCTGATCCCGGTGGTCACGCCCGAGAACCGGCGACCCGACTGGAAGACCGCTGGCATCGCCTTCGACGCCGCCTTCGGCACGAGCATCCCGGGGCGCGGCTGGACGGATACGCGGTCCGGCGGCCGGTTCCGCCACGAGCTGGCGCCGCGCGGCTTCCTCGGCATCGCGCGCGGCCGCAACGAGCACCTCGCGGGCATCGTCGAGCTCGCCTATCCCGAGGTCCGGGAGTGGCTCGTCGGCCTGGCCATCCGGGCCGCCGAGGCGGGATGCGACGGGGTGGACGTGCGCACGACGACGCACACCGAGTCGCTCGACTTCGAGAACTACGGGTTCGGGCCGCCCATCGTCGAGGCCATGCGCGCGCGGCACGGCGTCGACATCGGCAGCGACGGGTTCGACCGCGCGGCGTGGCGGCGCCTGCGCGGATCGTTCCTCGACCTGCTGCTCGCGCAGATGCGCGAGGCCCTGCACCGGCGCGGGAAGAGCCTCATCGTCCAGCTGGCGAGCAACTTCGACAAGCCCGCCGAGGAGACCTGCTTCCACGAGATCCACGTCGATTGGCGCAGGTGGTGCCGGGAACGCGCCTTCGACATCGCGAACCTCATCGCCTTCCGCTTCGCGGGGACGTTCTACTGGGACGCCATCGCGGCGTGCCGCGAGAGCGGCATCCCGCTGATGATGACGCCGAGCATGCACGCGGCCTCCGACGAGGTGTGGGCGACCGAGGGACGCGAGTTGCTCGAGCACTGCCTCGCCGACGGCATCGGGACCTTCAACATCTACGAGAGCGGCTACATCACGCGGCTCGAGGAGCGCGGGTTCGCGAAGCTGCATCCGCCGCTGTGGGCGCTGGTGGAGGAGTTCCGGAGCCGTCCCGGCGGCTGACGGTCGCGGCTCCCGCGCCACCGCGCATCGTCCACCCGCGAAGGTTCCGAACGGCTCCTGCTCCGGGAAAAACGGTCGCGTGTCGACGACGCCCGGCTGCGCGCCACGCGCCGAGCGCCGAGCCCCGGGCCGATCCCGATCGGATGCCGTTGTCCGGATCGGCAGGACATCCGTCGTCCTGACAGTATGTCCGACATATTCAGGAATCGAGCCGCCGCGGCGTTCTCGCTCGTCGAGGTGGCCGTGGCCATCACCATCCTCGCCGGAACCGTCGTCGCCGCGGCGCTGGCGTTCCCGGCCGCCGTCACGGCGGAGCGGATGGCCCGCCAGCGCGTGATCGCCGCGACGAAGGTCCTCGACCTGATGGACCACTGGGGCCAGGGCGAGGGCCCGGAGTTCGACCGCAACGAGGAGGCCAAGGTCTACGGGCAGAGCACCTACGCGAACCGGCCGATGGACCTCGATCGCTACCTGAACCGCGCGCGTATCGGCCTGCTGCCGCTGCCGCCCCGCCTCGCGGCGCGGATCGATTCGCAGAACGACGAGATCCGCTCCATCGTCGACGCGGGCGGATCGATCTTCTACTGCGAGGCGCGACCGCTCGAGGTCGGATTCGACCAGCGCGGCATCGGACTCTGGGACTGGCGCAGCGACGGCATGGGCAGCGGCGACACGGGCGACGCCGATCGCCGAGTCGCGGCGGCGTCACTCACCCTGCTGTTCGCGGTGCGCGGCTACCCGCAGCAGAACGCCGTGCCGACGCACCCGAACCTGTCGTGGCCCTACGTGGAGATGCTCGCGGCGCCGCCGCGCGAGTACGAGTACCGGAACCACGTCGCGCGGGCCTGGCCGGGGACGGCCGAGTTCACCGCGGTGTGGGAGCATCTCGAGGCGACGCGTCCGACCATCGATCTCCAGCATCCCGGAAACGCGCCCGGGCTCGACACCGGGGGTCCGAACGTGCCCCCCCGGGGCGCGCCCGCGGCCGAGGTCGACGCGTACTACGCGGCGCTGACGGCGAACCGCGCGAAGAACACCCTGGCGATCGACGAGTACGTCCGGCTCGCCAAGGCTTTCGTCTCCGCCACGGGCATCCCCGTCGACGCCGACGGCGCCCCGCTCCCTCCGGATCCGCTGCCCGGCGCCGGCGCGAGGCTCGACGCCAACGACCCGAGCTGCTTCCCGCCGCCGGCGTGGGTCGTCGCGACGCGCGTGCTCGCCCATGCCGCCATGTACCGCACCAGCAGTCTCTGCGTGCCGTTGGCAGACGAGGCGCAGCGCGATGTCGCGACCATCGCCTACGAGTCCAGCGCGGCGTGGTCGATGCGCTACGCGGCCGCCGACCCGTACGACTGGGGCGCGCACCGGCCGCTGAACCGCGCCCTGTGCACGGACTTCCCGCTCCTCCAGTACGACCTGTCGGGCGAGCCGCGCATCGCGGCCAACGGCGACGCGTCGTGGCCGATCACGGCGCCCGTCCAGCCGCACGGGTACGGCGAGTCGCACTTCATGCTTTCCGACATCTTCCCGCTCGCGACGACCAGCACGCGCGCGCAGATCGACGACAACTGGGGGAACCCGCGCAACCTCACCCTGACCGCGCGCTTCGCGGCGGCGGAGCGCTGCCGGACGCTGATCTGCTGGTCGGTCGACTGGACGGCGTTCGAGGACTTCGAGTCCGCGCCGTCGGCGCCGATGGAGGCGACCCGGCATTTCCTCGACTCGAACGGCGAACGCGTCGCGATGGAAGGCGTCTCGCTGCCTCCCGAGCGCGACTACCTCTGGTCCGACGCCTCGCGCTCCGCCGTGTACGCGTGGGACCGGACGGCGGTCTGGGAGTACGACGACCTCGCCTACAAGCAGCGCTACCTCGGGGTGTGGGGCGCCGATCGCAACGGCAACGGGCGGTTCGACGTCGGTCCGCTGCCGGCCTCGGCGCGGATGCGCGCCACGACGCTCGCGCGCTTCGCCTTCTACGACCGCCGCATCTCGTCGACCTTCAAATGAGGATCCTACCCATGCGCGCGTCGGGTTTCACCATCATCGAGGCGCTCGTCGCGATCGCGCTCGGCATCGCCGTGTGCGGCGCCGCCTACGGGACCGCGCGCATGGCCGCGTCGTCGCTGACCGCGATCGACCGGCTGGCGGTGCAGAACCGGCTGCTGCTCGCCGGCGCCTCGGCCGCGCTGCACGAGCTCGATTCCTGGGCATCGCTGGACGACCCGCTGGATCCGTCGCGTCAGCCGCTGCGCACGGCGCCGGCCGGGGACGCGCGGCCCTTCGCCGCGATGGCGTTCGACTCGCCCGCGCGCTCGCTGGTCTTCGACCCGAGCCACCCGCGGTCGTGGTTCCGCTCCTGCCCCATCTTCACGGCGGCTCACGGTTTCGGCGACTACTCGATCCTCGCGCGCCTCGGCCATCCCGATCCCGCCCGGGAATGGTACCCGCGCATGATCGCCGACCTCGGCGCGACGCTCGGCTACTACGCGCTGCTCGACTACCTGCCGTCGAACACCTACTTCCACTACTACGGCGTGAACGGACTGACTCCGTGGGAAGTCAGGGAGACCCGCGTCACGCCGAAGGCCGGCGAGCTCACGCACAACAACAACATCGGCGGATACGCGGGGACGCCGCGCGATCTGTGGGCGATCAGCGCCGCCGCGGCGTTCACCGTGACGACCGAGCCTGGATACCGCGCCGGCGGGATCCATCGCCGCGTGCTCCGGGCCCGCAACCTCCTGACCGACGCCGACGGCAAGACGGTCATCGACCAGGGCACCCGCATGGCGATCCCGATCCCGCCGGCGGCGGAAGGCGGCCGCTTCTACACGATGGATGGCGGCGCGATCTCGGCGACGGCCGACCATCCGGTGGCGATGCCGGTCAAGCCGATGCATTGGCCGCGCCTCGAGGTCCGCGTCAGCCGGTTGATCGCCAGCGGGAGACGCGTGAACGCGGGCAAGGTGCTGCTCACGGACCCGATCACCGGCGAGGCGACCAAGATGTTCTTCACCGCCACCGCGACCACGCTGCGCGGTGCCCGTCGCAACCGAGGTCTCGATGAAACCGCTCCCTGACCGCTCACCGGGACGCTCGCGCAGGGGGTCCATCCTGATCATCGCCGCTGGGATCGCTGCGATCGTGGCGGCGCTGGCGCTCGCGTGCGTATCGCGGGTGCGCGCCGACGCCGAGGAGGTGCACGCCTTCCTGCAGGACGTGCAGTCGCGCGTGATGCTGACCGCCGCGCTGCAGTACGTCCAGGAGACGGCGCGCCTCGGCTGGGACGACCCGGCGCCGTCAGGCCGCTTCGCCGACGATTTCGAGCACGAGGAGGCGTTCGGGTGGATCGACGTCCGCGACGGCCAGGCGGGCCCGCGCCTGCGCGACGGCCGGTGGCCGGCGGGCATCGCGCTCTCCGATGGGCTCGGCAACGGCCCGGCTTTTCCGGCCGCCGGCGGCCGCGCGGCGCGGTGTCCGATGCATCCGCTCCGGCGTCCTCCGTTCGCGGTCAGGCCGGCCACGGTCGGCAACGCGATCAGGTCGGATGACCTGTCGCTCGCCTGGAAGGATCTGGTCGGTTACCAGCGCCCGGATCCGGAGCGCATCGGGACGTGGAGCGAGTTCATCGCCGGCGACCGCAGGCCGGATCCCGCGATGGAAGGCCGCGCGTGGTTCCGGGTGCGGCGCCACCGCATCGTCGCGACGGATTCAGATGACCCGACGACCTGGACCAGCCCCGCGCGCTTCCTGATCACCTGCGGCGCCGGCGCGAGCCTCGGCTACCGCGACTGGGACGAGGTCGTGGCCGATGGCGCCACGGCGATCTTCGGATCACGCGACGTCTTCGACGACATCCGCCGGCACGAGAGCATCCAGTGGTACGAGGCCGAGTGGAGCCCGGCCGTCGACGCCCACCGCTTCTACCGCCACATGTGGCAATCGTGCTACCGCATGACGAACATCGACGCCGTGTCCCGGCCGACGTACAACGGCTGGTACGGGTTCTCGCACTGGCAGGGCGGCACCTTCGCCTACATCCAGCGGATCTTCGCCGAACCGTCGGAGTGGTGACGCCCGCGCCGCGCCGGCGAGCCCCGGGCCGTCCGCGCGATGCGGCGGCCGGAGCGCGCACGTCCGACGCATGACGCGCGGTGCCGGGCGGCTCGACGACGACCCGCAGCGCGCCGACGGCCCGGCATGCACGCTTTCCGCGCAGCCGTCAGCCGGCCGCTCGAGAGCCGCGATATCGGCGTGGCACAGCCGACGCACCAGTGGATCGGGCCCTCGAGCGCGACGTCGGCGGCGTCCCCACGGATATATGTCGGACAAATAAAAAGTTGACAGTCCGCGTGCGGGCGCACGCTCGACGGCGCTGGATACCGTCGCCATGACCTTGCCACGCTCGCCGACACCACGCGCTACGAGACGATCCATCCGAGTTCCGCAAAGGCCGCACTGATCGTCAGACGAATCGCACCGCCGCGTCGCCGATCGCCGGCAACCGCCGCGGGTCGCGGTCGTACCAGAAGCACGCCTGTGGGCGCGCCGCAAGGTCGGCACGATGGCACGCGAAACCGGATCTGCCGGCGCTTCGGCGCCTGCAGTTCTCAGCATCCAGGAGTCACCCATGTCGAGGACGTTGCTCACGGCGATCGCGATGGTCGTCGCTGCGACCGCGCAGGCGCAGGAGATCAAGCCGTACCTGGACCTCGAGACCGAGGCCGACATCAGGCGGTGGCAGTGCAAGCACGACAACGCCTACTTCAAGGAGAAGCCTCCTTTCAGGCCCGAGTTCAGCGATGAGCACGCGACATCGGGCGCCAAGAGCCTGAAGATCTCGACCGACGAGTACCTGTCGGTCACCTGTTCGCCGCCCGCCGACTGGTCGGGGTACCAGTCGATGGAGATCGACGCCTTCGTCGAAGGCGATGCGACCGTGAACGGCTCGTTGCTGATCAGCGACCGCGACTGGGAAGCGAACCGCACCTACTGGAACCGCCACAACGGCACCTTCATCCTGGTCCCGGGGCGCAACGTCATCTCGATCCCGGTCGACGGGCTCTACCGCGGCGAGGCCGGCAGCCGCAACAACGATCTCAAGCACAACATCGTCCCGTCCCAGATCGTGCGCTTCGACATCGGCTTCGCGAGCAAGGCCCCCGGCGCGATCTACCTCGACTCGATGCGCCTCGTGCGCGAGGCGACGCCGGAGGGCATCCTCGCGTTCGATCTCGGCCCCGAGAGCCAGGCGACGTTCCCCGGGTTCACGCCGATCACCTGGAATACCGTGCACGGGCAGGGCGGCGCCAAGGCGGGACTGAAGCGCGCCTGCGGCAGCGCCAACCGCGCGCGCGACGACACATTCCCGACACGCCTCTATCAGGACTGGGTGTGGTTCGAGGAGAGCGCGAACGAGTTCATCGCCGACGTCCCCGAGGGCCCGCTCAACGTGTGGATGGTCTTCGCCGATTGCGGCTACTGGGGCGGCGAGCAGGCGAAGTTCACCAAGCGCACGATCCTCGCCAACGGCGCGGCGGTGGCCGTCGAGGATCGCGGTCCAGCGGGGCGCCACGACTCGCTCCACCGGTTCGAGGCGATCGAGCCGCGCCCGGGCGACGACCTGTGGGACCTCTACGTCGGGGAGCTGTTCGCCCCGGCGACGTTCCGCACCGAGGGCGTCGGCGGACGGCTGCGCCTGCGCGTGGAGACCGACGCGCCGTGGAGCAGCAATGTCGCCGCCATCGTCATCTACCCCGACGCGAAGAAGGCCGAGGCCGAGCGCTGGGTGGCCTCCGTCGCCGAGCGCAATCGCCGCGAGTTCGCGAACCGCGCCGTCTACCAGGGCGCGCCCGCGCCGGCGCAGGAGGCCGCCGACGCGCAGGAGCTCGCCATCGGCTACCCGACGATGGATCGCAATCTCTCCCTGCTCGACGACGTCGGCGATCCATCGGGGTCGATGCGGCGCACGGGTGCCAGGGGCCAGCGCCTCGCGTTCACGTTCGCCGTCCGGCCGGGCGCCGACCTCGGCGCGGTCGGCGTCGTCGCGTCGGACCTCACCGCAGGAGCGGCGACCATCCCGGCGTCGGCGGTCGAGATCGCGTACGTGCACCACCTCACCAGGCGCTCGGGCGGCGGCATCGGCTACGTGATCGCGCCGTCGAACGTGCGTCCGCTCGCGGGCTCCGGGCTCGGATTGCCGAAGGGGCTGACGCGCCAGTTCTGGATCACCGTCGCGGTACCGGAGGATGCGGCGCCGGGCACCTACGCCGGCGGGGTCACGCTGACCGCCGGCGCGATCTCCCGGACGCTGCCGCTGAGCGTCGAGGTGCTCGATCTCGCGCTCGACGAGCCGGACTTCAACGTCGGCTTCTTCGACGTCTGGGCGCCGACCGGAACCCCCGAGGAACGCGCCGCGTCGATGCGCAGCGCCCTGCTGCTGATGAAGCGCAACGGCATGAACACCATGACCGGCGGTCCGAACATCCCGTTCACCGGCCTCGACGAGTCCGGCCGGCCGAAGCTCGACTTCTCCGCCTGCGACCAGTTCTTCGCCGTGCTCAAGGAATGCGGGTACACCCGGCCGATCTACACGTACGGCGGCCCGGCGATGGTCACGGGTCTGCACGGTTCGCACCGGATCGGCAAGGAAGGGCGCGCGTGGGCCGAGAAGACCGGGAAGCCCTTCAACGAGCTGCTGGCGCTGGTGTGGACCGCGGTGAAGGAGCACGGCGAGAGCCAGGGCTGGCCGCCGTTGAACTACGGCATGCTCGACGAGCCGCGCGTGCTCGACGACGCGCGGCAGAGCCTCGAGCTGCACCGCGCCTACCGCGACGCGGTCCCGTTCCTGCGCACCGGCGGATACTACTCGATCCACTGGGACGACGACCCGGTCAACCTGGCCATCCAGGACATCTTCGCGACGATGCACTGGTCGGGCCTGAACGTGCACACGCAGGTCGACCTCGACAAGGCGCGCGAGCTGGGCCGCGAGATCCACATCTACAACCAGGGCTACGACCGCTTCAGCTTCGGCGCCTACCAGTTCGCCGAGATGCGGAAGGGCGTGAAGGGTCGCATCCAATGGCACGCCAACGCCCTGCACGGCTACCAGTTCTTCGACCTCGACGGCCGCGAGCCGGACACGGCAGCGATGATGTGGGGACGCGCCGGCGCGATCCCGACGATGGTCCTGGTCCGCGCCAACGAGGGCATGGGCGACTTCCGCTTCGCGACGACGCTGATGAACCTCGCCGAGGCGAGGAAGGATTCGCCGGCGTCCGAGGCGGCGTTGGCGTTCCTCGATGGGATCTCGCGGCAGATCCCGATCGGCGAGCGCCTGGCGCCGAAGGAGTACATCGGCGACGAGGCGTTCCGCCTCGAATGCATCCGCCACATCAAGGCGATCCTCGCGAGGTAGCGTCTCAGCGCGCGGCACTCGAATGCAGCTCGAGATCCCTGCGGTGCGCGCGGGTCGAGCTCGATCAGGGCGACAGCGGCGACGCGACGTGATGGCGCGCGGTGCTGAGCAGCAGGTCGAGCACGATCCCGCCGACACGCTCGAAGAGGGCGAGGCCCGGGCGCGGGTCGACGATGCGATCCAGAACCTGCCCGAACGACTCAGCGAAGCGATCGTGCTGTTCTATCTCGGCGAGACGCCCAGGACGACATCGCGCGCTTCCTCGACGTGCCATTGCGCACCGTGCTGCGGCAGACGCCGCAACGTTCGACCAGGTCCTATTCCGACGGCAGACGGGTGTCGGGCGGGTACCTGCCCGACCGGATGTCGTCGACCAGGAGGTCGCGCAGGGAGCGCTGCTTGCCGGGTATGTGCGCGGAGACCATCTGTTGTCTATCATACGCGCAGGAAGTCCCTTCCCATCACCGACCTTGTAGGCAAAAGAGCCAAGTCGCACCGCACGATGCCGTGGACGCCGGCTGGTCGGCGCCGCGTCGGCGCGGATCGATCAGGTTGGCTCGTCGGTGACCCGTGGCGCCGACGCGGCCTGCTCGTCGAGCGACTGCCGGTAGCGCACGCAGCCGCGCATGAACTGCGGCCAGTCCGGCACGCTCGGCTGGGGATCGCTGCGCTCCGGCAGCAGGCCCCAGAGCGCCGGATGATGCCAGCAGAGATCCTGGCCGTCGCTGTCGCGATGGGCGCGGATCCCGGCGCGCAGGCGGCGCACCTCGGCGATCAGCGCCTCGCGATCCTTGCCGGCGAGATCCTCATCCATCGCCACTCCTCCCGCACCGCGGTTGCCAACGGATGAGGACGCGGGGCGACCCGCGGGCAAGAGCTGCGTGCCGGTCGCTGTACGCGGCGCGCGATTGCACGCGCGCCGCGCCGCCGCAGCCTCGCCGCGCCCATGCGCATCGACGCTTCCAACCTGCTCGTCATCGTCCTGATCTCCAGCCGGCGCGTGTCGGCGACCATCGCCTGGCTGCATCCGGACCAGGGCGAGAAGGTCGTCGCGCACAAGGCGATCGATTGCCACTGGCAATCGTTGACCGACCGCGGCCGCAATCAGGTGGTCGCCGACGCGGTGCAGCTCGCCAGCGACTCCGCCGGCGTGCAGGCGCTGTCGGCGTACATCGCCATGGCCGACCATTCGCTGGCATCGACGGTGGCGATCGGCATCGCCGACCTCGGCCAGGACATGCCGCTGACGCAATCGGATCGCGACCAGGCGCTGCTGCGCGCGCGTCACCAGGCGATCGGCGACGACCGCGAGCTGGTGCACGCGCTGCCGGTGCTGTGGACCGTGCGCAGCCGCCAGGGCGAACGCGAGGTGCCCGATCCGATCGGCGAGCGCGGCAGCCGGCTGACGGTGCACGCGCTGCTGATCACGGCGCGCAAGGGTTACCGCGACGAGCTCGCGCGGCTGCTCGACGGCTGCGGCCTGCATCTCGACGGGGTGATCGCGCCGCCGTTGGCGCTGTGGCATGGCATCTCCGGCAAGCTGGCGAAGCGCGGCAACGCGCTGGTGGTGGACGTCGGCGCGCGCCACACGTCGATCATCGTCCACCGCCGTGGCCGGCTGTGGTTCCTGCAATCCTATCCGTTCGGCGGCGACACGCTGACCGCCCGCCTGGCCGACGAGCTCAAGATCCCGCCGGACCACGCCGAGGATCTCAAGTTCGAGCTCGACATCGGCGCGCAGGGCAGCGGCGCCGGCGATCTCGAAGGTCAGCAGTACCTGTGGCGCGACGTGCAGGAACGCCACCGCCTGATGGGCCCGGCGGCGCGGGTCTGCGCCACCGCGCTGCGCGAATTCTTCGCCGCGCGGGTCAAGGAGTTGCGCGCGCAGGAGCTGATCGCGCAGAGCGGCCAGGTGCACCTGGTCGGCCGCGGCGCGGCGCTCGGCGGGATGGCCAGCTTCCTGCGCGAGATATTCGATCTGCCGGTGGTCCTGGGCACCGGCGCGCGCGACCGCGAGCCGAGCGCGGAGCTGGTCGATCTGCTGATCTCCGGCGTGGTCCGCGCGGCCGCCGACGAGCGGCGCGGCGAACTCGCGGAGCGGGGATCGGGGATGCGCCACGCGGTGGGCAACGCGTGGGGCTGGCTGGTGCGCTCGCTGGAGTGACGTCGGCTCGAGGCTCGAGGCTCGAGGCTCGAGGCTCGAAGCGCGAAGCTCGAAGCTCGAAGCTCGAAGCTCGAAGCGCGAAGCTCGAAGCGCCTGGTCGAAACATCGGATCCTCGACGTTGAGCCCATATCGCGTCGATCGACGCCGCCGGTCCGTAACCAACTGAACAGTTGGAATGGTGCCGATGCCGGCTCGCGTTGCCGCCCGCACCCGCTGTCGACCATCCGCATCATGACCGCAGCCCCCATGCCGGCCCCGAGCTACAACTCCTTCTTCTCGCCGCTGCAGACCCGGCAGATCCCCAGGGAGCACCCGCGGCTGTTCGGGTCGAGAGCGCGGCTGCAGCAGCTGGCCCGCGAACGCCCTGACGCGTGGCGCCGGACGAAGGCGATCGCGGCCACGCCGCTGACGCCCGGCGTCGATCAGGGCGACACGTCGGTCGACTTCGGCGCGCAGGTCAGCGTCCACTGCAAGATGTGGTCGTTGGCGCTGGTCGCGGCGGTCGACGAGGACCGCGCCGCGGCGCGCGAGGCGATCGGCATGGCGTTCACCCACTTCATCGATCGGCCGGTGCAGGTCGGGCACGTGACCTTCGGCGGCGACGTCGGCGAGTGCGCGATGGTCTACGACCTCTGCCACGAGCACTGGACGAGCGCCGAGCGCCAGCGCTTCGTCGACTACCTGTTCGAGTGCCGCGACAAGAACGTCGACGAGGAGCCGAGCCCGTTCCACGACGGCTGGTGGGGCTACAAGAACTGGGGCCTGGTCCTGGGCATGCTCGCGGTGATGTACGAGACCGGCGAGCGCGAGCCGTTCATGCTCCAGGGCATCGATCGCGAATTCCGGCTGAACGCCGCGGAATGCCTGCGCCTCGCCGGCGACGGCGGCGGCTACAGCGAAGGCTACTACGTCAACTACTACATCTACGAATGGCTGCTGGCGTGCGAGGCGATGCGCCACTGCACGGGCGCCGACTGGTACCTCGAGGTTCCGGAGTTCTACAAGAACCGCGCGGTGACGATGATGTTCGAGCACTGGCCGACGCTGCGCGAGCGCGGCTCGCGCCGGTCGATCTGCGTCGGCGACGGCCGCGGGCGCTTCTTCAAGGTCGAGCGCGACAAGCAGCTCGCGGCGATGCGCATCCTGGTCGACCGCTTCCGCGACGACGCCGACCACCAGGCCGTGGCCGCGCACCTGGCGACGACGCCGCGCATGGGCGCGGACGAGAACGCGTACCGCGAGGTGCTCTTCGGCGATCCGACGGTCGCGAAGGGCGACCTCGCGCGCTTCCGGCGCTCGCACGTCAGCCCCGGTCCGGGCTTCGCCTACGCGCGCAGCGATTGGACGGAGGCGGCGACGCACCTGTTCTTCAAGTGCGGCAAGCGCGTCACGTCGCACCAGCACCTCGACGTCGGGCATTTCTTCATCTTCCGCCACGAGGAGCTGGCGGGCGAAGGCGGCCACTACTGCGACTTCGGCGGCGCCGAGGGCACCCACGACGCGAACTACTACATGCGGTCGATCGCGCACAACACGGTCCTGGTGCACGATCCGTCCGAGACCTGGTCCTACATCCGCGCCGCCGCCGGCACGCTCGCGAACGACGGCGGTCAGCGCTATCCGTGGCCGAACACCGCGTTCCGCCACAACGGCGATGCCGGCGACGCGGACACCTGGCGCCGCCATCCGGAGCTCGGCGACGTCGGTCGCCTGACCGCGTTCTCGGACGCCGGCGCGTGGGTCTACATGGCCGGCGACGCGACCAAGGCCTACGCCGCGAGCAAGCTGAAGCTGTTCACGCGCCAGATCGTCTTCCTGCGTCCGGGCACGATCGTGATCCTCGACCGCGTGACGTCGACGCGGCCCGAGTTCAGGAAGTCGTGGGTGCTGCACGCGGCAAAGCCGCCGACGCGCCTGGGCGAGGATCTCGTGGTGACGCACGGCACGGGCCGTCTGTTCGTGCAGACCGTGCTGCCGCTGGAGGCGCAGACCCGTCTGAACCAGGGCGACGATCTCTATCGCGTCGGCGACCGCGCGTACCCGCCGCGGCAGAAATACGGTCCGGAGTGCGAATGCCGCATCGAGATCTCGCCGACGACGCCGGCCACCGCCGAGGTCTTCCTGCACGTGCTCACCGCGACGGAGGCGGACGTCGCGAGCGTGCCGCGCGCGTCGGTCGCGGTCGATGGCGCGCGCATCGCGCTGACGATCGGCGATGCCGAGCTCGTGCTGCACGCCGATCGCGACGGCGGGATGATCCGCGTCGGCGCGCAGAAGGGCGAGCTCGGTGCGGGATTACCGACGACGCGGCGCTGAAGGCGGCTGCCGCGACGCCGGCACGGGTGTCGGTCGCATCCATGCCGTGTCCGGGCGACGCCGCGCGGCGCGCGCGACGGATCGCGCGCACCCCGGCCCGCGGCGCGAGGTCTTCTCCATCCGCCGGGCGCTCCTCTACTACGCGCATGCCGACCGCCCGACCAGCCGATGACGCGCCCGTGCGCCTGCCGCACCCGCATCCCTTCGACCCCGCGTACGGCTATGGCCTCGCCGCGCTGCGCGCCATCGCGCCGCCGGACGAGGTCGCCGGCTTCGCCCCGTTCTGGAGGGGGACGTACGAGGCCTGCCTCGCGACACCGCTGCGGCTGGAGGTCGGCGAGCCGTTGCCGATCGACGGCGACCGCATCTGCCGCATCGTGCGCTTCGACACGTTCGCTGGTCATCGCATCGGCGCATGGTGGACCATGCCCGCCGATGGCGTGGTCGAGGCCGGTGTCGTCGCCGGGCACGGCTACGGCGGCCGCTCCGGCCCCGGTGGCGATTGGGCGCCGCCGCGCGCCGCCGAGATCGCGCCGTGCGCGCCGGGCTTCGACCTGTCCGCCGCCGCCGACCTGCCCGCGACGTCGGACCGCCACGTCGTGCACGGCATCGCGTCGCGCGACACCTACCTGATCCGCGCCTGCGTCGCCGCGACCTGGTCGGCGGCGAGCGCCCTGCTGGCCCTGGCGCCGGACGTCGGCAGAAGCCTGTGGTACGCCGGCGGGAGCTTCGGCGGCGGCCTCGGCGCGCTGGCGCTGCCGTGGGACGCGCGCTTCGCCCGCGCGTGCCTGATCGTGCCGACCTTCGGCCATCATCCGCTGCGCCTGCGCTGCCCGTGCGTCGGCAGCGGCGAGTCGGTCCGCCGTCACGCCGCCGCGCATCCCGAGGTGGTCGACGTCCTCGCCTATTACGACGCCGCCGTCGCCGCGCGCCGCATCGCGATCCCCACCGTGGTCGTGCCGGCGCGCTTCGATCCCGCGGTGCCGCCGCCCGGCCAGTTCGCCGTCGCCAACGCCATCGCCGGCGCGCGCGTCGTGCCCATCACCGCCGGCCACCACGACAATCCGGACGAGGTCGCCGATCAACGCGCGGTGCGCGCGGCATTGACCGCGTTGGCGGCATCGGGCTGAACGCGTGCGCCGGTGTCGGCGTTTCCGCCGACCCGGCATCAGCTGGACCTTCGCGGCGGCCTGCCACCGCCGCTGAGCCGGGCTACTCGTCGCGCCAGGAGCCCGGCTCGACCTGCTCCTTGATGAGATCGACGATCTCGTCGCCGCGCGTGTCCGAGTCGACCTCGTCCGCGTCGTCGCCGGGGAAGAAGCAGACGATGCCGCTGCGTCCGCCGTCCGCGGTCATCGCCAGCTCGGGCCCGGGGAAATGCGGGGTGCCCATGGTCAGGCCGCTGATGTCGTAGAGCCGCACGGTCTTGGGCAGGTCCTGCGGCTGGTCGGTGAAGAACAGCGCGCCGTGCAGGCGCACCACCTGGCAGCCCGCCTGGCGCGAGACCCAGGCGATGACGTTGCCCAGGCTCATGTCCTTCGCCTGCAGGGTGATGGTCTGGTCGCGCGCGGCGAGGCCGGGGTCGCAGACCACGTTGACGCCCGCGACCGCGCCGATGAAGGCGACGACCTCGGACAGCGGCTCATCGACGAAGTCCACGGTGATGCGGCCCCGTTCGAGCGCGGCGAGGCGTCGGTCGACCGGTTCCTCCGCCGGCGCCGAGATCACCAGGTGGTTGCCGAAGCGGGCGATGCGGTTGCCGCCATCGGCGGCGGACGCGAGGCCGGCGCAGCAGGCGAGGCCGAGGACGATGAGGCGCATGCGAGGGCTCCTGGATCGGGATGGCGCCGCCCAGTGTGGCGACGGGGGTCGCCGCCGACAGGCGGGTTTCCCCGCCATGACGACCACGCGGGCGACGCCCTGATAATGCCGCGAACCCGACAGGGTCGCCGTCCCCGCCGATTGCCCCCGGGACGAGGCCCCGAGGATGCCCGCCCGATGCGCAACAGCTTCTTCCCCATCGTCATGACCCTGATCATCGCCGCCGCCGCGGCGGCGCTCATCCCGCGCGCCAGCAGCGCCGGGCGCGAGGGTCCGCTGATCAACTCGGGCATGTTCCGCCTGCCCGCCGACGGACGCATCCGGGTCGCGACGCAGGAGGGGATGGCGATCGATAACACCGTCGCGGTCGAGCACGAGCGCGACACCCGCGTCGGGCTCGAGCCGGACCCGTGGGACTGCGTCGCCGTGGTCGGCGAGGACCGCGCGCCGTCGACCAAGGCGCTGATCCAGGCGCTGGCCGAGGACCTGACCGCGCGCGGCACCCTGGTCGTGGTCAATGCCCGCGCCGAGCACGAGCAGGCGCCGGCGTTGGCGATCCCGGTCGACCGCATCCTGCGCATCACGACCGTTTCCGCGCAGCCGCTGCCCGCCGTTCCCGGCGAGCCGTACGAGTTCACCCTGCGCGTCCGCCACCACGCGGCGCGCCTGCCCGACGATCATCCCGCAGCCGCGCTGCAGTGGGCCGGCGGCGCGCGCGACCTGACCGTCACCGTCGCCCATCGCAGCCGCGCCACCGGCACGGGGGATCGCGCCTGGGGTCCGTGGTGGGCGGCGATCGGCCGGTCGCTGGCGAGCGACGTCATCGCCGCGGTCGAACCCGCGACCGTGCCCGGCGCGCCGCTGCCGGTCGACTGGACCCACCGCCGTCCGCGCTGGCCCGACCGGCTGACCGATCCGCCGACGGATCCGGTGCTGCGCTGGCACGCCGCGTTCGAGCACGACCTCGTCCGCGGGTGGACCGGGCGCATCGACGGCACGACGACCCTGGCCAAGAACGGCGAGCGGATATCGGCGTTCGCGCCGATCGAGAAGCGCCTCGGATCCGGCGAGTGGGAGGAGACCTCGGTCGAAGGTTCGGCGCTGCGCACCTGGCAGAAGACCAAGGACGACCACGTGCTGCAGGTCGCGGCGCGCGACACCGGCAACGGCTGGGACCTGTCGTGCTGGCAGGAATGGCGCGAGCCGGCGGGCGTGCACGACGAGTGGATCGACGCCGCGACCGCCGGTGACGCGCTGGCGCGCGATCGGCTGCGGCGCCATCTGGCGTCGCAGGCGCTGCCGCCCGATCAGCAGGATGCCGCGCGCGCGCTCATCGCGACCGATGCCGACGCGGCCGAGGATACGATGCTGGCGCGGTCCACGGCAGGGGCCGAGCACCTGCCGCGCTGGATGGTGCTCGAGCGCGGCAAGCCGCAGTCGGCGCCGATCCGGCCGCTGCGCCTGATGGCGGCGGGCGCGCGCGTCGTCTGGCTGGTCACGCCACTGCGCCCCGACCAGCGGCTCGCCCCCGGTTCCGCGGTCGGGCAGGTCGCGCCGGGCGTCGCCCTGATCACCGGGTCGGCGACCGAGCTCGTCGTCCAGGGGGATGTCGACGCCGCGGTCGCCGATCGCCTGCGTTCCGCCATCGACGCGACCGGCGGTCCGGCGCAGACCCTGCTCACCTCGGCCGGCGCGACCGTCGCCATCCCGCTGCCAGACGGCCGCATCGAAGCGACGTGCGCCGACGGCCGCATGACGCTGACCTGGAAGTGACCGGCCCATGAAGTCCGCGCGCACCCGCCCCGAGATCCTCGCCCCCGCCGGGGCGCCCGACTGCCTGCCCGCCGCGGTCGCCGGCGGCGCCGACGCGGTATTCCTGGGCCTGCGCCACTTCAACGCGCGCGGCCGCGCCGAGAACTTCCGCAAGGCGGATCTCGGTCGGCACGTCGCCTACCTGCATCGCCACGGCCTGAAGGCCTACCTGGTGATGAACACGCTGCTGCACGACGACGAGTACGCGAAGGCGTTCGAGCTGGCGGGCTGCGCCGACGACGCCGGCATCGACGCGGTGATCATCCAGGACATCGGGCTGTGGCGCGCGCTGGCGCGCGAGTTCCCGCGCCTCAAGCGCCACGCCTCGACGCAGATGACGGTCCACGACCCCGCGCAGGTCGCGGTGCTCGCCAAGCTCGGCGCCGAGCGCGTCATCCTGGCGCGCGAGCTGAACCTCGCCGAGGTGCGCGCGTGCACCGTCGAGGCGGCGAAGCACGGCGTCGAGACCGAGCACTTCGTCCACGGCGCGCTGTGCTACGCCTACAGCGGCCAGTGCCTGATGTCGAACTTCGCCGGCTGCCGCTCGGCGAACCGCGGCACCTGCGCCCAGAACTGCCGCTTCGACTACGAGGTCGATGGCCGCGCGACCGCCGAGACCGAGATCAGCATGAAGGATCTCGCGCTGGTCGGGCGCGTGGGCGATCTCGCCGAGGCCGGCGTGGTCTCGCTCAAGATCGAAGGCCGCCTCAAGGGGCCCGACTACGTCTACACCGTCAGCAAGGTCTACCGCGCCGCCGCCGACGCCTGGGTCGAGGGCCGGCGCTTCGCGCTGGACGAGGCCAAGGCGATGCTGCGCGGCGTGTTCGCGCGCACGCACACCGCGGCGCCGCTCGAGGGCGACTACTCGGCCGCGTCGCGGCTGCACCGCTGGGCGCCCGAACGCGACGCCGAGCCGGACGCGCGCCTGGTCTCGCTCGATCGCGCGCGCGGCCGCGCCGAGGTCGCCTGCGCCCGCGCCCCGCGTGCCGGACAGGGCTACGCCTTCACGCACGGGCAGTGGAACGGCGGCTTCCTGGTCATCGCCGTCGATCCCGCCGGCGCGGGACGCTGGCGCTGCAAGGTGCGCGTGCCCGAGCGCGGGCCGCGCCTGCCCGACAACCTGCCGTTGTTCCTCAACGCCGACCACGAGCGCAAGCGCGAGACCACCGAGGCCATGGCGCGCGTGCCGCTCGACGATGCCGGCGAGGGCATCGACGTGTCGCTGACCGTGACCGGCGCGATCGGCGCGGCGCTCTGCGTGACCGGGCGCGCCGCCGATGGCCGCGTCGCCGACGCGGCGAGCGTGCAGCCGCTGCAGGCCGCGCGCAGCGCGCCGCTCGATGCTGGGACGCTCGCGGAGAAGCTCGGCGCGCTCGGCGGCACGCCGTTCCGCCTCGCGCGTTGCGAGGTGCGCATCGTCGGCGACACCTTCCTGCCGGCCGCCGAGCTCAAGCAGGTGCGGCGCCAGCTGGTCGACGCGCTGATCGCGCAGCCGGTCCCGGACGTGGTGCCGGCCACGGCGGCGCATCGCCTGCCGCCCGAGCCGGGCGTGCCGCGGCGCACGCAGGCGGCGTTGTGGGTGGCGGTGAACTCGACGGACGCGGCGCGCTCCGCTCTGGCCGCCGGCGCCGCGCAGGCGTGGCTCGACGACGCGACGCTCGATCTGTGGTCGAAGCAGTCGCCGGCCATCGCGCGCGATGGCATCGCCGAGGGCGCGCTGTGGCTGCGCCACGCCGCGACCGCGCGCACCAGCCCGCACCTCGCGGCGATCGGGCTGCCGGTGGTCGCGGGCCAGCTGGGCGCGCTGGCGGCGGCCCGCGCGGCGGGGCTGCGCGTGGCGGCCGACCATCCGTGCAACGTGTTCTCGACCGAGACGCTGTCCGCGCTGGCCGAGCTCGGCGCCGAGGCGGCGGTGATGAGCCTCGAATGCTCGAGCCGCGAGGTCGCGCGGCTCGCCGCGCGCTGCGGCGAGGGGGCGTGGCCGGCGCTCGCGCTGGTCGCGCATGGCCGCGTGCCGGCGATGCTCACGCGCCAGGACCACGGCATCGCCATCGGGGCGACCCGCGCGATGCGCGCGGTCGAGAAGGACGGCGGGCTGCCGTACGACCTGCAGCGCAGGGCCGGAGGCGACACCGTGGTCTGGGAGGGCCGTCGCCTCTGCTGCGCCGAGCAGGTCGCCGACACCGCGACGCTGGTCGACGCGTGGGTGCTCGAGCTGAACGATCTCGCCCCCGACGCCGTGGCCGAGGTCGTCGCGCTGTACCTGCGCCTGCGCGATGGGACGATCAGCGCCGACGAGCTGTCCGCCGCCGCCGCGCGGCACGCGCCGAACGGCATCTTCCCCGGCCATCTCCACCAGGGCAGCCGTGAGCTGGACCTGGTGCTCGAGCGGCAGGGCTGACGCGCCGGACGTTGCGGGCCGATCAGCCGTCGCTTCGGGAGCGCCGCGTCGCGCCGCTGGCGCTTGGGTGGTATCCTGAGGAGTGCTCCGCATCTCCGCGTTCCCGCTTTTCCCGAGGATCGGCTGCCTGCTCGTCGTGGCCCTCGCGGTGGGCGGCGGTCGTCTCGACGCGGCCGTCGTCACGTGGGATGGCGGCGGCGCGGATACGAACTGGAGCACCGTCCTCAACTGGTCGACCGACGCTGTCCCGACCACGGCGGACAACGTGGTCTTCGACGCGACCAGCACCAAGAACTGCACGATCAATGTCGCCGCGGGCATCGACGTCGTCGGCATCTCGATCGGCGCCGGCTACACCGGCGGGCTCGGGGCCACGATCACGCAAGCGCCCGGTGTACGCATCCGCATCGGCACCGGCGGCTGGACCCAGGCGAAAGGCATCTTCGCGGGCGGCAACAGCGCGATCGTCTGCGAGGGCGCGTTCACCGTCAGCGACGGCACCTTCACCTCGACGTCGGCGACGCTCAACGTCATCGGCGCCTTCACCACCGCTGCCGGCACCTTCGCCGACAACTCCGGTACCGTCGCCCTGAAGAACAGCGCGGCGCAGACCCTCGCCTGCGCCGATGGCTTCAACAACCTGGCCATCGACAGCGGCCTCGTCGCGTACTGGCCGTTGGATGGCAACGCGCTCGACGCGTCCGGCAGCGGGCACCACGGCACGCCGACCAGCGCCGCGTACGCCGGATCCGCGGCGTCGACCAGCTTCGCCAACACCGACTCGCTCGACTTCGACGGCGCCACGTCGCGCTTCGACGCCACGTCGCCGATCCGGCGCAGGATCAACTCGTGGACGATCTCCGCCTGGATCCATCCGCAGGCGCTGCCGCAGGCCGAGGGGGTCATCCTGAATATCGGCGACGAGAACACCGGCGTCGCCCTCGTGGTCGGCGGCCCGGGCGGCGGCTCCAACCTGCATTGCCTGAAGAACATGGTCGCGTGGGAGGACTCGACCTACGTCTTCCCGGCGACGAACGCCTGGTACCACGTCGTCCTCGTCAGCGAGCCGGACAGCGACAGCCTGATCTACGTCGACGGCGTCTTGATCAGGGCGGTCAACTTCGGCAATCCCATCCTGCCGCTCGACCGGGTCCAGATCGGCTACCAGGATCGCGGCGGCGGCGTCGGCTGGCGCTGGTTCGATGGGCGGGTCGACGACGCGCGCATCTACGACCGCGCGATCACCGCGGATGAAGTCGCGACGCTGGCGGCGGGCGGGCGGCCGGTGGGCGGTCCGGCGCGGACGCTCGCCGCGCCGCTCGATGTCGACGGCGACCTGACGCTGCTCGGCGACCTGACGACGACGACGCACGCGATCGCCCTCGCCGGCGCGTGGAACAACCTCGCCGGCGTGTTCACGCCCGGATCCGCGACGGTCACGCTCGACGGCGCCACGGCGACGACCAAGGACCTGCGCACGCGGTCGCAGGCGTTCAACGACCTGGTCGTGGCCAGCGCCGACGGCCTGCGCACCTGGTCGGTGCAGGACTCGCTCTCCGTCGGCGACGATCTGACCGTCAGCAACGGCCTGCTCGCGTGCGGCAGCGGCGAGGTCGCGGTCGGCGGGGACTTCCTGCTGTCGGGCGGCACCTGCACCGCGACCAGCGGCATCATGTCGTTCAGCGGTTCGTTCACCCGCTCGGGCGGGACCTGGAGCCACAATTCCGGCACCGTCGCCTTCCGACCGACCGCCAACCAGGTCGTGACCAACGCGCAGGCCTTCAACCACGTGGTGCTGAACAGCGGGATGGTCGGGTACTGGCCATGCGATGAAGGCGTTGGCGGGACGACCGCCGACCTGTCCGGGAGCGGCCGGCCAGCGGCGCTGAACACGGCGGGCTGGAGCGCAGCGGTGGCGACCTCGCCGGGACCCGGCGGCGTGAATCCGGCGTGCCTCGACCTCGACGGCACGGATAGCGTCGAGACCGCCGAACTCGACGCGAGCCGCCTCGCCGGCAACGCCGTGACGATCAGCGCCTGGGTGCGGCACCGCGCGGTGCCGGTCGCCGGCATCCAACGCTACGTCACGATCGGCAACGAGGTCGCGGTGCTGCGTAGCCAGGGCGGCGACTACCACTTCTACAGCATCCTCAGCGGCACCGTTCGTTCGATCACGCATCCGGTGACGGACACGGGATGGCACCTGATCACCGGCACCTGGAACGGCACGACCCAATGCCTGTTCATCGACGGCGCGTTGGTCGGCGCCGAGACTCCGCCCGGGTCGCTGCCGACGGCCGGGATCATGCAGTTCGGCTCCGCGGGCGAGCCGTTCGACGGCTTCATCGACGACGTGCGGGTCTATGATCGGGCGCTGTCGCCCGCCGAGATCAGCGCGCTGGCGATCGGCGGCATGCCCGGTGTCGCCACGGTCGCGCTCAGCCAAGGCGGCGCGCTGACCATCTCCGGGGATCTGCGTCTGGTGTCCGGGACCCTGGCGGCGAACGGCTTCGATCTCGCGCTGGCCGGATCGTGGTTCAACCACGGCGGCATCTACGCGCCGGGGACGCGGAAGGTCTCGCTGACCGGGACCACGGCCCAGGTCATCCTGTCGGGCTGCCAGCGGTTCCACGACCTCGACGTCACGGGCAGTGGCACCTGGACGCTGCAGGACCGGCTCAACGTCGCGGGCACGCTCACCGTGAGCGGCGCCGGCGCCATCGATGTCTCGACGACGAACCACGTCATCCACGCCGCGAACATCGCCCAGGGCGCCGGCGACATCGTCGAGCGCGCGGGGACCATCGTCATCGATCCGGTGGCCGCCGGCGCGGTCACCGCGACGTCCGCGCTGCACGACCTGCGCATCGAGAGCCCGATCGGAACCGGCCTGGTCGGCTACTGGAAGTTCGATGAGGGCTTCGGCAACGTGGCGCGCGATTCGTCGGCGCAGGCGAATCCGGGCGCGCTGAGCGGCGTCGCGTCCTGGTCGACGGAGGCGGCCGCGACCGACCATGACAATCCGCGATCGATGCGCTTCGACGGCGGCTCGGGGTCGGTGATCGCGCAGGACATCCCGGCCTACGGCATCACCGGCGACATCACCATCGCCGCCTGGGTCAAGCGCGACGGCACCGCCCGGAACGACTACATCCTCACGCGCAACACCGGGCCGGTGTGGGACTACCTGTTCTACATCGACAACACCGACCACCTGCAGTTCTGGGCCGATTCGATCGGCGGGCACGGCTCGGCGGGGACCATCGCCGATACGGCGTGGCACCACGTCGCGGTGACGCGCATCGGCGCGCTCGGCACGTTCTACATCGACGGCGTGGCCGACGCGCAGACGTTCAGCAATGCCAACGCGTTCGCGGACAGCGCCGGCATGCTGATGCACATCGGCAGCGAGGACGGCAACCAGTACTACAAGGGGCTGATGGACGAGGTGCGCCTGTATGCGCGCGGCCTGTCGGCGGCGGAGATCGCCAACCTCGCCGCGGGCCGCTACCCGGATGGCGGGTCGGCCGCGACGGTGACGGTCGGCGGCGCGCTGTCGGTCGCGGGTGCGCTCGCGATCGACAGCGGCGTCTTCGACGCGGGCGGCAACACGGTGCAGGTGACCGACGACTTCGCGCTCGCCTCCGGCGACGGCGTCTACCAGGCCTCGACCGCGACGCAGGCCTTCCTCGGCTCGTTCGCGATCGCCGGTTCGAGCTTCGCCGGATCGAGCGGCATGGTCGATATCGCCGGCGACCTCGCGATCACCGGCGGCACCTTCACCGCGCCGTCGGGCACGCTGGCCATTGCCGGCGACTTCAGCCACAGCGGCGGAACCTTCACCCACAACGCGGGCACGGTCGTGCTCGATGGCGGCGATCAGGCGATCGGCGCGGGCGCGCGGACCTTCAACAACCTGACCAAGACGGTGACCTCGGCGGCCGCGCTGACGTTCCCCGCCGGGAGCGCGAACACGCAGACCGTGCTCGGAACGCTGACGCTGCAGGGCTCCGCCGTCGGTCCGACCTATCTCAGCCTGCGTGGCGCGGGTGGCGGCGGCCGGTGGCGCATCGCACCGCAGGGCGGACGCGCGATCAGCTGGGTCGACGTCGCCGATTCGCACAACACGACGTCGACCATGATCGGACCGGGCAACGCGATCGACTCGGGCAACACCCTGAACTGGTTCACCAGCGCGCTCGACAAGTACTGGATCGGCGCGGCAGCCGGCCTGTTCAGCGTCGACGGCAACTGGAGCACGTCCTCGAACGGTCCGCCGGACACCACCGCGCCGACGGCCAGCGACGTGGCGATCTTCGATGCCGGCAAGGATACGAGCTGCTCGATCGACGTGGCGGCGTCGGTCCGCGGGCTGACCATCGCCGCTGGACATACCCAGGCGATCGTGCCGGTCCCCGGCGCGGCGGTGAACGTCGGCGCCGATGGCTGGGTGCAGAGCGCCGGCGTCTTCACCGGCGGCACGGGCACGGTGTCGGTCAGCGACTTCACCCTCGCCGCGGGGACGTTCACCGCGCCGTCGACGACGATGACCGTGTCGGGCGACTGGACCAATACCGCCGGCACCTTCACCGCGGGCACGGGCACCGTGCGGTTCACGACCCCGGGCGCCACGACCTCGACCGTCGCCAGCGGCGGCGACGCGTTCCATCACCTGACCTTCTCCGGCGCCGGCACGTTGCAGCCGACCAGCGCGCTGACGCTCACCGGCGACCTCACCTGCCAGGCCGGCGCCGGCACCTTCGACGCGGCGACGTCCGACCCGGCGGTGACGGTCGCCGACGACGTCATCCAGGACAACACGGCGGTGAGCCTGGGCGACGGCACCTGGACCATCGCCGGCGACTTCGATTGCGGCGACGTGACGACCTTCAACGCCAACGCGTCCAGCGTGGTCATGACCGGCGCGTCGACGACGCTGACCTCGCCCTGGTGGCAGAGCTTCCATCACCTGACGTTCTCGGGCGAGACGGTGATCGCGCGCTTCATCACCGGCTCGCGGCTCACGGCCACCGGCACCTGCGATCTCGCGTTCGGCGCGCACATCGGAGATGTGCGCGTGGGGCCGGGGGCGGACATCACCGGCACCGGCGAGCTCGGGCTGTTCTGGAACGCGACGATCTCGCAGATGGATGGCGTGATCGACTGCGCGACCCTGCGCATCGTCAACGACCACGACCAGAACATCGCTCCCGGCCGCTACGACTCGGCGCTCGTCCGTATCGCCAACGAGTCGACGTCCAGCCTCGTGTTCCGCCCCAAGGCGGGGACCTACACCTTCGCCGGTCATGTCCACTTCGCCAACACCGGGACCGCCGACTGGCGGATCGACAACTCGACGAACAACGCCGACTACGTCTTCGAGGGATCGGTGACCGTCAGCAACACCGGCGGCGGCACGCTCACCTGGACCAAGGGCACCGGCACGCTCACCTTCAGCGGCGCCGGCGCCGGCACCCAGACGTTGGACTTCCTCGGCAAGAACGTCGAGGCGCTGGTGATCGACGACGCCGGCGCCGTCAAGCAGCTGACCGGCAGCGCGGTGACCTGCGCCGGGCTGACCGTCGCCGACGGCACCTTCAGCCTGAACGGGCAGAACGTCACGCTGAGCGCCGGCGCGGTGGCCAACGACGGCGAGATCCGCCTGCGCGGCGACGAGACGCTGACCGGCATGAGCGACCTCGACACCGACTCGGGC
>Ga0196963_10000443_pt1 | contig 38539 bp, 37 predicted proteins | sample S1_5metaG_FD_148600 | JGI IMG/M metagenome (GOLD analysis project Ga0196963, IMG submission 148600) | Soil microbial communities from Anza Borrego desert, Southern California, United States - S1_5 | ecosystem: Environmental > Terrestrial > Soil > Desert | place: USA: California | collected... | reverse complement strand
GCTGGGGCCGGTAGCGGAGGCTCTAGCAAGGTGGGGGGCGGGGGGGAAGGGTGGGACCGGTTGCGGAAAACGATAGGCCGAAGCGCGGATTAGATTGAGAATCGAACAGAAACCCTGTACGCAGCATCGCGAAGGAGACGCGCGTGAACGAGATCCGCAAAGTCACCCCGAAGGGCGGCCGTGTTCGGGACCGGCACAAGCGGGACGGCTTGAGCTGGGTCGACCGGTTCGAGGGGACTTTGGACGAGGATTTCGCGCGCGGAGCCCTCGATGAGCCGTCGCCGGGGGACTCGCCAGCGGCCGGACATCAGCTTTGACTGATGCAGTATCTGATCGATACCAACATCTTCATCGCAGTCACGGTTCGTCGCGAACGTCCCTGAGCCCGCGGTGCGCGGCTCAAAAATAATAGCCGTACTCAAATTCGAGCGCGTCGAGGAAAATGTCCTGTTCAACATCGAATGCAGTCTTGATGATCGATGCGTGGCGAGCGGGGCCTGAGCCATGCAGGCAGGCGAGTTCCTGCAGGAAGCCCGATGTGTTCTTCATCAGCTCGCGACCTACATTCCCTCGCGCGATTTGCAGCAGAGCGTCGCCTTCGAATCCCACCTCACCCTCTACGGAAACCCCGTTCATAATCAGCACGGCAAGCCCCTGAAGTTCAGCTTCCGTGCGCACCGGTGACGAGAGTCGAGCAGTTTCGCCCATAGCCCGGAAGATCTGCGCAGCCGACTGAGCGACATTAGTGCCGAGAGAAAGGACCTCAGAGCAATTCAGGGACGTGATCGCTCCTAGCAGCGCTGCATGGAAGCGCAATTCTGGAAGCGCTCGAGCTTGTTCTGCTAGCCGACGTAGCTCAGAGCTTTCACTAAGATACGCGAGCCGGCCGAGCCGATACCGCAACTTCGAAACTCGCCTCTTCCTCTGAAATTGTGACTCGTTGACTTGAGCCGCCAGCAGCGCATGGGTCTCTCGTTGGAACCGTTTCCGCAACTCCAACGCATCAGCCAAAATGTACTTGATCGTCGCTCGTCGGGAACGGAAAAGTAGCCACACCCACAGAGCTAGTCGCCGCACCTTCTCGAAAGCCCCTCTTTCTCGGACTGCCTGATCATAGTCGGGCATGGGAAACCGGAACCCGTTTTCTTGAAGGCGAGCCTCCAGTTCGGGACCCACATTTGGATAGAGGAGGAGCAACTTTTTTATGTTTCCCACCAACTTCATCCATGAAGCGCCAGAGGCTTCGTCTCGATAATCCTCGGCACTCTTTAGCCATTCCGAGCCAGCTACAGTAATGTCCTTAGCGGCATCGCCTAGATGCAGACGAAGTCCCAGCCTATCCAAATGATTGATAATATCTCTGAGCGAATTCTCAATTTCGGCCGGCTCCCCGACAAGAGTGATATCATCCACGTACCGAAAGTAAGATGCGGTAAATCGGCTTGCCGCGTCATCAAGGTCTTTCAAGACAAGGTTGGCAATAAAATGACTGAACATGGGGCCAGTGAGGACTGACTTGCCTGAGCTTTCTATGGAGTGGTTCCGGATCAATTTGTGCCCGAGATTGGATAGTGCTTTAGGGATGGCGTGCCGCTCGCTGAAGGCACTCCAGGCGGCATCGGCTCGTGCTGGTGTAATGGAAGGGTAAAACGCTTTAATATCTACGTATCGCACGATTGCTGTCGGTCGCGCCAAGCACGCCTTCGCAATAGCCCGCTGCCGCTCCCTGAGGCCAGGCATATACCCCCGAAAGTAACCTCCTCGCTCCGTTCGCTCGGTGGGATCATAGCTGAACAGTTGGTCCGACCGCTCTCTCCTCCATGCCTCAGCTGAGGAGCAAATCAGCAGCGCTTCGATTAGCGCTTCGCTGGGATTAGGGACAGACAACTGACGATGCTCAGGACTTCCGTCATTGCGAAGCGCCTTGAAGTGGTACGAGTTTAGATAGCGACCTGCTGGAGAGCCGAGGACGATCTGAGCGGCATTATCCTCGGTCCACCGGTCGCCTCGAGCCGCCGTGGCTTCTAGATAATATCGCAGAGCTAAGTAGGCAAAGATGTCTCGTCCACGGTACTGGTGAACGGCCTTTGCAGCCAACGCCTCAGCCCGAGGTTTCATTCCTTCACCAAATCAATCGGTAGTACGGCCAGCCGGGCGACTGCGGTGCTCGGGGCCTTTAACGGAAGCTCGTAATTGCATTCGGAGGTTTCATCGTTTTCTTGTGACCCTAGAAACCGTAGAAAGGCCGACCACCTCGGAAACAGGTTTTTCAGCCACGGAAAGAGACCGCTGGTCGCTGCGTTCATTTTTGGCTCGATCCAAACAGCCGCGTTTGTGCCCCCGGAACAGAATCTAAATAACTCTGCAAGCTGGGGGCGAGCTTCATTCTTTTTGCCGGCGCGCTCTAGAAAGCCGTTAAAATTGCATACCACCACGAGTGTTTGGAGCGAAGTGGCCTTGCTCAAAATAATTCGCTCAATGAGTTCTGAATTGCTTACCGGCGATAGAACATCCCAATCGCAGAGTTCAAAGGTCGCGAAGATTGCTTCTTCCTCTAGGTCGGGGAGTATGGCGGTTAGAAGTTGATCTGCGTACGCTCGCGCAGGAGCAGAGATTTCGCCTCCAACAATATGGACATACAAGGGCACACGAGGAAGATATTGTTCCCGTCTCAATTGCGCCACACTGCCGAGGAGCGCCAGAGAAGCGGCACCGGCGCCACAGGGTACGTCAGTAAGGCAAAGCGTTCCGCCGGACAAAAATCGAAGCAGGGTGGCAGAAGTGATCGGCACATCGTTGTGGGGATCGATCAGCGCAAGTTGCGCACGGGCAACTGAGCCATCAAAGGCATGGGCAAAATGGAGGTCGGTTAGCTCCTGCGAAATGCCTCCGACTGGGGCAGGGTCCGGGCGCGGACCTGTAGCGGCCTCAAAAAGATTGCTGTGTTTAATTACAGCGGCGTAGGAGATGCAAACGGGCGGGGGGATCTTCATGATACCCTGCCCGGATATCCAGATGCTATTTGGCAAATCCTGCATCGGCTCGTTGCTAGAGCGATAGAATCCCTGCTGTCCAGTCGAAGCCATCGATGCGAGAATGTACCTACTGGGATCAGAACGGTCGCATCGAGAGCGAACAGAAGAGACCTATTGGGTCACGCTTTCGGCGGGATCACGCCGCCAGCTAGGTGGCCGCTGTCGATGAACAGTACGCCCTTCGCTTCGAAAGCGTGGCGCAACGCCTGTACTCTGGCCGGAAGGACGGGCTCGCCTGACTCGAAGCGTGCGATCGTTCGCTCGCTTACCCCAGAGGCAGTGGCGAGATCCAGGCGGGTCCAGTCGAGCGCCGTCCGCGCCATCCGGCACTGGACGACATTCAATTTGGCAGGTTCCCTGCAAAAATGGCTTGCACTCCCGCTTCGAAGGTGGCAGGCAGACTGCCATATCGTAGAACCCTCACCTGATCGGCGGAGACCCTTGGGCATGGCTTCCAGGGAGCATAGCGGCGTGCATGCTTCACTTCCACCTGTGGATGCTGACGAGGCCGGTGCGGGCGGCGAGGGCGGCCTCGCCGCGTCGGACGGGCTCGCCTGCTTTAAGGGCAGACGCCCCGCCGGCCGGCCTGCAGCGACTCCACGCACTGCTAACGGCTGCCACGCACCCGCTTCGCTGTGCGAGGGCGCTTTGGCTTACACGCGCCGGGCAGTTCTAGGCGCTGCGGTCGCGGTGCCTGTCGTTCAGGCGGGAGGATGCGTGCCCTTACCCGAACCATGCGGCGCTGGCTCGTCCCCCGGACGAGTCTTAGCCGCGCCGCATCCCCTGGAGGGAGAGGGGCAATGGGGCTCCACCCTTCGTGCGCTTCGGCAGGCCGAGGCGGCGGTGGCGGCGTTCGAGCGGTGGGCCGCGACTCCCGCCTGGCGCTCGTTCGAAGAGCGGGAGGCGCTGAACGACGCTTATGGGGAACGGGTCTCGGCTTTCGACGCGGCGATGCTTGCGCTGCTGGAGGCGCCGGCGCCGGACCTGGAGGCGCTGGCGGTGAAGATCGCGCTGATCGCGAAGCATCGGGTCTGGGAGCTAGACGGCGGGGAGGAGTGCCTGGCGTGGCTCGAGGCGGATGCGCGGCGGCTGGTTACGGGTTAGCCAGGTTGCCCAATGCGGAATTCCCCGAAGCGTCGCGTCTGCGCCGCTCGTTCCATTCTTCCAGTCCTTCCTTACCGGCTTCTTCCGCACCCTGTTTCACGGGCTCGGGAACCTCCCAGCGCCGCCCGTCCTCTGCATTGTTTGGCCGAGTCGTCGCGGTCCCTGGCTTGGCCGTTGCGGCCTCGTCCATGGCCCCGACCCCCGCCTCGACGGCGTCTTTGACTTTCCGCCCCGTATTCGAGTTGCGAGCGGGGCCGCATGCGGCCAGCGCCAGAGCGGCCAGCGCCGCGGCCACCCGAGCGACAGGATAATCGGTGAGCGCCATCGCTCTCTCCCCTTGCCGTGGAAGGCGGCTCACCGTTTAGCACAGGCCGAGGCCGGACCGGCAAGGAAACTCGTCCGGAACGGGGAGAGAAGATGGATCCGGGATCAAGTCCGGGATGAAGAGGAAGGGGCGACGTCACGGCCGCCCGTGACGTCGACGCGGCTCGCTCCGCTTGATGCGAACGACCGCCCGGCTGCGCGGGGGCGAGTCCTCGCGTAGCTCGCTTGGCGATCGCTTCGCTGCGCAAGGCTCGCCCTGTGCGGAACAAAACGTGTTTACTGGTAGGATTGTTCCTGTTATGATCCTAGATCCGGTGATTCGGAAGCGGGGGCTTCCGGCCGGGCCGCGTGGGAGAGCTGACATGGCGAGACTGGGTTGGAAGAGCAACGGCTTCACGCCGAAGAAGCAGGCGATCTATCTGGAAGCGCTGGCGGACGGCGCGTCGCGCGCGGAGGCGGCGGCGGCGGCGCAGGTGTCGCCGACCACTCCGGCCAATTACGAGAAGAAGGACGAGGCCTTCGCCTCGCTGTGCCGGGCGGCGCGGGCGCGCGCCGGCGGAGTCAGCATGGGCACGCGCGCCTGGGAGCGCGGAGTGACCGGGGTCGAGGAGGAAATCGTCCGGGGCGGCAAGGTCGTCGGCCGCCGGCTGCGGCGGTCCGACGCCATCTTCAAGATGATCCTCGAAGGCGACGACAGCGGCCTTTACGGCCCGGCGGTCAGGGCGCTCAGGGAGAAGATCGAGAAGGAATTGCGGCCCAGGATCGAATCCGACATCCGCGCGCAGATCAGCCGGGAAATGAACCCGCGCGAGGTCCGCAAGCGGCTCGACGCCAAGCTTTCGGACTTCAACCGGCGGATGGGCGGCGACGGCTGAGCGGGCGGCTTCAGGCCCGGGCGGGCTCAGGCGGCGCGCCTCGCCGGCCGGGCCGCTTCGCCTCCGGTCGCTGCCGACGGCTGCCTCGCCTCCGAGTCGCCGCTCGCGGGCGCCGCCGCCTTCAGCTCCTCGATCTCCTCCTCCTCCAGCTCCTCGATGCCGGCGAGCTCGTCGCGGGCGCGCCTGGAGGCGAGCACCAGCTCGTCGAGCTTGGCGTGGAGGGCGAGGTCGCGGCGGTGCGCCTCCTTCTCGCGCTCGTGCTGGCGGTTGAGGACCATCTGGGTGAGGGTGATGGCGAGGATCGACAGGGCCGCGGTCAGCCAGTCGACCCGCCAGGCGAGCGCGAACCAGGCCGCGCAGCCGAGCACCAGCGCCAGCTGCGCGAACGGGTGGGCGGAAACGTCGGCGACTTTTTCGGAGATCCGGCAGCCGAGCGCCTCGAGGCGGCCCTCTTCCTGCGTCATACGCCTACACTCCCCGGGCTGGGGCGAAAGCGGACTAACGTAGGTTAGCCTGCAAGGTTCCCGCCGGGCGGGCCTTGCCCGGGCGGGCGGCCTAGCAGTTCCGGTTGCAATTGCCGTGAGCGTGACCGGAGCTGCCGTTATTGCCCGAGCTGCTGCCATTGCCATTGCCGCCCGAGCTGGTCGAGCTGGCGCTGGTCGTGCTGGTGGTGGTGCCGCCGGTCGAGCTGGCGCTGGTCGAGCTGGTGGTGGTGCCTCCGGTCGAGCTGGCGCTGGTCGTGCTGGTGGTGGTGCCGCCGGTCGAGCTGGCGCTGGTCGTGCTGGTGCCGCCGGTCGTCGTCGAGCTGGTCGCGCTGGTGGTCGAGCCGCCGCCATTCTCCAGCTCGTCGGCGACCTGGGTGAAGACCCGGCGGGTGTCGCGAAGCGTCACCGGCGGCGTCTCGAAGAAGATGAACTCGAGCGGCACCGAATAGGTCATGCTGATCTCGACATAGGCGTTGCCGTTGGCGTCGGTGCCGTGGACGACGCTCGGAGTGGCGCGGGTGCGCGCGTTGGTGCGCACCAGCCGGTTGTTGACCGCGGCGAGGATGGTGGCGTCGTCGGGCACCGGCCAGACCGAGGCGACGCGGGCGCCGGCGGCGATCGCGTTGTGCATGTCGGCGTTGGCGAAGAACAGCCGGCCGAGCTGGCTGACGCCGACGACGAACGAGATGAGGACCGGCGCGACGAGCGCGAACTCGGCGGCGCCGACGCCCTTCTGGTCGCGGCGGATCCGGCCGAAGCGGCTCATTGGATCCTCAGCGCGCCGGAGGCGGCCATCGGAATCGTGTCGAAATAGAATTCGCCCTCGAAATCCTTGACGATGCGGACCCGGAGGTAGCGCGCCGTGTCCTCGCCGGAGGCGCAGGTGCCGGTATATTCCTGCTGCTCGACGCCGTCGCATTCGAGCCAGCGGGTCAGGGTCACCTGATCCTCGTCGACGCCGGCGGCGGTCGCCGCCTCGGTGCGGACGTAGCTGTAATCGACCTCATTGTCGTCGGCGTCGGCGACGGCCGGCCGGGCCTGGACCAGCTCGAGGCTGCGGTTGACCGCCTGCTGGATGGTGAAACGCTCGGCCAGGCCGCGGCTGAGATCGATGATGCCCATCGTCAGCAGCGCCAGGAACGGCGCCAGGAAGCCGAACTCGATCAGGCTGGTGCCGCGCTCGTCGCGGGCCAGCGCCGGCGGGGAAGGGAGCCGGATCCTCATGCGACCAGCCTCACCACCGTCTGCTGGAAGGCGGAGGCGCCGCTGCTGGACGGGCAGTTGTTGGTGATCGTCGCGCTGCCCCGGAACACGAGCCTCTGGGCGACCATTTGCAGGCACTCGACGTCCATGTCCTGATTGCCCTCGAAGGCGAGGTCGGACGAGGGGAAATAGAGCGCCCCGGTCAGCGAGGAGCTGGCGCCGCCGTTGATCTTGATCTCGATGTTGCTCGCCCGGCGGTCGCGATACATCACGATGCCCCGGTAGGTCCCGGTCGAGGGCGAGGAGAGGTTCAGGTTCGCGCCGCCGTTGATCTGGAGGTCGCCGGCGGCGCCGGCGGGTCCGGTCATGATCAGGGTGACGCCGGTGCCGGTGACCTGCGCCTGGGCGTTCATGACGATGTTGCCGCCATAGGCGGTGAGGGTCGATTGCGGGCCGGTCAGGTTGAGCGTTCCGTGCACCGTGATCGAGCTGTAGCAATGGTCGCCCGCCGCCAGGGTCACCGTCGTGTTCGACGGCACCTCGAGCGGCTGAGTGCAGCTCGACGGGTCGGGGGACGGATTGGGAAGATGGGCCAGCGGATCCTGCTGCGCGGCCGAATAAGGCTGGAGCGTCGTCGGCTGGACGAAATTCTGGCTGTCGCCGTCGAGGCCGCCGACCGCGGCGATCGGGACCGCGGTGATGCTCGACGAGCCGCCGGCGGTGACGCATTGCTCGCCGATGCAATTGCTCTTCATGCCGCAGCCGAGCGTGACATTGGCATTGCCGTTGACGTCGATGCCGGGATCCTCGCCGTCGTAGAGCGAGACCATGCAGAAGGTGCCGTCGTCGACCAGCGCGGCGGTGGCGTCGGCGACGATGGTCGAGGCGGAGTTGGTGAAGATCGACATGAACGGCAGCGACCGGGTCGCGGTCAGGGTCACGCGCACCGTGCGGTTGAAGCCGAGCCGGGGGCCGACCGTGATTCCCTCTTCCTGGCTGAGGGTCGGAAAGCGGTTCTTGTCGAGGTCGCGGTGGACGGCGTCATGCTCGTCGTCGCCGAGCGACAGCGCGTAGGCGCCGGCGATCGCGCCCGAATCGGCGGCGCGCTGCAGCTGGCGCTTCCAGACGCTGAGCTGGATGGTGTCGACCGCGAAGGCGGCGGACCCGATCAGCAGCGGCAGCGTCGCCGCGCCGATCACCAGCACGTTGCCGCGCTCGCTCGAGCAGAGGTCCTTAAGCCAGCTCCATGCCCTCATCGTTCCCGTCCCGTCCGGCGCAAAGCCCAGCTAGAGGGGACCGCGATTAGGCCTGCGGGGTTAGGGGCGGGTTGACCGCAATGGTTACCGGGACATTGGCCATGATTTCCCCCGGCCGCCCTGTCGTCCCGGCCCGGGCCGGGGCGGGCAGGCCATCAGTGGCCCGCGCTCCTGCCCCAGACCGCCGCCAGCCGGGCCTCGCGGCCGCAGCGCCAGCGATAGTAACGGTAGGGCACCGGATTCTTCTTGTAATAATCCTGGTGGTAGGTCTCGGCCGGGTAGAATCGGGCGGCGGGCAGGACGAGGGTGGCGATCGGCTTGCCGAGCAGGGCCGCGGCCCGCTTCTTGGTCGCCTCGGCGACTCGCCGCTCGCCCTCGTCGGCGACGAAGATGGCGCTGCGATACTGGCTGCCGCGGTCGCAGAACTGGCCGCCGCCGTCGAGCGGGTCGATGGTTCGGAAAAACCGGGCGACGAGGGTCGGGTAGCCGACGCGGGCGGGATCGTAGACCACCCTGACCGACTCGATATGGCCGGTACCGCCGGCGGAGACCTGCTCGTAGGTCGGATTGGCGGTGCGGCCGCCGGCATAGCCCGACGTGGTCGAGACGACGCCCGGTATCTTGTCGAAATCGGCTTCGGTGCACCAGAAGCAGCCGCCGGCGAAGACGGCCGCGGCCAGCCTCGGCGCGGGCGGCGCGGCGGCGGGAACCGCCGGCCGCAACAGCAGGATGACGGCGCCGGCCGCCAGCGCCGCCGCGAGCCGCTGCCGTCGCTTCGTCATGCCGGCCGGAACTTCATCGCGAGGCCGTTCATGCACCAGCGCTGGCCGGTCGGGGGCGGGCCGTCGTCGAAGACGTGGCCGAGATGGCCGCCGCAGCGGCGGCAATGGACCTCGGTCCGGACGATGAGCAGGGTGCGGTCCGGCCGGGTGCGCACCGCGTTGGGCAGCGGCCGGGTGAAGCTCGGCCAGCCGGTGCCGCTGTCGAACTTGGCGGCGGAGCTGTAGAGCGGCAGGTCGCAGCCGGCGCAGACGAAGGTGCCGCGGCGATGCTCGCGGTCGAGCGGGCTCGAGCCGGCACGCTCGGTCGCGCCCTCGCGCAGCACGGCATAGCGTTGCGGTCCGAGGATGCGGCGCCATTCGTCGGCGCTCTTGGTCACCTCGAACCGCTCCGCCGCCTCGGCGGTGCCGCCGCGCCTGCCGAAGACGACGAGGCCCGCGCCCGCCGCGACGGCGGCGACCGCCGCCGAGCCGAGGAAGGCGCGCCGCGATAGACCTAGGTCGGACATGGGGACCCTCCGGGGGACCGCCCTATACACCGAAGCTGAGCGGCGAGAAACGAGGAACCGCCCCGCCGAACGGTCGCGCCCCCTCCCGCGAACGGCGCGAGAGGGGGGCGCCGTTGCAGCGCCTAGAAGTCGACCGACGCCCTTCCGTAGAGGAAGCGGCCGTTGAAGCCGAACGGGGAGAAGATCGAGAAGGGAATATATTCCTGATTGGCCGGATAGACGCCGCCGATCGAGGCCGGCCGGGCGCCGAACGGCGAGCGGGTGGGATAGACGTCGAACAGATTGTTGGCGCCCACCGCCAGTTCGAACCGTCCGGCGTGACGGTAACGGAACTCCAGATCGGTGATCCACTTGGCCTTGAGGAAGATGTCGTCGGGTCCGAACGCGGTGAGGCTGGTCGCGGCGCCGATCGGCGCCGCCGCGCCCGGCGAGACGACCTTGCCGTAGCGGGTCGTGCGGGCGGTGATTCCGAAATTGCCGATGTCGCCGTCGGCGCTGAACACGATCTTGTCGCGCGGCTGGCCGTGGGTGAAGCGGATGCCCTCGACCCGGCCGAACAGGACCAGGCCGGGGATGGTGGCGAGCGGGCCGAGCGCGTTGATCCGCTCGTCGATCCTGGTCTTGTTGTAATTGTAGGCGGCGCTCAGCGACCAGTTGCCCAGCCCGGCCATGCGGGTGCGGTAGACGGCGACGACGTCGAGGCCGCGGGTGGTGGTGTCGAGGCCGTTGATGAAGAAGCGGGCCGCTCCGACGCTCTGGAAGCCGTTGGCGTCGAGGATCGCCTTGACCGCGGCATTCTGGGCGGCGGTGCCGCTGCCGGCCGCGCCCAGATTCTCGGTGAGGACGATGCGGTCGTCGATCTTGATCTGGTAGAGGTCGGCGGTGATGGTGAGGCCGCGCAGCGGATTGGCGGTGGCGCCGAGGCTGACGTTGAACGATTTCTCGGGCTCGAGCGGCTGCGAGCCCAGGGCCAGCGCGACCGGGCTGGTCACCGCCAGGGTCGAGATGTCGACCGGCAGGCCGGCGATGAAGTTGGTCGACGTGGTGGTGAAGAATTGCTGGTGGAGCGACGGGGCGCGGAAACCGTTCGACACCGAGCCGCGCAGGGCGAAGCCGTCGATCGGCTCCCAGCGGGCGGCGAACTTGCCGTTCCAGGTCGAGCCGAAATCGGAGAAATGCTCGTAGCGGCCGGCGATGGTGGTGGTCACGCCCTCGAACGGATCGGTGTCGAGCTCGATATAGGCCGCCCAGCTGTGGCGGCCGACGTCGGTGGCGCTGCTCGCGGGAATTCCGGGGAAGCCCTGCGAGCCCGCCGGGGCGGCGCGGCCGGGGAAGCTGCATATGCCGGTGGTCGCGTTGAACACGCCCTGCTGGGCGGTGCAGTTGGACGCCGTCGTCGAGATCGAAGCGCGGAAGAAGGGTCCGGTCGCCCAGGACTGGGTATCGCCGGGCCGGATCTCGAACTGCTCGGAGCGGTATTCGGCGCCAGCGGCGACGGCGAGCGGCTTGGCGAAGCCGAGCCCGAACTCCTTCGAGAAATCGAGGTTGACGATGTTCTGGCCGTAGCGGAGGCCGCCGGCGTCGAACACGCGCTGGCTCTGCGGCCCGAACGACGTGTTGAGCGTGTCCCTCACCGTATAGTCGAAGGTGTTGTGGCCGCGACCGTAGGAGAGGTCGGCCTTCCAGCCGCCGAGCTCGGTCCTGAGGCCGGCGGTGAGGGCGTAATCGTCGAGATCGGAATCGATCAGCGGCAGGAATCCGTCCGGAGTCAGCGGGACGAAGTTCGCCGCATTGGGAGTCTGGTTGGGCGCGAGCGCGCTGAAGTCGCGGTTCTGGACGGAACCGCCCTGGCGCCAGTTGGCGGCGCTGACCGTGTCGCGATGGCCGTAGGAGCCGAAGGCGTAGAGCTCCCAGCTGCCGCCGAGATCGACTTCGGCATTGGCGAACACATTGTAATCGACCGAATCGGGATCGCCGAAGCGGAACTGGAGCCGGTTGAAGGTCAACTCGCGCGGGTCGAAGGCGGCGGTCGGCCGGTTGTAATTGGGGCGCAGGTCGAAGCCGGCGCGGTTGGTGCGGTTGCGGTCGCGGAACTCGCCGGTGATGTTGAAAAAGCCGTTCGGGCCCATCGGGATGCCGAGATTGACCCCCATGGTCAGCTGGCGGCCGTCGTTGCGCGACGCCTCGCCGTCGACGATCGGAAGGAAATAGCGGTTGTCGGAGGGGTCGAGCTGCGGCTGTCCGGCGGCGGTCAGCTGAAGGCCGGTGACGTTCGCGACATTGTCGATCGTCGTATAATATTTGCCCCAGGTGACCGACGCCCGGCCGCCATGATCGGCATTCTTCAACTGGATGTTGATGACTCCCGCGATCGCGTCCGAGCCATATTGGGCGGCGGCGCCGTCGCGCAGCACCTCGACGCGCTGGATGGCGAGGCCGGGGATCAGGTTCATGTCGACGGCGGCGCTGCCGCGGCCGACCGTGCCGTTGATGTTGAGCAGGGCCGAGACGTGGCGGCGCTTGCCGTTGACCAGCACCAGGGTCTGGTCGGGGCTGAGGCCGCGCAAGGTGGCCGGGCGGAGCGCGTCGGAGCCATCGGCGATCGAGGGCTGCGGGAAGTTGAACGACGGCACCAGCTGGTTGAGGATCTTGTTGGTCTCGGTCTGGCCCGAATTGGTGATCGCCTCGGCGCCGATCACGTCGACCGGAACCGGGCTGTCGGCGACGGTGCGGTCGGTACGGCGGGTGCCGGTGATGACGATGGTCTCATCATTGCCGGCGGGGGCGGTGGCGGTCGAGCCGCTCGGCTGAGTGGGATCCTCCTCCTGCGCGAAGGCCGGTGTGGCGGCCACCGCCAGCGAGGAAAGCGACGTCAGAAGAGCGAGCCGCGTCGTTCGAAGCATGGAAAATCCCCCTTGTGGCAGCCCGGGCTGCGAAACCGGCCCAGCTTATGTCAATCCGTGCGGCAGGGAAGGGTTTTCTGCTGCAATGCAAAAATCGCGCGACCACTGTGCCCGCCGGACCACAGGCGGTGAAAAGGTTGGTGGAGGCGAGCCCGAGCCGCTAAGGGCGCGCCATGAGCAACCCGCTGACCGTCGATCTGCCCCACAAGCTCGGCGCCGAGGAGGCGCGGCGCCGGATCGAGCGCAATATCGGACGGCTTGCCAATCACATACCGGGCGGAGCCCAGGTCGCCTCGCGCTGGACCGGCAACCGGCTCGACCTCGACATCGGGGCGATGGGCCAGCAGGTCGCCGCCGAGATCGACGTCCAGGAGACCCTGGTGCGCCTCAAGGTGTCGCTGCCGCCGGCCCTCGCCTTCTTCGGCGGCATCATCGAGCCGCTGATCCGCAAGCAGGGCGCGGCGATGCTCGAGGACAAGAGCAAGGGGTGACCCGCTTTGCCCTCTTCCGCTGTCGGCGGGAGAGGGGATCGGGGCTCAGCGATTCCGCCGCTTCCCCGGCGGGGCCTCGCTTCGGGTCAGCGAGGTGATCAGGCAGCGCTGGCCCTCGACCAGGATCGAGCCGCCGCGAGCGAGGCCGAGGCTGCCGCGCGTGTCGTAGCCGATCACCTTGGCCCAGGAGAGGCCGAAGCAGGGCCCGCCGATCTCGGCCCGGTACCAGCGGCCGCGGCGGTCCCTGAGGAAAAGGAGGTCGTCGCGCGGCGCCTTGAAGCTTCGAATCGCGCGCGGATGGGAGACGAACGGGATGCTGACCTCCTCGCGCCCGGAGGGCGGCGCCGCGGCGAGCGTCGGCGCGGCGACGGCGGCGGCGACGAGGCAGGCGAGACTCTTCATCGGCTCGATCCTGTCACGGCCTCGCTGAACCGGCGATGACGAAGGCGGCTTGCCTCTCGCCCGGGGCGCGCTAGCATCGCCGCTCTCGGGCGGAGGGGCTTGGCATGCGGCATGTGGCGATCGTCGGCTCCGGTCCCGCCGGCTATTATGCCGCCGAGGCGCTGCAGAAACTGTACGGGGAGGCGGTGGCCATCGACATGATCGACCGGCTGCCGGTGCCCTACGGGCTGATCCGCTCCGGAGTGGCGCCCGACCACCAGTCGATCAAGGCGGTCTACAAGCGCTACGAGAAGGTGGCGCTGTCGGCCAATGTCCGCTTCGTCGGCCATGTCTGCGTCGGCCCGGACGTCAGCGTCGAGGAGCTTCGCGGCCTCTACGACGCCGTCGTCCTCGCCACCGGAGCGCCGCACGACCGGTCGCTCGGCATACCGGGAAGCGACCTGCCCGGCGTGGTCGGCTCGGCGGCGTTCGTCGGCTGGTACAACGGCCATCCCGATTTCGCCGGGCTCGACCCGCCGCTCGACGTCGCCGCGGCGGCGGTGATCGGCAACGGCAACGTCGCGCTCGACGTCGCCCGGATCCTCGCCAAGACCCGCGCCGAATTCGCCGGCTCCGATATCGTCGGCCGCGCCCTCGACGCGCTCGAGGCGAGCGCGATCCGGACCATCCACGTCCTCGGCCGGCGCGGTCCCCACCAGATCGCGATGACTCCCAAGGAGCTGGGCGAGCTGGGCCATCTCGAGGACGCGGCGCCGCGGGTCGACCTCGCCGATTTCCCGCCGGTCGGGGACGAGGCCCTGCTCGAGCCGGGGATGAGGAAATCGGTCACCCATCTTCGCGACTTCGCGAACCTGCCGCGCGACAAGGCCAAGATCATCGACTTCGACTTCTTCGCCATGCCGGTGGCGGTCGAGGGCGACGGCCGGGTCGAGCGGCTGGTGGTCGAGCGCACCGAGCTGAGCGAGGATCTGCGCTCGGTCGGCACCGGCGAGACCTATGCGATCGACTGCGGCCTGGTGGTCAGCTGCATCGGCTACCAGACTCCGCCGATCGAGGGCGTGCCCTACGAGCATGGCCGCGGCCGCTTCGCCAATCACGAGGGAGTCATCGGCGAGGGCCTCTATTGCGTCGGCTGGGCGCGGCGCGGGCCGACCGGCACGATCGGCACCAACCGCCCCGACGGCTTCGAGGTGGCCGACAAGATCTTCGCCGCTTTCCCGCCGCAGGGCGGCGACAAGGCCGGCGGCGCCGGGCTCGACAGCCTGCTCAACGCCCGCGGCGCCGAGCCGGTCGACTTCCGCGACTGGCAGCGCATCGAGGCGTCCGAAACCGGCCGGGCCCGGGAAGGCAGCCCCCGCGAGAAGTTCACCTCGATCGCCGAGATGATCGCCGCTTTGGGCCGCTAGGCGCCGCCGGATCAGGGCGCTTGCGCTCGCTTTGCCACCCCCCTATGTAGCGCCCCCTGTCTCCCGGGCGGCCTTCGCGCCGGATCCGGTCGGGGAGTAGCTCAGCCTGGTAGAGCACTGTCTTCGGGAGGCAGGGGCCGGAGGTTCGAATCCTCTCTCCCCGACCATTTTTCCAGCCCGCCAGTCCACGACCCTCGCCGGTCCGGCGCGCCGCGTCAGGCGAGCGCGGCGGCCAGCGCCTCGAACAGCCGGCGGCCGTCGCTGCCCCCCTGTTCCGGCTCGATCAGCCGTTCCGGGTGCGGCATCATGCCGAGCACGTTGCCGCCGTCGGACAGGATGCCGGCAATGTCGCGCGCCGAGCCGTTGACCGGCTCGGCGTAGCGGAAGGCGACGCGGCCCTCGCCTTCGAGCCGGTCGAGGGTGGCGCGGTCGGCGAAATAATTGCCGTCATGATGGGCGACCGGGATCCGGATCGTCTCGCCCGCGGCATAAAGGCTGGTGAAGATCGACTGGCTGGTCGCGACCGTCAGGGCGACGTCGCGGCAGACATAGTCGAGGCCGCCATTGCGCATCAGCGCGCCGGGCAGCAAACCGGCCTCGGTCAGGATCTGGAAGCCGTTGCAGATGCCGAGCACGGCCCGGCCCTCGCCGGCGGCGTCGACCACCGCCCGCATCACCGGCGAGCGCGACGCCATCGCGCCCGAGCGCAGATAGTCGCCGTAGGAAAAGCCGCCGGGCAGGCCGATCAGGTCGAGCCCTTCCGGCAGGACGCTGTCGCGGTGCCAGACCATCTCCGGCCGCCGGCCGGTCACCTTGGTCAGCGCATCGGCGAGGTCGCGGTCGCAATTGGAGCCGGGAAAGACGATCACCGCCGATTTCATGCCGCCGCCTCTAGGGTCGCCGCGAAGGGCTGGCAACGGCCATGACAGGGGGGCGGCGAGGCGCTATCGGCCCGCCATGACCAGCGCCTCCGAAATCACCCCGCAGATCGTCGCCGACCACGGCCTCACCCCGGACGAATATGAGCGGGTCGAGGCCGCGATGGGCCGGACTCCCAACCTGCTCGAGCTCGGCATCTTCTCGGTGATGTGGTCGGAGCATTGCTCCTACAAGTCGAGCCGGCTGCATCTCGCCAAGCTGCCCACCGCGGCGCCGTGGGTGATCCAGGGCCCCGGCGAGAATGCCGGCGTGATCGACATCGGCGACGGCGATGCCGCCATCTTCAAGATGGAAAGCCACAACCACCCCAGCTTCATCGAGCCCTACCAGGGCGCCGCGACCGGAGTCGGCGGCATCCTGCGCGACGTCTTCACGATGGGCGCGCGGCCGGTCGCGAACATGAACGCGCTGCGTTTCGGCGAGATCGACGCGCCGCGGATGCGGCGGCTGGTCAGGGGCGTCGTCGCCGGCATCGGCGGCTACGGCAATTGCGTCGGCGTTCCGACCGTCGGCGGCGAGACCGGTTTCCACCGCGCCTATAACGGCAACATCCTGGTCAATGCGATGACCGTCGGCCTCGCCCGCGCCGACCGGATCTTCTATTCGGCCGCCGCCGGCATCGGCAATCCGGTCGTCTATGTCGGCTCCAAGACCGGGCGCGACGGCATCCACGGCGCGACCATGGCCTCGGCCGAGTTCGACGACGCCAGCGAGGACAAGCGCCCGATTTTTCTTGATGACGACCCGTCCACCGAGAAACTGCTGATCGAGGCCTGCCTCGAGCTGATGGCCTCGGACGCGATCGTCGCCATCCAGGACATGGGCGCCGCCGGCCTCACCTCCTCGTCGGTCGAGATGGCGTCGAAGGGCGGCGTCGGGCTGCGCCTCGATCTCGACAGGGTGCCGTGCCGCGAGTCCGGCATGACGCCCTACGAGATGATGCTGTCCGAATCCCAGGAACGGATGCTGATGGTGCTGAAGCCCGGCCGCGAGGCGGAGGCCGAGGCGATCTTCCGCAAATGGGAACTGGATTTCGCGGTGATCGGCGAAGTGGTCGAGGGCGGCCGGCTGATCCTCGCCTTCGAGGGCGAGACGGTCGGCGACATCCCGCTGGCCCCGCTCGCCGACGCGGCCCCCAAATATGACCGGCCGTGGACGGCGACGCCGAAGCGCGCGCCGCCGGCGGACGTGGCGGAGAGCGCCGACGTCGGCGCCGACCTGCTGATCCTCCTCGCCTCCCCCGACCTCTGCTCGAAGCGCTGGGTCTGGCGGCAATACGACCATATGGTCGGCGCCGACACGCTGCAGCGCCCCGGCGGGGACGCCGCGGTGGTTCGGGTCCACGGCACCCGCAAGGCGCTCGCCATCACGACCGACTGCACTCCGCGCTACTGCCTCGCCGACCCGGTCGAGGGCGGGCGGCAGGCGGTCGCCGAGGCCTGGCGCAACCTGGTCGCGGTCGGAGCGAGGCCGCTCGCGATCACCGACTGCCTGAATTTCGGCAATCCGCAGCGGCCCGAGATCATGGGCCAGTTGGTCGGCTGCATCACCGGCATGGCCGAGGCCTGCCGTGCGCTCGACTTCCCGGTCGTCTCGGGCAATGTCAGCCTCTACAACGAGACCGACGGCGTCGGCATCCTCCCCACCCCGGCGGTCGGCGGCGTCGGCCTGATCGCCGATTATGCCGGCCGCATCGACCTCGCCTTCAAGAGCGGCGGCGAGGCGATCTGGCTGATCGGCGCCGACGGCGGCCATCTCGGCCAGTCGCTGTGGCTGCGCGAGTGCCGCGGGTCGGAAGAGGGCCCGCCGCCGCCGGTGGACCTCGCCGCCGAACGCGCCGCCGGCGAGGCGGTCGCCGCCCTGATCGCGGCCGGGCGGGTGACGGCGGTTCACGACCTCTCGGACGGCGGGCTTGCCGTCGCCGTCGCCGAGATGGCGCTGGCGGGCGACGTCGGCGCGACGATCGACCCGCCGCTCGACGCCGCGGCCGCGTTCGGCGAGGACCAGGGCCGCTACCTGGTGACGGCGGCCTCCGGAGTCGCGCTCGAGGTCGCGGTGCCGGCGCGGCGGATCGGAACGACCGGCGGCGACTCGCTGGTCCTGAACGGCCGGGCGGTGACCCTGGCCGCGCTTCGCGCCGCCCATGAGGACTCGCTGCCGGCGATGATCGGGGGCTAGCCGGCTTGCTCCCCGGGCGGGAGTGGGCCAGCATCGAGCTTATGCCGGACCGCCTCTTTCGGACGCTGATCCGCGCCGGGCCGCTCGAGCTGATCGGACCGGACGGGGAGCGGCGAAGCTACGGCGAGCCGTCGGCGGATGTCGAGCCCGTCCGCATCCGCATCGCCGACCGCGCCGCGGCCCGGGCGATCGCCCGCAACCCGGCGCTGGGGTTCGGCGAAGCCTATATGGACGGCCGCCTCACCATCGAGCAAGGCGACATCCGCTCGCTGCTCGACCTGATCGGCTTCAACATCCGCTGGGAGAAGGAGAATCCGGTCCGCGCCGGCTGGTGGCGGCCGCTTCGAATCGCCGCCGCGTGGGACACCTGGAACTGGCCGCGGCGCTCGCGGCGCAACGCCGCCCATCATTACGACCTTTCGGACGCTCTCTACGCGCTCTTCCTCGACCCGGAGCGCCAGTATAGCTGCGCCTATTTCGGACGCGATGCGCCGGATCTCGACTCCGCCCAGGCCGCCAAGATGCGGCTGGTGGCGGCGAAGCTGTGCCTGGAGCCGGGCCAGAAGGTGCTCGACATCGGCTGCGGCTGGGGCGGGCTCGCCTGCCATCTCGCCCGCAGCGCCGGAGTCGAGGTGCTCGGCATCACCCTCTCCGAGGCGCAGTTGCGCCACGCCCGCGCCCGAGCGGCGGCGGAAGGGCTCGACCGCCAGGTCCGGTTCGAGCGCCTCGACTGGCGAGAGGTCGACGGGCGGTTCGACCGGATCGTCTCGGTCGGCATGTTCGAGCATGTCGGCCCGCCCGATTACCGCCGCTTCCTCGCCCGCTGCCGGGAGCTGCTGAGCGACGACGGGCTGATGCTGCTTCACACGATCGGCCGCGCCGACGGGCCCGGCGCGACCGACCCGTTCATCGCCAAATATATCTTCCCCGGCGGTTACGTGCCGGCGCTCAGCCAGATCGCGCCGGCGATCGAGCGTTCGTGGCTGTGGCTGACCGACCTCGAGGTGCTGCGCGGCCATTATGCGCCGACCCTCGCCGCCTGGTACGAAAGGGTGCAGGCGGCTCGGGACGAGATCGTCGCGCTCTACGACGAGCGCTTCTTCCGGATGTGGAGCTTCTACCTGGCCGGCGGCATCGCCGCCTTCCGCCACGCCGGCCACGTCGTCTTCCAGCTGCAGCTGGCCCGGCGCCAGCTCGGCGCGCCGATGACCCGCGATTATATCGCGCGAGCCGATGACCCTCCCCCGCGTCTCTCGGGAGAGGATCTATGATGCGTCGCCCGCCACCGCTCCGCAGCGCCGGTTGGCGGGCACCGCCGTGTCGATCCGCTTCGGCCTCGGCAGATCGAGCGCCGCCATGATCGCGACGAACTCCTCAAGGGTTCGGCCGCCCCCGAGCCGGCCGTTGCCGGCGCGCTCGGCGCCGACGGTGCTGGTCTCGCGCCCGCGATAATCGTGGCCGGGGCAGACGAGGGTGTCGTCGGCAAGGGTGAAGATCTTGTCGTGGACGGAGCGGTAGAGGGCGGCGGAGTCGCCGCCCTGGAAGTCGGTTCGGCCGCAGCCGTCGATCAGCAGCAGGTCGCCGGTGAACACCCGCGCGGTTCCGGCGGAATCGACGAGATAGCTGTGATGCTCCTCGGTATGGCCCGGCGTGAACAGGGCCCGGACCGTGATCGATCCGGCCTCGAGCGGCTCCAGCTCGCTGACGGTCCGGCAGGCGCCGGTGACGCCCGGCGGGCTGGCGGCGCGGCAGCCGGTCAGCGACCGCAGCCGGTCGGCGCCGGTGACGTGGTCGGCATGGATGTGGGTGTCCAGGGTCCAGGCCAGATTGAGGCCGAGCGACTGCAGAATCGCGAGGTCGCGCTCCACCGTCTCCCAGACCGGATCGATCAGCAGCGCCGAGCGCGTGTGCGGGCAGCCGAGCAGATAGGTGTAGCTCGACGAATCCGGCTCGAACAGCTGTCGGAAGATCACCAGACCCCCACCGCCGCGCGCACCTCCTTCATCGTCGCCTCGGCCCGCTCGGCGGCGGCCTCGGCCGAGCGGCGCAGCATCGCGACCAGCGCCGCCTCGTCGCGGCGCAGCTCGGCGAAACGGCGCTGGATCGGCTCGAGGCCGGCGATCACCGCCTCGGCGACGCCGGTCTTCAGGGCGCCATAGCCCTGCCCGTCGAAGCGCCTGACCGCCTCGTCCCAGCTGCCGCCGGCGAAGGCGTGGTAGATGGTGATCAGGTTCCTGACGCCGGCGCCGAGATCGGCCGCGTCGACGGCGGTGCGGCTGTCGGTCTTGGCCGACTTCAGCTTCTTCAGGATCGTTGCCGGCTCGTCGAGGATCGAGATGGCGTGCCTGGGGTTGGTCGCGCTCTTCGACATCTTCGCCTCGGGATCGTCGAGGCCCATCACCCGGGCGCCGACCTGCTGGACCATGATCTCGGGGCGGGTGAAGCGATAGCCGAACAGGCCCTCGAAGCGCTGGGCGATGTCCTGGGTGATCTCGATATGCTGGCGCTGGTCCTCCCCGACCGGAACCAGGTCGGTCTGGTAGAGGAGGATGTCGGCCGCCTGCAGGATCGGATAGGAATAGAGGCCGACCCCGACCGTCTCGGCCTTCTCGGCCTTGGCCTTGAACTGAGTCATCCGGTTCATCCAGCCCATCGGCGTCACGCAGTTCAGGATCCAGGCGAGCTCGGCATGCTGACGCACCTGGCTCTGAAGGAAGATGATCGACCTGTCGGGGTCGATCCCGCAGGCGACGTAGAGCGCGGCGACGTCGAGGCTGTTGGCCTTGAGCCGCTCCGCGGCGATCGCCTCGGGGACGGTGAGAGCGTGGAGGTCGACCACGCAGAAGATGTTCTCGTGCCGGTCCTGCTCGCGCACCCACAGCGAGATGGCGCCGATCAGATTGCCGATATGGAGGTCGCCCGTCGGCTGGACGCCGGAGAATATCGTCTTCTTGGTCTTGGTCTCGGCCACGCGGCGTCTTCCTCAAGGTCAGGGGGCGGCCGTAACCGGGCGGACGGCCTCAGCGCAAGCCGGGGACGAGCACCGCCGCGCCCTCGATTCGTCCCTCCCGCACGGCGGCGAGGGCGTCGTCGGCCCGCTCCAGCCGGAAGGGCGTGGTCCGCGTCCGGATTCCCGCCAGCGCCGCCAGCTCGAGGAACTCGCGGCCGTCGGCGCGGGTGAGATTAGCGACCGAGCGCAGGCTGCGCTCGCCCCACAGATCGGCGTAGGGGAAGGAGGGAATGTCGCTCATGTGGATGCCGCCGCACATGACCGCGCCCCCCTTCCTGACCCGCTTCAGCGCCTCCGGCACCAGCGGCCCGACCGGCGCGAAGATGATCGCCGCGTCGAGCGCCTCCGGCGGCGTCTCGTCCGAGCCGCCCGCCCAGGCGCAGCCGAGCGAAAGCGCGAAGGCCTGCCCGGCCACGTCGCCCGGCCGGGTGAAAGCGTGGACGCGCCGGCCCTGCCACGCCGCCAGCTGAGCGAGGATATGGGCGGCGGCGCCGAAGCCGTAGAGGCCGATCCGCTCCGCCTCGCCCGCCATCTTCAGCGATCGGTAGCCGATCAGACCGGCGCAGAGCAGAGGAGCCGCCTCGACGTCGCCGAACGCGTCGGGAATCGGCAGGCAATAGGCGGCGTCGGCGACGGCGTGGCTGGCATAGCCGCCGTCGCGGCTGAAGCCGGTGAACACCGGCGCGTCGCACAGATTCTCCTCGCCCCGCCGGCAATAGAAGCAGGCTCCGCAGGTCCGGCCGAGCCAGGGCACGCCGACCCGGTCGCCGGCACCGAAAGCTGCCGTTCCCGGGCCAACGGCGAGCACTCGGCCGACGATCTCGTGCCCCGGCACGATCGGACGCGGCCCGTCGATGTCGCCGTCGACGATATGGAGGTCGGTGCGGCACACGCCGCAGGCGGCGACCTCGATCAGCAGCTCGCCGGGTCCGGGCTCCGGCAGCGCCCGTTCCGCCCGGCGCAGCGGGGCGCCCGGCGCGTCGAGCAGCATCGCGCGCATCCGAGTCATCGCCCTTCCTTAGCACGGCCGCCGCCGCTAGCCTGCGCGGCCATGGCGAAGCCCGTCCTGTTCGATTATTTCCGCTCGTCGACCAGCTACCGGGTGCGGATCGCGCTCGGCCTCAAGGGGATCGAATATGAGCGGGTGGCGGTCAATCTGCTCGACGGCGCTCAGCAGGCGCCCGGCTATCTCGCCGTCAATCCGCAGGGCCTCGTGCCGACGCTCGAGATCGACGGCCTGCGCCTGACCCAGAGTCTCGCCATCCTCGACTATCTCGACATTACCCGGCCGGAGCCGCCGCTCATCCCGCCCGATCCGGCCGACGCCGCCCGGGTCCGGGCGCTGGCCCTGCTCGTCGCCTGCGACATCCATCCGGTCAACAATCTGCGCGTCCTCAAATATCTGAAGGCGACGCTCGGCCAGCCGCAGGAAGCGCGCGACGCCTGGTACCGCCACTGGGTGGCGGAAGGCTTCGCCGCGCTCGAGGCGATGGCCGCGCCGAGCGCCGGCCGCTTCATATTCGGCGACTCGCCGACGCTGGCCGACATCTGCCTCGTCCCGCAGATGTTCAACGCCCGCCGTTTCGGCGTTCCGCTCGACGACTGCCCGACCCTGGTCAGGGCGGATGCCGAGGCCAATGGGCTCGAAGCCTTCGCGCGCGCGCATCCGGACGCTATAGAGGCCGCGACATAGGAGGAACGGGGCGATGGGCCGAGTCGAGGCGATGGCGAACCCGATCCTGAAGGAGGTGTCGGCGCCGCTCGCGAGCGTCGACATCCCGCCGATGAAGGACCGGGTCGGCGCCGAGGAATGGAAGATCCGGGTCGATCTCGCCGCCGCCTACCGGCTGGTCGCTTATTATGGCTGGGACGACCTCATCTTCACCCACCTCTCCGCCCGGATCCCGGGGCCGGAGCATCATTTCCTCCTCAACCCCTATAATCTGATGTTCGAGGAGGTGACGGCCTCGAGCCTGGTCAAGGTCGACGTCGACGGCAACCCGGTCGAGCCCTCGCCGTTCATCACCAACCCGGCCGGCTTCACCATCCATTCGGCGATCCACATGGCACGCGAGGACGCGCATGCGGTGATGCATCTCCACACGCCGCACGGCCAGGCGGTGTCGGCGCATGACGAGGGACTGATGCCGCTGACCCAGACGGCGATGCTGATCCGCGACGAGGTCGCCTATCACGATTACGAGGGGGTCGCGGTCGATCTCGACGAGCGCGAGCGGATCGTCGCCGATCTCGGCGCGAAGGACGCGATGCTGCTCAGGAACCACGGCACGCTGACCGTCGGCGAGAATGTCGGTGAGGCGTTCATCAAGATGTACTTCCTCGAGCGGGCCTGCCAGGCCCAGATCCTCGCCCTCTCCGCCGGCGAGGGCCACCTCAACAACCCCCCGCAGGGGACTCCGGAGGTGGCGGCGCAGCAGGGCAAGATCGGCCTCAAGCTCGCCGCCGGCGCGCTCGCCTGGCCGGCGCTGCTGCGCAAGGCCCACCGCCTCGATCCGAGCTTCGCGACCTAGGGTCGGGTCGACCCCCTCCAAATCCCTCTCCCGCGCAAAGCGGGAGAGGGGTCGTCTGGCCCGTTCGTCCTTTAGAATCGGAACCGGCCGGTAATTCCGTAGGTGCGCGGCTCGGCGAGGAAGGCGGAGAAGATCTGCCGGCCGCCGGGGAATTGCGGATCGACGAACGGCGCCGTGGTGGCGCCCGCCTGGAAGGGCGAGTTGAACGCGACCTGGGTATAATCCTTGTCGAACAGGTTCTGCGCCCACGCCTCGATGCTCCACCTTTCGCCGCGGCCCCTGAGTCCGACGCGGGCGTTGACGATCAGGAAGCTGTCCTGCTCCTTCTGCGGGAACAGGTCGGAGCCGGTGTTGAAGTCGCTGGTCAGGCGCGAATCGACGTAGAAGAGCGCCGACATGCCCGAGCCGCCGAGCCGCGGCGTCCAGCCGACCGACGAGGTCACGACATATTTGGGCGCGTTCGACAGATTGTCGCCGGGCAGCTTGCGCAGGGCCGGGTCGAGCGGAGCGCCATTGTCGTTGCCGACCAGATTGTCCCGGTAGCGTGTGTTGGCATAGGTGACGCCGAGACTGACGTTGAGCCGGCGCCGCACCCGGAAATTGGTCTCCAGCTCAACGCCCTCCGACCGGACTCCGTAGCTGACGTCGCCGGCCGGGCAGGCGCCCGTCGTGGCGGCGGCGGCGTTGAAGTTCGCCCCCGCGGCAGACGCGTTCTGGTCGCTGTCGGTCAAGCCGAGGTCGGCGTCGCAGCCGTTGATCGTCTGGACGAGGAAGACCGTGCCGTTGAAGGTGTTGAGCTGGAAATTCTCGAAGTCCTGACGGAACAGGACGAGGTTCACCGTGACCTTGCCCTTCGAATATTTGGCGCCCAGCTCATAGGCGTTGTTGATCTCAGGATCGAACTGGAGGTTGCCGACCAGCGCCTGGGCGCCGCCGGGAGTCAGCCGGAACGGAAGGATCGGCGATTTCAGGGCGGAGCGGTCGAGGTTGAAACCGCCGGCTTTGTAGCCGCGCGAATAGCTCGCATAGAGCATCAGGTCGTCGGTCGGCTTCCAGGAAAGAATGCCGGTGCCGGTGAACTCGCTCTCGCTGCGCTTGTCGTTGATCGAGACGCCGTTCAGCTCCGCGGTCGAATTGCCCTGGCAGCCGAGGCCGATCAGCGCCCCGGCCAGGGCGCGGGCGGTGGCGTTGGGGCTGGAGAGGTCGTCGAGCAAGGTATTCTGCAGCGTCACGCAAGCCGTGTTGTCGTTGCCGAACGTGGCGTCGAACTTCTTCCGCTCGTTGGTGTAGCGCAGGCCCAGGGTCAGAGCGAGGCTGTCGGTCAGATGGAAGATGTTGTGGGTGAAGATCGCCCAGTTGCGGCTGTCCTGGTGGTAGCGATCGGTCGTGCTGCCGCGGTCATTCAGCGCGTCGAGGGTGGCGAAGCCGGCGCGGATGTCAGGCCCGCTGGCGCCCGAGGCCCCGGCTATGGTCGCGGGTCCGATCACGGGAATGACGCAGCTCGGATTGGCCGGCGAGTAGAGGCCGGCGAGGCCGCCGCCCGAGATGATCCGGCAGGTCGCGAACCGGCCATATTGGGTGCCGAAGCGCAGATTGTCGGTGACGGTGAGGTCCTCGTCCGCGAAATAGGCCCCGATCAGCCAGTCGAGCTTGTCGCCGAAGGCGTTGCCCTGCAGGCGCAGTTCCTGGCTGAAGGTCTTGAACTGGCGCTCGACTCCGTTGCCGACCGGCGAGCGGTAGAGGATGTCCACCGCGCCGTAGTCGATGTCGCCCGGCTGGCCCGAGCGATAGTCTCGATAGGCGGTGATCGAGGTCAGGCTCGCGTTGCTGCCGACGTCCCAGTTGACCTCGCCCGACAGGCCCCAGTCGCGCGTGTCGCCCTCGTAGGTGCGGCCGACATTGACGTAGATGTCGCGGCTGAACGGATCGTTGAACGCGATTAGCGGCGTGCCGAGGTCGCGAAGCACGTTGATGATGTTGTTGCCGTTGGGATTGGGCGCGCCGCCGACCAGCAGCGGCGTCGCCGGCTCGTTGAGATTGCCGATCCGCGGGTTGAAGTCGCGGTCGAGATAGACGGCGCCGCAGCAGGCCTCCTCGCGCCGCGTATAGTCGCCGATCAGCCGAACCGACAGGTCGGCGTTCGGCTCGAACAGCAGCTGGCCGCGGAGGAACAGGCGGTTGCGGTCGTTGACGTCGCCGTCGTTGTTGACGTCGTTGTAGAATCCGTCCCGCCGGGCATAGACCCCGTCGAGGCGGAAGCCGAGCGTCTCGCCGATCGGGCCGGTGACGCCGGCGTCGGCGCGGATATAGTCGAAATTGCCGTAGGTCAGCGAGCCGAAGCCTTCGAACTCGTTCATGTTCGGCTTCTTGCTGATGATGTGGATGAGGCCGGCCGAGGCGTTGCGGCCGAACAGCGTGCCCTGCGGCCCGCGCAGCACCTCGATCCGCTCGATCTCGCCGAGCTCGTTGAGACCGATGCCCGACCGCGAGCGATAGACGCCGTCGACGAACACGGCGACCGAGCTCTCGAGGCCGGGATTGTCGCCGACCGTGCCGATGCCGCGGATTCGGGCCGAGCCGTTCGCCTCGGTGCCGGTCGACGAGACGAGCAGCGACGGGGCGAGCTGGTTCAGCTGGCGGATGTCGGTGGCGCCGCTGTTCTGCAGCGACTGCGCCGAGACGGCCGAGACGGCGAGCGGCACGTCCTGCAGGATCTGCGTGCGGCCCTGGGCGGTGATGACGATGTCGCCTTCCTCGGTGGGCGTGGCGTCGTCGGTGGGGTTGACGTCGGTCTGGGCGTCGACTTCGCCGGACTGCTCCACCGGGCTGGTCTCGCCGGTCGGGCTGGTCTGGTCCTGGGCGTAAGCGGGCGCCGTGGCCAGCGCGAACATTCCGGCCGAGACGAGCCAAAAGGACTTCGACATTTTCCCCTCTCCCTGTTTGGGTTTGCGGAAAGAGGTAGTGAAAACGCCAACGCGCTGCCAGCCGGAATCCGCACTTTTCTGCGGGTTTCCGACCCTTATGGCAATCGCGCAACAATTCGGTTTCGAAACGAAACTCCCGATTTTGTGCGGTGCGCCGCCGCCGCTACGGAAAGCTGGGTTTCCGCAAAAGGCCGGCGGACGGAGCCGCCATCCTGAAGCGTTCGGCAGAGCGCGGAGCGAGAGGGGCTTATTTGGGTGCGAGCACCATCAGCATCTGGCGGCCTTCCATGCGCGGATGCTGCTCGACCTTCGCGGTTTCGGCGACGTCGGTCTGAACGCGCTGGAGCAGCCGCATTCCGAGCTCGCCATGGGCCAGCTCACGGCCCCGGAAGCGCAAGGTGATCTTCACCTTGTCGCCCTCGCCGATGAAGGCGAACACCTTCTTCATCTTGGTGTCGTAGTCGTGGTCGTCGATGTTGGGACGCATCTTGATCTCCTTGATCTCCTGCGTCCTTTGCGACTTGCGGGCGAGGTTGGCCTTTTTCTGGGCCTCGTACTTGAACTTGCCGACGTCGAGGAACTTGCACACGGGCGGGTCGGCGTTGGGCGAGACTTCGACCAGGTCGAGGCCGACTTCGGCGGCCTGCTCGATCGCTTCGGCGGTAAGGAGGACCCCCAGATTCTCGCCATTCTCATCGATCACGCGCACCCGGGGCACGGAGATGAATTCGTTGTAGCGGGGGCCGTTGAGGGGCGGCGCCTGCGGGCGCCGGATCATGGGCGGACGTATAACCTGGTCTCCTGAAGTCTAGGTTCAGCCCTCACCTAATGATTCCGCCGGTCGAATGAAAGACGGCGGACCAAGAGCGAACGCTTTTGTGCGGCGTCTGTTGCCGCCTTGCACGTCGTCCCGGCGAAGGCTGGGACTCACGGGGTGAAAGGCGCCGTGGTTTTCACCCTCCGGGGCCCCGGCCTTCGCTGGGACGACGCGCTATCTAAGGTCCGGCGGGGCCGCCTCCGCGACCAGCCGGGCGACCGCCTCGTCGAGGCCCAGCACCTCCTGCCGGGCGCCTTCGCCGAGCGGCCGCAGGGCGACCGTCCCCTCTTCCGCCTCGCGCTTGCCGACGACGAGCAGGCTGGGGACCTTGGCGAGGCTGTGCTCGCGCACCTTGTAGTTGATCTTCTCGTTGCGGAGGTCGGCCTCGACCCTGAGCCCCGCCGCCTCGAGCCTCGCCGCCGCCTGCCGCGCATAATCGTCGGCGTCGGAGACGATCGTCGCGACCACCGCCTGCACCGGCGCCAGCCAGGCCGGCAGGCGGCCGGCATGGTGCTCGATGAGGATGCCGATGAACCGCTCGAACGTGCCGAGGATGGCGCGGTGGAACATCACCGGCCGGTGCCTCTGGCCGTCCTCGCCGACATAGGCGACGTCGAGCCGCTCGGGCAGGACATAGTCGAGTTGGAGCGTGCCGCACTGCCAGGTCCGGCCGATCGCGTCGGTCAGGTGGAATTCGAGCTTGGGCGAATAGAAGGCGCCCTCGCCCGGAAGCTCCTCCCAGCCATAATCGGCCGTCGCCCGCCCGGTGAGCCGGACCGCCTCGCGCAGATCGGACTCGGCCTTGTCCCACATCTCGTCGCTGCCGAAGCGTTTGTCGGGCCGAAGCGCCAGCTTGATCGCGTAATTCTCGAAGCCGAGGTCGCGGTAGACGAGGTCGAGCAGGTCGCAGAAGCGGCGCGTCTCCTCGATGATCTGGTCGTCCCGGCAGAAGATGTGGGCGTCGTCCTGGGTGAACTGACGGACTCGAAGGATGCCGTGAAGCGCGCCGTGCGGCTCGTTGCGGTGGCAGCAGCCGAACTCGGCGAGGCGGATCGGCAGGTCCCGGTACGACTTGATCCCCTGGCGGAAGATGAGGACGTGGGCGGGACAGTTCATCGGCTTCAGCGCCATCAGCTCGCCCTCGCCGGAGAGGACCGGTCCCTCCTCCTCGGTGTTCGGCACCTCGTCAGGGACGACGAACATGTTCTCGCGATATTTGCCCCAGTGGCCGGACTGCTCCCACTGCCTGGCGTCCATCAGCTGCGGCGTCTTGACCTCGCGATAGCCGGCGGCGTCGAGCTTGCGGCGCATATAGGCTTCGAGCGCCCGCCAGATCGCATAACCCTTGGGGTGCCAGAAGACCGAGCCCTGCGCCTCGCTCTGGAGATGGAACAGGTCCATCTCCTGACCGATCCGCCGGTGATCGCGCCGGGCCGCCTCCTCGAGCCGGGTCAAGTGCGCCTCGAGCTGCTTCCGGTTCAGCCAGCCGGTCCCGTAGATTCGGGAGAGCATCGCGTTCTTCTGGTCGCCGCGCCAATAGGCGCCGGAGACCCGGGTCAGCTTGAACGCCTGCGGATCGAGCTTGCCGGTCGAGGCGAGGTGGGGGCCGCGGCACAGGTCGACCCACTCGCCCGTTCGGTACATGGTGATCGTCTCGTCGGCGGGAAGCTCCATCACCCACTCGGCCTTGAAGCGTTCGCCCTGCTTCTCGAAGAAGTCGCGGACCCGGTCGCGGCTCCAGACCTCGCGGACCAGCGGCTCGTCGCGGGCGATGATCCGCCGCATCTCCTCCTCGATCAGCGGCAGGTCCTCGTCGGTGAAGGGTCCGCGCTCCGGATTGGGAGCGAAGTCGTAGTAGAAGCCGTCCTCGGTCGCCGGGCCGAAGGTGATCTGGGTGCCCGGGAACAGATTCTGCACGGCCTCGGCGAGGACATGCGCAAAATCGTGGCGGACCAGCTCGAGCGCGTCCTTCTCGTCGCGGGCGGTGATCAGGGCGAGCTCGGAATCGCCCTCGAGCGGCCGGTTGAGGTCGCGGATCTCGCCGTCGACCCGCGCCGCCAGCGCCGCCTTGGCGAGGCCCGGCCCGATCGCCGCGGCGACGTCGGCCGGAGTCGTCCCCGGCGCGACCTCGCGCACGGAGCCGTCGGGCAGTCGGATCTTGAAAGGCTTGGTCATGGCCCGGCGCATGTAGCGACGCGACGCGGCTTGCTCCAGCCCCACCGGCAACTCGCGGCCGAAACGATTTCGTGTTATAGGGCCGGTCGCTCCGAGCCCGGAGCCTGAAGCTGGAAAGGGGGATTAAATGAGAAAGCTCGTTACAGCGACCGTCTCGGCCGCCCTTTGTCTTGCGTCCGTGACGCCGGCGATGGCCCAGAATTACCGCGCCGAGGGTTTCGACGGCCCGCGCGGCGCCAACGCCACGGTCAATCTGCGCGTGCCGCTCGGCCGGTCCGCCAAGGCGAAGCCGAGCTACGGCCTCACCTTCGGCCTCGGCAAGACGGTGGGCGCGGGCTATGACGGCCGGCCGATCACCCGCCAGCTCACGCTCGGCGACCTCCGCTTCAACCAGGAGGGCAAGCTCAACAAGGCCCAGCTGGCGAGCTTCGACCTCGCCAATCTCGACCGCGACAAGCGGATGAACCTGAGCGGCGAAGGCAACACTCTGTGGATCGTCGTCGGCCTGGTCGCCGCCGGCGTCGCCATCTGCCTGCTCGCCGACTGCTTCGAAGGCGACGACGACAGCGACAGCAGCAGCAACTGAGACCCATGAGACCGCGAAGGGCCGGCAGCCGCCGGCCCTTCCGGTTGTGACCGCCGCGCGGCCCGGCTAGCGTCCGGGCGTGAATGACGTCGTGCCCCTCGGCCGCGGTCCGCGCGGCCTCGCCTGCCGCCGCCGCGACGGCCGGACGCCCACCCTCGTCTTCCTTCCCGGCTATATGTCCGACATGGACGGCTCCAAGGCGACCGCGCTCGACTCCTGGGCGGCCGGCAAGGGCCGAGCGATGCTTCGCTTCGATTATTCCGGCTGCGGCCTCAGCGGCGGCGATTTCGAGGCTCAGACGCTGGAGATCTGGCGCGACGACGCGCTGGCGATGATCGACTCGCTCGACGGACCGGTCGTGCTGGTCGGCTCGTCGATGGGCGGCTGGCTGATGCTTCTGGCTGCCCTCGAGCGGCCGAGCCGGGTGGCCGCACTGATCGGAATCGCCGCCGCCCCCGACTTCACCGACTGGGGCTTCGACCCGGCGCAGAAGGCGACGATCCGCGAGACCGGACGGCTCGAGGAGCCGTCCCCCTATGGCGAGGCGCCCTATGTGACCACCCGCGCCTTCTGGGAGAGCGGCGAGGCGCTGAAGCTGCTGGGCGACGAGATCGCGATCGACTGCCCGGTCCGGCTGCTCCACGGCCTCGCCGACGCCGACGTACCGTGGCGGGTTTCGCTGCGGCTGATGGAGCGGCTTCGTTCAGCCGACGTGCAGGCGACCCTGATCAAGGACGGCGACCACCGGCTGTCGCGGGAGGGGGACCTCGCCCGCCTGCTCGCCACGGCCGACGCCTTGTTGGAGACCTTGTGAGCCTCATCCTGCTCGCGCTCGCCGCCGCCGCTCCGGCCGCCCCCGCCCCGGTCGCCGGGCCGGTCGACACGCCGCGGAACCGTTACCGCGCCTGCCTCGCCCTCGCCCGCTCGGCGCCGGCGCGGGCGGTCGGCCAGGCGCAGGCCTGGCTCGGCTCCGGCGGCGGCCTCGATGCGGCGCAGTGCCTCGGCCTCGCCTGGTCGGCGCAGGACAGATGGCCGGAAGCGGCGGCCGCCTTCGAAGCGGGAGCCCGTGACGCCGAAGCCCGCGAGGACCGGCGGCGCGGCGAGCTCTGGGCCGAGGCCGGCAATGCCTGGCTCGCCGCCGGCGACGCGGTCCGGGCGCGCAAGGCGCTCGACTCGGCGCTCGCCAGCCGCATGCTGATCCCGCAGCTCGAGGGCGAGGTCCATCTCGACCTCGCCCGCGCCGCCGTCGCCGCCGACGATCCCGGCGCCGCGCGCCTCCATATCGACAAGGGGCTGGAGCTGGTGCCGAAGGATGCCTTCGCCTGGTACCTGTCCGCCGCGCTGGCGCGCCGGCAGGGCGACCTGCCGCGCGCCCGCGAGCATATCGCCCGGGCGGTGTCGCTCGCCCCGGACGACGCCGCCATCCTTCTCGAAGCCGGCAACATCGCCGGCGTCTCGGACGAACGCGAGGCCGCCCTCGCCCTCTACGCCCGCGCCGCCCGCGCGGCCCCGGAGTCGGACGCCGGCAAGGCCGCCAGGGCCGCCCTCGCCGCCAACGAGGCGCCGCGCTGATTTCGTCATTCCCGCCGGCGCTACCGCCGGCGCTGGGTCGCCAGCCCCGCCGCCCGGATTCCCGCCTCGACGCAGGCGGCGTCGTCGGCCGGAGCCTCGCCCGAGGCGCCGGCGGCGCCGATGAAAATGCGGCCGTCGGCCGAGAAGACCGGGGCTCCGCCAGCGACCGTCACCACCCCCGGAGCCCGGGCGAATCCCGGCGTCGCCTTTGCCGCTTCCTCCATCTGGGCGGTGCCGAAACCCCAGGCCGCCGCCGCTTTGGCCTTGGCGAGCGCGAAGTCGATCGTCCCGGGCGGGTTGCCGTCCATCCTGAGCGCGGCGAGCAAATGGCCGCCGGCGTCGACGACCGCGATGGCGTGACTCTGCCGCTTCGCCGCGGCGTGCGCCCGGCAGCCGTCGACGATCGCCTCGGCGAGCGACGCGGTCAGCGCCGCCGGAGGCGGCTGGGCGGCCGACGCCGTCGCCACGCCGGCGAAGAGCAGCGGGAGGAGAGGCCGGATCATCGCCCGCCTCAGTCGAGGTAGAAGTCGACGGTGGTCACCACCCGTACCTTCTGGAACGGCGAATCGCCGGCCGACGAGCCGCCCTCGCCGTCGACGTCGCCGTCGCGCGCCCCGATCGAGAAATAGCCTTGGGTCGCCGAGCGGATGCCGCCGACGCCGGTGCCGCTGTCGCGGGCGAACTGGCGCGCGCTCTCGCGGGCGTTGCGGGTCGCCTCGGCGATCATCTCGGGCTTGATCGCGTTGAGTCGGGTAAAGCTGTAGACCATGCCGCTGCCGTCCTCGAGCGCGACTCCGGAGCGGATCAGGTCGGCCTGGCGGGCGAAGGCGCGGCGGGCGCGCATCACGTCCTTGGTCCTCAGCTGGATGCGCTGACGGACGGTGACGCTGTTCTGGCCGCGATTATTGTCATAATATTGGTTCACCGAGGCGCCGGCGTCGCTCAGATCCGCGTCGGCGAAGCCGTGGCGCTTGAAAAAGGCGCGCACCGCGCTCCGTTTCTGGTCGACCGCCGCCTGCACCGGCCCGAGCTCGGTGCCCTGCTCCGAATAGGCGATCGTCCAGGTGGCGAGATCGGCGGTGACGTTGCGCTCGGCGAGGCCGCGCACGGTGACCGCCCGGTCGGCCATCCGCGCCCGTCTGACGCCGTCGCCGAGCAGATAGCCGCCGACGACGATCGCCAGCGCCAGCAGAGCGGCGGCGATCAGCAGGACGTTGTTGCGACTGTCGATCAAGCGATCCGCCATGCGCGCCTCCCTCGTTCAGCGAACAATTGCGACCATGTCGATGAACCGTGCATTTATAGCGATGGAACGATCCTAATCAATGCCGCTTCATTCCACTGGCGTGAGGAGCGCCGTCCGCTGGCGGGTCAGCCAGGCGGCGAGCTCGTCGCGGGGCACGCGCGGGAACTGGACGGCGGCGAAGGCGAGGAAGGCGTCGCGGTAGCGCAGCCAGGCCCGCTCGGCGGTCCGTATTCCCTCCCGGGTCACCGCGCCCGGATATGGCTCGCCCTCCGCCTCGGCGAGGCGCTTGCGGTAGGCGGCGTTGAGCAGAGCGTCCTCGGCCGGCAGGCGCGACGCCGGCGTCGGCAGGGCCCGGCCGGAGCGCAGCCGTTCGAGCACTTCGACCAGCTCATCCCTGAGCGCTTCCTCGGCCTCGATCGCCATCGCCGCCCGCGCGGTGCCGGACAGGTCGACCTCGCCCGAGCCGTGCGCCTCCACATAGGCGGCGTGCGCCGCGCGGAGCCGGACGAAGGCCCGCTGCGCCGCGGGCGTCCACCGCTGCGCCATCGCCGCCAGCGCGGCTTCGCGCCGGGCGCCCGCCATCCTCGCCTCGTGGGCGGCGCAATGGCCCATGGCGAGCCCGCTGGTGACGTCGTCGCAATAATGAAAGTCGACGCCCTTCCAGCCCTGCGACCTGAGCTCGGCGAGATGGGTCACCCGCCCGTGCGATTCCATCGGCGCCCCCTCCAGCCCGCAGGCGAGGTGGATGGCGACGTCGAGGTTGCGCCTGGCGCCGCGGCCGTTGGCGTAGACGGTCATCAGCATCGTCCGGCCGGCGAACACGCCGCCATTGTCGGCCTCGGCCTCGAGGAAGGCGCATTGCCGAGCGCGGACCGGATCGGCGGTCACGCCGATGCCGTAATAGAGCGCCTCCGAATCGCAGCCCTTGAGCGCCGCCGCCGTCGCTGCGTAGGGCCGGTCGGCGGCCGGCGGCTCGCGCTTCCGAAGCTTGCGGCACAGCGCCTTGGAGGTCTCGAAGCCGGGCGAGCTAGTCCATTCGTCGTTGGCGTCGCCCCAGTCCCGGGGCGCCTCCGCCGGAGCGGCCAGAGCGAGGGCCGCGAGCGGCACGATCCATTTCATCTCGGCCCCCTTTGACGGTGGAACCCGGTCTTCGGCGGCCATATATGCGTCAAGAAGGGCCGCCGATGAAATACCTCCACACCATGATCCGAGTCTCCGATCCGGACGAGACGATCCGCTTCTTCGAGTTGCTCGGCCTCAGGGAGCTGCGGCGGTTCGACAACGAGGCCGGGCGCTTCACGCTCATCTTCCTCGCCGCGCCGGGCGACGAGGACGCCCAGGTCGAGCTCACCCACAATTGGGACGAGAAAGGCTATTCGGAAGGCCGCAATTTCGGCCATCTCGCCTACCGGGTCGACGATATCTACGAAAGCTGCCGGCGCCTGATGGAGGGCGGCGTCACCATCAACCGACCGCCGCGCGACGGCCGCATGGCGTTCGTCCGAAGCCCCGACAACATCAGCGTCGAGCTGCTTCAGGCCGGCGCGGCGCTGCCGCCCGCCGAGCCGTGGGTGTCGATGCCGAACACGGGCCGCTGGTGATGCTCGAGATCGTCCCGGTCCCGGTCCTGTCGGACAATTACGTGTGGCTGGTCCACGATCCCGAATCGGACGAGACGGTGGCGGTCGACCCGTCGGTCGCCGATCCGGTGCTGGCCGCGGCCGCGGCGCGCGGCTGGCGGATCACCCAGGTCTGGAACACCCACTGGCACCCCGACCATACCGGCGGCAACGACGCGATCCGGGCCGCGACCGGCTGCACGATCACCGGCCCCAGGGAGGCCGAGCGGGTGTCGCGGATGGACCGCATCGTCGCCGGCGGCGACCGGGCTCGGATCGGCGAGATCGAGGCGGAGCTGATCGACATTCCGGCCCACACCGCCGGCCACGTCGCCTTCCATCTGCCGGCCGCGGCGGTCGCGTTCACCGGCGACACGCTGTTCGCGATGGGCTGCGGCAAGCTGTTCGAGGGCGATGCGCAGCAAATGTACGACAACCTTCGGCGGCTGGCCGCGCTGCCGCCCGAAACCCGGGTATATTGCGGGCACGAATATACGCTGGCCAACGGCCTGTTCGCTCTCACCGTCGAGCCCGAGAACGAGGCGCTGGTCCGCCGCGTCGAGCAGGTCCGAGCGGCGCGCCAACGGGGCGAGGTGACGCTGCCGACCACGATCGGCCTCGAACGCGCCACCAATCCGTTCATGCGCGCTTCATCGGCGGCGGAGCTTGCTGAGCGGCGCCGGGCCAAGGACAATTTCAAGGGGTGAGGGGGCCGGCCCGGGACTTCGCGCGTTGCAGCCGACGGAGACCAGGGATGAAATATTGGATCCTGCTCGCTTCAGCCTGCCTTGTGGCGGGCTGCGCCACTGACGAACCGGTCGAGACCGCCGCCGACGACGAGGCCCGGCTCGCCGCCCAGCTCGCCGGCTACGAGCCGGCCGGGCCGCCGGTCAGCTGCGTCAACCTGCGCGATCTCGACGGCAACCGCTCGGCGGGCGAGACCGCGATCGTGTTCGACGGCCGAGGCGGCCGCAAATGGGTCAACCGGCCGCCGGCCGGCTGCCCGTCGCTCGAATTCGGCCGGGCGCTGAGGACTCGGACGTCGGGCTCGCAGCTCTGCCGCAACGACATCGCCACCGTCTTCGACCCGGTCAGCCGGATCGAATATGGCGGCTGCGGCCTCGGCGACTTCGAGCCCTATCGGCGGGTGCGCGGCTAGGCCATCGTCCCAGCGAAGGCTGGGACCCCCGGGGGACGAAGACCGCCGCGCTCATCACTCGCGAGGCCCCAGCCCGGGCTGGGGCGACGGGTTACCTCTTGTACAGCGCGTCGAGCCGGTCCCCATAGACCGCCTTGATCACGTGGCGGCGAATCTTGATCGAGGGGGTGAGTTGCTCGTTCTCGGTCGTGAACGGCGTGTCGGCGAGGATGAAGCGCCGCACCTTCTCGATCACCGACAGGTCGCGATTGACCCGGTCGACCGCCGCCGACAGCGCCCGCAGATAGTCGGGATCGTCGCGCAGCGCCGCCGGGTCGTTCGGCTTGCCCGCCGCCGCCGTCCATTCCGCCGTCCATTCCGGATCGGGGACGAGCACTCCGACCAGATAGGGCCGGCGGTCGCCGACCACCATCGCCTGCGATATTTCGGGCTGGAGGGTGAGCATGCCCTCCACCTTCTGGGGCGAGACGTTGTCGCCCTTGTCGTTGACGATCAGGTCCTTCTTGCGATCGGTGATGACTATCCGGCCCTTGTCGTCGACATGGCCGACGTCGCCGGTGTGGAGCCAGCCGTCCTGAAGCGCCTTCTCGGTATGGGCCGGATTGCGCCAATAGCCCTTCATCACCAGCTCGCCCCGGACGAGGATCTCGCCGTCCTCCGCGATCCGCACCTCGGTGTTGCGGAGGGGAGGGCCCACCGTGTCCATCTTGAGCCCGACCTTGGGCCGGTTGCAGCTGATCACCGGCGCCGCCTCGGTCTGGCCGTAGCCCTGCAGGAGGGTGAGGCCGAGCGAGTGGAAGAAGATGCCGACGTCGGGATTGAGCGGCGCTCCGCCCGAGACCATCGCCTTGATCCGGCCGCCGAAGCGCGCGCTGATCCTCGGCCGCAGCGTCCGCTCGAGCAGGAAGTCCATCGGCAGGTCCCACAGCGGCACCGACCCGGCATATTGCTTGGCGCCGATGTCGATCGCCCGGCGCATCAGATATTGGGTCAGCCGCCCCTGCTTCTCGACATTCTTGAGAATGCGCTGGCGCAGCACCTCGAACAGCCGCGGCACCACCACCATGATCGTCGGCCGCACCTCCTCGATGTTGGAGGCGAGCTTCTCGAGCCCTTCCGAATAATAGATTTGCCCGCCGAGCGCGATCGGGAAGAACTGCCCGCCGGTATGCTCATAGGCATGGCTGGCGGGAAGGAAGGAGAGGAAGATCTCCTCGTCCCAGCCGAAATCCGCGGAGATGATCTCGGTGCAGCCCTCGGCATTGTGGAGGATGGCGCCGTGATGCTGCATGACGCCGCGCGGAGCGCCGCCCGTGCCGGACGTGTAGATGACGCAGGCCAGATCGTCGCGGGTGACCGAGGCGGCGGTGGCGGCGCAGCCGGCGACGTCGGGCGCGTGGGCGGCGATCAGCGCACGCCAGTCGTGCGCTTCGACATTGCCGACCTGCCGGCCCGGCAGCGGCTCGATGCCGATGACATGCTCGCAATTGTTGGACCGGATCGCCGCCGGCAGCAGCGGCCGCGCCAGCTTCGAGGTCGAGACGATGACGGCGCGGGCGCCGCTGTCGTCGAGGATATGCTGGTGATCGCGCTCGGTGTTGGTCGTGTAGGCGGGGACGGTGACGCAGCCGGCGGCCATGATCGCGAGGTCGGAAATGCACCATTCGGGCCTGTTCTCCGAGACCAGCATCACCATGTCGCCGGGCCTGAGCCCGATCGCCTTGAGGCCGGCGGCGAGCGACGCCACCTGGTCGGCCGCCTCGCGCCAGCTCATCGAGCGCCACGCGCCCTCGCGCTTCGCCCACAGGAAGGGCGCGTCGCCCTTCTCGGCGGCGCGGGCGAAGAACATCGCGACGAGGTTGGGAAAATGTTCGAGCTCGCGCATCTCTCCTCCCGGCCCACGTCGTTGTGCAAGCGCCCCGCGCGCTCTTAGCCGATTGGCGGACCAGCACCACCGTCTTGTTCGCGAACGGGAAGTGCGGCTATCGGCGGCAAGGCCCAGGGAGATGCGGCGGATGATCAGATTCCTCACTGGCCTCGCCTGCGGGCTGTCGGCCCTCTTCCTCGCCGCCTGCGCGCCGGCGCCGGCGACCGCCCCGGCTCCCCCGCCGGACCGGGAGATTTTCGTCGTCGCCGCCAATCCGCTCGCGGTCGAGGCCGGCCTCGGCGTGCTCCGCCGCGGCGGCGACGCGGTCGACGCGGCGATCGCCGTCGAGGCGACGCTTTCGCTCGTCGAGCCGCAAAGCTCGGGCATCGGCGGCGGCGCCTTCCTCACTTATTACGACGCCGCGACGAAGCGGATCCACGTCTATGACGGGCGCGAGACCGCGCCGGCCGGCGCCACGCCGGACATGTTCCTCGACGACGGCGGCCGGCCGCTGCCGTTCGACACGGCAGTGGTCAGCGGTCGAGCCACCGGAGTTCCCGGGCTTCTGAAAATGCTGAAGCTCGCCCATGACGAACATGGCCGGCTCGGTTGGAACTCGCTCTTCGCCGAGCCGGAGCGGCTGGCGCGCGACGGCTTCCTGGTGACGCCGCGCCTCGCCCGCTTCATCAACGGTCGCGCGCCCCAGGCGTCCGCGCCGGACGTCCGAGTCTATTTCGCGAAGCCGGGCGGCGGGCTCCTCCAGGCCGGCGACCGGCTGCGCAACCCGGCCTATGCCGATTTCCTGCGCCGCCTCGCCGCTCAGGGCGTCGACGCCTTCTACCGCGGACCGACGGCGCAGCGGATCGTCGAGCGCACGCGCTCCGGACCGCTCGGCGGCACGATGACCCTCGCCGACCTCGCCGACTACCGGCCGGTCAAGCGCGAGCCGCTCTGCGGCCCCTATCGCCTCTATCTCGTCTGCGTGCCCCCGCCGCCCTCCAGCGGAGTCGGGCTCCTCCAGCTGTTCGCGATCCTCGAGCGGACCGACATTGCCGAGCGCGGGCCGGGCGACCCCCAAGCCTGGTTCCTGTTCGCCGAGGCGAGCCGCCTGATGTACGCCGACCGCGAGCGGATTGGCGGCGAC
>Ga0196963_10000442_pt1 | contig 38638 bp, 40 predicted proteins | sample S1_5metaG_FD_148600 | JGI IMG/M metagenome (GOLD analysis project Ga0196963, IMG submission 148600) | Soil microbial communities from Anza Borrego desert, Southern California, United States - S1_5 | ecosystem: Environmental > Terrestrial > Soil > Desert | place: USA: California | collected... | reverse complement strand
CGATCGCGCTGTCGGCGGCGCTCAGCGGCGGCAGCGGGCCCATTCCTTCCACCGTCGCGCAGGGCCGCTTCTTGCCCACGCGCGGCGTGTTCAGTGAATTTGACCGCGTGCGCACGGACCTGGCGCAGGCCATCGAAGCCGACCACGTCATCGCGCCGCGGCCGCCGGCCCCCAAGGCCAAGCCCAAGCCCTCCAAACGGCCCGCCGCGGTGCTGCCCGAGCCGGCGCCCGCCGCGCCGGCCGATGACCCCACCGACTTCACGCCCTGCCGGCGCCAGCTGCTGGCGCACCAGCGCACGATGGCCGAGCGCATCGCCGCGCTGCGCGCCGACGTGCGGTTGGCGCTGACGAACCAGTCCGCCGCGCTGGGCCAGCTGGCGGCGCTGGACGCGGTGATGGACGACGCGCTGGCCGCGCGCGAGAAGCACGTGCTGTCGCAGGTGCCGGCGCTGCTGGAACGGCGCTTCGACCAGCTGCGCCAAGGCCACGCCACCGAACCCGCCGCGCCTGATGCGAATGAGCCCGGCGCCGAGACCCCGGCAGACGCGCCCTGCGCGCCGCCGCCCTGGCGCATCGCCTGCGGGCGCGACATGCAGGACGTGCTGCTGGCCGAGCTGGACCTGCGCCTGCAGCCGGTGCACGGGATGATCGAAGCGCTGGACCAGGCCCAAGCCACACGAGGCAGTAAGTAGCAATGAACAGGAATCTGGGTATCGCAGCCTTCGTGCTGGGTCTGGTGGCCGTGCTGTGGGTGGGTGCCGGCTATGCCGCCGCCTGGCATCCGCAGGCCCTGCTGATGACGCTGCTGATCGGCGCCTTCTACCTGATGGGCGCCTTCGAGCTGCGCCGCTTCCAGCAGGCCACGGCCACGCTGCGGCAGGCCCTGGCCACCGTGCCGCAGCCGCTGCCGCGCCTGGACGACTGGCTGGCGCAGCTGCACCCCACGCTGCAGCAGCCGGTGCGCCAGCGCATCGAAGGCGCGCGCGTGCCGCTGCCGGGCCCGGCGCTAACGCCTTACCTGGTCGGCCTGCTGGTGATGCTGGGCATGCTGGGCACCTTCCTCGGCATGGTGGTCACGCTCAACGGCGCGGTGCTGGCGCTGGAAAGCACGACCGACCTGGCCACCATCCGCGCTGCGTTGAGCGCGCCGGTGAAGGGCCTGGGGCTGGCCTTCGGCACCTCGGTGGCGGGGGTGGCGGCATCGGCCATGCTGGGCTTGATGTCGGCCGTGGGACGGCGCGAAAGGCTGCAGGCCGCGCAGGCGCTGGATGCGCGCATCGCCGGCGCCTTGCGCGGCTTCTCGCAGGCGCACCAGCGCGAGCAGATGTTCGACACCCTGCAGTCGCAGGCCCGCGTGGTGCCCGAGGCGGTGGGCCAGCTGCAGGCGACGATGCAGGCCTTGATCGCGCAAATGGAGCGTCAATCGCAGGCGCAGGCGGATCGGCTGCTGGCCGGCCAGGAGGCCTTCTTCCGCCATTCGCAATCGGTGGTGGCGGAGCTGGCCTCGTCGGTGGACCGCTCGCTGCAGCAGAGCCTGTCGGAAACCGCACGCCTCACCGGCGCCACGCTGGAGCCGCTGGCGCAGGCCACGCTGGCCGGCATCGCGCGCGAAGCCACGGCCTTGCATGAACGCGTGGCCGGCACGGTAGCGCAGCAGCTCGATGGCGTGTCGGCCCGCCTGGGCCAAAGCGCCGGGGCGATGGAAAACGCCTGGGCCGCCGCGCTGGCCAAGCACGAGCAAGGCAGCGACGCACTGGCGCAGCGCCTGCAGCACACGCTGCAGGGCTTTGCCGAAACGTTCGAGCAGCGCTCGGCCCAGTTGCTGGCGGCGGTGGACGGCGCGCAATCGGCGGGCCAGGCGGCGCTGGCCGAGACCTGGCGCAGCGCATTGGCCGAGCACCAGCGCACCAGCGCCGAGATGGCCGGCGCCATGCAGCAAGCGCTGGCCGCGCTGGCGGAAACCGGTGCGCAGCAATCGGCGGCACTGGCACAGGCCACGGCGCAGCAGGCTGCGGCGCTCATCGACACCACGGCACGCCAATCGCAGGCGCTGGCCGAGACCGGCGCGAAGCAGTCCGAGGCCCTGGTCGAGAACTTCGCGCAGCAGGCGCGGCAGCTGATCGAGACCTGCACCACGCAATCGGCCGCGGTGATCGATGCGAGCCGGCAGCAGTCGGCGGTGCTGATCGACGCCAGCCGCGAGCAGTCCGCCGCCTTGCTCGACGCCAGCCGCCAGCAGTCCGCCGTGCTGGTCGAGTCGCAGGCCCAGCAGTCGGCGGCGCTGATCGCGGCGACGAAGCAGGAATCCGCCGCCCTGATCGCCACGGCCAGGCAGGAGTCCGCGACGCTCATCGCCACCACGCAGCAGGCGTCGACCACGCTGGTCGAGACCACGCGGCGCGAATCGGCCGCATTGCTCCAGGCGCAGGCACAGCAATCGGCCGCCGCCGCCGATGCCGGCGCGCAGCAGCTGGCCGCCCTGCTGGACAAGCTGGAGCAAGCGCATACCGCGCTGCAGGCCGACATCGCCACGCGCGACCAGCAGCGCCAGGCCGCGCTGGCGCAGTCGCTGGAAGGAATGGCCGCGGCGCTGAAGCAGGAATGGGCGGCCGCGGGCGCCGCCACCGCCGAGCACCAGCAGCGCATCTGCCACACGCTGGAACAGACGGCGCAGCAGATGCACGCGCAGGCCGAGTCGCATGCGCGCGCCACCATCGGCGAAATCGCGCAGCTGACGCACACCGCGGCCGAAGCGCCGCGCGCCGCCGCCGAGCTGATGGGCCAGCTGCGCCAGCAGCTGTCCGACAGCCTGGTGCGCGACACCGAATTGCTGGCCGAGCGCCAGCGCATCATGGACACGCTGCGCACGCTGCTGGACGCGATCCAGCACGCGGCCACCGAGCAGCGCGGCGCCATCGACGCGCTGGTGTCCTCGTCGTCCACGCTGCTGCAGCAGGTGGGCACGCAGCTGGCCGAGCGCATCGGCGCCGAGGCCGACCGCCTCAACGACGTGGCAGCGCAGGTCACCGGCAGCGCGCTGGAGGTGGGCGCGCTGGGCGAGGCCTTCACGGCCGGCGTGCAGCGCTTCAGCGAATCCAGCGAAGGGCTGATCGGCACGCTGCAGCGCATCGAGGCGGCACTGGCCCAGTCCGGGGCGCGCAGTGACGAGCAATTGGCGTATTACGTCGCCCAGGCGCGCGAGATCATCGACCTCAGCATGCTGTCGCAGAAGCAGATCGTCGAGGACCTGCAGCAGCTGCAGCAGCGCCAGGCGGCGCTGGCCGCCGACGAGCCGGCGTGATGGAAGAGGTCGATGTCGGCACCGAAGCGGCCGCGCCGGTCTGGGCGGTTTTTGGCGACCTGATGGCCGGGCTGCTGGGCGCCTTCGTGCTGATGCTGGTGATGGTGCTGGGCGTGCAGATGGAACTGGCCAGCACGCTGCAGGCCGAGGTGCAGAAGCGCCAGGCCGAAGAGCAGCGGCGTGAAGCGCTGGAGAAGGCGCTGGCGGGGCCGCTGGCTTCGGGTCGCGTTACCTTGAACAACGGCCGCATCGGCATCAGCGGCAGCGTGCTGTTCGCGTTGAATTCCGACCAGCTGCAGCCCGAGGGCCGCGAGCTGCTGAAGAGCCTGGCCGCGCCTTTGGGGGCTTATCTCGCGGCGCGCAACGAGATGCTGATGGTCAGCGGCTTCACCGACGACCGCGCGGTGCGCGGCGGCACGCGGCAGTTCGCCGACAACTGGGAACTGTCGGCCCAGCGCGCGCTGACCGTGACGCGCGCGCTGATCGACGAAGGCATCCCGTCGTCGGCCATCTTCTCGGCCGCGTTCGGGCCGGAACAGCCGGTGGCGTCGAATGCCGATTCGGCGGGACGGGCGCGCAACCGCCGCGTCGAGATGGCGCCGGTGCCGAGATCCGCCCATGGCAACGCAGCACCCAGGCAGTGAGCCGGGCGGCGACGTGAACGCCGCGGCAGCGAATGCCGGCGTGAACGCCGCTCAGGTGGATGGCGGCGCGAATGCCACTGGCGTGCATGGCGGAGCGAACGTCGCTGGCGTGGATGGTGGGGCGAACGCCGTGGACAGGGAGGCCGGCGCGAACGCCGTGGACAGGGAGGGCGGCGCGAACGCCGTGGACAGGGAGGGCGACGTGAACGCCGCCGTGGCGGCGCTGCGCGAGCGCGGTGCGCACCGGGCCGATCCCGTGCGCTTCCGCTTCATCGAGGCGCTGGCCCAGCGGGCCGAAGGCCAGCCGCCGGCTGTGCGCCAGCGGCTGGACGCGACGCTGGCCCGCGCCATGGCCGAGTACGTCGATCGTTATGCACAGCCGCCCGCGGACGCCGCGCCGCGCCGAGCCGCGCCGGTGCGCCCCGCCCCCGGGCCGCTGGCCGGGCTGGTGCAGCAGTTGGCACGGGCGCCGGCGCCCAGCGGCGCCAAAGCGGCCGGCGGCGCCGCAGGCACGGCGGCATCCGGCACGGCGCCCGCCACCACCGCCGATCGCATCAGCGCGCCGCTGGCCCGCCCCGCAGCCGGCCCCGCCGCGCCGAACGAACTGCAGGCCCTGGCCTATTTCCGCAGCACCTGGGCCAGGCTGGCGGTGCACCGTTCGATGAACCAATCGCTGGCCAAGACGCCGAAGAATGCCGGCCCACTGAATTCGCACCGGCTGGTGCTGCGCGCACTGCAGCTGATGCAGGAGACCTCGCCGGCCTACCTGAACCGCTTCGTGTCCTACGTCGACGCGCTGCTCGCGCTGGAACGCCTGGGTGACCCGGCGCCGTCCCCGCCCGCGCCGAGCACGCCGCCGGCCGAGGGCGAGAAAAGGCGCAAGCACGCGCGCGGCTGAAGCGCCGACACCGACACCGACACGGACACCGACGCGGACGCGGGCGCAGGCACAGGCGCAGGGCCACACGGTCGCGGAGTCGCAAGGTCGCGCTGGTCCCCCAGGGCCCGGAGCCTGGGGTCGTGAATGCGCATGGCGCCGCATCGTCGGCCTTGAGGATGCCGCGCGCCGCCAGCGGCCCATACTGCCTCGGCCCTTCAACCACCGGCCGCCGCGCCGGCCTCCAGAGGAGGAGGAATCCGATGAGCGTGAAGCGATTGGCGTTCACGTCGTGCTTCGACACGGTGAACGATCCGCAGCAGCACGGCTGGACCGCGCTGCTGCAGCACCCTTTCGACGAGCTGCTGCTGCTCGGCGACACGATGTACATGGACTACGGCCTCGGCAATCACGTGCCGAACGGCCAACCGCAGGGCTGGCCGCTGGCGCGCTTTTCGCAGCACATGCACCGGCGCTACCAGGCGCAGTGGCAGGTGCCCAACTTCCAGGCCGCGCTGCGCGGGCACCGGGTGCATGCGGTGTGGGACGACCACGACTTCGCATGGGACAACGCGCGCGGCGGTGGCGCCGACGATGGCGTCTTCCATGTGCGGCCGCCGGTGCGGGCGCTGGCGCGGCGGCATTTCCAGCAGTTCCGCGACGCGCTGAAAACGCCCGACACGCCTTATCCGCCCAACGCCGTGCCCGACGGCCAGGTGCCGGTGGACGCGTACATCGGAATCCAGGACCACACGCCGCTGGCCGATGACGTGCTGCTGCACCTGATCGATGGCCGCTCGTTTCGCGAGGAAGACGGCGGCAGCCTGCTCGGCCGGGCACAGCGCGACGCACTGGAAGCGGCGCTGGTGCCGGACAAGGTCCACGTGATCGCCAGCGCAACGACGCTGAAGTACTGGAAGCGCGACCACCGGAAGGACTACCGCTGGCTGCTGGAGCTGTCGCAATCGCGGCGCATCCTGGTGCTGAGCGGCGACGTGCACGAGCCCGATTTCCGCACGCGCGGCGAGCGCCTGCACGAAGCCACCGCCAGCGCGATGGCGCAGCCGCCCGGCATCACCGCGATCTTCGGCAAGAAGACCCATGTGTACGGGCTGCTGACCATCGAGCAAGCGGCGCTGACGGTGGAGCTGTTCCATGGCCAGCGGCGCGTCGACCACCTGCGCATCGCACGTGGCGACTGGTCGGTGAAAGACCTCGACTGACCCGGCTCAGCCCGACGCCGGCAGGCGCGGAAACGGACGGCTCAGGAAGCGCGAACCGGCGAGGCCGAAGCGCCACGGCATGTCCATCGCCTTGGAGATGCCGATGCGCGGCCCGCAGGCGATCTCGCACACGGCCTCGGCCGGCCGCAGTTCGAAAGGCGGCCGGTCGAGCGGCAGGCCATCGTGATGGCGCGTGATGCCCAGCGCCTGCGCGACACGGCCCGGGCCGGCGCACAGCAGGCGCTCGTCCTGCAGGCCGCGGCGTTCGCGCATGCGCTCGAGCCCCTGCAGCGGCTCGACGGCGCGAATCAGCACCCCGGCGCCGTGCCCGGCCTCGCGGCAGACGAAATTGAGGCACCAGTGGATGCCGTAGGAGCGGTAGACGTAGGCATGCCCGGGCGGGCCGAACATCGACGCATTGCGCTCGGTCGAGCCGCGGTGGCTGTGCGATGCCGGGTCGTCGCGGTCGTAGGCCTCGGTCTCGACGATGCGGCCGCCCACGCCATCGAACAGCAGCGTGACGCCGATCAGCGCACGTGCCACGTCGGTGGAAGGCAGCCTGAAGTCGACGCCCGCCCAGCCGGTGGGCACCACGGGGCGCCGCGGCGTGCGCTCGGGCCGTGCCGTCATGCCGCCTTCCTGCGCCGCGGCGGCTGGCGCCAGGCCTCCCAGGCCGGCGGATCGCCGATGGCCCGGCGCACCCAGTCCACCAGCGCGCGCAGCTTGGCCGACGCGCGGCGGCCCTCCGGGTGCGCGACGTAGATGGCCTCCTCCGGCGCGGCCAGGCCGATGTCCACCACCTTCAGCGCGCCGGTGCGCAGGCTGTCGCCGACGATGAAGGTCGGCATCAGCGCCAGGCCCAGCCCCGCCAGCACCGCGTCAAGCATCACGTCGCCGTTGTTCAGGCGCAGCGCGGCGCGGGTGCCCAGCACCACCGCGCCGGCGTCGCCGTCGAACCGCCAGTCGGCCGCGCCGCGGTTGGTATAGAACACGCCACGGTGCTGCTGCAGCGCCTGCGGCGTGCGCGGCGTGCCATGGCGCTCCAGGTAGGCGGGTGCGGCCACCAGCACACGCCGGCTCGGCGCCAGCTGCCAGGCCACCAGGCGCGAATCCAGCAGCGGCCCGTGGCGCACCACGGCGTCGAAGCCATCGGCCGCGGCATCGACCCGGCGGTCGTCGAAATCCAGCGTCAGCTCGATCGCCGGGTGCGCGGCCAGGAACGGGAACAGCGCCGGCCCCAGGTGCATGCGGCCGAAGGTGACCGGCGCCGAGATGCGCAGCGGGCCGGACAGCGTGCCGCGGCGCTCCGCCATGTCGGCCGCGGCGTCTTCCACCTCGCGCACGATGCGGGCCGCGCGCTCGAGGAAGGCGCTGCCGTCCTCGGTCAGGCTCAGGCGCCGGGTCGTGCGGTGCAGCAGCGTGGTGCCCAGCGTGCGCTCCACCTCGGCCAGGCGGGCGCTGACGACCGACTTGGCCAGCTGCAGCCGGCGCGCGGCTTCGCTGATCGACCCCGATTCAGCCACCGCGACGAAGGCGGCGATGCCGTCGAGCTTGAGGTTCATGGGGACACCCTGGCGCTTCGCGCGGTCGCGCCCCGCGGGAGCGTGCGCTTCCGGAACGGCCATGCGGCGCTCATCGTTCTGTTTTCCTGGAAAGCAGGTCCATGGCCTGCACTCTAGTGCGAACGATGGAGCCCCGCCACGATGACGGCACCCACCCACTCACTTTGGAGATCACTCAATGGGACGTCTCGATGGACAGGTCGCGATCATCACCGGCGCCAGCTCGGGCATCGGCCGCGCCGCCGCAGAACTCTTTGCCGCCGAAGGCGCACGCCTGGTCATCGGCGCCCGGCGCCCCGGCGAACTGGAGGACGTGGCGGCGCAGATCCGCGCCGGCGGCGCCGATGCGGTGGCGCTGGCGGGCGACGTGCGCTCGGAGGACTACGCGAGAGCCCTGGTCGCGCTGGCGGTGCAGCGCCACGGCCGGCTGGACGTCGCCTTCAACAACGCCGGCACGCTGGGCGAGATCGCGCCGGGCACCGAGGTCTCCGAGGCTGGCTTCAGCGACGCGCTGGCGGTCAACCTGACCGGCGCCTTCCTGGGCGCCAAGCACCAGATCGCGCAGATGCTGAAGCACGGCCGCGGCTCGGTGATCTTCACCTCCACCTTCGTCGGCTACACCGCGGCGTTTCCCGGCGTGGCGGCCTACGCGGCCAGCAAGTCGGGCCTGGTCGGGCTGACGCAGTCGCTCGCGGCGGAGTTCGGCCCGCGCGGCGTGCGCGTGAACGCCCTGCTGCCCGGCGCGGTGGACACGGCGATGTTCCGGGTGAAGAACGGCACGCCCGAAGCGCAGGCCTTCACCGCCGGCCTGCATGCGCTGAAGCGCGTGGGCAAGCCGCAGGAGTTGGCCCGCGCCGCGCTGTACCTGGCGTCCGACGACGCGGCCTTCGTCACCGGCAGCGCGATGCTGGTGGACGGCGGGGTGTCGATCACGCGGACTTGAGGGACGCGGCGAGGGCGGTACGGGCGCGCGGCGCGTCGCGGCCGCGGTCGCAGTAGCGATCTGGCGGCCTGGCCACGGGAACGGCACTTGCCGTGGCTGCCGCCACCATGGCAACCACCGCTCCCCGCCCCCTGCAGGTCCGCGCGCCACGCCGCCCGAAAGCCGACACCGGCGACCGCGGCACGCTGCCGCGCAGCCCGACCGTGCTGCTGCTGGTGGACGTGATCAATCCTTTCGATTTTCCCGAGGCCGGCGCACTGGCCCCGGCCGCGCTGCGCGCCGCGCGTGCAACGGCGCGGTTGAAGCAGCGCCTGTCGGCGCAGCGCGTGCTGGCGATCTATGCCAACGACAACTACGGCCAGTGGCGCAGCGATTTCCGCCAGACGCTGGAGCACTGCCTGGCCTGCGGCGGCGCCGCGGCGCAGATCGCGCGGCTGCTGGCGCCCGGGCCGGCCGACCTGGTGATGCTGAAGCCGCGGCACTCGGCCTTCTACGCCACGCCGCTGGACCTGGTGCTGACGCAGGTGCATGCCCGGCACCTCGTGATCGCCGGGCTGGCGGCCGACATCTGCGTGCAGCTGAGCGCCATGGACGCTGTGATGCGGGGTTATCAGGTGGCGGTGCCGCAGGACTGCACCGCGGCCGAGACACCCGAGGCCAAAGCGCAGGCGCTGGCCTACATGAAGCGGGTGCTGAAGGCCGATGTCCGGCGGTCATCGGCACTGGCGGCGTGATCCCGCAAGTTCCCGCGGCCGGCCGCGCCTGCCGCGGCCGCTGGGGCGGCAGCGGGCGCGCGCGCCGATGCCCGCGACGGCGGGATGCCCTTGCCGGCGACGAGGCCGTGCGGCCGGTCGCGCAACGTAGGATCCGCGCCGGCCCCGCCATCCATCGACCAGGAGGATCTTCCATGCGATCGACCCGTGCGCCCTTGTCCATGCTGTGCCTCGCCGCGGCCCTCGGCATCTCCGCCTGCGCCACGTCGCCCGGCGGCAGCGAGAAGGGGCCGTTCAGCTTCTTCGTCACCAGCGTCGGCACCGGCAAGGGGGCCGACCTGGGCGGGCTGGCCGGCGCCGACCAGCACTGCCAGACGCTGGCCGCCGCGGCCGGCGGCGGCGGCAAGACCTGGCGCGCCTACCTGAGCACCCAGGCCAAGGACGGCATGCCCAACGTCAACGCGCGCGACCGCATCGGCAAGGGCCCATGGCACAACGTGAAGGGCGAACTGATCGCGCGCGACGTCGACGACCTGCACGGCCCCGGCAACAAGGTGAACAAGCAGACCGCGCTGAACGAGAAGGGCGAGGTCGTCTCCGGCCGCGGCGACACGCCGAACCGGCACGACATCCTCACCGGCTCGCGGGTGGACGGCAATTCGTTCTCGCCCAACGACCCCGACCTGACCTGCGGCAACTGGACCCGCGGCGGCGCCGAGGGCGCGGTGATGGTCGGCCACCACGACCGCATCGGGCCCACCAGCGACCCGTGGGCGACATCCTGGAACTCGTCGCACCAGTCGCGCGGCGGCTGCAGCCCGGCGGCGCTGCGCAGCACCGGCGGCGACGGGTTGCTGTACTGCTTTGCCGCGCAATAGCGTCTGAATACAGCGGCCACGCCCCCCGTGGCGGGCCGCCGCGGCAGCGTCAGCCGACGACCACCTCGCTGACCTGCAGCACCGGCGCGATGTCGGTGTAGTTCGCGATGTCGGCCGTGATCTCCTTCGCATGCGGCCCGAAACCGGCCTGGAAGGCCTCGACCGAGTCGCAGAACAGGTGGCACATCGCGACGTACGGCGGCGCGCCCGGCGTGCCGCCCGCCAGGCCGCGGTCGACCGTGTACGAGCGGCAGGCCTCGCCCATGCGGGCTTTGACCAACGGCATGTGCTTGTCACGGTAGTAGCCGTGGTCGAAGCGCGCGCCGTCGCGCGCGGGGTACATCACGCTGACCTTGATCATTCCGGGCTCTCCGCGAAGGGGAGGCGGCAGCATACCGTTTCAACTGGCGGCCCGCGCCCGGTGACCGGCATCACATGCGCCGACCTGAGCGCTGCGCAGAATTTCCCCACGGCCTGCACTGCGGCCGCGTCTTTTGCAGGGGAGCAATCACATGAAGACTCGTTCATGCCGCGCCGTGGCGCGGCTGGCCGCCGTGCTGCTGGGGGCCGTGCTGGCCGCCTGTTCCGGCGACGGTGACGATGGCGACACCCAGGCGACGCCACCATTCGAGCGGCCGGTCGAGCAGCCGGGCGTGCTGCGCACGCTCGCCGCGTGGGCCGGCGCACTGGATCCCGGTGGTCCGGGCTACCGGGATGGCATGGGCCCTGCCGCCCGTTTCCAGCAGCCCCACGGGATGGCGCTAACGAGCGACGGCAGCATCTGGGTCAGCGAGCCCGAGATGCACCGCATTCGCCGCATCGATGCGCAGGGCATGGTGCGCACCGCGCTTCACGTCGACGCCCTGGCGCCTCGAAGTGACGCCGGCGGGCGCCGAATCACCCTCGTCCGCCCCGGGCCGCTCGTCGCCGGCCCGGGGGGACAGCTCTTCGTGGCGGTGCAGCAATACACCAGGGACATGGCCGGCGGGTCGACCGAAGACGCGCGCTGGGTGGTGCTGCGCATCGCGCCGGATGCCGAGCCCACGGTGGTCGCGCTGCCGGGCATCGAGGCCGGCGTGGGCTACACCGCCACCGCGCTCGCACTCGACCGGCAGGGGCGGCTCCATGTTGCCGACATGCGGTGCACGATCTGGCGCACCGACGGCGAGGTGCTGGCCACGCCGCGGCCGCGCGCCGTGCAGTTGGTGCATGCCAGCGCACCGGGCAGCCCGGGCCGCGCCTGCGAGCCCTTCACGGAGTTCGCCTTGAACCCGGAGGCGGTCTCGCACGCCATCACCCGACTGGCCTTCGATGCCGACGACCGTCTGCTGTTCACGCTGGCCCGCGGCGACGTGAAGCGCATCGAGCCGGGAGGCCACATCACGACGCTGGGCCAGGTGTCGGCGACCGGCCTCGAGTGCAGCGGCATGGTGCTGGACCGCGCCGGCCAGCTCCTGCTGACCGGTGGCTCGCCGGCGCTGGTGCGCCTGAACGCCGCGGGCCATGAGCAGACGGTGGCGGGCGCGGCGCTGCGCCGCGGCTGGTTCGATGGCCCCGCCACCGTGGCGCGCTTCGAGAGCCTGTGCGCGATGGCGATCGACCGCGAAGGCGGCATCGTGCTGGTCGACCGGGGCGGCCACACGGTGCGGCGCATCGCGGCCGATGGCAGCGTCAGCACCGTGGCCGGGCTGGCGCTGCAGGCCGCTCACCGCGATGGCACTGGGGCCGAGGCGCGCTTCGGCAGCTTCTTCGCGATCGGCCCCGGCCCGGGTGCCACGGTGGTGGTGGCGGACCCGGCCACCGCGGTCGTGCGCCGGGTCGATGCGCAGCAGCGCGTTACCACGCTGGCCGGCGTGCCGGACGAGTGGGGGAACTTCAGCCGCTCGGACGGGCCCGTCGCGAGCGCGCGCTTTGGCTTCCCGAGCCAGGCGCTGATGACGGCCGACGGCAGCCTCTGGATCGGCGACGGGACGACGCTGCGCCGGTTGGGATCGGACGGCATGGTGCGCACGCTGGCCACGCGGCACAGCCACGGAGCGCTGGCCATGGCGCTCGACCGCGCTGGCGACGTGCTGGTGGCCTGGGGTGGCGCCTACTTCAGCAACGAGGGCGGGGGCTCCTACCAGCACTTCGAGCGTTATGCCGCTGGCATGCCGCAGGCCGCGCCGGATCGCATGGAGGCCACGCTGCCCGCCGAGCTCGCGACTCGCCTGGGCAGCAACACGGTGCGCGGCCTGTGTGCTCTGCCCGATGGCACGCTGGTCTACAGCCAGGGCAATGCGGTGCTGCGGCGTGCGCCGGATGGCACGGTGTCGCTGCTGGCCGGTTCGCCGGACGAAGCTGGTGGCAACGACGGCGCGGCGGCGCTGGCCCGTTTCAACTTTCCGCGCGGGCTGGCCTGCGATGCCGCCGGCGGCATCTACGTGGCCGACAGCGGCAACCACACCGTGCGCTACATCGATGCGCAACGCCGCGTGCGGACGGTGTTGGGCACCGCGGGCCGTGCCGGGTGGCGCATCGACGCGCTGCCTGGCGAACTGCACGAGCCAAGCTCGGTCGTGCTGGTGCCGGGCGGGCTCATCGTCGGTACCGGCATGGGGATGGTGCGCGCCGGGTTCTGAAAGGCCCGGCGCCACGGCGGGCGACAAGCCGGGCACCGCGTTTGCCCGTCGGCCGTGATCGGAGCAACGAGATGCCGGCAACAGCCTGGATGCGTGCCACGGCGGCCCTGCTCGCCGCGGCGGGGATCGCGTCGGCGCTCGCGCAGGGCGCTTCGCCCGGCTCGGCGAACTGCCGCGAGGCACTGGATGCGTTGCAGGCGCAGGAGTCGCGCGTCATCGCATCGCGCCAAGCCGCGGGCCCCGCGGCTTCGGCCGGTGCATCCGCCGCGCAGGCGCTCGACGAACTGAAAGCGCTGCGCGCCGCCGCTGCGCGTGCCTGCCTGGGCGGGCGCGGCGATCCGCCTGCACCCACCGCGCGCCTGCTGCCGCCGCTGGAGATGCCACGCCACGCTGGCGCACCGGCGTGGCGGCCTCCTGCCGCCGCGGTGCGGCCAGCCCCGCCCGCTGCGCCTGCCACGCCGATGCCGCCGCCACCGCCGGTGGACCGGCCCGTCGTCATCACCCACTGCGACCCGTCCGGCTGCTGGGCCAGCGACGGCGCCTGGCGGCCGCGCGTCGGCACCACGCTGGGCGGCCCGCGCGGCCTGTGCACGACGCAGGGCACGCTGGTCAGTTGCCCCTGAGCGTGGCGACCTTGATGGAACCGGCCCGCCCCACCACGGCACGAATCCCCACCCGACCACGGAGGTCCCCCATGGCAGCACCCAGGCTCATCGCCCCACTCGCCGCGCTGTGCGGCGCGCTTTCAACCGCCCTCTCGCCCGGCGCCGCGCAGGCGGCCATCGTCGAATCGCAGCACGCCGGCGGCGTGCGCAGCCTGCAGGGCGGCGTCGGCGAGGCAGAACAGCAGCAGATGAAGGCCGCCGCGGCGAACTACAGCCTCGGCCTCACCTTCGCGGCGGACAGCGGCGCCTACCTGGCCGACGTGGCGGTGCGCGTGCTGGACGCCAAGGGCCGCGCCGTCTTCGACACCACGGTGCGCAACCCCATCGTGCTGGTCGACCTGCCGGCCGGCCGCTACACCGTCGAGGCCACCTACCAGGGCCGCACGCAGCGCAGCAGCGTGACGCTGGCGCAGGGCAAGAGCCGCGCCATCACGCTGCGCTGGCGCGATGGTGACGCGCCCGGCACGGCGATGGCGACACCGGCGCGCTGATCGCCGGCCGACTACAGCGCCCGCAGGAACACGCCTACACGCGAACGGCGGCTGCTCCGGGCGCGGCGGCCGGGGCCGCTGCCCACAATGGATTTCACCAACACCGCTACAGGAGAAATCCATGCGCATCGCAAGCACCCTTGTCGCCGGCCTGTTTGCCGCCGCCTCCGTGGCGCTGGTGGGCTGTGACGTCGAGAAGACCCGCGAGGGCAACGTCAACCTGCCGCAGTACGAGGTCGAGAAGAAGCAGTCCGGTGACGTGACGCTGCCGAAGTACGACGTCACGACGCCGGACGTGCAGGTCGCCAAGAAGGAAGTCGAAGTGACCGTGCCGAAGGTGACGACCGAGAAGGAAACTGTCACGGTACCGGACGTCGACGTGAAGACCGGCAAGGAAAAGAAGGCCGAGGAACAGGCGAAGAAGTGACGAAGCGTCCGGCGGCGCCCGGTGGCGCGCAGCACGCGCGCCACCCGCTCAGCCGCCGAACGACTTCAGGGGCCGGGCTGCGTCGCAGGCCTCGGCTGCAGCCGGGCTGATGCCGGCTTCGAGCAGCTTGCGGGCCGCGATGTGGTCCATCGGCGCGTTCACGGATTCGACGCAGGCCAGGCGGCCGCCGTCGTAGTGCAGCACCGAGAAGCTTGCCGGCGTGTTGCCGCGCCGCAGGTGCCGTGCACCATTGGCGGGCATCAGGCCGGCCATCTGCAGGCGCATCGTGCCCTGCTCGGACCAGAACCAGGGCAGCGCACGGTAGGGCTGCGCGGCGCCGGCCAGGGTCTGCGCCGCGGTGCGAGCCTGGTCGTTCGCGTTCTGCACCGATTCCAGCCGCAGCCGCCGGCCGCTGCGCGCCTCCGGAAAGCTGGTGCAATCGCCCACCGCGAGGATCGCCGGATCGCTGGTCTGCATGAACTCGTCGACGACGATGCCGTTCTCGCAGTGCAGGCCGGCCTCGCTCGCCAGGCCGTGCTCCGGCGCCGCGCCGATCCCCAGCACCAGCAAGTCCACCGGCTGCGCCTGGCCGTTGACTTCGAGCGATAGCAGCCGCTGGCCTTCCACCACGAAGCCGCCGACGGCGACGCCAAGCCGAACCTCGATGCCGCTGGCCAGGTGGGTGCGCAGCACATGCTCGGCCAGTTCAGGCGAGACCGAGCGCAGCAGCAGCCGCGGCGCGGATTCGAGCACCTGCACCGCCAGGCCGCGGGCCCGCGCCGAGGCCGCCACCTCCAGCCCGATGAAGCCGCCGCCGACGATGGTCAGCGACGCTGCGCTGTCCAGCCGCGCCCGCAGCCGCTCGGCATCGGCGGCCGACCGCAGTTCGGCCACGTTGTCCAGCCCCGGCGACAGGTGCGGCAGGCTGCGCGGCCGGGCACCGGTGGCCAGCACCAGCCGCTCGTAGGCCAGCACGCGGCCGGATGCCAGCGTCACCCGGCGCGCGGCGCGGTCGATGGCGGTGGCCGGGTCGCCCAGGTGCACGGTGATGCCGGATTCGGCAAACCATTCGGCCGGGCGGTGCAGCTGCAGCGCCTCGCCGGGCGTCTTCAGGAAGGCCTTGGACAAGGGCGGGCGCTGGTACGGCAGCACCGGCTCGGCGCACACCAGCTGCACGCGCGGCCCCAGGCCGGCCGCCGCCAGCGCGTTGCACAACTGCGCACCGCCATGCCCGCCGCCAACGACGACGATGCCCGGCTGCTCCACATCACTCATGTCCCGACCTCACGAAAGCCTGCAAAAAGCGCGCGCCACTCTACCCGAGGCGCCGGCGCAGAATGCCCGCTCCGACCGACCCCTGGATGGAGATCCGCCGATGCTGCTCGAAGGCTCGTGCCACTGCGGCCGCGTGGCGTTCACCGTGCGCTCGGCCGAGCCGGTGCCCTTCATGCGCTGCTACTGCTCGATCTGCCGCAAGACGGCCGGCTCGGGTGGCTTCGCGATCAACCTGGGCGCGCAGGCCGCCACGCTGAAGCTGCTGCGCGGCAAGCGCCACCTGCGCATCTACCGTGCGCGCATGCCTCAGGAGGCCGAGCGCGCCAGCGGCGAGCTGGCTGACCACGATGACGACGGCACGCCGATCAGCAGCGGCCGGCGCCACTTCTGCGGCCGCTGCGGCAGCGCCCTGTGGCTGTGGGACCCACGCTGGCCGGAGCTGATCCACCCGCATGCCGGTGCCATCGACACCCCGCTGCCGGTGCCACCGGCGCACCTGCACATCATGCTGGGCTCGAAGCCGGACTGGGTGGCGGTGGAAGGCCGGCCCGATGACGCTCACTTCGAGAGCTATCCAGACTGCTCGCTCGCCGAATGGCACGCCCGGCGCGGGCTGACCTCGCCGGACTGACGCCCGCTTCCGCCCGCTTCGAAGGGCATCCCCGAAAAAGATTGCGTCAGGCCGCCGGTTGCAGCCTGAACACACCCACCGCGGCCACCAGGCGCTGCGCCTGGCCGTTCAGGCTGTCGGCCGCGGCGGTTGCTTCCTCCACCAGCGCGGCGTTCTGCTGCGTCGCGACGTCCAGCTGCGCCACCGCCTGGTTGACCTCGCCGATGCCGCGCCCCTGCTCCAGCGCGGCGCCGGTGATCTGCGTCACCAGCGCCGACAGCGAGTCGACCTGGCGCAGGATGTGCGCCATCGTGCCTGCGGCCTCGGTGGCGCGCTGCTGGCCGGCCTCCACGCTGTCGACGCTTTCTCCGACCAGGCCCGAGATCTCGCGCGCCGCCTGCGCACTGCGCTGCGCCAGCTGCCGCACCTCGGCCGCGACGACGGCGAAGCCGCGGCCATGCTCGCCGGCGCGCGCCGCCTCCACCGCGGCATTCAGGGCCAGGATGTTGGTCTGGAAGGCGATGCCCTCGATCGCGCCGGAGATGTCGGCGATGCGGCGCGAGTGCGTGGCGATCGACGCCATGCTGCCCACCATGCGCTCGACCGCGCCGCTGCCCTGCTGCACCGCGCCGCGGGCGGCATCGGCCCGCTCGGCGGCGCTGCGCGCGGCGCCGGCCCCGCCCTCCACGCTGGTGGCCAGCTGGTGCAGCGCCGCGGCGGACTGCTGCAGCCGGCCGGCTGCGGTCTCGGTGCGCTGGGCCAGGTCGGCATTGCCGGCGGCCACCTGCGCGGCGCCGGTCGAGATCGATTCGCTGGATGCCCGCACCTGAGCCACGATGCCGCGCAGCGACTGCTGCATGCGCGCCACCGACTGCAGCAGCCGGCCGACCTCGTCGCGCCCGCCGCCGGCGGCGAAGGGCCGCGCCAGGTCCCCATCGGCCATCGCGGCGGTGGCGGCCACCGCCTGCGCCAGCGGCCGCGTCACCGAGGCGCTGATGAGCCAGGCCGCCAGGCTGCCCACCAGCAGGCAGGCAGCGGCCAGGCCGGCCAGCCAGGCGCGGGTCTGGCTGATGGCCTGCGCCGCAGCCTGGCGGCGGCGCGCGGCCTCGGCCTCGGTGCGCTCGCGCAGCGCGCCGATGGCGGCCAGGTAGGCCGCGGCGGCCGGGGCCAGGCGGCGCTCGGCCGTGTCGGTGGCAGCGGCGGCATCGCCTGCCTGCTGGCGCTCGAACACCGCCTTGCGCGCCTCGACATAGGCCTGGCGCTTGACGCCCACGTCGGCGAAGAGGCGCCGGTCCTCGTCGCCGTCCAGCGACTGTTCCAGCGCCCGTTGCAGCTGGGTGATGCGCGCGGACGCGTCTTTCATGCGTTGGGCGAACAGCGCCGACAGGCCTTCGTGTCCCGCCGAGACCACCAGCGCCATCGTGCGGTCGGCATTCAGGTCGGTCAGCTGCTTCCAGGTTTCGGCCTGGTGGGCGCGCACGGCCTGGCGCTCGGCATAGGCCAATTCATCGCCCAGGTGCTGCAGCCGCACCATCGACAAACCGACTGCCAGCAGCAGCAGCGCCATCACCAGGCCGAAGCCCAGGCCCAGGCGCACCGACAGCGAGATCCCACGAAGCCAAGCCATCACGCGTCCCTTCATTCCGGTTCTTGTTGGGCGGGGCGCGGGACCGCGTTCGTGCGGTACTGCCGCCTTCTCCTGCCCCTCCAGCCGCGTCATCGGCCCGGGCATCGCGCCGCTTGAGGCGCCAGCGTGGCGCGTCCTGCACCGGCTTGGTGAAACAGCCCCGGTGCCGCGGCCAGCGACGGGTGGCGGCCGGCCGGTCGGCCGGGCGCTCCGGTAGCGCTCCCACGAGGGAAAACCCGGATGGCCGGGCCCCGCCAGCACGTCATGGCACCGGGCCTCAAGCCGCCCCAGTACGGTGCACACGAAAGCCGGCGTTTCGCGGTACTAGTTCACGGTCTACCGCCGGCGCGGCGGCGGGCGCCGCCAGTGATCGCCCCTATCTGCCATTGCGTGGCGCGCAGGGACTTGCAGATATTTTCATTTTCTTGTCAACATCGGACCTGTCCGCACCGATAAACAGAAATGCCGCAACGACTCCTGCCTTCCTGGGACAGCGTGCTGCACGCCTTGTCGCGCGAGAGCGCGTCGTCGGTCTCGTCGCTGGTGCGCCTGTCGACCGACGCGCTCTACATCAGCCGTCCCACCCCCTTCCCGCTGCGCGACGCGGCCGGGCGGGTGCTGGTCGAGCGCGGCGTGACGCTGGTCGACGATGACGCCACCCGCGCGCTGCTGCGCCGCGGCCTGTGGGTGGACACGCATGACGCCGGCGACCCCGGCGTGCTGCCCGGTCTCGAGCGTGTCGCCGCGCCCACCGCCGACAGCGACCGCAGCGACACGCTGTACTGGCAGGCGCTGCGCCGCTCCACCAGCACGCTGCTGCGTGCGCCGCGCGAACCGCGCTTCCTGTCCCACCTGCGTGAGCTGCAGGACGAACTGATGCAGCAGCTGGAGCGGCACCAGAACCGCACGCTGCTGGCGCTGACGCATGCGGCCGCCCACCCGGACGACGACCGCAGCGCCGGGCACGCGCTGCTGTGCGCCGTGGTCGCGACCCTGATGGCGCGCCGCATTCCGGCGCTGACGCTGCTGGAGCGCGAGGCGCTGTCGCTGGCGGCGCTGACGATGAACCTGTCGATCACGCCGCTGTACGACACGCTGGCCGGCCAGACCCAGCCGCCGACGCCCGACCAGCGCCAGCTGCTGGCCGGGCATGCCCGCGCTTCGGCGCGCCTGCTCGAACAGCTGGGCGTGATCGACCCGAACTGGGTGCAGGCGGTGGCCCACCACCACGACGCCACCTGCGGCCCGCTGGCCTCGCGCCTGCGCCCGCTGATGCTGGCGCGGATGCTGCAGCGGGTGGACCTGTTCGCGACGCTGCTGAGCCCGGAACCGCACCGCGCCGCGTCATCGCCCGCGGACGCCGCGCAGGCGGCCTACCACGCCGAGGACGGGCTGCCGGACGAAGCCGGCATGCTGCTGATCCGCGCCGTCGGAATCTACCCGCCCGGCTGCATGGTGCGGCTGGCGAACGGCGACCTGGCGATCGTGGTCGGCTGCGGCAGCCGGCCGCAATGGCCGGTGGTGGCCACGATCGCCAGCCGCGAAGGCCTCGCGCCGTCGACGCCGGTGCTGCGTCCGTCCGGGGATGCAGAGTTCGGCGTGGTGGAGGCGCTGCCGCCCCGGCAGGCCTGGCGCACGCCGGCGCTGGCGGAACTGCTGCCCCTGACGGCCTGACCGGCCGCCGGGGGGAGGCCACCGGCGCCGGCAAGCTGCGTGCATCGGCACCCGCGCCGGAAAAACCGCGCCCTTCCAGCGCCAATCACCGCGTCCCAGCACGTTTTCAGCGCTGCACCCTCAAATTCGGCCGAAAACTGCGCCAGCTCTTGCCTAAAGTGGCCCGATTCAGCCGTGCCTGCGCACGAAGGAGACTTGCCGTGAAGAAGCTGGACCCCGACACCCTGGCAGCCCTGCCGCAGACGCTGCCGGGCTGGCAGTACGACACCGCGCGCGGTGGCACGCTGCGCCGCGATTTCACCTTCGACGACTTCGTGCAGGCCTTCGGCTTCATGGCCCAGGTGGCGCTGGCGGCCGAGAAGCACGACCACCACCCCGAGTGGTCCAACGTCTACAACCGCGTCTCCATCACCTGGACCACGCACGACGTGCAAGGCCTGTCGACGCGCGACCTGGCGCTGGCGCAGACCACCGACCGCATCTACGCCCGCGCCTGCCGGGGGGAATCCTGATGCAACGCCAGCTGAACGAACAGGCCGGCGCGGCCAGCAGCAAGCACGGCCTGGCGGCCGGGGAGCAGCCCGAGCGCGCCGACTGGACCATCGACCAGGGCTGGGAGCAGTACACCGCCGCGGAACACGGCGTCTGGAAGACGCTGTTCGAACGCCAGAGCAAGCTGCTGCCCGGCCGCGCCTGCGACGAATTCGTGCGCGGCATGCAGCACTTGCCGATCGGCCCGGAGCAGATCCCCGACTTCCGCCGCCTGTCCGACGTGCTGATGCAGCGCACCGGCTGGCAGGTGGTCGCGGTGCCCGGCCTGGTGCCGGACGACGTGTTCTTCGAGCACCTGGCGAACCGTCGTTTTCCGGCCGGCCACTTCATCCGCAAGCCGCACGAGCTGGACTACCTGGAAGAGCCCGACGTCTTCCACGACGTGTTCGGCCACGTGCCGATGCTGATGAACCCGGTGATCGCCGACTACATCCAGGCCTACGGCGAAGGCGGCCTGCGCGCGCAGCGCCTGGGCAAGCTGAAGAACCTGGCGCGGGTCTACTGGTACACGGTGGAATTCGGCCTGCTCCTGCAGCCCGACGGCGTGCGCATCTACGGCGCCGGCATCGCCTCGTCCTTCACCGAGACGGTGTTCTCCCTGGACAGCGGCTCGCCCAACCGCATCCGCTTCGACCTGGAGCGGGTGATGCGCACCCACTACCGCATCGATGATTTCCAGGAAAGCTACTTCGTGATCGGCGACCTCGACGAGCTGCTGGAACTGGCGCGCATCGACTTCGGGCCGCTCTACGCCCGCCTCGACAGCGGCCCGGAATACCAACCCGGCGACGTGCTGCCGACCGACCGCGTCGTCAGCCGGGGCGATGGGTCGTACCACGCGGCCAAACGCGGCATGTGAGCGTGCGCCCGCCGGCTCATCAAGGCTCTTGAGCGCGGCGGCAGGCGGTGCGGCGGCGGCAGTTGGCGCAGCGGCGGCAGCGCCGCCGCAACGCCTCAGCCGTTCTTGAACAGGCCCTTTTCCTTCATGCGCAGCAGGCGCGAGCGCGTCGACGAGCGGTGCTCGACCGGCGGCTCGGGGTCGGGTGCCGTGTCGTCCGGCGCCTCGTGCGCGGCCACGGTTTCCGCCGCCATCACCGCCGGCAGCGGCATGGGCACCGCTGCGGGCACCGGCACGGGCACCCCCGCGGGCACTGGCACGGCCACCGCCGGGGTCTGCAGCGGTACCGGCGTGGCCGCCGCCACCGGCAGCGCCGCCGGCGCCGGCACGGCGGCCAGCGGCACCGGGCGGGATGCCAGCGCTTCGAGCGCGACGGCGACGGGCACCGCGGCGCCGTAGGACTCCGGCTCGACCACGTCCATCAGCACCGGGGGCCACGGTGCAGCGGCCGGTTCCGGCACGGCATCGATCGCCAAGTCGACGAAGCCGGAGGGCGCCGGCCGGGGCGGCAGCGGCCGGGCGGGCGGCGCAGGCCGGGGCACGGCGGTCGCAGCCGAAGCCGCAGCCGATGGGCGCGCAGCCGCGCTGGCCCGGCTGGATGCCTTGGCGCCGCGCGGAGCGGATGCGGGAACCGCGGCGGGTGGCACCGTCTCCGCCGCCACGCCATGCAGCGCCGCATGGCCACGGATGCGCAGCTTTTCCCACACCAGGCCGGCGGCGGCCAGCTGGCGCAGCCGCTCGCCGCGCGAGGCCTCGCTAACCAGCGAAGTCAGCGCCGCATGCAGCTCGGGGTACACATCGGCGTCGATGTCGAGTTCGATGCGCAGCAGGCCCACGTTGGCTCAGACCGGGTGATCGGGCGCGGACGCGGGCGTCAACTGGGGCGGAGGCGGGAGCGGAAGCCAGCGCGCGTCAGCCCTCGGCCAGCGCCTCGCCGATCAGCTGGAAGCCCCGCACGTTGGCCGACATCGGCTCCGGCATGATGAACACCGGAATCGCCGGGAAGCGGCGTGTCAGCACGTCGCGGTAGCGCTCGGGGTGGCCGCCGACGATGACGATCAGGTCGATGATCTCGTGCGCGTCGCGCAGGCCGTCGATCATGCGGTTCAGCGAGTCCTCGATCACGCTCATGATCTCGGGCTCGAAGGGCTCCAGCGGATGGTTCACGCCGGACAGCTTCACCGGCTGCTTCTGGCGCAGCGCCTCGTTGATGCGCGGCATCACCGCCGGGCCCAGCGGGCGGCCGATGTGCGCCGCCAGCGATTCCTGCACCTGGCGCACCACGCGGTGCCGGCCGGCGTCGGACGCCGCGCCGCTGGCGCGCGGGTTGATCGTGCCCTGCTGGATCATCAGCCAGTCCAGCGTGTGCTCGCCGGGGTCGATCATCAGCACCGCCAGGTCGTCCAGCGACTCGGCATTTGGCAGCGGCGGCAGCGCGCCGCCGGTGGCGGTGATGACGCGGTTCAGTTCGTCCAGGTGCTCGCCCAGCGCGGCATAACCGCCCATCGGCTGCGCCTGCACGATGACGCGGCGCACGCTGATCTTGCGGTCGTCACCGATGTCGATGTCGCCCTGGTAGTGCGAGGTCAGGTAGTCGCGCCGCTTGGCGTCGTTGTACTGGTTGACCGGCAGGCCCAGCACCAGGACATCGATCACGGTGTCGCCGGCCTCGGCCATGTAGCGCAGCGCGCCCTTGGTGAGTGCCTCGTAGATGGTGCCGCGGTAGAACTCGTCGGTGACGTCGCGGCCGAAGCTGCCGCCGGCCTGGGCCAGGCCGACGTCGCGGCCGACTTCGAACTGGGCCCCGTTGACCGGCACGTCGAAGGTGTCGCGCCGGCGGGTGCCGAGCGACCGCACCGCGCTGACGTCGGCCGGGATGGCCATCGACGGGAAGTTGATGAATGCGACGCCGTTGCCGGAGCGGACGCTGAGCTTCACGAGCCCGAAGCCGACGTCGATGGCGCGCACCACCGGCTGCGCGGCAGCCCCTGCATCAGCCGCTGCTTCCGGTTCGGCACCGCCGCCGGTCAGGGCCCGGAGCTTCGAGGTATTCGAATTCGCCATGGTTTTCCAATCGTGACAATGCTTGACGCGTTTGCGCGTTAACGCTTGAGAGGCGTGGCACCGCCTCCGGCCGCGGAGGACCTTTATAGAACCCTGGCGGCGGCGCCGAAGAGAGACCATACCCCAATTGTGGGGCCGCCACCGCGGCGTCCGGCATGCGGTTTGCCCCGGGGCGCGACCATGAGACACCTTGTGGCAAGCCGTCATTCGCGCGCCACGCGCCGGGCCGACCCCAACGCGGACACCGAAGGGCACGGCTGCAAGGGATCCCGGTGAACGCCATCCCGGCAATGACGCCGCCCACTCCCCCGGCGGGGGCGGACGGGCTCGCCCCGGCCGGGCGCGCCTCCGATCCCACCCCGATCGCCGCGCCCGCTTCGGCGCGGATCGCGGCCGATGCGCCGCTCTTCATCCTGCTGAACCCCGGTTCCGGCTCGGGTGACAGCGATGCCGCCTGCGAGCAGATCACCCAGGTGCTGGCCGCGGCCGGCCGGGCTCACCGGCTGCGGCGCGTCGGTCCCGGGCAGCGCCTGGGCGAACTGGCGGCGCAGGTGGTGGCCGATGCGCTGCGCGAGCGCGGCGCGGTCGTCGCCGCCGGCGGCGACGGCACGCTCAACGCCGTGGCCGCCGAAGCCCACGCCGCCGGCTGCGCGTTCGGCATCATCCCGCAGGGCACGTTCAATTACTTCGCCCGCGAGCACGGCATTCCGACCGACCCGCGCGAAGCCACGGCCGCGCTGCTGGCCGCGCGGCCGCAGCCGGTGCAGGTGGGCGAGGTCAACGGCCGCCTCTTCCTCGTCAATGCCAGCATCGGGCTCTATCCGGAGTCGCTGCGCGACCGCGAGGCCCTGAAGCGCCGCTGGGGCCGGCGCCGCCTGGTGGCGCTGGGTGCGGCGCTGCGCACGCTGCTGCGCGGCATCCATCCGCTGCGGGTGCGACTGCAGCACGGCGACGAGACCGAGGCGCTGCGGCTGGCCACCCTCTTCGTCGGCAACAACCGGCTGCAGCTGCAACAGCTGGGCCTGGCCGAGGCCGACGCGCTGGCCGACGGGCGCCTGGCCGCCGTGCTGCTGCGGCCGCTGCCGCGCCGCTCGCTGCTGTGGCTGCTGCTGCGCGGCGCCTTCGGCGCGCTGGCCGATGCCAGCGGCGTGCGGCACCTGGCCTTCGACGAACTGCAGGTGTCGCCGCCCGACGGGCGCAGCCGTCGCTGGCGTGTCTCCACCGACGGCGAGCTGCAGTGGTTGGCGACGCCGATCCGCTTCCGGCCCGCCGCCCGGCCCCTGTGGCTGATGCTTCCGCCCGCCGCCGATGACGACGCTGCTGCAGATCAGTGACCCGCACTTCGGCACCGAGCAGGCGCCGGTGCTGCAGGCGCTGGAGCAGCTGGCCGCCGCGCTGCAGCCCGACGTGGTGGTGCTGTCCGGCGACATCACGCAGCGCGCCAGGCGCGCCCAGTTCGACGCCGCCCGCCGCTTCGTCGACCGCCTGGCCCCGCGCGCACTGCTGGCCATCCCGGGCAACCACGACATCCCGCTGGTCAACATCGCCGCCCGCCTGGCCGCGCCTTACGGACGTTACCGCCAGGCGTTCGGCACCTCGCTGGGCGGCGAGCACGAGACGGCCGAGCTGCTGGTGCTGGCGCTGAACACCACGAGGCCGTGGCGCCACAAGCACGGCGAGCTGTCGCGCGCCCAGATCGAGCAAGTCAGCGCCCGCCTGCGCGGCGCTGCGCCGGCGCAGCTGCGCGTGGTGGTGCTGCACCACCCCATCTGGGCGCTGCGCACGTCGGACGAGCGCAACCTGGTGCGCGGCCACCGCCAGGCCACCGCGGCCTGGACCGCGGCCGGCGTCGACCTGGTGCTGGGCGGCCACATCCACCTGCCATACCTGCACGCGCTGCCGGCTGCTGCGGGCCGCTGCCCGGCCTGGGCGGTGCAGGCCGGCACGGCGGTGTCGGCCCGCGTGCGCGACGGCGTGCCGAATTCAGTGAACCTGGTGCGCTGCGGTGGCGGCGTGCTGCCGCGGCGCTGCGTCGTCGAGCGCTGGGATTACGTGGCCTCGTCCGGCCGCTTCGCATGCATCAGCGAAACGCGCCTGCGCTTCGGCGACACCGCCGCACCGGGCGCAAGCGCCGGACAAGGCACGGCATTTGCCGAAGGCGCGCACCGCGACTTCCAAGAGAGCGCCCGATGATCCGCGTCTTACCGCTTGCGGTGCAGCGTCTGCTGGCCCTGTGCTGCGCCGGCCTGGGCCTGCTGCTGGCCGGCTGCGGCTACAACGACTTCCAGCGCCTGGACGAGCAGGTGAAGGCGTCCTGGGCCGAGGTGCTCAACCAATACCAGCGCCGCGCCGACCTGGTGCCCAACCTGGTCGCCACGGTGAAGGGCGAGGCCGCCTTCGAGCAGGAGACGCTGACCCGCGTGGTCGAGGCACGCGCCCGCGCCACCGCCGTGCAGGCCACCCCCGAGCTGATCAACGACCCCGCCGCCTTCCAGAAATTCCAGGCCGCGCAGGGCGAGCTGTCCAGCGCCCTGAGCCGCCTGCTGGTGGTGACCGAGAACTACCCGAACCTGAAGGCCAACCAGGGCTTCCAGGACCTGCGCGTGCAGCTGGAAGGCACCGAGAACCGCATCACCGTGGCGCGCAACCGCTACATCGAGGCGGTGTCGGCCTACAACGTGCTGGCGCGCAGTTTTCCGAGCAACCTGACGGCCAAAGTGTTCGGCTACGCGCCCAAGGCCAGCTTCACGGTGCAGAACGAAGCGGAGATCTCACGCCCGCCGAGCGTCAGCTTCGACAAGCCGTCCGCCGGCGCGGCACCGGCACCGGCACCGGCACCGGCACCGGCACCGATGCCGGCATCCGCCGCCTCACGCTGACGAGCCGCCACCCGGTCATGGCGCACGGCCTTCGCCCCATGCTGCCGGCCCTGCTGGTCCTGCTCGCCTGCTGGCTGTCCCTGCTGCAGCCGGTCGCCGTCGCCCAGACTGCTGCGGATTCGCAGTCGGCGCAGCCGGCGCCGTCCGCACAACCGCCGCTGTCACTCCCGTCGCCGCAGTCTCCACGGCCCGTGCCGCCGCTGTCGTCGCGCATCGTCGACCAGGCCGGCACGCTGGACGCAGCGCAGCGCGCCGCGCTGAACGACAAGCTGGCCGCCTTCGAGCGTGAGGCCGGCCCGCAGGTCGTCGTGCTGATCGTGCCCACGACCCAGCCGGAGGACATCGCCGACTTCACGCAGCGCGTCGGCGACGAATGGAAGATCGGCCGCCGCGACATCGGCGACGGGTTGCTCGTCGTCGTGGCGAAGGACGACCGCCGCGTGCGCATCGCGCCGGCCAAGGCGCTGGAAGGCGCCGTGCCCGACCTGGCCGCGCGGCAGATCATCGACCGCCACATGGCGCCGGCCTTCCGCAACGGCGACTACGCCGGCGGCCTGAACCTGGGGCTGGACGCGCTGATCGCGCGCATCCGTGGCGAACAGCTGCCGGCGCCGTCCGGCCGCGCCGACAACACGGGCGCGATCGACTGGGGCACGCTGGGACTCTTCCTGTTCGTCGGCGTGCCGCTGGTGGGCGGCCTGCTCAGCAGCCTGATGGGGCGCAAGCTCGGCGCATTGATCACCGCGGGCGGCGCCGGCGCGGCGGCCTGGGGCATCGGCGGCAGCGTGCTGGCCGCGGCCGCCGCAGGGTTGCTGGCGCTGGTGCTGGTCGGCGTGATGGGCGTGGGCTGGAGCAACGCCCACACGCCACGCAGGGCCAGCCTGCGGCGCGGTGGCTTCGTGCCGCCGGTGATCTGGGGCGGCGGCGGCTTTGGCGGCGGCATCGGCGGTGGGTCCATCGGCGGCGGCTTCTCGTCCGGCGGCGGCGGCAATTTCGGCGGCGGCGGCGCATCGGGGCAGTGGTGATGCGCCTGCCCACCGCCCGCGTCGACGACAACCGGCTGCTGCGCCTGCTCAAGCACCGCCTGCTGGACGAACGCGATGCGCGCCGCCTGCTCGACGATGCCGCGCTGGACCGCCTGCAGCAGCGCATCGCGATGAGCGAGCGGCTGCACAGCGGCGAAATCCGCGTCTGCATCGAGGCCGGCCTGCCGCTGTCTTACCTGTGGCGCCGCGCCACCCCGCGCGACCGGGCGCTGGCGCTCTTCGGCAAGCTCGGCGTCTGGGACACCGAGCACAACAACGGCGTGTTGATCTACCTGCTGCTGGCCGAGCATGCGATCGAGATCGTGGCCGACCGCGGCCTGCAGCGCGTGGTGCCGCCCACGCACTGGCAGGACGCGGTGGCGCACCTGGCCGCTTCGTGCCGCGAAGGGCGGCATGAAGAAGGGCTGCTGCAGGCCATCGCCGCCGCCGAAGCGGCGCTGATGCGGCACTTTCCGGCGCCGGCCGGGTCCGAGCCGCGCAACGAGCTGCCCGACCGTCCGGTCCACGCCTGAGCGTGGCTGCCGGCCCGCGCCCGCGCCGCGGCTGACAAGTCGCCGCTGGCGAGTCCCCGCTGACGAGTTGCCGCTGACAAGGGGGCGCCGCTTGGCCGGCAGGCGCATCAGGCTCGTCCTACGCGGCGCAGCGCCGCAGTCCGACCCCATCGGCCCGGCATCGGGTCCTAAGGTGGAGGCCTGTCTGATTGCAGGAGATCCACCATGCTCCGATTGAGAACCACCACCATCGCTGCGCTGGCCCTTGCCGGCGCCACCGGCCTCACCGCACTGCCGGCCGCGGCCGTGCCGCCGGCGCACTACTCGGCCAACAGCAACTACGCGCCGCGCATCGACGACTTCGACGTCCAGTCGGTGAACCGGGTGCGCCCGGGCACGCCGCTGCGCTTCACGCTCGAAGGCACGCCGGGCGCGCGGGCCCTGGTCTCGATCGACGGGACGCGCCGCACGCTGGTGTTGACCGAGACCAGCCCCGGCATCTACTCCGGCACCTACGTCGTCAGCCGCAACGACCGCATCCCGGTCAATGCCCGCGTGACCGCGCGCCTGCAGCGCGGTGACCACGTGGGTACCGCGCAGCTGGCCGAGGCGCTGCAGCGCGACTGGTCGGTCGCCACCGCACCGCGCGCGCCGGAGATCGCGCAGGTCCGCGTCAGCGACGAAGACCGCCGCGGGCGCGGCTGGATGCGCTTCACCGTCACCGGCACGCCGGGCGCGCAGGCCACCGTCGAGTTCACCACCGACCAGCGCTACACGCTGGCACTGAACGAAGTGCGGCCGGGCGAGTACACCGCGCTGTACCGCCTGGAACGCGGCATGGCACTGGACACCGAACGCCCGCTGCAGGCCCGCCTGCGCATCGGCGAACGCGTGGCCACCAGCAGCGCACCGAATGCCTGGGATGCGCTGAGCGACCGCGCCCTGGCCCGCCTGGGCGGCGTCGACCGCGACTTCGGCATCGTCGAGTCGGTGCACCGCGTCGACCGCGGCTACGGCAACAGCGACTACGAGGTGGTCGTGCGCACCGAGGAAGGCGAGCGCCAGGTCATCAGCTACGAAGGACTGCCGCCCTTCCGCGTGGGTGACGAAGTGCGCGTGGTCGGCAACACGCTGGAACGCCGCACCGGCTGACGAAGGCGCGCGCAGCATCCGGCGGTCCCGGCGCTGCGTGCGGCGATTTACCGCGTCACTCAAACGTTATGAAGACCCACCACCTTTCCCCCGGCCGGCCTGACGCACCGGCCTCTTTACCTTCCGCAGGCGCTGGCGCGCCATCCCCGGACCGGGGGCAGGCGGGTACCGATCGGCCCGGCGCAGCGGCGTACCATCCTGCGCCCATGAGCCATGCCAAGCCTTTCTCGATGATCCGCGAATTCCACCTCGCGGACTGGTTCACCCTGGGCAATGCCTGCTGCGGCGTCGGCGCCCTGTTCTCGGTGATGTCGTACCTGCAGACGGGCGAGGCCTGGCACCTCGTCCTCGCCTGCGGCCTCATCCCCGCGGCACTGGTCTTCGACGTGCTGGACGGACGCATTGCGCGCTGGCGCCAGCGCGCCTCGGCGATGGGCCGCGAACTTGATTCGCTGGCCGACGTGATCTCCTTCGGCGTCGCGCCCGCGGCCATCGCCTACGCGGCCGGCATGCAGGGCCTGTACGACCGCATCATCCTTGTCTTCTTCGTCGCCTGTGGCGTCTCGCGCCTGGCGCGCTACAACGTCACCGCCGAGAAGCTGTCCGAGGGCGGCGACAAGGTCAAGTACTTCGAAGGCACGCCGATCCCGACCTCGATGCTGCTGGTGCTGCTGCTGGCCTTCGCGGGCTGGCAGGGCGCGATCGGCCCGGCGCTGTGGTTCGGCGCGGTGCAGATCGCCGGCTACACGCTGCACCCGCTGGTGCTGCTGTTCGCGATCTCCGGCTCGCTGATGATCAGCCGCATCCGCATCCCCAAGCTTTGAATGGCGCACCCGGTCCCGCGGGTACGCGGGCCTGTCCGCAGGACGGGCGCGCCGGCCGCCTGCGGAGCGGCCGGGCGCCGGCCGCGCCTCCCTTTGAAGCGAATGCGGCGCTCCCATGATCAGCGAGAGCCGAACGACTCGGCGATGAAGTCGACGAAGGCGCGCACCCGCACCGACAGCTGCTGCCGCTGCGGCACCACCGCGTAAATGTCGGCCTCCGGCGTCTGCCATTGCGGCAGCACCGGCACTAGGCGCCCGCTGCGCAGGTGGCGCGCGATGTCCCACTCGGCGCGCATCAGGATGCCGTGGCCGTCCAGCGCCCAGTTGACCGCGATCTCGCCGTCGTTGGTCGTCAGGTGGCCGCGCACCTTCACCTGCTCGGTGCGGCGGCGCCGCCCGCTGCCGGTGGCGAGGCGCCAGGCGCCATAGGCCTCGTCGCCCTGGCGGATCGCGATGCAGGCGTGGTGCACCAGGTCGGCCGGCGTCTTGGGCGCGCCATGGCGTGCGAGGTACGACGGCGCCGCGCACAGCAGCCGCCGGTTCGCGGCCAGCCGCCGCGCGAACACCCGCGCGTCCGGCGGCTCGCCGAAGCGGATGCAGACGTCGAAGGCATCGTCGGCCAACGGCGGCGGGTTGACCGACAGCTGCAGCTGCACCTCCACGTCCGGATGCCGGCGGGCAAAGCGCGAGATCACCGGCGCCACGTGGCTGCGGCCGAAACCCAGCGTGGCGTTGACGCGCAGCAGGCCGCTCGGCAGCTCCTTCGAGCGCACCAGCAGCTGGCCCAACTCTTCGATGTCGCCCAGGATGCGGCGCGCCCGCTCGACCACCGCCTCGCCCTCCGGCGTCAGGCTCATGCGCCGCGTGGTGCGGTTGACCAGCGCGACACCGGCACGCTCTTCCACCAGCGCCAGGCGCTTGCTGACCGCCGCCTTCGACACGCCCAGTTCGCGTGCCGCCGCGCTGAGGCTGGCACTGCCCGCCAGCGCCACCAGAAAGCCCAGTTCCGCGGGCTGGATCACCGAGGCCATGCCGGCTCCATCGTTCACTTCAGGTTGACGATGCTTTCACTTCCGGCGTGATCCGGCAAGCCGGGCGCTTCCTACAGTGAGCCCATCGCATCACGCTCGCCGAAGGACCCGCCGCCATGAAGACCTACCGCATCGCCACCATCCCGGGAGACGGCATCGGCCAGGAGGTGGTGCCCGCCGGGCGCCAGGTGCTGCAGGCGCTGGCCGCCGCCAGCAGCGCCTTCCGCTTCGAGTTCGAGGACTTCGGCTGGGGCGGCGACTGGTACCGCGCGCACGGCGAGATGATGCCGGCCGACGGCCTTGACGCCCTGCGCGGCAAGGACGCCATCCTCTTCGGCTCCGCCGGCGACGCGCAGATCCCCGACCACGTCACGCTGTGGGGCCTGCGGCTGAAGATCTGCCAGGGCTTCGACCAGTACGCCAACGTGCGGCCCACGCGCATCCTGCCCGGCATCGACGCACCGCTGAAGCGCTGCCAGCCCGAGGACCTGAACTGGGTGATCGTGCGCGAGAACTCCGAGGGCGAGTACTCCGGCGTGGGCGGCCGCGTGCACCAGGGCCACCCGATCGAGGCGGCGACCGACGTCTCCCTCATGACCCGCGTGGGTGTCGAGCGCATCCTGCGTTATGCCTTCCGGCTGGCGCGGTCGCGCCCGCGCAAGCTGTTGACCGTCATCACCAAGAGCAACGCCCAGCGCCACGCGATGGTGATGTGGGACGAGATCGCGCTGCAGGTCTCGCAGGAGTTTGCCGACGTCACCTGGGACAAGGAACTGGTGGACGCCGCCACCGCCCGCATGGTGAACCGGCCCGCGAGCCTGGACACCATCGTCGCCACCAACCTGCATGCCGACATCCTGAGCGACCTGGCCGCCGCGCTGGCCGGCAGCTTGGGGCTGGCGCCCACCGGCAACATCGATCCCGAGCGCCGCTACCCCAGCATGTTCGAGCCCATCCACGGCTCGGCCTTCGACATCATGGGCCAGGGCGTGGCCAACCCCGTCGGCACCTTCTGGTCCTGCGTGATGCTGCTGGACCACCTGGGCGAGGCCGAGGCCGCCCAGCGCCTGATGCAGGCCATCGAGCGCGTCACCGCGACGCCCGCGCTGCACACCCGCGACCTGGGCGGCCGCGCCACCACGGCCGACGTGACCGAGGCCGTCTGCCGCCTGCTGGTGGACCGCTGAGCGGCGCCGCCCCGGCACATGCATACGCGCATGCATACGCACATCCCACACGCACAAGGAGACAAGCGCATGGCACGGCCCACATCCCTTCTCCGCCGCGGCCTGCTGGCCACGGCCGGCGCATTGGCCTTGGGCACGGCCGCCCAGGCCCAGTCCTGGCCCAGCAGGCCGGTGACGCTGGTGGTCCCCTTCCCGGCCGGCGGCACCACCGACGTGCTGGCCCGCGCGCTGGCCGACAAGCTGGGCCCCGCGCTGGGCACGACGGTGATCGTCGAGAGCAAGCCCGGCGCCGGCGCCACGCTGGGCGCCGACCACGTCGCGAAATCACGCGCCGACGGCCACACGCTGCTGGTGGGCGCGGTGCACCACACCATCGCGAGCAGCGTCTACAAGAAGCTGCCCTACGACTTCCAGAAGGACCTGCTGCCGCTGACCACGATCGCACTGGTGCCGAACGTGCTGGTGGTGAACGCGTCCTACCCCGCAAAGACGGTGGCGGAACTGGTGGCGCAGGCCAAGGCCGCGAAAGAGGGACTCAGCTACGGCTCCAACGGCAACGGCACCGCGCAGCACCTGATCGGCACGCAGTTCGAGAACCTGACCGGCGCCCGGCTGCTGCACGTACCCTACAAAGGCAGCGGCCCCCTGACCACCGACCTGCTGGGCGGCCAGGTCACGATGTCCTTCGACACCATCACGCCGGTGCTGCCGCACATCAAGGCCGGCAAGCTGCGCGCGCTGGCGGTGACCACGGCCAGGCTCGTCCGCCCTGCCGGACGTGCCGACGCTGGCTGAAGCGGGCCTCAAGGGCTTCGACATCGGCACCTGGTTCGGTGTGCTGGCGCCGGCCGGCACGCCCAAGGACGTGACTGCCCGCCTGAGTGCCGAGATGCAGAAGATCATCCACTCGCCGGAGTTCCGCAAGCGCATGGACGAGATCGGCGCCGAGCCGATCGGCAACACGCCCGAGCAGATGGCGCAGCAGATCCGGGAAGAGACCGAGAAGTTCGCGAAGCTCGTGAAGGACGCGAAGGTGGCGATCGAGTGACCGCGCCGCCCTGCAGGCCATGGCGCTTTGGCGCGCGCGTCCCGATGGGCCAGCCGCGGCAGCGGCCGCGCATCAATCGCGGAGCTTGCAGGCGATGACCGCACTCAACCAGAAGATGGGAATCGCAGCGAAGGACTGAAACCAGTACTGCATGTTGGCATCGCCACGCCCCACGCAAAGATGAGCCTTGTCGATGCACAGGCCATGGAGAATGACCTGAGCGAATGTGAGACCCACGCCCAGGCAAATCGAAAAGCCGAGCGCAGCAAGAACAACCGGAGCGTCCGTTTCAGCCTTGCGCCATCCGAACCAGATGGCCGCCGTGATGCCCAGAACCGGGACGAACCAGGCGATGACGGGCGACCAGTCCACGGCGCCCGATCTCAGGGTTGGCAGCCTGGTTCGGCCGGGAACTGCTTGCACATGAACACGCTCAGCGGGTGGTCCGGATAGTCGCCGAAGGGACCGCAGCGCGCATAGCCCTGCCGGGCGTAGAAGGCCAGCGCCTCCGCCTGGTAGGGGCCGGTTTCGAGCATTAGCGTGCGGCAGCCTTGTGCAAGGGCGGCCGACTCCAGCGCGTCCAGCAATTGCCGCGCAGCGCCTTGGCCTCGCAGTTCTGGGCGGACATACATGCGCTTGACTTCGCCATAGGCCGGGTTGAGGACGATCGCCGCGCAGCCGACGGCATGCCCTTCCGGGCCGCGGGCGACACCGAACAACACGTTCGGCTGAGCGAGCGAGTCCAGGTCGAGCGCGTAACGCGCCTCGGCGGGATAGAGCGTGTCCTGATAGGCGTCCAGCTCCGCGATCAGCGCGATGACCTCCGGCTGCCGGGGGGATTCGAGGGTGACGTGCATGGGTGCGATCCGGTTTGTCAGGCGATGGGCGTTCGTTCACCAGCCCGCGCGCCACCATAACAGCGCGAGCGCGCCCAGCGCACCCGGCAGCAGGTTGCCCAACCACACCCGGCGCTTGCTGGGCGCACGGCCATTCAATCGGCCTTCGGCCTGCAGCAGCGCCCAGTTGTGCCGTGCGGTCATCTGCCGCGCGCCCCAGGCGCCACTGGCCAGCAGCGCGGCCACGGCCGCGGCGCTGGCCGCGAAATGGAAGTCCAGGCGCCAGAAAAACGTCGCCACGAAGGCGACGAAAGCCGTGACCGCGAACACGGTCATCTTCCCGCGCTCGATGTCCTCGATCTCGTCCATCGGCGGCTCACACCTGGAGCAGGCAGCGGAAACCGCGGGCGGCGTAGTACGACTGCGCGCCGTTGTGGTATGTGAACACCCTGCCGTAGCGCCGATCGCAAAACAGCGCGCCGCCGAGCGCGCGCACCTCATCAGGCGTGGCGATCCAGCTGGACGTCTTCAGGTCGAATTCGCCCAGCTCCTGCAAGGCGCGGTACTGCTGCTCGGTCAGCAGTTCGGCGCCCATCGCGGCCGCCATCTGCACGGCACTGCCGGCGGGCTTGTTCTCCTTGCGCGCCGCCAAGGCCTCGCCGTCGTAGCAAAGGCTTCTGCGGCCGGACGGCGTCTCGGCAGCGCAGTCGCAGAAGAGGATGGCGCCGCCCGGGTCCTGGCCGATCACGTCCGGCTCGCCGGCCGACGATTCCAACGCGCGCAGCGTCTTCAGCGCGGCCGGATGCGCTTCGAGCCTGGCCAGCACCTTGGACCAGGCGATTCCGGCATGGCGGTGCGGATTCTTCTCGAACCGGTCCTGGAGGCACTGCAGCAGCTGATCCCGTTCCTGCGGTTTCATGAGCGTCGATCGTGGTGGTGGCTGGATGTCATTTTCCAATAAGGCTGGTGCCAGAGGACCACCGCCACGCCAGGGCTTGACGCGGAATGTCGGCTCGATGGAGGGATGGGCATTCATGCTCACCGAACCACTTTGAAGTAGATGAGTTCATCGTCCTGTTCGTCCAGCTGCTCAATGAATCCACACCGCCTGAAACCGGCTTTGCAGAGCAATGCCTGGGCCGCCATGTTGGAAGCATTGGTCGACGTGAACAGTTTTGCGGTCTTGCACTCGCGCTCCGCGGCGGCGAGCAGACGCAGGCCGGCGCCATGGCGTCGATGCTCCGGTGCCACCGCGACCAGCGGCACGAAGCCGCGCTCAAAGAAGTTGTGCTCGACGATGACGAACCCGTGCACGACAGTGCCGGCCAATCCGACAAGGCACTGACCGCGCTCGACGGCTGCTCGAATGAAGCATTGGCGATGGGTGTGTGCCTGCGCATACGGATCACACTCGATGAGGCGTGGAAAGTCCTTTCGCGAAGAACGGCGGACGGTTGAGACCATGTCGTTCATTCAATTCACTGCTGCCCGTCCAACCTTGGGGCCGCCGATTCGAAGGCAGGCCGGTTATTTCCGCGGTGAGTTGGGAACGACTCACTCTTGATTGCCACGAAGCCGCAGGGCTCTCCGTCTCGGAGTGCCACCAGGCCCACAGGAAGACTGCCGCGATTGGCGTAGGCCAGAAGATCGCGTTCAGCATGGCCGCGGCCACTCAGGCCGTAATGGTCGGGCCACTCGGATTCGAACCAGGCCTTCAGCACCGGCACCAGCTCGCGCCATTCGGCGAGGGTTCAATGGTGATGCCGTCCATTGCAGTCATCGCTTCATCGTTCGTTCGGTGGTGCGCTTGCGAAGGAGGATTCGATCCGGCTCATCCTATTCATACCGCGTTCCATCCTTGCGAGTGAAGGAATACCTGCCATCCTCGACCGTCACTGCCAGATCATCATCCGGATAAATGGCTTGGTCCCCGGGGGTTCGATCGCCGACCTCGAGGTACCAGACGTCCTCCGCGGTTTCGTTCTTGAGGTGGTGGGCATCGCCGCTGGCCGCCTTGAAACCCGCGCACATCCCGGGCCCCAGTTTCGTCGGCCCCGCATCCGTCACGAGCGTTGGAAATCCTTCCAATACATAGACGAACTCGTCCTGCTTGCTGTGTCCGTGGCGGACTGACGAGACGGCGCCCGGCTTGAGGCGCGTGAGATTGACGCCGAAGTTCGACAATCCGAACGCCTCGCCGAGGCGGCGCTTCTCACGGCCCCTCACCGCCGAGGCAAAGGGTTCCGGGTAGTTCGTCTGCCTCGCGTGCAAGGGGACATCGAGGGCACTGAGAGCGGGCGGAGGCATTTCGTCGTCCATGGTGCAGCATAGCGGCCAGGTCGAAAGGCGTTGGCGCTCCACTTGCATTGGATATCGTCGACCATCCGCCGGTAGATGGCGCGAGTCTAGGTCCACGGCCTCGGCGCCCCACACCCTACCGCGTGTCTGCCGCGTTAGCCCGCGCAAATCCGGATCTGCCGGTGAATCGCTGGTGAATCGCTCGGCGCGCGCGCGCCCAACGACGACGTGCCTCCATCGCCCGCAAGCTTCGGCGGACAAGTGCCGGTCCGCTTCATCCTGTTTCAACCCACCCGCTTTACCCCGTGTTTTCCCGGTCCTCATAAAAACGAACGTTCGTGCTTAATTGCGCTCGCGCCGCCGGCCCAACCACCGTGCGGTGCCGCAACGGGCCCGGCCGCCGCAGTGATCCTGCGCGTCGGCGGCTGGCCTGTGGCTTTCGCCGCCTTGGGCCGCCGGCAGCCTTGCTGCCACCCCGGCGCCCCTGGTGGCGGCCGTCCCCTTCGTCGGATGGTTTTGCCGCCCGCGCCGGTCGCCGCGCGGGCGCCGCCGTCGATCGCACGCACCGTTCCTCACCTGGAGTCCGACCATGCCTGCATCGAAGCGCCCCTGGGCGCTCCTCGCGCACTTCGCGCACCACTTCGCGCACCACTTTGCGGATCTTGTGCGCCTCTCACGTTTCGCGCAGCTCTCACCGTTTGCGCGCCCCCATTCGTTCGCGCGCCTCCATCCAATCACGCGGCTGCTGACATGCGCCGTTGCACTGCTGGTGCTCGCCACCCCGGCCGCTCGCGCGCAGCTGGCCTGCACGCCGGTCGCGCCGGGCGAGATCTTCCTCGGCAACCTCGCCTCGCCCGGCAAGATCAACCCGCAGGACGGCACCTGCTGGCTCAACAACCTGCGCATCACCAGCTGGGACGGCACGCAGCTGACGGCCAATGTCTTCCTGCCGCGCCGCTCCAGCGCTGCGCAGCGCTTTCCCACCGTGGTGATGATCAGCAGCTGGGCCGTCACCGACTTGTTCGAGTACCTGGGCCAGTCGTACCGGCTGGCCAAGGACGGCTACGTGGTCGTCAGCTACACCACGCGCGGCTTCTACCTGTCCGGCGGGCAGGTCGAGGTCGCTGGACCGGAAGACATCAAGGACGCGTCGGCCGTGATCGACTGGCTGGCGGTGCAGACGCCGGCCGACATGGCCAACATCGCGTTGAGCGGCATCTCCTATGGCTCGGGGATCTCCCTGCTCGCGCTGGCGCACGACACGCGGGTGAAGACCGTGGCGGCGCTGTCCACCTGGGGCAGCCTGCCCGACGAGCTGTACTTCGCCGAGACGCCGAACCAGACCTGGGCCGACGTGCTGGCACTGGCGGGCCAGGTCACCGGCCGGCCCGATCCGAAGGTGCAGGAGTACGTCAACGCGCTGAAGGACCCGCACACTTCGGCCGCCAAGATCGCCGAGATCCTGGCCTGGGCCCGCATCCGCTCGCCGCTGACCTACGTCGACCGCATCAATGCGCGCAACGCGCCGGTGTTCCTGAGCAAGAACTTCCAGGACGACCTGTTCACGCCGAACTCGACGATGGCGATGTACCAGCGCCTGAGCGGCCCGAAGAAGCTGCTGATCAACCAGGGCATCCACGCGCAGGCCGAGGCGCCAGGCGCGCTGCTGGACATCGACAACTTCGTCTACGACCAGGCACACCGCTGGTTCGACCGCTGGCTCAAGGGCGTGGCCAACGGCGTCGACACCGAGCCCCGGGTGACGATGGAGCTGAAGTTCTCGCATCGCCGCGAGCACTTCGACACCTGGCCCAGCAGCGCCGTGGCCGACCGCGTGCTGCACGTGTCGCCGCGCGGCGACATCCGCTGGGACATGGGCTGCTTCTGCTGGCGTGGACTGCATGGCTCGCTGCAATCGGCCCCCAACACCCAGTCCGCGACCGACTGGATCGACAACGCACTGGACACCACCGCCACCAGCGGCGTGCTGCCCATCCTGTCGACCGCCGGCGAGAGCCTGGGCCTGCCGGTGGTGACCTGGCTGCCTTCGGTGCTGCGCGGCCAGGGCGTGCGCTACGAAGGCGCGGCGCTCGCCGCCCCGCTGAAGCTGCGCGGCATCCCGAAGATGAACCTGCGGCTGAAGCCCTCGCAGGCCCAGGCGCAGGCGGTGGCCTACCTGTACGACGTGGATGCGCTGGGCAACGGCACGCTGATCACGCGCGGCGCGCGCACGCTGCATTTCGCCACGCCGGGCCAGGTGGTCGATTTCCCGATCGAGTTCGTCGCCACCGCCTACGACGTGCCGGCCGGCCACCGCATCGCGGTCGTCATCGACACGCGCGACAGCCTGTACAGCCACCCCAGCCACGGCTACCTGGACATGCGCTTCGTCTTCGACGCGACGCGCGCGGCCACGCTGGTGCTGCCGGCGCTGCGCTGATCCCGCTGCGCTGACCGCAGCGGCCGCGGCAAAGCGCACGCCGGCTCGACCCTGCCGCGAACGCGGGGCTTCCCTTCACGCGGCGGCTCGCGCATGCTGGTTGCGCGGCGTGCGCACATTCACGCGGGCGCCGAAGGAGCCTCGCCATGAAGACGTCGTCGTGGAGAGTGGCCGCAGCGGCCACGTGGCTGTGGATCGGCCTTGGGGCCGGGTGGCCCGCGAGCGCGGCGCCACCGGAGGAACGGCCCATCGCCGCGTCCTTCGGCCAGCTGCAGGTGGTCGACGGCGGCGTCTCGGTCGCCAGCTGCGTCAGCGATGCGCGCATCTCCTTTGGCCGGGACGACGACGACCCGAAACCTGC
>Ga0196963_10000441_pt1 | contig 38698 bp, 33 predicted proteins | sample S1_5metaG_FD_148600 | JGI IMG/M metagenome (GOLD analysis project Ga0196963, IMG submission 148600) | Soil microbial communities from Anza Borrego desert, Southern California, United States - S1_5 | ecosystem: Environmental > Terrestrial > Soil > Desert | place: USA: California | collected... | reverse complement strand
GCTTCTGGCTGCACGAGCTGACGGGCGGCGGGCCGGGCAATGCCACGACCTTCCTGTCGCAGTACCTGACGCAGAAGGCGGTCGGCCAGTTCGACCTCGGTCCCGCGGCCGCGTTCTCGCTGATCTATTTCCTCATCATCCTGCTGGTGTGCTTCATCCTCTACAACTGGATGCAGCGGGTGGGCACCGGCGACAAGACGGAGGTGGCCCATGGCTGACCTGAACATTGCGGCCAGCACCGCCACCCTGCGCGGCACCTTAAGCGCTGCCACGCCGGCCGAGAACACCGCGCCGCGCGCCAAGCGCAGCGCGCTGACGCCGCGCTTCCAGAAGCGCACGGTCTTCCTGGTCTTCTACATCCTGTTCGCTCTGTTGCCCATCTACTGGATGGTCAACATGAGCTTCAAGACCAACGAGGAGATCCTGTCCAGCTTCTCGATGATTCCGCAGGCCTTCACCTGGGACAACTACAAGACCATCTTCACCGACGAGTCGTGGTACTCGGGCTACATCAACAGCCTGATCTACGTCGCGATCAACACGGTGATCTCGATCGCGGTGGCCCTGCCGGCGGCCTACGCCTTCTCGCGTTATTCCTTCCTGGGCGACCAGCAGCTCTTCTTCTGGCTGCTCACCAACCGCATGACGCCGCCGGCGGTCTTCCTGCTGCCCTTCTTCCAGCTGTACACCACGCTGGGACTGATGGACACGCACCTGGCGGTGGCGCTGGCGCACCTGGTGTTCAACGTGCCGCTGGCGGTGTGGATCCTGGAAGGCTTCATGAGCGGCATTCCGCGCGAGATCGACGAAACCGCGTACATCGACGGCTATTCGTTCCCGCGCTTCTTCCTCACGGTGTTCCTGCCGCTGATCAAGGCGGGCGTCGGTGTCGCGGCCTTCTTCTGCTTCATGTTCTCGTGGGTGGAACTGCTGCTGGCGCGCACGCTGACCTCGGTCAATGCCAAGCCCATCGTCGCGACGATGACGCGCACGGTCAGCGCCTCCGGCATGGATTGGGCCACGCTGGCCGCGGCCGGCACGCTCACCATCGTGCCGGGCGCCATCGTGATCTGGTTCGTGCGGCACTACATCGCGAAGGGATTCGCGATGGGCCGGGTCTGAGGAGCGCACGATGTTCGAATGGATGGTCTGGACCACCCCCGTCGCGGTCTTCTTCACCTGCATCGGGCTGACGCTGGTCGGCATGACGGTGTGGGAGATCAAGTCGCCCAACGTCAAGCGCCGCGGCTTCCTGCCGATCGCCACCACGCGTGGCGACCGGCTGTTCATCGGCCTGCTGACCGCGGCCTACATCAACCTGGCCTTCGTCGGCCTCTCGGGCAAGTTTGCGGAGTGGTTCTCGCTGGAGGCCGAGCCCAGCATCTGGATCAGCTTCGTGCTGTCCATGGGCGTGCTGGCGCTGGTCATGAAGAAGGGCTAGCGCCCGAAAGACGTGGGATCCGGCCCGGTAGCTTCCCCGGGGCCGTGGTGACCCTTCACTGCAAACGGGGAAGCGAATACGAGGAGATGAAGCAATGAAGCTGCGTTACAGCGCGCTCGCCCTGGCCGCCGCGTTTGCGGTCTGCGGCCATGCCATGGCCGGGGAAGCGGAAGCCAAGAAGTGGGTCGACAGCGAGTTCCAGCCGTCGACCCTGAGCAAGGACCAGCAGATGGCCGAGATGAAGTGGTTCATCGACGCCGCGAAGAAGCTGCAGGCCAAGGGCGTGAAGGAGATCTCGGTGGTGTCCGAGACCATCACCACGCACGAGTACGAGTCGAAGACCATGGCCAAGGCCTTCGAGGAGATCACCGGCATCAAGGTCAAGCACGACCTGATCCAGGAAGGCGACGTGGTCGAGAAGCTGCAGACCTCGATGCAGTCCGGCAAGTCGATCTACGACGGCTGGATCTCGGATTCGGACCTGATCGGCACCCACTACCGCTACGGCAAGATCCTGAACCTGACCGACTACATGGCCGGCGCGGGCAAGGAGTACACCAACCCGGGCCTGGACCTGAAGGACTTCATCGGCACCAAGTTCACGACCGCGCCGGACGGCAAGCTGTACCAGCTGCCCGACCAGCAGTTCGCCAACCTGTACTGGTTCCGGGCCGATCTCTTTGCGCGCCAGGACCTGAAGGACAAGTTCAAGGCCAAGTACGGCTATGAGCTGGGCGTGCCGCTGAACTGGAGCGCCTACGAGGACATCGCCGACTTCTTCACCAACGACGTGAAGCAGATCGACGGCAAGCCGATCTACGGCCACATGGACTACGGCAAGAAGGACCCGTCGCTGGGCTGGCGCTTCACCGACGCCTGGCTGTCGATGGCCGGCACCGCCGACATTGGCGCGCCCAACGGCGTGCCGGTCGACGAGTGGGGCATCCGCGTGGCGGCCGACAAGTGCACGCCGGTGGGCGCCTCGGTGGCCCGCGGCGGCGCCACCAACTCACCGGCCGCGGTCTATGCGCTGACCAAGTACGTCGACTGGATGAAGAAGTACGCGCCCAAGGAAGCCACCGGCATGACCTTCGGCGAAGCCGGTCCGGTGCCGGCGCAGGGCCAGATCGCTCAGCAGATCTTCTGGTACACGGCCTTCACCGCCGACATGACCAAGCCCGGCCTGCCGGTGGTCAATGCCGACGGCACGCCGAAGTGGCGCATGGCCCCCGGCCCCAACGGCCCGTACTGGAAGCAGGGCATGCAGAACGGCTACCAGGACGTCGGCTCGTGGACCTTCTTCAAGGACCACGATCCGAACAAGACGGCCGCGGCCTGGCTGTACGCGCAGTTCATCACCGCGAAGAGCACGTCGCTGAAGAAGACCATCGTCGGCCTGACGCCGATCCGCGAATCGGACATCCAGAGCAAGGCGATGACCGACCTGGCGCCCAAGCTGGGCGGTTTGGTCGAGTTCTACCGCAGCCCCGCGCGCGTGGCCTGGAGCCCGACCGGCACCAACGTGCCCGACTACCCGAAGCTGGCGCAGCTGTGGTGGAAGAACGTGGCCCAGGCGGTGACCGGCGAGAAGACGCCGCAGGCCGCGATGGACACGCTGGCCGACGAGATGGACGCGGTCCTGGCGCGGCTGGAGCGTGCCGGCATGGCCAAGTGCGCACCCAAGATGGCCAAGAAGGAAAGCCCGGACAAGTGGCTGACCGACAAGTCGGCGCCGTGGAAGAAGCTGGCCAATGAAAAGCCGAAGGGCGAAACCATCGCCTACGACGCGCTGCTGAGCGCGTGGAAGGCGGGCAAGGCGCGCTGAGCTTCAGCGTCTCTTGCGGGGGGCCGCATGGCGCGGTCCCCGTGACTGAAGGAGTCTTGTTCTTGCGCGTCCACTGCATTGGCGGTGGACGCGCTTTTTGCCTGTCATGGGTGGAACAGCGCACCCTGGCGGCCTGGTCACGCTGAGTGGCGGACACTGAAGAGCTGAAGACTCCGCCATTCGAATCTCTCACCGCTGGTGAGGGATCTGCTCCGGGGGGAGCCGCCAGTGCGTCAGCAGTGTTGTCGCACAGGCAGGTGCACGCGGCGCCGCCAGTGCATCACCGCTGCCGCCGCCCCGCCCACCCCAGGGCGAGCAGCGCCACCGCCAGCAGCGCCGTCACCGGCGGCTCGGGCACCGCGGCCGCCTGCACGTCGGTGCCCACCGCCACGCGGAAGTTGTCCACGCCCAGCTGCGTGCTCGCCGCGGTGCAGCCGACGGTGCTGCTGCTGCAGGTGAGGGACAGCTCGTAGCGGTAGCCGAAGTGGATGACGGCGCCGCTGTCCGAGAAGTCCGGGCGCACGCCGGGCGTTGCGCTCAGGTCGATCCAGTTGTCGCTGTCGCTGAACAGGCGTTGGATGGCTTGCCAGGTGGCGCCGACGTTCAGCGGCGTGCTGGTGCCGGCCACCGAGTAGATGACGCCGCCTTGCTCGATCACCGGCCGCACGAAACCGGTGATTGGCGTGCCGATGCCGGTGGAGAAGAGCCCGCGCGCGTCGAGCGCGAAGTCGATCAGCGCCACCGCGCCCTGGGTTCCGGGATCCCAGCTGGCGGCGCCGAACAGGTTGGCGACCACGTTGCTGGAATTGCCCGGCCCGAGCGGCCGCGCCAGCTCGTGCAGCCAGAAGCTGCCGCCGTTGCCGCCGCTGGCTGCGATGGACACGGCGAGGCTGGCCGGGCCGTCGTCGCGCTGCACCTGCTGCGTCCAGTCGCCGGCCTGCATGTCCCCGGTGTTCACCACCGTGCTGGTCACGATGGCGGCGGGCGCCGCCGCGGCGCAGGCTGACAGCGCGGTGGCCAGTGCCAGGCGCGGGAGGACGGGGTGGTGGGTCATGGCTCAACTCCGGCGAAGACGGGATGGGGGAACGGGCCGATGCTCGCGAGCCAGCGTCTCCGCCGCGTCAATGGCCGGCCGGCCGCGGCACCGGACCGCCCCCGCAGTCGAGGGTGATGGGCTCCGAGATATTTCCCAGCGGGCGGTGAGATAAAGGTTCCCGGAAGAAGCCGGATGGAGCCGGAAGTTGGCGGATCCAGTGCAAAGACCTTGCACGCAGGGAAAAAGCGCCGCGCCGAAAAAATCGGCGCCGCTTGCGCCGCCCCGGTCAGTGAGAGTCAGGAACATCGCGAAGTCCATGCTCGACCGGATCGCGCGGCGCCTGGGCGAGCAGCTACTGCAGAGCCGCTTTCCGGCCGGCGGGACTGCTGGTGCTGACGCGGGTGGTACAGGCGGTGGCGGCATGTGGGCCGCGATCGCGGCAATGGATCGTTTCGCTCTTCCATACCGGCGGTGTCATCGGCAGCAAGATGGGTGGCGTCGCGCGCGCCGTGAGCCCGGCGATCTTCGCGGGCGCGCAGGTGCTGCACGGAGGCGGCCTGGTCGGCCTGAAGCCGAACGAGCGACCTGTGATCGCCGAGGTGGGCGAGGAGATGCTCACCGCCGACGATCCGCGTCACCGCAACAACTTCCCCGCCGGGCCGGTCATCGGCAACCTCAACATCGCGGTGTCCATGGACGGCACCGGCAACAGCGCCGAAGACCAGGCCACTGGCCAGGCCCTTGCTCGTGGCCTGCAGCAGAAGGTGCGCGGCTACATCGCCGAAGAGATGCGGCCCGGCGGCCTGCTCGCCGAGAGGGGATAGCCGGTGGCCGCCTTCGCATGGGCAGAGTCATCCAGCTCGGCGCTCGAGGAGGCGCCCCGCCTCGTTGCCACCCGCTTCGGCGACGGCTACGAAAAGTCGGCACCCGATGGCTTGAACCCGCTCAAGCAGGCGTGGAGCCTGCAGTTCCGCAAGGTGTCGCGCTCCGCTGGGGATGACATCGTCGCGTTCTTTCGCGCCCGCCTGTCGGCCATCAACGGGCTGGAGTACTTCGAGTGGACGCCGATGTGGCAGACGACGCCGGTCAAGGTCGCTTGCCGCAACTGGACCCGCACGCAGCTCGATGACTGGGACGAGAGCGACATCGCCGCCCGTTTCGAAAGGGTCAACCGCCCATGACCATCGCACTGCAGACCATTCGGCTCGACCAGCCGGCGCCCGTCGAACTGTTCGAGCTGGACCTCACCCGCATGGGCGTGCCGCTGACGCGCTTCTCGCCGCAGGCGAACGAGCTGGACGCAGGCGTCGCCTGGCAGGGCCACCTCTACAACCTCTTCCCCATCCAGGCCGAGGGTTTCGAGCAGCGATCGACCGGCGTGTTTCCGCGGCCGCGTCTTTCGTGCTCCAACGTGCTGGGCACGCTGGGGCCGCTGGTGCGCGAGTACGGCAACCTGCGCGGCGCCAAGGTGATCCGCCGCCGCACGATGGCGTGCTACCTCGACGCGGCGAACTTCGCTGACGGCAACCCCGGAGCGAATCCCGATGCCGAGTGGCACCCGGAGGTGTGGCTGATCGACCGGTGCATTGCCCGCTCGCGTCTGGCCGCGCAATGGGAGCTGTGCAACCCGCTCGACTTCGCAGGCGTGATGCTGCCGGGCCGCACCGTGCAGCCGGACTACTGCCCCGTGCGCTACCGCGGCAGCGACTGCGGCTACACCGGCCCGGCGGTCGCGAAGCTCGACGACTCGCCCACATCCAACCTGGCCGAGGACCGGTGCAGCAAGCGCCTCACCGGATGCCGGCTGCGCTTCGGCACCGCGCCGCTGCCCTTCGGCGGCTTCCCCGGTGTCGGTCATCCGCCGCTGTTTCGCCGCTTTCGAGACCGAAGAGCTGGACATCAGCTACACCGTCGGCGGTGGCCAGAACGCGGCCGCCAGGCAGGAACTGATCATCTACAGCTGGCCCCGCCGCACAGATCCCGACACCGCTCGGCTGTTCTGACGTCCTGGACGCGGCGTAACGCCCAGTTTCCATGCACCCCTAACTCATAGGGAGCGCGGCTCAGCAGCCCGGTGGCAGACTCCGCGCCGCCTACAAATCACAGCGGAGGACTCCCCAGATGGCTTACAAGGGCGAGCACCTGAACAACTGCCGAGCCGTTCCATTCGACTGGAACAACTCGGCGGTCGTCATCGTCAGCGGAACGGGCCCGAACGCCTGCGGGCACTCGATTGCGAACGCAGGGAACTACTACTTCCACATCGACGGCCTGAACGATCGCCCGTGGTACATGAGCCATGCTGGGTATCTGCGCTACCTTCGGGAGAACGGGAAGCGTGAGATTCGCCGGCATCGCGTGCACGTGCCCGACCCTGCCGGAGCGCAGTTCGCGTTGGAAACCTTGTCGACACAGAACTGGCGCTGGCTCGGCGTCCCCAACAACTGCGCCAGCTTCGTCGAGGATGTTTTCACCGGCGGCGGCGCCCGCGTCCGTAGCCTGACGAACTGCCCCGCCCTCGGATGGCGTACCTGATCTACTCAGCCGCTGCGATCGTCGGGTTCATCGCGCTGTTCTTTGGCAGCACGCTGGTGCTCGGCCAGGTCGCCGGGACGATGCCCTATGAGCAGGCCCTGCCGATCCTGCTAGGCGCGGGCGTGGCCGGGGCAGTGCTGGGCACCCTGATCGCGCGCTGGCTGCTGAGGCGGCGGGGCTCTTCGGGAAGCGCGCCGTCAACTGGACGCTGATCCTTCATCACCACCGCGGCTGCACCTTGCGGCCGGCGACCTGACAGGCCTGGGCTGTTCGCCCAGCGCCGACCCCCGCGCCCCCTGCAATTCCCTTTCTCTCTGCGAAAGGAATCGAGGGGGCGTTTTGTCTCACCGATCGGGCCGAAATTTCGCGCGGCGCATGACGAGGGGGCAGCGCTCGATTCGCCGATGCGGCGGACGTTCAGGGCCGGGGTTCGCGGCACGCGGCCGCCGCGGCATCAAAGCCGCCCGGCGCCGCACCGGCCTGCAGCTGCGCCAGCGCGGCCTGGGCGCGCCCGGCCAGCGCCGGGTCCCGCGCCAGCCCGGCCAGCAAGGACCAGCCGCGCCACGACAGGTCCAGGTAGCCCTGGCTGTCCGACAGGGTGGCGGCTTCGCGCGCCAGCCGCTGCACGTCCGGCGCGTCCGGCATGCCGGGTCCGGCGCCGTCGCCCGCGGACACCGCCGCCCGCACCTGCAGCAGCAGCGCCTCGGCCAGGATCTCCAGCAGCCCGGCGTCGCGTGCGATGCGCGCCATGCGCTCGGCGGCCGCGGCGGCCAGCGCCGCGTCGCCCGCGGCCAGCGCCAGGTCCACCTCCACCCGCGCCAGCCGCGCATGCACCAGCGGGTGCAGGCTGCGGCCGCAGGCGGCCTGCAACCGGGTGCGCAGCATCGGGTCGATGGCTTCGCCGCAGGCCGCGGCCGCCGCCACCTGCGCCGCCAGCAGCTGGGACAGGCGCAGCGGGTTGTCGTCGTCGCGCACCAGCGGCGCGGCGCGGGCGGCCTGGGCCAGCGCTTCGGCATGCTGGCCGCAAACGCTCAAAAGACGCGTCCTGCGTGCGTGCACCTCGCTGGCGAACAGCTGCGATCCCTGGCGCCGCGCCAGCGCCTCGGCCTGGTCCAGCGCCGCGGCGGCTTCGGCCAGGCGGCCGGCGCTGGTCAGCGTGGCGCCCAGCACCAGCAGCGACAGCGTCTCGGTGTGCGCTACGCCCTTCCAGCTGGCCAGGCTGCGGCGCGCCATGGCCTCGGCGGCGCGCAGGTCGCCGGTGGCGTGGCACATCACCGCCAGGTCGTTCTCGATCGTCAGCCCGCGGCAGAACTCCGGGTGCGCCTGCAGCAGGCGCTCGAAGGCGGCGCGCGCGGCCAGCGGCTGGCCGCCGAACCAGTGGATCTGGCCCTCGAAGCTGGCCAGCGACGGCCGGTTCGGCGCCAGCCGGCGCGCTTCGGCCAGCAGCGCGAGGGCATCGGCGATGTCGGGCTCGCGCATCGCCAGCTCGATCAGCACCTCGATGCCGTGCACGCGTTCTTCGGCGGGTAGGCGCGGCAGCAGCGGCCGCAGCTGCGCGGCCAGCTGGCGTGCGCGCGGCTGGTCGCCGGCGAAGACACGGTTGTCGACCAGGCCGGCCAGCGCCTGCGCCTCCAGCTCGTCGCGCACCGCCGGATCAGCGATCGCCGGCACCTGGGCGAGCACGGCTTCCAGCGCGTCGCGGCCGCTGTCGAGGTCGTCGAACAGGTCGCACTCGGCCAGCGCCAGCCGCGCGCGCAGGGCCAGCGCCGGTTCGCTGGCTGCGGCGGCGACCTGGCGCCACAGCGCGCGCGCTTCGTCCAGGCGACCGAAGTCCTTGTGCTGCAGCGCGCCGCGGTGGCGCCAGGCCAGCGCGGTCTGCGGCTCGCCGGCGGCGTCCCAGTGCAGCGCCAGCGCCAGCGGCGGCGCGGCCGGGCCCAGCGCCAGCGCGGCGCGCCGGTGCAGCCACTGCCGGCGCGGGGCGGACAACGCGGCCTGCACCGCGCTGCGCACCAGGTCGTGCCGGCATTCCAGGCCGGCGGCCGATGCCACCAGCAGCCCGGCCGCCAGCGCCTGCTCGCAGCCGGCGACGCAGCCGGCCAGCGCGTCCTCCGATCCGCCGCCGTCGCCGCCGGCCACCGCGGCCAGCACCGGCAGCGCCGCCGGCTGGGCCAGCACCGCGGCCGCTTCCAGCACCGCCTGCGCCGCCGGCGCCAGCGTGCGCATGCGGGCCTGCACCAGCTCGTGGCTGCGGCGCGGCACGGCGGCCGCGCCGCCGGGTGGGCCATCGCCCGCTTCCATCAGCTCCAGCGCGAAGAAGGGGTTGCCGCCGCTGCGCCGCAGCAGTTCGCCGATGCGCGCCTCGGGCCACGCGGCCCGCGGCTGGCGCTGGCGGCAGAGCGTGGCCAGGCCAGCGGCATCCAGCCCGCCCAGCGGCAGTTCGTCCAGCAGGTTGGCCGATCGCAGGGCCTGCACCGCCTGGCGCGTTGGCGCGGCCAGCGCCTGCGTGCGCACCGTGGCCACCCAGCGCAGGCGGCCGCGGTGCGCGGCGAAGACCAGCCACTCCAGCAGCGCGGCATCGCACCACTGCAGGTCGTCCACCAGCAGCAGGTCGGTGCGGGCTTCCACCACGCGCGCCAGCCCTTCCAGCAGGCGCAGCTTGGCGGTCTGCGCGTCCAGCGGCGGCAGCGGCTCGTCGGGTGCGATCTCGGGCAGCAGCCGCGCCAGGTCGAGGCGGTAGGCGCCGGCGGCGGCGGCCCACGCGGGCTGGCGCCGCAGCAGCTCGGCCAGCGGGCCGAAGGGAACCGCCTCCAGCCCCTCGCGGCCCCGCAGCAGCGGGCGGCCGGGGTGGGTGCTGGTGACCAGCGTGGTCTTGCCGATGCCGGGCTCGCCGCTCACCAGCGTCGCGGGGCCGCGCAGTGCGCGCAGCGCGGCCTGCTCGGCGCCGCGGCCGCCGAGCGGCAGCGGACCCGGGACGGGCGCCGGAGCGAGGGCGGCCCGGACCCCCTTCAGGCTCCGCCCGCCCGGGCCCGGGCCGTCCGGTGGTGGCCGCGCCAGGCCGGCATCGGCCGGGGCTGGCAGTTGCGCGTGCCACTGCCGCCACAGCGCGGCGGCGGTGTCGTCACCGGCCTGCCGCCGCAGGCGCGCCAGCGCCTCCGGCGTCGCGGCGTCCTGCGCACGCCAGGGTTCGAACAGCGCATTCGCGTCGTCCCAGGCGCCGGCGGCCAGTGCGGCGCCCAGCGCACGTTCGACGGCCAGCGCCCATTGCCGGGTCAGCCGGCGGCGCTCGTCATCCACCCACTGCTGGAAGCCGTCGAAGCCCGGGATGCGGAAGCCTTCCAGCAGCCGCCACGGCGCCAGCCGAGCCAGCGCCCGGGCATCGGCGGCGGCGAAGGCTTCGTCCAGCGCCTGCAGGTCGGTCGGCACGATGAGTGCCAGGCGCTGGCGTTCGCTGCGCAGGCAGCCGCCCTGGCCCCAGCCGCCCAGCTGGCCGCGCACGCGATGCAGGTTGACGCGCAGGTTGTGCAGCGCCTCGGCCGGCGGCCGCTCGGGCCAGAACAGGCAAGCCACGCGCTCGCGGTCCACCCAGCCGCGCTGCGACGCCAGGTGGATGGCAAGCGCCGAGGGCAGGGTGCAAGGCAGCAGCCACGGTGCTTCGCCGTCGGCCTGCCAGGTCGGGGATTCCAGGAGTCGCAGCATGCACATCGCCCGCCCAGCATCCGCGCCGGGCGTCTCCGGCGCGTCAATGTGCCAGACAGGGCGCCGTCCGGCCGTCGGGTGGCACCCCGAGGAAGCTGACCCCGGGACCGGGCGACCCGGCCCCGGCTTGGCGCTCAGCCCTGCGCGCTTGCCGCTACCCGGAACAGCGACACCGTGTGCGTCAGCTGCGCAGCCTGGCCCTTCAGGCTCTCGGCGGCGGCGCTGCTCTGTTCGACCAGCGCGGCGTTCTGCTGCGTCATGGTGTCGAGGTCGTTCACCGCCCGGCCGATCTGCCCGATGCCGGCTTCCTGCTCGGCCGAGGCCTGCGAGATCTCGGCGACGATGGCCGAGACCTGCTGCACGCGCTGCACGATGTCGGCCATCGTGGCGCCGGCTTCGCCCACCAGCCGGCTGCCGCCGTCGATGCGCTCGACCGAGTCGGAGATCAGCGACTTGATCTCGCGCGCCGCCTGCGCGCTGCGCTGCGCCAGGTTGCGCACCTCCGAGGCCACGACGGCAAAGCCGCGCCCCTGTTCGCCGGCCCGCGCCGCCTCCACCGCGGCATTGAGCGCGAGGATGTTGGTCTGGAAGGCGATGCCGTCGATGACGCCGATGATTTCGGTGATGCGGCGGCTCGAGGCCTGGATCTCGGCCATGCGCTGCACCACGCCGGCCACCGCCGTGCCGCCGGCCGCCGCCACCTCGGTGGCCGACTGCGCCAGCGCGCTGGCTTCGCGGGCGGACGTGGCGTTCTGCCGCACCGTGTCGGTCAGCTGCGCCATCGACGCGCTGGTCTGCTGCAGGTTCGAGGCCTGCTGCTCGGTGCGGCCGCTCAGGTCGGCATTGCCGTGCGCGATCTCGCCGCTGGCCAGCGCCACCGAATCGGCCGACTGCTGGATCTGCCCGACCATCGCCCGCAGCGCGCCCTGCATGCCCTGCATGGCGGCCAGCAGGCTGTCGCGGTCGCCGGGACGCAGGCGGATCTGGTCGCCCAGCTCGCCGGCGGCGATGCGGCGGGCGACCTCGCGCGCATACAGCGGCTCGCCGCCCAGCTGCCGCACCAGCGAGCGGCCGATGCCCCAACCGAGCGCCGCGCTGGCCAGCAGCGCCAGAGCCGCGCCGCCGAACAGGCCCACCGTGGCCGCCGCCTGGCCCGCCTTCATCGACGCCACGCCGGCCGCGGTGCGCTGCGTCTGCAGGTCGATCAGCGCCTGCATCGCCTCGATCCACTGCGTCTGCGGCTGGTGCACTTTCTCGACCAGCGTCTCGCTGGCCATTTCCTTCATGCCGCGCTGGGCCTGGTCCATCGCCTCGTCCAGCAGCGGCAGCACCACGCCGCGCAGCGCGCCGATGGTGGCGACGAGCCGCTTCTCCTCCTCGTCCACCAGCAGCGGCGCCAGCGCCGCGTAGCTGGCGTCGAAGCGCTGGCGCGCCTGGGCCTGCAGTTCCTTCTGCCGGGCCTGCACGGCGGGGTCGCGGGTGACGATCAGCGTGCGCACCGTGCGCGCGCAGGCTTCCAGCTCGGCGCGCATGCGCCAGGCGAGGTCGGTCTTGCGGTTGTTCTCGCCGACGATCACGTCGACCCCGCGCTGCATGCCGGCCAGCACCCACCAGGCGCTGCCGGCGATCAGCAACAACAGCAGCGACGACAGGCCGAAGCCCAGGGCCAGGCGTTGGCCGACGCTGCAATGGCGTATCCAGTTCATCAAAGGGAACTCCTTCTGGTTGACGACACGACGACGGGTGATCGGCGACCAGAATCCCCCACACGGATGATCGACTTCGCTCGATCGGCGGAAAGCGCCGAAATCGCGGCCAAAGCGGGCGCTGTTCCCGCGCCGCGGGCTGTGCCGCCGGCCTCGCGCTGCTATCGTGCGGCGCCGCATCCTCCTGCGCTGCGCCTGCTGCCCCGATGCCTTCGCCCGAACCGCTGATGCTGCTGGACGCGCTGCTGCGCGGCACCGTGCTGGCCTTGCTGCTGCTGCTGGCCGTGGTGCTGGGGCATGAACGCGCGCCGGCGCCGGTGCTCCGGCTGGGCGTGCTGATGGCGCTGGGGCTGGCGGTGCAGGTGGTCGCGGCGATGCCGTGGATCGAGTGGCAGGTGCCCGGCCGCTGGCAGGCGCCGCTGGTGGCGGTGTCGGTCGGCAATGCCGTGCTGTTCTGGCTTTTCGTGCGGGCCCTGTTCGACGACGACTTCGTGCCGCGCCGCCGCCACGCGCTGACCTGGGCCGGGGTGGCGGCGATCAGCGGCCTGAACTGCCTGCTGCACAGCGATGGCGGCGTGCCCGGCGTGCTGGCCGGCTTCGGCGGCTGGGCCACGCTGCTGCAGCGGGTGCTGCCACTGGTGTTCGCCGGCCTGGCGGTAGCCGCCGCGGCGCGGCACTGGCGTGGCGACCTCGTTGAAGGCCGGCGCCGCTTGCGGCTCTTCATCGTGCTCGCCGGCACCGCCTACACCGTGGTGCAGCTGGCGCTGCGGCTCGGCTCGTCCGGCGGGCGCCTGAGCGCCGCCGGTGCCGCCCTGGACATCGTGCTGATCCTGGCGATGGTGGCGACCATCGCGGTGCGCCTGCTGCGCCTGGGCCCGACCGAACTGCTGCCGCGGCCGCGCATGGCCCGGCTGGCGCGCAACGGCGGATCCGCAGCAGCCAGCGTGCCCGCGCCTGCACCGGCCCAGCCGCTGCCGGCCGTCTCCCCGGCCCCCGAAGTCGCTGCCGAACGAGCTGACGCGGCCGCCCCGCTGGACGACCCTGCGCCCGCCATGCCGCCGCCGGACCCCGCCGACGACCGCCTGGCCGCCGCGCTGGAGCAGGCGATGCGCGAGCAGCGCCTGTACCGCGGCGAGGGCCTGAGCATCGCCGGCCTCGCCGCGCACCTGGGCGTGCCCGAGTACCGGCTGCGCCGCGTCATCAACCAGCGCCTGGGCCACCGCAACTTCAACGCGTTCGTCAACGCCTGGCGGCTGCAGGACACCTACGACGCGCTGTCCGACCCGCGCCACCGCGACCGGCCGGTGCTGGCCATCGCGCTGGAGGCCGGCTTCCAGTCCATCGGCCCCTTCAACCGCGCCTTCAAGGCCGCGACCGGGCTGACGCCGAGCGAGTTCAGGCAACAAAAGCTGGCCGATTCCTGAAATCGGCTGGCCGAAAGCGGGAAGAAGCGCCGGCTCGCAGGCTTTGGCCAGACGGCCGCGCCGCGCGCCGGCATCGTTGCCGGCAGCGGTGGCAGGGTGCCGCCGACGAGGAGCTTCAGGATGTCGACGACCGATTCACGAAACCGCCTGGCCGGGCTGGCCTGCGCGGCCATCACCGGCGCCACCGGCGGCGCGCTGAGCGCACTGGCCGCGCTGGCGCTGCTGGCCCTGCTGTGCCTGGCCCCGGCCCACGCGGCGGTGGGCCTGGCCCAGATCGACGGCGCGCCCGGCCTCGACGGCCCGGTGACGCTGTACTACCCCAGCAGCGCCGAGCCGGCGCGCGTCACGCGCGGCCCGTTCACGATGCGGCTGGCGCCGGATGGCGCGCCGCAGCGCGGCAACGGCCGGCTGGTGGTCATCTCGCACGGCTCCGGCGGCGGCCCCTGGGTGCACGTGGACCTGGCCACCGAGCTGGTCGGCCGCGGCTATGTCGTCGCGATGCCGCGCCACCGCGGCGACAACCATGCCGACCACGGCCGCCCCGGCCCGGACAGCTGGGTGCAGCGGCCGGTGGAGGTGTCGCGCACGATCGATGCGGTGGCCGCCGACCCGCGCTTCGCGCCGCTGCTGGCGCTGGACCGCGTCGGCATGTACGGCCAGTCCGCCGGCGGCCACACCGCGCTCAGCCTGGCCGGCGGCCGCTGGTCGCGGGCCGGCTTCCGCACGCACTGCGAGGCCCACCTGGCCGAGGACTTCCCCGCCTGCGTCGGCCTGGCCCTGCGCCTGACCGGCGGCTGGGCCGACGGCCTGAAGCAGTGGGCCGCCCGCGCGGTGATCGGCCTGGCGTTCCGCAGCGACACGCCCGAGGCGCACGCGGACCCGCGCATCGCCGCCGTCGTCGCGGGCAACCCCTATGCCGCCGACTTCGACATGGCCAGCCTGGCCCAGCCGCGCGTGCCGCTGGGCCTGGTGACGACACGCCACGACGCCTGGCTCAAGCCCCGCTTCCACGGCGACCGCGTGCTCGCCGCCTGCCGGCCGCGCTGCGAGCACGTGGCCGACCTCGCTACCGCCGGCCACGGCGCGCTGCTGTCGCCGCTGCCGCCGGGGCTGGACGGGCTGATCGGCGAGCTGCTGAATGACCCGCCCGGCTTCGACCGCGCCAGCGTGGTGCCGGACACCGAGCGCCGCATCGCCGACTTCATGGACCGGCATCTGGCGCCTGTTCCGGCAGCCACGGCCGCTCCGCAGGCCGCACGCGCAGCGCCGTGACGGCCCCCTGGCCCGAGGGCTGAGCCCGACGCCGGCGCGGCCAGCCCCATGCCATCATTCCCGCATGGAAGGCGTGCCCGCCCTGTTCGACCACCCGGCCGACCGCGCCGAGTTCCGGCGCCCCGGCGGCGGCGCGCTGGCGGGGGGCGTCGAGCTCTACCGCGCTCACATCGTGCGTTATGCCTTCGAGCCGCACACCCACGAGGCCTACGGCCTGGGGGCGATCGACAGCGGTGTCGAGCGATTCCGCTACCGCGGCAGCGAACACCTGGCGGCGCCGGGCTCGCTGGTGCTGATGAACCCGGACGTGCTGCACACCGGCCGCGCCGAGACCGAAGGTGGCTGGCGCTACCGCATGGTCTACATCGCGCCGGCACTGCTGGAAGCGGTGAGCGGCGAACGTGGTTGGCACTTCGATGCGCCGGTCGGCGACGATCCCGCGGTGGCGCGCCGCCTGGCGCAGTTGCTGGACGCGCTGTGGACCGAAGGCGGCGACGCGCTCGCCGCCAACGGCCGCCTGTTGCAGGCGCTGCAGCTGCTGCGGCCGTGGGCGCGCGCCGGCCGCGCGGCCGATGCCGCTGCCGTCGAGTCCGGCCCACGCCCCGGCGCCGCCGAGCCGGCGCTGGCGCGGGCCGTCACGCTGATGAACGACCGCCTGGCCGACGCGCTGCAGCTCGACGAGCTGGCCGCCGCCGCCGGCTTCAGCCCCTTCCACTTCCAGCGCCGCTTCAAGGCCTGGCAGGGCGTGACGCCGCACCAGATGCTGATGGCGCTGCGCCTGGCCCGCGCCAAGCAGCTGCTGGCCGCGGGCGACGCGCCGGCCGGCGTGGCCGCAGCCGTCGGCCTGGCCGACCAGGCGCACCTGACGCGCCGTTTCGCCCGCATGTACGGCGTCACGCCGGCGCGCTACCAGAAGCAGGTGCGCGGATGAACGGGCGGGCCCGGCGCGTCGCCTTGGCGCTGGGGCTGGTGGCGGCGGGCATGCCGGCGATGCAGGGCGCGGGCGCCGCCACGCTGCGTCCCGAGAGCGACGAGGACCTGCTGGAGGCGGCCTACGGCGACCGCTCGGTGATCAGCCTGGCCACCGGCCAGCCGCAGGCCGTGCGGCGCGCGCCGGCCGTGGCCACCGTGATCACCGCCGCAGAGATCGAGGCGATGGGCGCGCGCGACTTGTCCGAGGTGCTGGCCGCGGTGCCGGGACTGCACGTGGGCGTCACGCACATCGATTACGCGCCGCATTACGTCTTCCGCGGCATCCAGAGCGACTTCAACCCGCAGACCCTGGTGCTGCTCGACGGCGTGCCGATGACCACGCTGTTCATCGGCAACCGCGGCCTGTACTGGGGCGGGTTCCCGGTGCATGACATCGCCCGCATCGAGATCGTGCGCGGCCCCGCCTCGGCCCTGCACGGGGCCGATGCCTATGCCGGCGTGATCAACCTGGTGATGCGGCCGGCGGCCACGCTGCAGGGCGGCCGCCTGGGCCTGGCCGTGGGATCGTTCCGCAGCCGCGAGGCCTGGTGGCAGCACGGGCAGCGCCTGGGCGCGGTGGAGGCGGCGCTGTCGCTGCGCATCGGCCGCACCGCCGGCCACCGCCGCATCGTTGAGCGTGATGCCCAGACGGCGCTGGATGCGGTCTTCGGCACCCGCGCCAGCCTGGCGCCGGGCCCGCTGAACCTGGGCCACGAGGCGGCGGACGGCCGGCTGGACCTGGCCCACGGCCGCTGGCGCTGGCAGACCGCCTACATGCTGCGCGACAAGGTGCAGACCGGTGCCGGCGTCTCGGCCGCGCTGGACCCGGTCGGCAGCGGCCGCAGCCAGCGTGTGCTCAGCAGCCTGACGCTGGCCGACCAGCCACTGGCCAAGGACTGGCAGCTGGGCCTGGCCTTCAGCTGGCAGAGCTACTCGCAGTACCACCGCCGGCCGGTGCAGCTGTTTCCGCCAGGCGCCTTCGGCGGGCAGTTTCCGCAGGGCATGGCCGGCGCGCCCAACACCTGGGAGCGCCAGGCGCGCGCTTCCGCGGCGCTGTCCTATGGCGGCTTCACCGGCCACCGCTGGCGGCTGGGGCTGGGCGCCGAGCACCTCGACCTGCACCGCACGCAGGAGTTCAAGAACTTCGTCATCCCCACCAGCGGCCCGCTGGCCGGCGTGCCGGCACCGCGCGGCGACGGCAGCGTCGCCGAGATGCCGGTGGCCGAATCCTTCCTGGCGCCGCACCGCCGCCGCGTGGCCTATGCCTACCTGCAGGACGAATGGGACCTGGCCAAGGACTGGACGCTGACCGCCGGGCTGCGCCGCGACCACTTCTCCGACGCCGGCAGCGCCACCAACCCGCGCCTGGGCCTGGTGTGGAACGCCAGCTATGACCTGACCGCCAAGCTGCTGTACGGCCACGCCTTCCGCGCGCCGTCCTTCAACGAGCTGCACAGCATCAACAACCCGGTGGCGCGCGGCACGCCCAGCCTGCGGCCCGAGACCATCCGCACGCTGGAGGCATCGCTGGCCTGGGATGCGCACAGCCGGCTGCATGCGCAGCTCAGCGTGTTCCGCTACCGCATGCGCGACGTCATCCGCACGGTGCCCGATGGCGGCGCCTCGGTGGGGCGCAGCTTCCAGAACATCGGCGCGCAGCGCGGCCATGGCGCCGAGGCCGAGTTCCGCTGGACGCCGTTGCGTGCGCTCAGCCTCTCGGGCCACCTCGCCTGGCAGCAGGCGATCGACGAGCTGACCGGCCGGCCCGCGGCCGACGCGCCGCGGCGCATGGCCTACCTGCACGCCGATTGGCGCCTGCCCGGCGACTGGCAGCTCGGCACCCAGCTGCGCCACGTCGGCGACCGCCGCCGCGCCTTCGGCGACCCGCGTCCGCCGGTGCGCGACTACACCACCTGGGACCTCCACCTGCGCAGTCCCGACATTGACGAACGCTGGCAGTTCACGCTGTCCATCGTGAACCTGGCCAACGCCGATGCGCGCGAGCCCAGCCTGGTCGGCGTCAACCTGCCCGGCGACGTGCCGCTGGCGCCGCGCAGCGTGCGGCTGGGTCTGGGCCTCGCCTTCTGATCCGTGCCGCCCCGGCGCTGCGCTCGGCGCCAGCTCTGCGCTGCCTCGGTTGCACGGCGCAATCTTTGATCACCACTGCAAACGTGATAGCAGGTATTCGACGCGGCCATGCGCTCTACAGTCGGTGGCGACCGCCGGGTCGCGCGCCGCGGCCAGTACGCGCCATGCCCGCCATCCGCCCCATCAGTCCAACCCGCACATCGACCGCATCGCGCAGCAACTGCGCTGCGAGGCGGCGCTGCGCGACTGGGCGGCCCGGCAGCTGCCGGGCGACGACCCCCTGGCCGCGCGCGCCTGGCTGCTGGCGCTGGCCGCCGACGTGATCGCCGGCCGCGTGCCCACGCTGGGCGGCGCGGCGCAGGCAGCCGGGCTGCCCATCGCGGCGGCGCAGGCCTTGTGCAGCCGCTGGCGCACCGCGGGGTTGCTGGCCGCGCCACCGCAGGCCGCGCCGATCACCAACGACCTGCCGCTGGCACCCACCACGGCCTTCATGGCGCTGCTGGACGACTACGTCGACCAGGCCGAGCACTGGGCCGCGCCGCGCCTGCCGCAGCGCACCGCGCACCTGGTGTGCCGCCTGCCGCAGCCGCTGGCCGGGCACGTCGAGACCTGGTTCGACCGCTTCGAGGACCTGGGCTGGATCCACGAGCACCATGCCGGCGCCATGTGCTTCCTGATGGCGCTGCTGCTGCGCGAGGTGGCGCGGCTGCACGGCCATGCGGCGCGCGTCGTGTCCGGCTGCCTCGACCTGGACTGGCCCGACCGCATCTACAGCATCGGCGGGCCGGCGCTGGACGAACCCGGCGCCATCGCCGGCCATGCCTTCTGCGTGGTCGACGAGGCCGCCGTCGTCGACTTCGGCCTCGGCGTGGCACGCCGCGGCCCGCTGCGCGCGATGTACTGGGGCCTGGCCGCGCCGCTGCGGCGCGCCGGCGGCGTGCTGGCCGAACTGCCGCTGGGCGACAGGCGACGCGCCATCTGGCGCGACGACTGGCGCCACCCGGCATCGCAGGCCGAGTTCGCGAAGTACGGCGCGGCGGTGCAGCGCCTGGTCGCGCACTACGCGCGCCGTTATGCCTTGGGCGCGCCGCTGCCGCTCGCCGGCGACCCACGCCGCGGCGCTGCGCCTGGTGCCGGCGGCCGCAGGGGCGCGGCGGCCTGAAGGCCGCGGCCGGCGGCCCGGCTGCGGCGTTGCCCCGGCCCTTGCCGAGCCGCCGCCGCAGCCGTCCGCGCAGCAATCCGGTACAAGACCGCCGCGCGCCGCCGGCCTACGCTGGCGGCATGTTGATCGGAACCTTGTGCGCACTCGCGGCCGGCCTGATGTGGGGCCTGGTCTTCATCGGCCCGCTGCTGCTGCCCGACTACCCGCCGGCGCTGCTGTCCTTCGGCCGCTACCTGGCCTTCGGCCTCATCGCCCTGCCGCTGGCCTGGGCCGATCGCACGCGCCTGGCGCAGTTGACGCGCGCGGACTGGATCGAGGCCGCCAAGCTCGGCCTGGTCGGCAACATCGTCTACTACCTCTTCCTCGCCAGCGCCATCCAGAGCGCCGGCGGACCGCTGCCCACGATGCTGATCGGCACGCTGCCGGTGCTGATCGCGGTGTGCTCCAACCTGCGCGACGGTGCGCGCGACGGCCGCCTGCGCTGGTCGCAGCTGGCGCCGTCGCTGCTGTTGATCGCCGCCGGCATCGCCTGCGTCAACCAGGTCGAGCTGCAGCACTTGCGTGCCGACCCGGCCGCTGATTTCGGGCGCTATGCCTGGGGCGGGCTGCTGGCGGTCGGTGCGGTCGCTTGCTGGACCTGGTACCCGATCCGCAATGCCGACTGGCTGCGCGACCACCCCGGCCGCAGCCCGCGCGTGTGGACCACGGCGCAGGGGCTGGCGACGCTGCCGCTGGCGCTGGCGGGCTATGCCGGCTGGTGCGCCTGGGCGGGCCTCAGCGGCCATGCACCGGAGGCCGGCTTCACGCTGCCGCTCGGGCCCCGGCCGGGCGTTTTCGTCGGGCTGATGTGCGCGATCGGCCTCTTCGCGTCCTGGCTCGGCACCCTGTGCTGGAACGCCGCCAGCCAGCGCCTGCCCACCACGCTGGCGGGCCAGCTGATCGTCTTCGAGACCTTGGCCGGCCTGGCCTATGCGCTGGCACTGCGCGGCGGCACGCCCCCCGCCGCCACGCTGGCCGGCGCCGCGCTGCTGGTGGCCGGCGTGGCCTGGGCCCTGCGATCCAGGCCGCAGCCGCAGGGCAGTGTGGGGTGAAGGCCTGAACGGACGCAGGAGACGGGCGGGTCGTGAGAGTAGTGAGGCGGTGAGGCTGGTGAGGCTGGTGCGGCCTGTGGGGCTTGTGAGCGACGTGAGGGGTGGGGCGGGCGGCGGGACGCGGCAGCGGCGCCCGCGGCCTACACTGGCGCCTCATCGTCCGTGCCGGAAAGACCGCGATGGCCCAGCCTGCCCACAAGCCCACGATCGCCGACTACCTGGCCTGGGAGAACGACCAGCCGGAGCGGCATGAGTTCTACCGCGGCGAGATCTTCGCGATGGTCGGTGCGCGGCGCGTGCACGGGCTGATCGGCGGCAATTTGTTCGCGGAGCTGAAGTCGCACCTCAAGGGTTCGCCATGCCGCGCCTTCGTCGAAGGCATGAAGGTCCAGGTCGCCGACGACGCCGTCTTCTACCCCGACGTGTTCGTGACCAGCGACGAGCGCGACCTGCGCACCGAGATGATCTTCCGCCACCCGCGGCTGGTGATCGAGGTGCTGTCGGACAGCACGCAGGCCTGCGACCGGGGCCTTAAATTCGCCGCCTACCGCGCGCTGGACAGCCTGCAGGAATACGTGCTGGTCGATCCCGACACGCGGCGCGTCGAGGTGTACCGCCGCAACGAGCGCGCCCTGTTCGAGTTGCACGACCAGACCGGACGTGAAGCGGTGGAGTTCGCCTGCGTCGGCTTCACGCTGCCGATGGCGGACGTGTTCGACGGCGTCGAGGACGCGCCGGCCGCGTAGCTGACTTCAGCGCGGCCGGCGCCCGGCCGCTCCGAAGCGGCCGCGCCGACCCGCTCGGCGGGCGGGCCCGCGTACTCGCGGGACCGGGTGCCGCTAACTCACCAGCGCCTCGTCCAGCAGCTCCACCCAGTGCGCCACGCGGGTCGTGGTGCCGCTTTGCAGGTGCTGGATGCAGCCGATGTTGGCCGAGGCGATGGCCTCGGGTTTCTGCGCCGACAGGTGACCCAGCTTGCGGTCGCGCAGCTGGTGTGACAGCTCGGGTTGCAGCACCGAGTAGGTGCCGGCCGAGCCGCAGCACAGGTGGCTTTCGGCCGGCAGCACGACGGTGAAACCCAGTTCGCGCAGGCCGGCCTCCACGCCGCCGCGCAGCTGCTGCGCATGCTGCAGCGTGCACGGTGGATGGAATGCGATCGTGCGGCGGCTGGCGCCGGCCAGGCGCGGGGCCAGCGCCGCCACCAGGTCGGGCAGCAGCTCCGACAGGTCCTTCGTCATCGCTGAAATGCGCGCCGCCCGCTCGGCATAGGCCGCATCACGCGCCAGCGCATGGCCGTAGTCCTTCACCGTGGCGCCGCAGCCGGAGGCGTTCATCACGATCGCCTCGACCTCGCCGCGCTCGACCAGCGGCCACCAGGCATCGACGTTGCGCCGCATGTCGGCCAGGCCGCCGTCGTGGTCGTTCAGGTGCGCGCGGATGGCGCCGCAGCAGCCGGCGTCCGCGGCCACCAGGGTCTGGATGCCGGCGGCATCGAGCACGCGCGCGGTGGCGGCATTGATGTTGGGCAGCATCGCCGGCTGCACGCAGCCCGCCAGCATCAGCACCTTGCGGGCATGCGTGCGCTGCGGCCAGCGCCGGGCCTGCGGCGGTGGGGTGGCGGGCACCTTGTCCTTCAGCGCCGCGGGCACCAGCGGGCGCAGCAGCCGGCCCAGCGCCATCGCCGGCTTGAACAGCGGCGAGGTCAGCCCCTCCTTCAGCGCCCAGCGCGCGGCCCGTTCACCAGCGGGCCGCGGCACCTTGTCGTCGACGATGCGGCGGCCGATCTCGACCAGCGCGCCGTACTGCACGCCCGAAGGGCAGGTGCTCTCGCAGTTGCGGCAGGTCAGGCAGCGGTCCAGGTGCGTCTGGGTCGCGCGCGTCGGCTCGGCGCCTTCGAGCACCTGCTTCATCAGGTAGATGCGGCCGCGCGGGCCGTCCAGCTCGTCGCCCAGCAGCTGGTAGGTCGGGCAGGTGGCGGTGCAGAAGCCGCAGTGCACGCACTTGCGCAGGATGGCTTCGGCGGCGTCGCCGTCGGGCGTGCCCTTGAACTCGGGCGCGAGGGTGGTCTGCATGGTGGCGCGGAGATAAGGTGTCAGGACAGCGTGTAGTCCAGCACCCAGTAGTGCGCGTGCCCGGTCCAGCGCACGCGTTGCGCACGGCCGCCCAGCGCGGCGCGGGCCTCGGCCTCGGTCGGGAAGTTCTTCAGCACCTCGTGCGTGCTGCCGTCGGCCAGCCGGCGCTGCTGCCAGGTGTTGCCCTCGGCGTCGCGGCGGGCGATGGGCGTGCTGCTGCCTTCGACGTAACAGTTGTCCAGCATCACCACGCGGGCGCCGGGCTCCAGGTGCGCATGCAGCAGGTCCAGCCAGTCGGGCAGCTGCGCGCGCGGCAGGTGCGACCACCAGTGGCCGGCGAAGGCGGCGTCGAAGCCCTCGGCGCCCAGGCCGTCGAACGTGAACGCGTCCATCGTGCGCAGTTCGACGCTGGCCGGCAGCGGCTTGCTGCGCGCCACCGCCAGCGTCTCGTCGTTCAGGTCGGTGGCCAGCCAGCGCTTCGCGTCGCGCGCGCCGTGCAGGGTCCACCAAGCGGTGCCGCAGGCGATCTCCAGCACGCGGCGGCCGCTGAAGCAGGCGGGCAGCGCGGCTTCCATCACGCGCAGGTCGGCCTGGCGCTCGGGCTTGCGGTAAATCGCGTCGTACTCGGCCGCCCGGCGGGCGTAGTAGTCCGCCAGGTCAGTCGCCAGGCCGGCGGCCGTGTTGGCCGCGGCGGCCGGCTCGGGATTCGTCGTCACGGCGTCCTTCACTGGTCGGGGTAGATCAGAGGTAGTGGTAGATCACAGGTCGGGGTAGAGGCGGCCCGGGTTGAACAGCCGGTCCGGGTCGAAGGAGTCCTTCAGCTCGCGCTGGATGCGCTGCTGCGCCGGCGGCAGCGGCGCCATGGCGCCGGCGCGCTTGTCGCCGCGGAAGATGGTGGCGTGGCCACCGGCCTGGGCCGCGGCTTCGCGCAGCACGCTGGCGGGGGCGCTGGTCACCACCCAGCGCTGCGCGCCGCCCCATTCGATCAGCTGCTCGCCGCTCAGCTGCAGCGGCGGCGTCTTCTGCGGCACCGACAGGCGCCACAGCGTGGCGCCGGCGGCCACCGCCTTCGCGGCGGCGCCGAAGAACTCGTCCTGCTGGTCGCGCAGGCCGCGCCAGAAGCCGTCGGCCAGGGCCGGCTCGATCACCTCGCCGCCCAGCGCCGCGACGGCGGTCTGCACCGCGGCCTGCGCGCCGGCCAGGCGCAGCACCAGCATGCCGTTCCACCAGGCGCTGGCGCTGATGGGCAGCGGCTGGCGGCCCCAGGCGCGCAGGCGCTTCAAGGCTTCGGCCTGGTCCATCTCGAAGCGCAGCGTCTTGACGCGCGGCGGCACCGGCAGCACCTTCAGCGAGACCTCGAGGATCACGCCCAGCACGCCCATCGAGCCGGCGTAGAGCCGCGCCACGTCGTAGCCGGCCACGTTCTTCATCACCCGGCCGCCGAAGCTCAGCACCTCGGCACGGCCGTTCAGGATGGTGGCGCCCAGCACGTAGTCGCGGATGCCGCCGACGGCCGACCGCGCGGGGCCGGCCAGGCCGGCGGCCACCATGCCGCCCACCGTGCCGGTGTTGCCGTAGCGCGGCGGCTCGAAGGGCAGGCACTGGCCGCGGCCGGCCAGCGTGGCCTCCAGCTCGGCCAGCGGCGTGCCGCCGCGCACGGTGACGACCAGCTCGCTGGGTGTGTAGTCGCTGATGCCCGCCAGCGCCGTGGTCGGCAGCGGCTCGCCTTTGAGCGCCTCGCCATAGAAATCCTTGGTGCCGCCGCCGCGGATCAGCAGCGGCACCTTCATCGCGCGCGCGGTCTGCACCTTGTCGATCAAGGCTTCCAGCGGCAGGTCGAGCGGGGGCTTGGACATCAGTGCCGAGCCCCCGCGTGAGGCCGCGAACGAAGTGGGCTGGGGGGTCGGTTCATCTAGAAGCGCTCCAGGTTCGGGAAGGGCAGCAGGCCTTTGCGGACGTGCATCTTCCCGTACTCCGCGCAGCGGTGGAGGGTCGGAATCACCTTGCCGGGGTTCAGCAGCCCGGCCGGGTCGAAGGCCGCCTTCACGGCGCGCATCTGCTGCAGTTCCGAAGGCGAGAACTGCACGCACATGGAGGCCAGCTTCTCGATGCCGACGCCGTGCTCGCCGGTGACGGTGCCGCCCATCGCGACGCTGGTTTCGAGGATGTCCGCGCCGAACAGCTCGGCACGGTGCAGCTGGTCGGGGTCGTTGGCATCGAACAGGATCAGCGGGTGCAGGTTGCCGTCGCCGGCATGGAAGACGTTGCAGCAGCGCAGGCCGTACTTGATCTCCATCTCGCCGATGGCCAGCAGGATGTCGGCCAGGCGCGCGCGCGGGATGGTCGAGTCCATGCACATGTAGTCGGGGCTGATGCGGCCCGAGGCCGGGAAGGCGTTCTTGCGCCCGCTCCAGAACTTGAGGCGCTGGGCCTCGTTCGCGCTCACCTCCAGCCGCGTCGCGCCGCAGCCCTGCAGCACGGCCAGCATGCGCTCGATCTCTTCGGCCACCTCGTCGGGCGTGCCGTCGCTTTCACACAGCAGGATGGCCGCGGCGTCCAGGTCGTAGCCGGCGTGCACGAAGTCCTCGACCGCGGCGGTCATCGGCTTGTCCATCATCTCCAGGCCGGCGGGGATGATGCCGGCGGCGATCACCGCGGCCACCGCGTCGCCCGCCTTCCGCACGTCGTCGAAGCTGGCCATGATGCAGCGCGCCAGCTGGGGCTTCGGCGCCAGCCGGACCGTGACCTCGGTGATCACCGCCAGCATGCCCTCGCTGCCGACGACCAGCGGCAGCAGGTCCAGGCCCGGCGTGTCCAGCGCCTCGCTGCCGAACTCGACCGGCTCGCCCTCGGCGGTGAAGCCGCGCACGCGCAGCACGTTGTGCAGGGTCAGCCCGTACTTCAGGCAGTGCACGCCGCCGGAGTTCTCGGCCACGTTGCCGCCGATGGTGCAGGCGATCTGGCTCGACGGGTCGGGCGCGTAATAAAGCTGATAAGGCGCGGCCGCCTCGCTGATCGCCAGGTTGCGCACGCCGCACTGCACGCGCGCGGTGCAGCTGTCGGGGTCGAGGTCGAGGATCCGGTTGAATTTGGCCAGCGACAGCGTCACGCCCAGCGCATGCGGCATGGCGCCGCCGGACAGGCCGGTGCCGGCGCCGCGGGCCACCACCGGCACCTTCAGCGCATGGCAGGCGCGCAGCACCGCGGCCACCTGGGCTTCGGTCTCGGGCAGCGCGACGATGAGCGGCGTTTCGCGGTAGGCGGTGAGGCCGTCGCATTCATAGGGCACGGTGTCCTCGCGCCGCGCCAGCAGTGCGTGCGCCGGCAGCAGCGGCTTCAGCGCTTCCAGCACCACGGCCTGGCGCGCGGCGCGGGCCTCGGGGGAGGGCGCGGGCACGTCGGGCGGCAGCGGGATGTCGAGGTCGGTCAACGGTGCGTTCATCGCGGCGGGCTGGTGCCGGGGCAGTCTAGTGCAGCCCCCTTTGCGCCCGCGTTGAAAACTGCAAGCCCGGCGGCTGAAGGAATTTCACGCCGCGGCGCGGGATCGTCAGGCCAGCGCCTGCACCAGCCAATCGGCGAACGCGGCGCATTCCCAGCGCTGCAGCGTGCCCGGCTTCCAGCACAGGTGGTGCTGGTGCGGCGACGGCACCGCGCGCGGCGACAGGCGCACCAGCCGCCCGCTGTCGAACCAGGCCGCGCCCAGCCGCAGCCGCGCCAGCGTCACGCCCAGGCCGGCCACGGCGGCGTCGAGCATCAGCCCGACGTCGTTGAACTGCGCGCCCTCGCGCGGTTCCGGCAGGGCCAGGCCGCAGGCCGCGAACCAGGTCGACCAGGGTTCCAGCGGGCTGCGGATCAGGCGCACGCGGCCCACCTCGGCCTGGGCTTCGAAGTGCTCGTCGAAGGGACCGTGCTCGGCCAGGAACTCGGGGCTGCAGGCGGGCGTGACCTCATCGCTCAGCAGCAGCTGCTGTTCCATGCCGGGGTAGGGGCCCGCGCCGTAGCGGATCTCCAGGTCGGCCGGTTCACCGACCACGTCCAGCAAGGGGATGGCCACCTGCAGCACCAGCTCGATGTCCGGCCACGCGCGCCGGAAACCGGCCAGGCGCGGCAGCAGCAGCTCGCGCGAGAAGGTCGGCGTCACGGCGATGCGCAGCCGCGGGCTGCCGCGCGGCGCGGCCTGCGGCAGCTGCGCCAGGGCCTGCAGCGCCGGCCGCACCTGGGCCAGCGCGGCGCTGCCGTCGGCGGTCAGCGTGAAGTCGCTGCGCTCGAAGAGGCGCGTGCCCAGCTGCGTCTCCAGCTGGCGCAGCCGGTGGCTGACGGCACTGGGCGTCACGTTCAGCTCGTCGGCCGCGGCGGTCACGCCGCGCAGGCGCGCGAGTGCCTCGAAGGCCTGCAGGTTCTGGATCGGCGGGATGCGCGGTGCGGGCATCGTCGTGCCGTGCGTCAGGCGGGCCGGGCACTGCTGCGAGGCCACCGGCGGAGCGAAGCTGCGTCCGGCAATGTCACGCGGCCGACCAGCCCGGCGGCGTCGCGTACAGCCGGTGCGGGCGCAGCGGGTGCCCTTCCAGCAGCGGGTGCTCGAAGTCGCCCGCAGGCTGCAGGCCCAGGCGTTGCATCACCGCCATCGAGCGCGTGTTGGCGAGCGTGGTGAAGGACACCACGCGCGGCAGGCGCAGCTCGTCCCGCGCGAAGTCCAGCAGCAGGCGCGCTCCTTCGGTGGCGTAGCCGTGGCCCCAGGCCGCCTGCGCAAGCCGCCAGCCGATCTCGATCTGCGGCGGCTCGTAGCCGGGCAGCGGGATCGTGAAGGCCGGCTCGCTGAGCGCGATGAAGCCGGCGAATCCCAGGTCCGGCACCTCCAGCGCATAACTGCCCCAGCCCTGGCGGCGCAGCCGTTCGCACATGCGGTTGGCCATCGCATCGCTTTCCGAGGGCGCCAGCGCGCGCGGCAGCAGGCGCATCACCACCGGGTCGGCGTTCAGCGCGGCGAAGGCGGGCAGGTCCTCGTCGCGCCAGTCACGCAGGCGCACGCGGGGGCCGGTCAGTTCATGCACGGTGGCCATCAGGAGCCTCCTGGCGGTGGCACGAGTCCACCGCGGCACGGGCGGGTGTGGCGGATGGAGTTCACGGCCTCTTCAGGTCGCCACGAAGACGGTCAACACGCCGGTGTAGCCGTAGAGGTGGCGGTGGCCGATCTCGCCGCCGGCGAAGAAGCCGGCGAGCGGCACGTCGCCCAGGGCATGCTTGACGATCAGCGCCTCGGCCGAGGGCGCGCCGAAGTGCGGTCCGCCGCGCCCGGCGCAGGACACGTACACCGCGCCGGCGATGTGCGGCGCGCTCAGCTCGCCGGAGCCGCCGTGCAGGGCCGGCACCGGGCGGTCGGGCGCCAGGGTCTCCACCTCTTCGCGGATCTCGCTGCAGATGCGCACCAGGTCGCGCCGCGCGGCCTCGGCGTCGCGCCGGCAGAAGGCCAGTTGCTCGCCTTCCACCGCCAGGTCGGCGATCGCGACCGCCTCGCGGCCGGGGTCGATGCCGATCAGGTGGCGCACCCGCGTGTCGGTGCCGAACTGGCCGCCGCGGCCCAGCACCGTGTCGTCGCTCGCGGCGATGCCGACCAGCGTGGCGCGCAGCGCCTTCAGCGCGGCCTCGGGCTTGTCCAGCGTGTGGCCGATGTCGGCCAGCAGCTGCGGCAGCGCGGGGCGGCCGTCGAGCTCGATGACGACGTTGCGCTCGCAGGCGGTGACGCGGCGCACCGGCCCCACCGGCAGGCAGCCCTGCGTAACGCGCGAGATCAGCGTCACGCCAGGGCCGAAGCCGACGCCGGACAGCCCGCCCTCGAAGACGCCGTCGGCCAGGTGCACGGTGCGCTCGGCGCCCACCGCCAGGCCGCCGAACAGGTAGCCGGACTGCGTGCGGTCGCTCAGCTCGGCGATCAGCTCGGCCAGGTCCTGCGTGCCGGCATCGGCATGCACCAGCGCGCTGAAGGCGTGGGCGGGGTCGAGCGGGCGCCGGCCGTTGAAGACCTGGAACTGGCCGGGGTCCAGGTCGGTCAGCAGCAGCGCGATGGCCGCTTCGTCGAAATACTCGGCGCCGCTGCCGATCACGCCGGCGCCGCCGGCGCCGGCAAAGGCCACGCCGGGCCAGCGCTGGCCGAGTTCCTGGAGCAGGTCCTCGGCCTGCGCGGCCGCGCGGTCGGTCAGGTAGACCAGGCCCAGCGTCGGCATGAAGCCCGCGTTGCGCTGGGCGCGCTGACCTTCGATCTGAGCGGCCACCAGCGCCAGCGCCATGCGCGGGTCGGGGTGCGTGGCATGCGCGGCGAGAAAGCTGCCCATCGCGTGCGGCCCGTCTTCGTTCAGCGGCGCACCGCGCTGCGCTTGCGGGCGGCGCCGTTGCGCGGGCGGGCCGCGGCCGGTGCGCTGCCGTCGGCGGCGTCTGCCGGGTCGGCGGGCGCTTCGGCGCTGGCAGCGGCGCGGCGCTTCGTCGGCTGCGCCTTGCCGGCCTTGGCGGCTTGCGCTGCCTGCGCCGCGGCGTTCTGGGCCACGCCGGCGGCCGTCTTCACCATCGCCGCGGGCATGCCGGCGGCCTTCTTCATCGTTTCGCTCGCCGCCTCGAAGCCCTGCTTGACCATCGCGGCGCCGAGCGACTTCGCGGCGTCAGTGGCGGTGTCCTTCATCGCGCTGGCCGCCAGTTCGGTGAACTGCCGGGTCAGCGCGCCCCACCACTGCATCGGGTCGGGCACGCCGGGCGGCACGGCGGGGGCTGCCGGGCTGTCGCCGTCCTGGCCGGCGCGGTCGGCCTTGCGGGCCGGCTCGTGCGCCGGCGGCGGCACCGGGCCGCCGGCGGCTTCGACCGCATCGGCGGTGGTCACGGGCGGATCGGGCAGCTTGATCTTCAGCGACTCGGTCAGGTCGCCGAGCGAGACGTTCATCGTCTTCAGCGTCGACAGCGTCATGCGCTGCACTTCCAGCGCCTGGATGGTCGCGCCCAGCATGCGGGCGTTCTGCTCGAGCCAGAACTGCACGGTGCGCAGCTCCTCGATGCGCTTTTCCAGCTCCTCGGGATCGAGCGTCGGTGCGACCCACTGGCCGACGCTGGGCAGCGCCGCGCCAGCGTTCTTGACGAGGCCCTGCAGGAAGTCGAAGCCCGGCACGAGCTTGGCGAAGGCGGCGGTGGGGTCGGCCATGGTGCGTGGATGGTGCGGAGGAAGGTGCCGGCGCGGCCGGCGGGTGCGGGCCATGGTAGCCCCGCGCGCGGCCGAAGTCACACGCTGCCCGGGTGGGCCGGCGGGCCTTGTGGCGGGCGATGGGGGCAGACCCGGCTGGCCGGGCCGGCGGCCGATCAGCGCTGCCCGAAGCGGATGCGCTCGACCTGGTAGCCGCGCTGCTGCATCAGCTGCGGCAGGCCGCGTGGGCCGGTCATGTGCAGCGAGCCGACGGCGGCGAAGACCGTCTTGCCCGCGGCGTGCAGGGCATCGATGCGCTCGGCCATCGGGCCGTTGCGCTCGTCGTTGACGCGGCGCAGGAACTCGCGCTCCGGCGCGGTCTCGGCGCAGCCGCACCACTGCTCGAACTTGCCGAGCTGGTCCAGGTCGCTGTCTTCCCAGACCCGCGCCACCTTCACCAGCATCGCGCGGGCCTGGCCCTTCTCGAGCTGGGTGATGGTCTGCTCGGCGATCGCCAGCGCCTGCTGCTGGTCGGCCGGCACCAGCAGGCTGGCCTGCATCTCGGCCGACTCCAGCGAGACGATGGGCTTGTCGATCGCGCGGGCGATGCCGCCCAGCGTCAGCTCCTGGGCGTAGCTCGGGTCCAGGCCGTCGTGGCGCGCGGCCAGCACGGTCAGCGTGATGGCCTGCATCACCGGGTGCTGGCCGCCCAGCACGTCCGGGCCGACGCAGGCCAGCTCGGCCTGGCGCGCCAGCCGCTGCTGCGCCGGCGCCGGCAGCTGGAAGCGCGCGCCGCGGGTCGCTTCGGGCTTCATGCTGCGCGACAGCTGCGCCAGCACCTCCGGATCCGTCAGGTCCAGCTCCAGCGCCAGCGCCTGCGCGCCCATCAGGGCATCACGCACGCGCGGTCCGGGAAAGGCCCAGTCCAGCTTGCCGACGTGGATGGTGCCGTAGAGGTAGGAGTCGCGGCCGTCCTTGCTGATGCGCCAGAGGAAACCACGATCACGCGCGGCCTGCAGCGCGGCCTGCACCTGCTCGGCGCTGGGTTCGCGGGGCACTGGCGGGCAGTCGGCGCGCGCCTTGGGCGCCGAGCTGGCGGCCTGGGGCGCGCTGGCCGCCCGGGCCAGCGCCGGCGAGGCCGCCAACGCCGCGGCGCCGAGCGCCAGCAGCGCCGCCGCCAGCGCCCGCAGCCGGCGCGCCAGCCGGGCAGGCGCCGGGTCGGCAGGGTGCGGGGCGGCGGGCGTGCGGCCGTGGGCTGCGGCGGGCAGGAAGGTCGAAGGCGTCATCGGCGAACGATGCCATGCTTCGGCGCCGTGGCGGCAGGCGCATGTCACGGCCGGTGAACTGTTGGCCCCGGTGCGGGGCATGGGGGCGCGGGCCGCGTCCGCGTGGCAGGCCGCCGCCCGCCACCGCCGCGCTGCTGAACCGATGGGCTCAGCCGGCCGCGGGCGGGCTGTCGTCCTCCTCGTCGTCGGCCCCGCCGTCGCGGCCGGACGCCGAGACCACCTGCTGGTCGATGGCACCGAACAGGCTCAGGCCGTCGCGCCCCTTCATCTCGATGCGGATGCGGTCGCCGAAGTGCATGAACCCGGTCTTCGGCGCGCCGTCCTCGATGGTCTCGATGGCGCGCTTCTCGGCGATGCACGAATAGCCGCGCGACCAGTCCTTGTTGCTCACGGTGCCCGAGCCGACGATGGAGCCGGCGCGCACCTTGCGTGTCTTCGCGATGTGCGCGATCAACTGGCCGAAGTGGAAGCTCATTTCCGGCCCAGCCTCGCACAGGCCCACCTTGCGCTCGTTCCAGCTGGATTGCAGCGCCAGGTGCACGCGGCCGCCTTGCCAGGCCTCGCCCAGTTCGTCGGGCGTCACCGCGACCGGGCTGAACGCCGTGGCCGGCTTGCTCTGGAAGAAGCCGAAGCCCTTGGCCAGCTCGGCCGGGATGAGGTTGCGCAGGCTCCAGTCGTTGGCCAGCATCAGCAGGCGGATGCCCTCCAGCGCCGCCTCGGGCGTGGCGCCCATCGGCACGTCGGCGGTCACCACGGCGACTTCGGCCTCGAAGTCGATGCCCCAGTCCTCGCTGGCGAAGACGGCGGGGTCGGTGGGGCCCAGGAAGTCGTCGCTGCCGCCCTGGTACATCAGCGGGTCGGTGTAGAACGACTCGGGCACCTCGGCGCCGCGCGCCTTGCGCACCAGCTCGACGTGGTTGATGAAGGCCGAGCCATCGGCCCATTGGTAGGCCCGCGGCAGCGGCGCCATGCACTGGCGCGGCTCGAACGGGAAGGCGTGGCGCGCCTTGCCCTGGTTCAGCGTGACGTACAGGTCCTGCAGCTGCGGCGACAGGAAGTTCCAGTCGTCCAGCACCTGCTGCAGCCGGGTGGCGATGCCGGTGGCGTAGTGCGCGGTGGCGAGGTCGCGCGAGACGACGACCAGCTGGCCGTCGCGCGAGCCGTCCTTGTAGGTGGCGAGTTTCATCGTGAGGTGGCCAAGCGCCGAAGGGAGGCGCGGTGGCAGCATTGTCCGATGAGCGTCATGCCGCTTCCGCCGTCCTGCAGCGGGCCGCCGCGCCGGCCGCGGCGTGCAGCGGCCGCGGCGCTGCTGGCCGGCGTGGTGCTGCTACACGCCGTGCTGCTGGGCCTGCTGCCGCGGGAACGGCCACCCGCCGTGCGGCCGGGCGCGGCGCCGATGCCGGCGTTGTGGACCCGGACGCTGCCGGCCTGGCTATCACCGCCTGCCGCGGCGCCCGAAGCCGGCGCCGCGCCCGATGAACGGATTGCTGCCGCTGCAGCGCGGCGCCCGGAAACCGCGGCGCCGCCGATCGCGGTGGGGCGCGAGTCCGCCGCGCCGGCGGCGTCGGCCGCCACCGCGTTGCCGGCAGAGCCCATCCCCGAGCCGCCCACGGCCGCGGCGCCCGACACCGCCATCGCTCCCCGCCAGGCCGCCGCGGACGCCGACAGCGACGAGCCGGACACACCGCCCGCCGGCGGCAGCCCACCGCCGCTCTACGCCACGCGCCTGCCCGATCCCGCGCTGCTGCGCTACCAGCTGCGCCGCGGGCCGCAGCACGGCCAGGCCCAGCTGCGCTGGCAGCACGACGGCGCGCACTACACGCTCGCCTTCGATGCCCAGGCGGGCGAGCGCCCGCTCTACGAGCAGCGCAGCACCGGCCGCAGCGGCCCGCAGGGCCTGGCGCCGGAACGCTTCAGCGACAAGCGGCGCGGCCGCGCGGCGCAGCAGGCGCAGTTCGATGCCGACGCCGGCCGCATCACCTTCAGCACCCGGGCACCCGATTTGCCCCTGTGGCCGGGGGCGCAGGACCGCCTCGGCTGGATCGTGCAGCTGGCCGGCATCGTCGCGGCGGCGCCGGCGCCGCCGGAGGAGGTGCAGCTCTTCGTCGTCGGCGCGCGCGGCGGCGCGGGGCCGTGGACCTTCGTCGCCCGGGGCATGGTGCCGCTGGCGACACCGCTGGGACCGGTGCAGGCACTGCATTACGAGCGGGCACCCGCCGTGCTCCGTGACCAGCGGATCGAAGCCTGGCTGGACCCCGCGCGCGGGCACTGGCCGGTCCGGCTGCGTTTCTCTCCCGTGCTGGGCGGGCCGCCGCTGGAGCTTTGGCTGGATGCGGACCCGGCCAAGCCTTGAAATTCACCCGCGACGGCGCCACGTGCCGAGGCAAGGAGCCCATCTCATGCAACTCGTCTACAACTCGGACAACTTCGTGGTCGTCGCCTTCGAGGTCACCCCCCGCCAGGACGGGACCACGCAGACGCGCGGCGGCTACGAGATCGTCGACAAGCTGGCCCGCACCGAGATCTTCATCGAGGGCGATCTGGCGCAGACCTTCCAGCAGGGCGTGCAGGCGCTGGTCGACCAGGGGCCGACCGAAGAGGACATCGATGCCTTCATCGGCCGCTTCACCGGCCTGTCGCACCAGCCGGTGACGATGCACTAGCGTTCTTCGGCCCCGGTGCCGGCCGCCGGAGCCGGCCGGGGCAAAACCTCCTGCCCTTGCCCGTCGGCGCGGCCTGCGCCAAGATGGCCCCACGCCGGGGCGTCCCCGGCTTGCACAGGGAACCCATCGTGAAAGGCGGCAGCGCCAGCCAGCACAGCGCGTTGTGGATCGTGTCACCCGGCCTCGCGCAGGCCCCGGTGCTCGACCGCCTGTGCTCGCATTTCGTGCTGACGCTCACGCGCGCGCAGGCCGGCCAGTTCAACCTGCGGCGCGACTGGGGCGGCCTCTTGTCCCTCGTCGGCCGCCACCTGGTGTGGCCCGCCAGCGTGCTCGGCCGCCTGCGCAGCTACCTGAACAAGCGCTGCGAGGGCAATGTGCTGTGGCGCGGCCACCGCGAGCTCGACGACGCCGCCTTCATCGCCCGCCACGGCGTGTGGCGCGGCCCGTATGAAGAAGGCACGCTCTTCTTCTACCTCGACGAGTACATCAAGGACGCGCCGAAGGACCTGGCGGCGGTGCTCACCGCCACCTGCGACTGGCTCGGCCGCGACCTGAAGAAGCAGTCGACCCTGGTGCAGAAGAACATCGACGCGCTGGGCAGCCTGCTGCAGCTGAACCCGGCCGAGCGCGCGCTGCTGCTGTACGGCACGCTGGCGCGCTACCAGCGCGAGTTGCGCGGGCTGCTGGTGGAATTCAAGGTCTCGAACGCGCAGCAGGCCTATGCCGCGATCGCCGCGGTGGCAGGCGTCGACGAGCGCGAGGTGGCCGAGGCCCTGCGCGCCGGCAGCCGGCTCGAGCGCATCGGCATGGTCGAGAACCTCATCTCCGAACACAACATCACCGACCTGGCCGACCTGATGAAGGTCAGCGAGCAGCTGCCGCCGGTGCTGATGCGCGAGTACAAGGGCCCGGACGAGCTGATGGCGGTGTTCACGCGGCCCGCGACCAAGTCCGAGCTGGGGGTGTCCGACTTCGCCTTCGTCGCCGAGGACGTGGGCATGCTGACCCGCCTGCTGCAGCGCGCCGCGGCCACGCAGGCGCACGGTGTCAACGTGCTGCTGTACGGCCCGCCCGGCACCGGCAAGACCGAGCTGGCCAAGGTCTGCGCGCACGAAGCCGGCCTGGTGCTGTACGAGGTCGAGTACGCCGACCGCGACGGCAATTCGCTCTCGGGCCGCGACCGCTACCGGTCGCTGCAGATCAGCCAGGTGTTCCTCAAGGGCAGCCCCGACGTGGCGCTGCTCTTCGACGAGGTCGAGGACGTGTTCCCGCCGTTGTCGGCTGATGCCGCGCAATGGATGGCGCGGCTGGACAGCTCGGGTGGCGAGGCCGCGCCCTCGGCCAGCGTCAGCGGCAAGGCCTGGGTCAACCAGATCCTCGAGACCAACCGCGTGCCGGTGATCTGGATCACCAACCGCATCGAGCAGATCGACCCGGCATTCCGGCGCCGCTTCCAGTACCACCTGGAGCTGAAATCTCCACCACCAGGCGCCCGCCTGCAGCTGGTGCAGCGCGCGCTCGACGGCGAGCCGGTCAGCGAAGGCTTCGCCGCCAAGCTGGCCGAACGCCGCGGCCTGACGCCGGCGCAGGTCCGCACCGCGGTGCGCTTCGCCCGCCTGGCGGGTGACGGCAAGGAGGTGGAGCCGCTGATCGAACGCCAGCTCGCCAACGCCGACCGTGCGCTGGGCCAGGCGGCGGGCAGCCCGGCACGGCCCATCGTGACCCGCTACGACCTCGGCCTGCTGAACCTCGAGACCCGTTTCCCGGTCGAGCGCATCGTCGAGGCGCTGCGCCGCCGCGGCCACGGCACGCTGTGCCTGCACGGCCTGCCCGGCAGCGGCAAGACCGCGCTGGCCGAGCACATCGCGCAGGCCCTGGCCAAGCCGCTGATGGTGCGGCTGGCGAGCGACCTGGTCAGCAAGTTCGTCGGCGAGACCGAATCGAACATGGCGCGCATGTTCGCCGAGGCCGAGAGCGAGCAGGCCGTGCTGCTGCTGGACGAGGCCGACAGCTTCTTGCGCAGCCGCCGCCGCGCCGAGCGCCACTACGAGGTGACCGAGGTCAATGAAATGCTCGCCGGCATGGAGCGCTTCGGCGGCATCTTCGTCTGCACCACCAACCTGTTCGAAGACCTGGACGAGGCCGCGCTGCGCCGCTTCACCTTCAAGATCGGCTTCAAGCCGCTGGAGCCGGCGCAGCGCGAGCGCATGTTCGTCGCCGAGGCGCTGGACGGCAGCGGCGAGGCGACGGCCGAGCAGCGCGCGCGGCTGGCCGCGCTGGACCAGCTGACGCCGGGCGACTTCGCCGCGGTGCGGCGCCAGGTCGACATCCTGGGCGCGCCGCTGGAGCCGGACGAGTTCCTGAGCCAGCTCGAAGGCGAGCACCGGGTCAAGCCCGAGGTGCGCGCGCGCCGCTCGATCGGCTTCGGCCGGCCGGGCCCGGCGTGAAGGCGGGGATGGCGCGACATCCGCCGCGGAATGCCCCGCGCCGCCGCGCCTGCGGCGTTCAGCCGGCTCCCGGTCCTGCCGATCTCCGTCGGGATGGAGTCGAACGTCCGCTGGCCGATGAACAGCCCTGACGGGGTGCTGCTCGTCGCGTTGGCGCTGGCGCTGCTGGCCCTGGGCTTCGGCCTGCTGTACTGGCGCCAGCGCCGCCACGGCCAGCGCCTGGCCGCGTCGCTGGAGCGCCTGACCACCCGCTTCGACGAGACCCAGGTGCAGGAGCTGCCCGGCATCGTCAACCGCGCGCAGTTCGACGAGGCGCTGGACGCCGCCGTGGCCGAGTGCGACCAGGGCCGCGGCGAGCTGACGGTGATGTTCATGAACATCGACAACTTCAACACCGTCAACGACTCGCACGGCTACGAGGCGGGTGACGCGGTGATCGCCGCGATCGCCGATCGCGTCACGCACAGCGCCGGGGCCGCTGTGACGGTGGCCCGCATGGGGGCCGACGAATTCCTGCTGCTGGTCCCGAAGGACGTGCGCGCCGCCGGCGCGCTGGCGATGAAGCTGGTGCGCGAGGTGGCGCAGCCGATGCGCGTGGCCGGCCGGCAGCAGGTCACGCTGGGCTGCTCGATCGGCCTGGCCAGCTACCCGCGCGACGGTGCGCGGCCGCGGCTGGTGGGCCACGCCAGCTCGGCCATGCGCTGCGTCAAGCTGGCCGGCGGCAGCGACTACATGGTCTTCGAGCCGCGCATGGCGGCCGACACCCGCGACCAGGCCGAGCTGCTGCACGACCTGCGCCACGCCGTCGCCAACGGCGAGCTGGAGCTGTACTACCAGCCCAAGCTGCGCGCCAACGGCCTGCGCGTCAGCAGCGCCGAGGCGCTGCTGCGCTGGCACCACCCGGTGCGCGGCCTGGTCAGCCCCGACGTCTTCATCCCGATCGCCGAGCGCTACGGCCTGATCCGCGCCATCGGCCACTGGGTGATCGAGGAAGCCTGCCGCCAGGCCGCCGAATGGCGCGACAGCGGCCTGCGCATGCGGGTGGCGATCAACGTCTCGGCCTCGCAGCTGCGGGCCGACGATTTCGTCGACCGCCTGGCCGCGGTGCTGAAGTCCCACCGCCTCAAGCCTGGCCGCTTCACCTGCGAGATCACCGAGTCGGTGGCGATGGAGGACACCCAGGCCACGCAGCGCGCCTTCGAACGGCTGCGGCACGCCGGCGTGCGGGTGTCGATCGACGACTTCGGCGTCGGCCAGGCCAGCCTGTCCTACCTGCGCCGGCTGCCGGCCGCCGAGCTGAAGATCGATGGCTCCTTCGTGCGCGACCTCGACCAGTGCGCCGAGGCGCGATCGATCATCGAGGCCGTGGTGCGCCTGGCCCATGCGCTGAAGCTGCGCGTCGTCGCCGAGGGCGTCGAGACCGAGGCCCAGGCGGAGCTGCTGATCCAGCTGGGCTGCGACGAACTGCAGGGCTACCTCTTCGCCAAGCCGATGCCGGCGCGCGCGGTGATGGTGTGGGCGCGCGACCAGGCGGACCAGCCGCGGCCGGCCGTCATCGACTCGCTGTTCCGCGACACCGCGCCGACCCCCGCGTCGGAATGAGCGGGCTTGGCCCCGCGGCCGTCGCGCCGCGGGCGACTTCCTAGAATCCCGGCTTCTCCGCGCGGCGCCTGCCGCCAGCCAAAGGCTTCCCGATGTCCCACACCCCCATCGCCTACACCCGCGCCGCCGAGCTGCCGGCCCTGCTGCAGCAGCGCATCGTCATCATCGACGGCGCCATGGGCACGATGATCCAGCGCTACAAGCTCGGCGAGGCCGATTTCCGTGCCGAGCGCTTCGTGGACCACCCGAAGGACCTGAAGGGCAACAACGACCTGCTGCCGCTGACGCGCCCCGACGTGCTGCGCGAGATCCACGAGGCCTACCTTGCGGCCGGTGCCGACATCATCGAGACCAACACCTTCGGTGCGACCTCGATCGCGCAGGAGGACTATGGCCTGGGCCACATCGCGCACGAGCTGAACGTCGAGGCCGCGCGCATCGCCCGCGCCGCGGCGGACAAGTTCTCGACCCCCGGCCGGCGCCGCTACGTGGCCGGCGCCCTGGGTCCCACGCCGCGCACCGCCAGCATCAGCCCGGACGTCAACGACCCCGGCGCGCGCAACGTCAGCTTCGAGCAGCTGCGCGCCGCGTACCACGAGCAGGCGCGCGGCCTGCTCGAAGGCGGCGCCGACCTGTTCCTGGTCGAGACCATCTTCGACACGCTCAACGCCAAGGCCGCGATCTTCGCGCTCGACGAACTGATGGAAGCCACCGGCGAGCGCCTGCCGGTCATCATCTCCGGCACCGTCACCGACGCCTCCGGCCGCATCCTGTCGGGGCAGACCGTGTCGGCCTTCTGGCATTCGGTGCGCCATGCGCGCCCGCTGGCCATCGGCCTGAACTGCGCCTTGGGCGCGACGCTGATGCGCCCCTACATCGAGGAACTGGCCAAGGTGGCCGGCGACACCTTCATCAGCTGCTACCCGAACGCCGGCCTGCCCAACCCGATGAGCGAGACCGGCTTCGACGAGACGCCGGAGATCACCGGCGCCATGCTGGCGGAGTTCGCGCAGGCCGGCTTCCTGAACATCGTCGGTGGCTGCTGCGGCACCACGCCCGACCACATCGCCGAGATCGCGAAGCGCGTGAGCGCCTACCGGCCGCGGGCCAAGCACGATCCGCTGTTCTCGGGATTGCTGGCGGCATGAGCGTCGGCGACGCACCGCTGCCGTGATAGAACGACGGCCTTCACGGGAGCGAGCGACATGATCACGACGACGA
>Ga0196963_10000440_pt1 | contig 38725 bp, 37 predicted proteins | sample S1_5metaG_FD_148600 | JGI IMG/M metagenome (GOLD analysis project Ga0196963, IMG submission 148600) | Soil microbial communities from Anza Borrego desert, Southern California, United States - S1_5 | ecosystem: Environmental > Terrestrial > Soil > Desert | place: USA: California | collected... | reverse complement strand
GTGACGCGGCCGTGGTGGCGCACCAGCCGGTGCAGCCAGAAGGCGGTGGCCAGCGCCAGGGCCCAGGCCGCCGCGGCGCCCCAGACGCCGACCAGCGCGGTGAAGGTGTAGTCGCTGTGCACCTGGGCCGGCACGCCGCTGCACTGCGCGGCCGCGGCGGCATGGCCGCACCAGGGCACGGCGCCCAGGCCGTGGCCCTCGGGCGGCGACGCGCGCTGGAACCAGGTGACCAGCGCCAGCTGGTCGTTGGTGGAGGCCAGCGGCGCGGCCAGGCTTTCCAGGCGGGCGGCGGTCACCTCGTCGACGCTGCCGGCCTGGAACAGGGCGGCGGTGACGGCGGCGATCCACAGCGCGAAGACCACCAGCGCCAGCGCGAAGCAGGCCAGCGGCCGCGCCCCGCGCGCATGGCACCAGGCCGCCAGCGCGGCGCCGATGAAGGCGCCCGAGGCGTAGCCGGCGATCAGCAGCGGGCCCATGTCGCGCGTGAGCACCATGGCGGCCACCAGCACGCCCACCACCAGCAGCAGCGGCCAGAGATAACGCGCGATCGGCACGTGGGCGGCGCCGTGCTCGGCCAGGCGCCGCGCCAGCGGGCCGGCGCGCAGGAAGAAGAACCAGGCCGCGCCCACGATCAGCCAGATGCGGCCCAGCTCCGAGGTGAGCTGGCGCAGGTTGGCCAGCAGCGTGCCGAAGGCCAGCACCGCGGCCAGCGCCGCCAGCGCGACCAGCACGGCGGCGGCCGCGGGCGTCAGCAGCGCGGCCAGGTGCCGCGTGCGCCCGCCCAGCACCGACAGCCCGCGGGCCAGCGCCCGTGCCAGCGGCCGCCGCGCGAACACCAGCACCGAGAAAACCAGCATGCCCAGCCACAGGTGGCCCTGGTGGTACAGCGCCAGGTAGCGGTTGACCGGGTGGCCGTGGGCCGACAGCTCCAGCAGCAGCAGCCAGCCGATGCCGGTGGCCAGCGCCAGGCCGGCGTAGCCCAGGCGCGTGCTCGGCACCTGCGCCGGGACGGGATCCGCCGCGGCCGGGCCGCGCGCGGTGCCGGCCAGCGCCAGCAGCAGGGCCGCCAGCGCCAGCACGATGACGAAGCCGGCCGGCGCGGCGGTCCAGGCGGCATCGGCCCGCGCGGGCTCGAAGGCGCGGGCGCCGGCCAGCGGCCAGGGCACGCGGGCGGCCCAGGCGGCGATGGCCCAGGCCCCCAGCGCCACGGCGATGCCCGGGCCGGCGCGGCGCGCGGCACGGGCCAGGCAGAGCAGGCCGTAGCCCAGCAGCATCGCGGCGGCCCACTGCAGGCCGGCGCTGGGCAGCAGGGCGCGCATCGCTTCGTCCTTGACCGCGCGGCTGTGCGATTGCCGGGCATCGGCCATCAGCGCGGCGGCGGCGGCGAGCCGGCCGGCGGCATCGGCGGCGCAGCCTTCGCGCGGGCGCGGCGCCGGCGGCAGCGCCACCTGCTGCGCCAGCGCGCCGGTGGCGCTGCGGCCGTCCAGCGCAGCGGCCTGCAGCAGCAGCGCGTTGGCATGGGCCGCGGGCGTGGCGGCGCTGGCGGCGGCGGCTTCGGCTTCGTCCGCCAGGCATTGCAGCGGCAGTGCGCCGCCGCTGCGCAGCTGGAAGCGCGTGAGGTGCGGCGCGATGTCGGACTCGATCGCCGCGGCGGCATCGGCCAGCGCGCGCAGGTCGCCGATGCCCTCGCGCTGGCGCTGGCGCAGGTCCTGCGCCTGGGCTTGCGCCTCCGCCACGGGCGCGGCCAGCGCGCGGTTGGCGCGGGCCGTGGCCTGGCGCAGCGCATCGGGCCAGGCGGCGGGCAGGTCGGCGCGGGCGCCGGCACCGGGCCAGCGTGGACCGCTGCAGAGACGGTCCTTCAGCAGCGTGTCGGCGGCATCGGCCACCAGGCTGCACAGGGCGGGCAGCACCGGCCCGGGCAGGCCGGCGATCTCGAGCCCGCGCGCGGCAAAGCGCTGGTCGCGGCCTTCGCCGAAGCGGGCCACGCGCTCGAAGGCGGGCCACAGCGCGGCGATCACCAGGCACAGCAGCAGCGCCTCGGTGGCGGTGGGCAGGGCGCGGGCCCAGCGGCGGGGGCCGTGGCCGGACGGCACGCGGGCGGCGGCCGCGCGGGCCGAGGCGTCCGGCCCGTCGTCCGGAGGGCGCGTCAGGTCATGGGCGCGGCCCGGCAGGGCGGCAAGGCTCATGGCGCCGGTGACTCCGCGAACTGGTCGGACCGCGGCGACGGCCGCCGCCGCGGCGCGGGCGTGCCGTCCAGCAGCCGTTCGCTGCGCGCGCCGCCCAGGTCGCTGCTGCGGCGCACGGTGTCGCCTACGCGCAGGTCGGGCACGCGGTCGTAGGTGCGCAGCAGGCGCTGGCCGTTCGGCAGGCGCAGCACCACCTCCACGCCGCCGGCCGAGGCTTCATCCAGCGGGCGGCCGTGCACCGCGCGCTCGACCGCGCCGGTCACGCGCGCGACGTGGCGGTCGACGGCGCTGCCGACGCGTTCGCCGAAGAGGCTGCCGAACAGCGAGCCGGCGGCGGATGCCGGCGCGCGGGTGTCGGCCGCCAGGGGCCGGATCGATTCGACGACGGCGCAGTCGGCGCAGGGGGGTGCTTCCACCCGGCCCGGCAGGCGCGGCGCGGGCTCGGGTGTGGGCTGGGGTGTGGGCTGGGGTGAGGGCTCGGCAGATGGCGTGGCCATCGGCGCGGGCCGGGGTGGCGTGCCGGCCGGCGCGGGAGTGGAGGATGGCGCAGGCGGCCATGCCGGGTTCGCGGCTCGCGCCGGTGGCTCGGCATGCGGGGGCGGAGTGTCGACCCGCGGCGGCCCGGCCAGCGGCCGCTCGCCGAGCACCAGCGGCTCGTCCAGCACCGCGCTCGACGCCTGCCCGCCGAGCTGCAGCGTGGCGACGACACGCGCGTCGGCCGCGATCGGCTCGCCGGCCTCCAGCACGTGGCTGCCGTCGTATACGCCGGGCTGCACTTCACGCAGCGGCACCGGGCGGCGCAGGCCGTCGATCTGCAGCGCGACCTGGCCGCCGGGGCTGCCGAACACGCTGAAGTTGAGCCGCGTGCCGGCCGTCAGCGCTGCGACGCGTTCGACGTCGAAGGCCTCGATGCGCGGCCGGCCCTGCGCCCACGCGCCGTGGCCGGCCAGCATGGCCGCCAGCAGCAGCAGGCCCGTCACCCACCGGCGCCAGACTGCCATGTGCCCTCCCGAGGGGTTGTCGAAGATGCCATGCCTGAAGGCGGCAGGCGCCGCCCATCCCTGAAAGCGTGATCGGCGCGCGAGAACCGCGGCACCGACGCCTTCAGCGCGCGCGCGTGGCCGCCGGCCGACAGGTTTGCCCTGTCAACCGGCATTTGCTTTCGTGGCTGGCATCTGGTTGCGCTTGCTTCACCGGCGGCCACCGGCGGGACACATGCGCGCAACGTGGCGCCCGGCGCATCAGCGCCGGGGCGGATCGAGTGGATCGGGGGTTTCAGTCCTTGGTCGGGGGGCACGCGGAGCTGCCGGCTGCGCCTTGCGGTGCATCCCGGGGACGCCCCGGCGCGGTCAATTCCGCAGCGTTGACAGGCCCGAGGCGCGCAGCGCCGTCGGTGCCCGCGCGCTCACACCAGCCACAGCTCCTGGCCCGAGAGGATGTCCGATCCGCCCGCGACGCCCGTCAGCACGATCGCGAACACCACGCTGTCGCCCGCCACGCCGGCGGTCGGGTTGTAGCGCAGCTCGCCCGTGGCGGTGTTGTTGTAGATGCCTGGTGCCGCCGCGATGCCGTTGCCGTCCAGCCCCCAGCCTTCGAAGTAGCTGACGCCGTCGACCAACGCGCCCAGCGCCGCACCGGGAATGACGAAGATGCTGCTGTCGAGCAGGATCTGGTCGTCCGCTCCTTCGCTGCCGGGCAGGAACACCGGATCGTCGATCCAGTCCTGGGTCGGCGAGACGCCGCCCACCGCAACCCCGAGCGCGCTGTCGAACACATAACGATCCTCGACCAGGTCGTCGCCGGCGCTCGGATCGTGGCCGCGCAGCCGGTCCACCTCGTCGCCGCCGTGCAGCGTGTCGCTGCCCGTGTCGCCCTGCAGCGTGTCCGTGCCGTTGCCGCCCTCCAGCGTGTCGCTGCCGTTGCCGCCCTGCAAGGTGTCGGTGCCGCTCCAGCCCTTCAGCGTGTCGTCGCCGTCGAGGCCGCTGAGCAGGTTGTCGCTGCCGTTGCCGGACAGCGTGTTGCCCAGCGCATTGCCGGTGCCATTGAAGTTGCCTGCGCCGAGCAGCGTGAGGTTCTCGACGTGGTCGGGCAGCGCGTGGTCGAGGCCGGCCTCGACCTCGTCGGTGCCCTGGCCGTCGAGCTCGACCACGACATCGCCCGCGTCGCTGACGACATAGGTGTCGTCGCCCGCACCGCCGATCATCGTGTCGGCGGCCGCGTAGCCGTTGAGCCGGTTGTTGCCGCTGTTGCCGGTGATGGTGTTGGGCAACCAGTTGCCGCTGCCGTCGATCGATGCCTCGCCGGTGAGCTGCAGGTGCTCGACGTCGGTCGTCGGCAGCACGAACGTGACGGAGGCCAGCACCGTGTCCACGCCGTCGAAGCCGACCTCGTCGACCAGGTCGAAGGACGAGTCGACGATGTAGGTGTCGTTGCCGTCGCCGCCCAGCATCACGTCGTCGCCGGTGCCGCCGTCGAGTTCGTCGTTGCCGTCGTTGCCGAGGAGCGTGTCGTTGCCGTCCAGGCCGCGAAGCACGTTGCGCCCCGAGTTGCCCTCGATCTTGTTGGCCAGCTTGTTGCCGGTGCCGTCGATGCCGCGCGACGGCAGCGGCGGTGTGAGCAGGACAAGGTGCTCGACGTTGGCGGGCAACTTGTACGTCACGCTCGCATGGACGGTGTCGATGCCGCCGTTGGGCGGCTCGATGACGATGTCCTGGTTGCTGTCGACGTAGTAGACGTCGTCGGTGGGGATGGCCATGTCGGAATCTCCAGTGAGTGTGGAAGAGGACTCGCTGGTATGGACGCATTCGGTCGCGCAGGGCGGACATGCGGTGCGCGATGAAGCCGTGAATGCCGTGTCGAGATGCGCCGCCATGGCGCGCCCACGACGCTGGCCGCGCCGGGCGCCGGGCGTCGGGCGATCAGGCGCGGTGCGTCGGCGGCGAGGACTGCCGGGCGTGCGGGTCGGCGGTCGTGCCGGCCGGCCCGGGCTGACCCGCTAGCCGGCCGGCGTGCCGCCGTGGCTGTGCCACAGCGCCGCGAAGAAGTGGCAGGTGCTGCCGCCCAGCACGAAGAGGTGCCACACGAAGTGCGCGTAGCGCACCTTGGAATCGAACAGGAACACGATGGCGCCCAGCGTGTACGACAGGCCGCCGGCCACCAGCCAGATGAGGCCGTTGGACGACATGCGCTCGAGCAGCGGTGCGGTGGCGATCACGGCGACCCAGCCCATCGCGACGTACAGCCCGGTGGACCACAGCGGGTGCTGCAGCCGGTCCATCAGCTTGGCCGTGACGCCCAGCGCCGCGGCGCCCCACACCACCGCGAACAGCGACCAGCCCCAGGTGCCCTTCAGCGGCCCGAGCAGGAAGGGCATGTAGCTGCCGGCGATGAAAAGATAGATCGACGCGTGGTCGAGGCGGTTGAACCAGGTCTTGGCGCGGCCCGGCGGCAGCGCGTGGTACAGCGTGGAGACCAGGTACAGCACGATCGCCGTGGCGGCGAAGACGCTGGCGGCCACCACGTCGGCCGGGCCGCCGCGCAGTGCCGCGTGGTGCACCAGGATGGGCAGCGAGGCCACCGAGAGCACGAAGCCGAGCCCGTGGCTCAAGGCGTTGGCGATCTCCTCGCCGAAGGTCTGGTCACGCATCATGGGGCTGCCATCCTAGCGGGGACGCCAACGGGATACGCCGGGCGCCCTCCAGCCGGCGCCAGCAAGCGGCGTGCCGGCGCGTGGCGCCGGGGCTGCGCGAACCGAGCGGCGCACCGCGAGCCGCCGCCCGGCAGCAGGTCACATCGAGACCACCAGCCCCACGTCGCCTTCGCGCCGCATCAGGCGCACGCCCACGTCGCTGTCGTGCCGCGTGACCACCACGTCCATCGTGCCCTGCGGCAGGCGCAGCCCCTGCAGGTGCACCTGGTGCAGGAAGCGCGGCATCACCGGGTTGCGGAACGACACCAGCCCGCGCGCGCCGTCGACCTCCAGGCCCAGGCAGGCCTGCAGGCACAACAGCGGCGCCGCCGCGGCCCAGGCCTGCGGCGAGCAGGCCTGCGGGTACAGCGTCGGCGGCTCGCCGGCATGCTTGACGAAGCCGCAGAACAGCTCCGGCAGGCGGTGCAGGTCGAAGTGCAGCGAGGCCTCGAACAGGCCGCCCAGGATGCGGGCCGCGGCGTCACGGTGCCCGTAACGCGCCAGGCCGGCGGCAATCAGCGAGTTGTCGTGCGGCCACACCGAGCCGTTGTGGTACGAGATGGGGTTGTAGCGCGCCGCGGTTGAAGCCACGGTGCGCACGCCCCAGCCGGAGAAGCAGGGCTCGGACATCAGCGTTGCCGCCACCGCGGCGGCGCGCTGCGGGCTGGCCAGGCCGGTGAACAGCACCTGCCCGGCATTGGACGAGCTGACGCGGCAGGGCCGCTTGCGGCCGTCCAGTGCAATCGCATAACTGCCGATGTCCTCGCACCAGAAGGCTTCGTCGAAGCGCTGCTGCAGCGCCTCGGCCTGCGCGTGCAGCGCCTGGGCCCGTTCGTGCTGGCCCAGCGCCGCCGCCATCAAGGCCGCAGCGCGCCGCGCGGCGTAGACGTAGCCCTGCACCTCGCACAGCACGATCGGCGCTTCGGCCAGCTGGCCGTCGGCGTGGAAGACGGCGTCGAACGAGTCCTTCCAGCCCTGGTTGGCGAGGCCGCGGTCGGTCATGCGGGCGTATTCGACGAAGCCGTCGCCGTCCATGTCGCCGTGGCGGTCGATCCAGTCCAGCGCGCGCTCGAAGTGAGGCCACAGCGCCCGCACCAACCCGACGTCGGCCGTGCGTTCCAGGTAGGCGCCGCCCAGCATCAGGAACAACGGCGTCGAATCGATGGAGCCGTAATAACAGCCAAAAGGCACCTCGCCGGTGGCGGCCATCTCGCCGCCGCGGGTCTCGTGCAGGATCTTGCCGGGCTGCGCGTCCTGGCGGTCGCTGGCGCTGCTGGCCTGCATAGCGGCCAGGTACTGCAGCACGCCGCGCGCCAGGTCGGGCGCCAGCCACAGGCACTGCAGCGCGGTGATGATGCCGTCGCGCCCGAACGGCGTGCTGAACCACGGCACGCCGGCATACGGGTAGCGGCCGTGGCCGGTGTCGGTGGCCAGCATGTGCAGGTCGGCCAGCGAGCGCTGGATCCACTGGTCGAACTGGCTGTTGGAGGTGTACAGCGCGGGCTCGCGCTCGCGCGCGTCCTGCATCTCGCCGCGCAGGCGTTCCTCGGCCTGCTCGTACCAGGGTGGCTCCTGCGCCGGCATGGCCAGCGCCCGTGGCGGCGCGGCATGGCCGGTGGCGGCGTCCTCGCTTTCGCAATGCACCGTCCAGCGGGTGCAGAAGGCGGTGTGCGGCGCGAGGTCGATCTCGAAATCGGCGCGGCCCGGCAGCAGCACCGCGGGCGGCGTGTCGAAGTCGATGCGCGTGCGGCGCAGGCGCTGGTCCAGGCCTTCGTACTGGAACAGCATGGCCGGCCCGTCCAGCCGCGGCGGCCGAACGATGCCGCGCTGCTCACGGCGCATGCCGCGGGCTTCGAAGATGTCGGCGAAGTCGGCATCGAAGCGACTGTGCAGCGTGAACTGCACCCTCGTGCCGCTGTAGTTGTGGATGCGCAGCCGCTCGTACAGCGCGCCGCGCCACAGGACCTGCGTTCGCAGCAGGTGCAGCAAGCCCTGCGGCAGGCCGTCGGCACCGTCCATGCCGTCGATCGGCGGATTGGTCAGGTGCACGAACAGCATCGCGTTGTCGTCCTTCACCGCCGAGCCCAGCAGCATCAGCGGCCGTGGCAATTGCCCGCGCTTGCTGATGTACAGCGACAGCCGCGACAGGTGCCGGGTGTCCTGGTGGAACAGGCCGTACTCGGTGGGACCCTGGCTCTCGGCGTTGCCCAGCCGGTCGAGCACGATGAAGCTGTCCGCATGCTTGAGCACCCGCGTGCGGTGCTCCAGCCGTGCGGTGGGCGAGGCGATCTGGTAGTCGTCGTGCGGACGCTCGGTGGCGGCGTCATGCATGGCCGGTCTCCGCCGCCAACGGCTGCGCGGGCGGCGGCGGAACCAACCCGGCGGTGCTCGCAGCGCTGCCGGCCGTGGCCGTCCGGCGGATGACCCGCTCGTAGACGTGGCGGTAGTCCTGGGCCATGCGTTCGGCGCTGAAGCGCTGCTCGAAGCGCGCCCGGATGCGCCGGCGGTCGAGCTGCGTGCAGCGTGCCGTGGCGGCCACGGCGTCGTCGATGTTGTCGACGATGAAGCCGGTGACGCCGTCCTCCAGCACCTCGGGCACCGAGCCGTGGCCGAAGGCCACCACCGGCGTGCCGCAGGCCATGGCCTCGATCATCACCAGGCCGAAGGGCTCGGGCCAGTCGATCGGGAACAGCAGCGCGATGGCGTTGCCGAGGAACTCGTTCTTCTCGCGCTCGGCGATCTCGCCGACGAACTTGACCAGCGGGTGGGCCATCAGCGGCGCGATGCGCTCGGCGTAGTAGGCCTGGTCCATCGGATCGACCTTGGCGCCGATGCGCAGCGGCAGCTTCAGCCGCTTGGCGATCTCGATCGCGCGGTCGCAGCGCTTCTCCGGCGAGATGCGGCCCAGGAAGGCCAGGTACTGGCCGTGCCTGGCCTGGCCGCGGAACAGCGAGCACGGCAGGCCATGGTGCACGGTGGCCAGCCAGTTGGCGCCGTGCAACGGGGCCCGTTGCGCGTCCGAGATCGACACCAGCGCCAGCTCGGGGTAGTCGCGCACCGCCTCGACCACCTCCGGCAGGTCCAGCCGGCCATGCAGCGTGGTGAGCGCCGGCAGGCGATAACGCCTGATCAGCTCGGCCTGGCGGAAATCGGTGTGGAAGTGGATGACGTCGAACTGGTCGCGCAGCCGCGCCACGTCGGCCAGCTGCTGCTGGTGCGCCACGTCGTGGGCATGGCTGCGCCCGTCCAGCCGCAGTCCGCGCGGCCAGCTGGCCACCAGGTGCGCGCGGGTCGCCGAATCGGCGGTGGCGAACAGGCTGACCTCGTGGCCCAGGTCCACCAGCGCTTCCGTCAGGTAGGACACGACGCGCTCGGTGCCGCCGTACAGTTTCGGGGGGACGCTCTCGAAGAGCGGGGCGACTTGGGCGATGCGCATGCCGGGTGTCCTTTGCGGGCCGCTGAGGGCGAGAAGAACCGCAGCGGGGCAACTTTGGTGCCCACGGCAGAGCAGGCTGCCGCGTTGGTGGCGCACCGGTTCGGCACGGCGATTGCTGGTGGCGGGGGCCGGAGTTCGAGAGACGTGCCATGCCGACCGCAAAGGTTCAGACACGCGGCAGGGTCACCCTGCCGGCCGAGGTGCGGCGGACGCTGGAGGTGGAGCCAGGCGATCAGGTGGCCTTCGTCGAGACCACCCCGGGCCGCTTCGAGTTGCAGGCGGAAGCACGTGCCGCAGCTCTGGCGCGGCATCAACCCGTCAGCCGCCTCAGCGTGCCGGCGTCGAAACTGAAGCGGCAGATGGAGCTGCCGATTTGATCGGCGTTTGCACAGGCCGACGCCACTGCATCACAGCAGCTTGCCCTGCTCACCATCCAGCGGCCCTCGCGGAATCCGCGCACGCGGCGGCAGCGGCGCGGGGGCCGCTTCGAGCGCCCCGGCCCAGGGCCGGAAGAAGCTGGCCGCCTCGGCTGGGCTGCACTGCAGCCAGCGGTCGTAGTCTGCCGGGGCCAGGATCAGCACCATGCGCTTTTCCTCACCCGGGCGGTGCATGCGTTCGTAGACCGGATGCCCGGTGGCGTTGACCGTCAGCATCGCGAAGGTCCAGTGCTCGCTGCCCTCGGGCGAACGCCAGCGCCGGTAGATGCCGGCGATGCCCATCGGCACGCCGCCGGGCTTGCGGATGATCCAGCGCACGGCCCGGCCGCTGTCGTAGCAGGGCTCGTACACCGCCTCGGCAGGCACGATGCAGCGCTGGCCGCTGGCCCAGGCCTGCTTGAAGCTGGGCAGGCTGGCGACCGTTTCGGCGCGGGCGTTGTAGGCGCGGCGGCCGAAGGCCAACTCCTTGGCGAAGGAGGGCACGAGGCCGAAGTGGCCGGTCTGCAGGAGCCGGTTGCCGCTGCCATCGTGAGCCCGGCGGATGAAGGGCGCCATGCCGAGCGGCCAGACCTCGGGCTGCACCTCGAGCGGCGGCTCGTCCTCGGCGCGCACGACGCCGAAGAAGGCCAGCAGGCGGTCCGCGCTCGTGACCGGCTGGTAGTTCGAGCACATGCCGCGACTCTAGCGGGCGGCTCGCCGGGCGGGCGCCGCTGGCGGCCTCGCCGGGCCCGCGTCACAGGCAGCGAGCCAGCCAGGTCAGCAGGAAAGCGGTGGCCACGCCGTTCAGGCCCATGGCCAGCGCCGCGAAGGCGACCTGGTCCGGATGGGTCTGCAGCACCCGGGCGATGCCGATGGCGTGGGCCACCAGGCCCAGCGTGAAGCTGCGCACCGAGTCGTCCTCGATGCGCAGCCCGCGCAGCACGGGGCCGGCCAGCAGCGGTCCGAGCACGCCGGTGGCCACCACGGCCATGGCGGCGATGGCGGGCACGCCGCCCGCGCGCTCCACCGCCAGCATCGCCAGCGGCATCGTGGCCGCCTTGGGTGCCAGCGACCAGGCGACGGCCTGCGGCGTGCCGGTGAGCCAGGCCACCCCCAGCGTGCCCAGCAGCGACGTCACGCAGCCGGCCAGCAGCCCGGCCAGCAGCGGCAGCGTCCAGCGCCGCAGCAAGGCCAGTTGGCGGTACAGCGGCACCGCCAGGGCGATGATGGCCGGGCCGGTCATCCAGCGCAGCGCGCCGGTGGCGGTGGCGTAGGTGGAATAGTCGATGCGGGCCAGCGCCAAGGCGACCAGCACCAGCGCGGTGCCCGTCAGCACGGGCAGGCACAGCAGCCTGTGGCCGCTGCGCCGGTACAGCGCCAGCGCGGCTATATAACACGCCAAAGTCACGGCCATCCAGGTGAGCGCCGGCGCGATCATCGGCCCGCGCGCCTCATCAGCCGCTGCATCACCCAGGCCGTGGCGGCCAGCGTCAGCGCGGTGACCACGGTGGACACCAGCACGAAGGCGGCGGCGTGCTCGCGCAGCGCGCCGGCATGCATGCCGACGGCGGCGACCGACGGGATCAGCAGCAGCATCAGGTGGCGCAGCAGTGGCGTGGCGGCGTCGTCGAGCGCCGCCGGCACGCGGCCATGGGCCTGCAGCAGGGCGAGCAGCAGCACCAGGCCGACCAGCGACCCGGGCACGGGCCATCCGCTCCAGGCGACGATCGCATCGCCGGCGAACTGCAGCCCGGCCAGCCCGAGCAGCGCCGCCAGCGCCTTGCCGGTCCGCGCCAGGGTGCGGCGGCCTGGGCCGGGCTCAAGGGATGGCCTGCTGGCCGGCCCATCCACGGGGGAGGGTGCGTCTTGGGGGCTGCTGGTCACCGGTCGTCCTGTCGGTCGTGGAACGGCCTGCATTGGATGGGCGGGCGATGTGCCGGCGCAAGCGCATTCCATTGCTGAACCGATCACGGCTGTTGATGAGTGCCCCGCGGGGCCCGGCTGCGGCCGGGCCGGCCCCGGGTGCATCCAGGACACCTGGGGCCGCCCGGCGCTTTCTCGTGGCCCCCCATCGATCGGCTATCGTGCGGGCCCTTGTGTCGAGTGCATTGCCCATGGGCACAGCCGGTCCCGCCATCGAGTACCAAGCCGCCACGTCGCCGCTGGCGCGCGCCAACGTCACCGTGCGGCAGCTGCGTGCGTTCGTCGCGCTGGCGCAGACCAAGAGCTTCACCGCGGCGGCGAAGCGGCTGCACGTCACGCAGTCGGCCTTGAGCGCGCTGATCCGCGAGCTGGAGGCCGAGGCCGGCGCGCGGCTCTTCGACCGCACGACGCGCAGCGTGGACTTCACCGCCGCGGGGCTCGACCTGCTTCCGGTGGCCGAGCGGGTGCTGCGCGACCTGGAAGGGGGCTTGAGTTCGCTGCGCGACCTGAACCTGAAGCGGCGCGGCTGCGTGACCGTGGCCGCCACGCCGATGCTGGCCGCGAGCTTCCTGCCCGGGCTGTGCGCCGCGCTGCAGCGCAAGCACCCGGGGCTGCGCGTGGTGGTGCGCGACCGCCTGGCGGTGGACAACATCAACAGCGTGCGCTCGGGCGAGGCCGAGCTGGCCATCGGCAACTACGGCCCGGAAGGCGAGGACATCGACCTCACGCTGATCGAGGGCAGCCACGTCGGCGTCGTCGTGCCGCGCACGCATGCGCTGGCGCGACGGCGCAGCGTGCGCTGGTCGCAGCTGGCCGGCCAGCCGCTGATCGTGCTGAGCCACGACAGCGCCTTCCGCAAGGTCGTCGACTGGGCGCTGCACGAAGCCCAGGTGCCCGACCCGCCGGCGTACGAGGTGTGCCACATGAGCACCGCGCTGGGCCTGGCGCAAGCCGGGCTGGGCATCGCGATCTGCCCCTCGCACGTCGCCCACACGCTCGACCGCCAGGTGCTGCGCTTCCTGCCGCTGGTGGCGCCCGAGGTGACGGACGGCATCTGCGTCGCCACGCGGCGGGGACGCTCGCTCTCGGCGGCGGCGCAGGCGCTGTTCGACATCATCCTGGCCGGGCGGCCTTGGGCTTCGTTGGCGGGAGCCGGTGAGGCGCCCTGCGATCGGCCCCGCGAGGCCGCCGACGCCACGTGAAAAGGGCCCCGGAACTTGTGGTTCCGGGGCCCTTCGAGATACCTGGTGCCGGTGAAGAGAGTCGAACTCCCGACCTTCGCATTACGAATGCGCTGCTCTACCAACTGAGCTACACCGGCGCGGTGAAACGCGGAGTATAGATGAGTTTTCGGTGGCTTCAACAGTTGTTGTTGGCGGCACCGAGATCCGACCGTCGAGACCCTCGGTCAGTCCGCCGCGAGGTGGTAGTCCGTCACCCGCTGCACCTCGTTCTTCGAGCCCAGCACCACGCTCACCCGCTCGTGCAGCTTGGCGGGCACCACGTCCAGGATGCGCTGGCGGCCGTTGGTGGCCGCGCCGCCGGCCTGCTCGATCAGGAAGGCCATCGGGTTGGCTTCGTACATCAGCCGCAGCTTGCCGGGCTTGTCGGGCTCGCGCTGGTCCCAGGGGTACAGGAAGACGCCGCCGCGGGTCATGATGCGGTGCACGTCGGCCACCATGCTGGCCACCCAGCGCATGTTGAAGTCCTTGCCGCGCGGGCCTTCCTTGCCCTGCAGGCATTCGTCGATGTAACGCTTCACTGGAGCGGCCCAGTGGCGCATGTTCGACATGTTGATCGCGAACTCCTTGGTGTCGTCCGGGATCTTCACTTCGCTTTGCGTCAGCACCCACGAACCGGTTTCGCGGTCCAGCGTGAACATGGCGACACCGGCGCCCACGGTGAGCACCAGCACGGTCTGCGGGCCGTAGACGCAGTAGCCAGCGGCCGCCTGCTGCTTGCCGGGCTGCAGGAAGTCTTCCTCGCTGACGCCGCGGGTGTGGCCGACCTTGCGCAGCACCGAGAAGATGGTGCCGATGGACACGTTCACGTCGATGTTCGACGAGCCGTCGAGCGGGTCGAACAGCAGCAGGTACTCGCCCTGCGGATAGCGGTTGGGCACGACGTGGATGGAGTCCATCTCCTCGCTGGCCATCGCCGCCAGGTGGCCGCCCCATTCGTTGGCTTCGATCAGCACCTCGTTGGAGATGACGTCGAGCTTCTTCTGGATCTCGCCCTGCACGTTCTGCGTGTTGGCGGTGCCCAGCACCTCGCCCAGCGCGCCCTTGTTGACGGAGATCGCGATGCTCTTGCAGGCGCGGGCGACGATCTCGAGCAGCAGGCGCAGCTGGCTCGGGATGTGGCCATGCTCGCGCTGTTGCTCGACGAGGTACTGGGTCAGGCTGATGCGTTTCATTCGGCGGCGATGGCGTCTGCGGTCGGGACGGGCGAGGACTCGAGGGCCTTGCCAACGATCTCCCGCACGTCGGGGCTCAGGTCGGGCCTGGCGGCGACGCGGGCGATGGCCTCGCGCGCGGCGCTGCGCCAGGGTTCGGCCAGGTTGCCGAAGCGGTCCATCGCGCGCGCCACGCGCGAGGCGATCTGCGGGTTGATGGCGTCCAGCTCCAGCACGCGCTCGGCCCAGAAGACATAACCTGCGGCATCGGCGCGGTGGAAGGCCGCCGGGTTGCTGTGGCAGAAGGCGCCGACCAGGCTGCGCGCCCGGTTCGGGTTCTTCAGCGTGAAGTCGGGGTGGTGCATCAGCGCCTTCACCCGCTGCAGCACGCGGCCGGGGCCGCCGTCCAGCGGCTCGGGCGCCAGCGCCTGCAGCGTGAACCATTTGTCGACCACCAGCGGCTCCTGCGCGAACAGGGCGTGGAAGTGCTTCAGCGCGGCATCGGCCAGCTCGGCATGCGACAGCACCAGCGCTTCCAGGGCGCCCAGGCGGTCGGTCATCTGGGCCGCGTCCTTCACGCGTTGGTAGGCGCGGCCGGGCCACACCGGGTCAGCCACCGCGGTGGCATGCAGCACCAGGTTGCGCAGCGCCATGTTGGCGAGCGCGCGGCGGCCCGATTGCTCGGGGTCGGGGCGATAGCCCTCGCGCACCTGGTGCGCGTCCCAGGCCCACACCCAGTCGTCGTGCAGGCGTGCGGCCAGCTGGCGACGCATGGTCTCGCGCACCACGTGGATGCGCTGCGGGTCGATGCTCTCGCACTGCTCGGCCACGTAGCTTTCGCTCGGCAGGGTGAGCACCAGCTCCTTGAACGCCGGGTCGAGCGAAGGGTTGCGCAGCACGCCGCGCATGGCCTCGATGAAGGCGTCGCCCAGCGTCGGCTCGGCGTCGCGGTGGTCCACCGCGGCCAGCATGCGGCGCAGCGCCAGGCGCTGCGCGGCCTCCCAGCGATTGAAGGGGTCGCTGTCGTGGCTCAGCAGGATCAGCAGCGCCACGTCTTCCAGGCCGTCGCGCAGGTGCACCGGCGCCGAGAAGCCGCGCAGCAGCGAAGGCACCACCTGCGCCGTGACGCCGACGAAGCGGAAGGCCTGCTGCGCCTCGGTCAGCACCAGCACGCGTTCGGTGCCTTGGGGCTGCGCCTCGCCTTCCAGCTGCAGCGGCTGCTCGTGACCCTGCGTGGAGACCAGGCCCATGGCCACCGGGATCACGTAAGGCTGCTTGTCCGGCTGGCCGGGGGAGGGCTTGCACGTCTGCCGCAGCGTCAGCGTGTAGGTCTGCGCCGCGGGGTCGTAGACGCCGTCCGCATGCAGCGTTGGCGTGCCGGCCTGGGCGTACCAGCGCTTGAACTGCGCCAGGTGCGTGGCCAGCGCGCTGCCGGGATTGGCATCGGCGATGGCTTGGGCGAAGTCGTCGCAGGTCACGGCCTGGCCGTCATGACGTGCGAAGTACGTGTCCATGCCGCGGCGGAAGCCATCGCGGCCGACCAGCGTGGCCATCATGCGCACCACCTCGGCGCCCTTTTCGTAGACGGTGGCGGTGTAGAAGTTGTTGATCTCGACGTAGCTGTCCGGGCGCACCGGGTGCGCCATCGAGCCGGCGTCTTCCGGAAACTGGATCGCGCGCAGGCCGCGCACGTCGTCGATGCGCCTGACGGCGCGGGCTGACGCGCTGCCCGCCATGTCGGCCGAGAACTCCTGGTCGCGGTAGACCGTCAGGCCTTCCTTCAGCGACAGCTGGAACCAGTCGCGGCAGGTGATGCGGTTGCCGGTCCAGTTGTGGAAGTACTCGTGGCCGACGACGCTCTCGATGCCGGCGAAGTCGCTGTCGGTGGCGGTGGCGGGGCTGGCCAGGACGTACTTCGTGTTGAAGATGTTCAGGCCCTTGTTCTCCATCGCACCCATGTTGAAGTCGCCGACGGCGACGATCATGAAGCGCTCCAGGTCGAGCGAGAGGCCGAAGCGCGCCTCGTCCCAGGCCACCGAGGCCATCAGCGAGTTCATCGCATGCTCGGTTTTGTCCAGGTCGCCGCGGCGCACGTACACCTGCAGCAGGTGGTCGCGGCCGGCGCGCGAGCGGATGCGTTGCTCGCGGCACACCAGGTCGGCCGCGACGAGCGCGAACAGGTAGCTGGGCTTGGGGAAGGGGTCGTGCCACTTGGCCAGGTGGCGGCCGTTGTCCAGATCGGCCTGCTCCACCAGGTTGCCGTTGGACAGCAGCACCGGATAACGCGCCTTGTCGGCGCGCAGCGTCACGGTATAGACGGCCATCACGTCCGGCCGGTCCAGGAAGTAGGTGATGCGGCGGAAGCCTTCGGCTTCGCATTGGGTGAAGAAGCCGCCGCCCGAGGTGTACAGGCCCGACAGCGTGGTGTTCTTCTCCGGCGCGCAGGTGTTGCGGATCTCCAGCGTGAAGGCAGGCTTCTCGGGCGGGTTGTCGATCACCAGGCAGCCGGGCTCGTGCCGGAACGAGACGCTCTCGCCGTCGGCCAGCACGCGCAGCAGCGTCAGTTCTTCGCCATGCAGGCGCAGCGGCTGGCCGGCGGGCGTGTCGGCGTTGCGCTCGATCTGCAGCCGGCTGGCGACGATGGTCTTCGCCGGGTCGAGGTCGAAGGTCAGGTCGACCTGGCGGATCCAGAACGCCGGTGCCGCGTAGTCTTCGCGGCGGATGACTGTGGCCGGGCCTTCGCGCATGGCGGGTCTCCTTGGGTTTTGCGTTATCGGTAGGCTGAAACGGGGTGCGGCCCGGCAGGCGGGTCGACTGGCGGCAAGCCGGGCGCCGTGCCGCGCGGGCCGGGATAACTCTCGAAGGCGATGGCAAGCGCCAGGCCGACGGTGGCTCCGGCGGCCTGCCGTCTCATCGCCGCGGCGCTGCCCATGCCGTCAGAGTCCTTGCTTCAGGCTGGCGACGATGAACGTGTCCAGGTCGCCGTCCAGCACCTTCTGCGTGTTCGAGATCTCGACGTTGGTGCGCAGGTCCTTGATGCGGCTCTGGTCGAGCACGTAGCTGCGGATCTGGTGGCCCCAGCCGACGTCGGTCTTGGTGTCCTCCAGCTTCTGCTGCTCTTCCTGGCGCTTGCGCATCTCGTGGTCGTACAGGCGCGAGCGCAGGCGCTTCCAGGCCACGTCGCGGTTGCTGTGCTGGCTGCGGCCGTCCTGGCACTGCACGACGATGCCGGTCGGGATGTGCGTCAGGCGCACCGCCGAGTCGGTCTTGTTGATGTGCTGGCCGCCGGCGCCGGAGGCGCGGAAGGTGTCGGTGCGCACGTCGGACGGGTTGATCTCGATCTCGATCGAGTCGTCGATCTCCGGGTAGACGAACAGCGACGCGAACGAGGTGTGGCGGCCGCCGGCGGAATCGAACGGGCTCTTGCGCACCAGGCGGTGCACGCCGGTTTCGGTGCGCAGGTGGCCGAAGGCATAGTCGCCCTCGACCTTGATGGTCGCGCTCTTGATGCCGGCCACGTCGCCCGGCGTCTCGTCTTCCAGCGTGGCCTTGAAGCCCTTGCGTTCGCAGTACTTCAGGTACTGGCGCAGCAGCATGCCGGCCCAGTCGCAGGCCTCGGTGCCGCCGGCGCCGGCCTGGATGTCGATGAAGCAGTTGCTGGGGTCCGCCGGGTTGCTGAACATGCGGCGGAATTCGAGCTGCTCGACGATCTCCTCGAGCTTGCGCGCGTCGGCTTCGATCGCGGTGAGCCCGTCGAAGTCCTCGTCGGCCTTCGACATCTCGTACAGCTCGGTGTTGTCGGCGAGGTTGCTCGACAAATGGTCGATGGTCTCGACCACGGTCTCCAGGGTCTTCTTTTCCTTGCCCAGCTCTTGCGCGCGCTTGGGCTCGTTCCAGACGCTCGGGTTCTCGAGCGCGGCATTGACTTCGTTCAATCGCAGGGATTTGCGATCGTAGTCAAAGATACCCCCGGAGCTGCTCGGTACGGGCGCTCAGATCGGCGAGCAGCGAGCCGATGGCGTTGACGCGTTCGATGTCCATGGTGATGGCGTTTTGGCGAAGCGCGGATTCTCGCATGGGGTGTCCGCGCCGCCGGCGGCGCAGCGCCTGAGGGCACGATGGCCGTTGGGCCATGATTTCGGGTTTTCACCGATCGCCCGAACGATGCCGATGCGCACCATGACGGCGCCTGCCCCCGGCCCGTGATGACGACACCCGAACCCGCCTACCGCCGCTACTGGCACAAGACGCTGCGCCTCACCGCGGCCCTGCTCGCGCTGTGGTTCCTGCTCAGCTTCGTGCTCACGTGGTTCGCGCCGGCCTTCACGTTTCGCATACTCGGCCTGCCGTTCAGCCACTGGCTCGCGTCGCAGGGCGCCCTGATCGCCTACTGCGCCATCATCTGGGCCTATGCGATCTACATGAACCGGCTCGATCGCGAGCACGGGGTGGACGAAGGGGAGTAGGCGCCGGGGCGCCGCCGCCTTGCGCGGCCCGGTGGTGCCCGCCGCGCGTCAGCCCTCGGCCAGGAAAGCGTCGATCGCGGCGGCCACCGCCTCCGGCTGGTCGTGGTGCAGCATGTGGCCGGCGTCGTCGATCAGCACGCGCTGCAACTGCGCAACGACGCCGAGCCGGGCCTCGAACTCGGCGCGTGGGTAGCGGTCGCCCCAGGCCGCGGGCGGGCGGCTGTCGCGGCCTTCCATCCACAGCACCGGCGCGGCGATGCGGCGCCACATCGCCACCGCCTCGGCGGCGCGGTAGGGGATGGGGTTGACGCGCTTGTGCGCCGGGTCGGCGCGCAGTTGCCAGCGGCCGCCGGGCTGCTGCTCCGCCCACTCGGCCGCCAGCCACGCCGCGCGGGCAGGCGTCAGACGCGGGTTGGTCTGGCGCAGGCGCTGGGCTACGGCGTCCAGGCTGTCGTAGTCGCGCAGGCGCTCGGGCGTCTTCAGCTCGTCCAGCCAGCGCTGCAGGCGCGCGGGCGCCTCGTCGGCCGGCGTGTCCGGCATGCCAAAGCCTTCCAGGTTCACCAGGCGCCGCACGCGCTCGGGCCGCACCCCGGCATAGGCCATCACCACGTTGCCGCCCATGCTGTGGCCCATCAGGTCGACCGCAGCGTCCGGCGAGGCGGCGCCCAGCAGCGCGTCCAGGTCGCCCACGTAGTCGGGGAACCAGTACGCGTCGGCGCCCGGGTTGGCGCTGCGGCCGAAGCCGCGCCAGTCGGCCGCCAGCACCGGGCAGGCAGGGTCGAGCCCGTCGACGACGAACTGGAACGAGGCGGCGACGTCCATCCAGCCGTGCATCATCACGCGCAGCGGGCGCCGTGCCGTGGCATCGGCCAGCTCGCCCCACAGCAGCGCGTGATAACGCAGGCCACGGATGTCGAACCACAGGCTGCGCGCGTGGCGCTTCGGGGTGTAGGGCGCGGTCATAGCGCGGACTTTAGCGGTGCAGAATCCGCGGCATGCCTCCATTCGAACTTCGCCCTGCGCAGCCGCAGGATGTGCCGGCCATCGTCGGGCTGATCAACGAGCTGGCCGATTTCGAACACCTCACGCACCTGGTGAAGGTGACGCCCGAGACCCTGCACCCGCACCTGTTCGGCGACAAGCCGGTGGTGGAGTCGTGGGTGGCGGTGCTGCAGGGCCGGGTGATCGGCTTCGCGCTCTTCTTCACCAACTTCTCCACCTTCCTCGGCAAGCCCGGGCTGTACCTGGAAGACCTGTACGTGCAGCCGGCGCACCGCAGCTTGGGCGTCGGCAAGGCGCTGCTGAGCCGCCTGGGCGCGCTGGCGGTGGAACGCGGCTATGGCCGCTTCGAGTGGAGCGTGCTGGACTGGAACGAGCACGCCATCCGCTTCTACGAAAAGATGGGCGCCACGCTGCTGCCCGAGTGGCGCATCTGCCGCGTCACCGGCGAGGCGCTGGAGCGTTTCGGCACATGACGGCCGGCCCTCGCAAGGCGGCAAGGGCCGCCTCGATCGCCGGGGACCGCTATCACGCGATGCACGCGTCCCTGCGCTGGCAGGTGCCGGCCGACTTCAACATCGCGCGCGCCTGCAGCGGGCGCTGGGCCGCGACGCAGCCCGGCGCGGTGGCCATCCACTGGCAGCACGAGAACGGCGCCGAGGCCAGCTTCACCTACGGCCAGCTTCAGCGCGCGGCCGACCGGTTGTCGAATGCGCTGCGCTTGCGCGGCGTCGGCCGCGGCGACCGCGTGGCGATCGTGATGCCGCAGCGCTTCGAGACCGCCGTCGCCAACATCGCGGTGCTGCAGCTGGGCGCGGTGGCGATGCCCTTGTCGATGCTGTTCGGCCCCGATGCGCTGGCCTACCGGCTTTCGCACGGCGGGGCGCGGGTGGCGATCGTCGACGAAGGCACGATCAATAACATCCTGAAGGCGCGGCCGGACTGCCCCGACCTGGCCTGCGTGATCGCCGCCGGCGGCGCCGCCGGCCGCGGCGATGCCGACTGGCAGGCGGTGCTCGAGGCCGCGGCGCCGGAATTCGACCCCGTGCCCACCGCCGCCGACGATGCCGCGGTGCTGATCTACACCAGCGGCACCACCGGCCCGCCCAAGGGCGCGCTGATCCCGCACCGGGCGCTCATCGGCAACCTGAGCGGCTTCGTCTGCAGCCAGAACTGGTTCCCGGCCACCGCCAGCGGCGCGCCGGCGGTGTTCTGGTCGCCGGCCGACTGGGCCTGGACCGGCGGCCTGATGGACGCGCTGCTGCCCACGCTGTATTTCGGCCGCGAGATCGTCGCCCACCAGGGCCGCTTCCAGCCCGAGGCCGCGTTCGAGCTGATGCAGCGCCACGGCGTCACCCACACCTTCCTGTTCCCGACCGCGCTGAAGGCGATGATGAAGGCCGTGCCGCGCCCGCGCGAACGCTACGCGCTGAAGCTGGAAGCGGTGATGAGCGCCGGCGAGGCGGTGGGTGACGCCGTCTTCGACTGGTGCCGCGACGAATTGGGCGTGGTCGTCAACGAGATGTTCGGCCAGACCGAGATCAACTACGTCGTCGGCAATTGCCAGCGCGCCTTCGATGCCCAGGGCCGCGTGCTGCCGGGCTGGCCGGCGAGGCCGGGCAGCATGGGGCGGGCCTATCCCGGCCACCGGGTGGCGGTGGTCGACGACGAGGGCCGCGAATGCCCGCGTGGCACGCCGGGCGACGTGGCCGTGCACCGGCGCGACGTGCATGGCGACCCCGACCCGGTGTTCTTCCTCGGCTATTGGCTGAATGACGCGGCCACGGCCGCCAAGTTCACCGGCGACCCGGCCGACAGCTGGTGCCGCACCGGCGACACCGCGGCCATGGACGAGGACGGCTACCTCTGGTACCAGGGCCGCAGCGACGACGTGTTCAAGGCTGCTGGCTACCGCATCGGTCCCAGCGAGGTCGAGAACTGCCTGGTCAAGCACCCGGCCGTGGCCAATGCCGCGGTGGTGCCCAAGCCCGATGCGGCCCGCGGCGCGGTGGTCAAGGCCTACGTGGTGCTGGCGCCCGGCGTGGTCGGCGACGAGGCCTTGGTCGAAGCGCTGCAGCAGCACGTGAAGGGCCGGCTCGCGCCCTACGAGTACCCGAAGGAAATCGAGTTCATCGGCGCGCTGCCGATGACCACCACCGGCAAGGTGCAGCGCCGCGTGCTGCGCCTGCAAGAGGAAGAGCGTGCGCGCGCCGCGGCGAGCGGCGGCACGTGAACACGAGGAACGACTGGAAGCATGAGCATGGCCCCGCTGATTTCCGCTGACGAACTGAAGACCCTGCTGGCGCAGCCCGGCGGGCGGGTGATGGTGTTCGACTGCAGCTTCGACCTGGCCGATCCCGGCGCCGGCGCACGCGCGCACGCCGAGGCGCACCTGCCCGGCGCGGTCTACCTGAACCTGGACGCCGACCTGTCGGCGCCCAAGACCGGGCGCAACGGCCGCCACCCGCTGCCCGAGCGCGCCGCCTTCGCGCAGCGCATGGCGGCGCTGGGCATGGATGACGACATGCTCGCGGTGGTCTACGACCGCAACGCCAGCATGTACGCCGGCCGCCCGTGGTGGATGCTGCGCTGGGCCGGCCATGCCGCGGTGCGGGTGCTGGACGGCGGCCTGCAGGCCTGGCAGGCCGCGGGCGGCGCGGTCGAGTCCGGCCCGGTGGCGCCGCGCCCGGCCGGCCACTTCACGCTGCGCCCGCCGCTGGTGGAGATGGTGGACTACGCGCAGCTGCGCGCCTCGCTGGGCCGCGGCCGTCGCCTGGTGGTCGACGCGCGCGCCGCCGACCGCTTCCGCGGCGAGAACGAGACCCTGGACCCGATCGCCGGGCACATCCCGGGTGCGGCCAACCGCTGCTTCCGCGACAACCTCGCGGCCGATGGCCGCTTCAAGCCGGCCGAGCAACTGCGCGCCGAATGGACCGCGCTGATGGGCGGCCGCGCCCCGTCCGACCTGGTGCAGCAGTGCGGCTCCGGCGTCAGCGCCTGCAACAACCTGCTGGCGCTCGAAAGCGCCGGCTTCGGCGGCGCGCTGCTGTACCCAGGTTCGTGGAGCGAGTGGTGCGCCCAGCCCGGCGCGCCGGTGGCCCGCGGCGCCTGAAGGCCGCAGCGAGCGCGGCCGCACCCGCTCAGCGCGGCGCGGCGCCCGGCACCGAGCGCAGCGTCGGCGGCCGGTCGTCGAGCAGGCCGCATTCGCGTGCGCGGGCCACGGCATGCACGCGGTTGGCCGCCTCCAGCTTCACCAGCAGCTGGGCGACGTGGTACTTCACGTTGTGCACCGACAGGCCGAGGATCATCGAGATCTCCCAGTTCGTCTTGCCCACGTGCAGCCAGCGCAGGATCTCCAGCTGGTGCGGATGCAGTTCGGGCCGCGGCACCGGCACCGGCAGATGCGCGCCGATGCCGGCCACCCGCACCAGCGGGGCATGCAGGTGCGGCAGCAGCAGCCGCAGCAGCTGCGCATGGCGCGCCGTCGGGCCGCCCGGCACGTCGGCCAAGCAGACGTGCGTGAGGGTGTGGGTCGCCGGCTCGAGGAACGCGTGCGCGGCGATGTTGGTGATGCCGTGGCGGCGCGCTTCCTGCACCCACGCGGCCGGCCACGACGCGGCGTCGCGCAGCAGGTCCACCAGCACGGGCCGGCGCGTCTGCAGCCAGCGGTCGATCAGCAGGGAGCGCAGCAGCCCGCCGGGCTGGCGCAGCGACGCCAGGCCGTCGGGCGGAAAGCCGTGCGCCAGCAGGTAGTGCGGCAGCAGGTGGTGCGATAGCAGGTGGTGCGGCAGCGGGCGGTGCGGCAGCGGCTGGGGCGGCGCGATGCCGCCCGGCTCCGGCGGCACGCGGCCGGTGCCGCACAGCAGCCTGCGGTGCGGCAGCAGGGCCTGCATCGGGCCGTCGAGCAGCAGGCGCAGCTGCGGCTCGGTGCCGGCGGCCTCCAGCAGGTCCAGCAGGTGCATCAGCCGCTCATGTTCGGCGCTATCGAAGGCCGGTCCGGCGGTGCTGGAGGTGCCGGCCAGGGCCAGGTCCTGCATGGGATGCTCGCGTCACGGTGGTCGAGGGTGCGCGAGGATGCGGCAGCGTGGCTTTCAGCCAGCTGTCGGCGGCGGCGCGCGGGGCCCACCGATTCGCGTGGGTGGGCGCGGCGCCCGTCACGCCGCCGGGGCCGCCGGGGCCGGCGCGGTGCGGCAGCGCTTCAGCAGTCGTCGATCAGCCGCGGCGTCGGGTTCATGCTCTGGTTGTAGGGGTTGAGCTGGCTTTCGCGCGCGGGGCGGGCCAGCACGCAGTCGCGCCCCCGGCGGAAGCTGCGGGTGCCGTCGGGCAGCACGCCCTCGCGCAGCACCTGGTCGGTGCCCAGCGTGCGGGCCATGCGCTGCTCGCTGCTGCCGCGCGAGCTGTTGGCGCGCGGGTCGTCGCGGGCCAGGGCCGACGGTGGCGGCGGCGCGGTGCGCAGTCCCGGCGCCAGGCGCAGGTTCAGCGGCGCAGACGACGGCGGCTCCGGCGGCAGCGCGGCGGCCGGAGTTTCGGCCGCGGGCAGCGTGATGGCCTGGGCGGACCGCGCAGGCTCGTGCGGCCGGCGGTCGGGCGCCGCCCGCGTGGCGGCGCGGGGCTCCGGCCGGAGTGCGGGGCGCGTCTGCATCGCGCGCCCGGGCTCGTCCGCCGGCCTGCGGGCCGGCTCGGGCAGCAGGCGCAGCCACAGCGGGCGCGTGGTGGCGGCCGGCGCGCGGTCGCGCGGGCGCAGCGCCTGGCCGATGAGCAGCAGCGCCAGCAGGTGCGCGGCCAGCACCAGCCACGGCAGGGTCCGCGGCACCGGCGGGCGCCGTTGCGGCATCGGCTGCATCACTGCTCTTCCGGGCCGGGGCGGTATTCCAGCAGGTCGCCAGGCTGGCACTGCAGCACCTCGCAGATGCGCGCCAGCGTCTCGAAGCGCACGCCGCGCACCTTGCCGCTCTTCAACAGCGAGATGTTCTGCTCGGTGATGCCAACGATCTCGGCGAGCTCTCGCGATCGCATCTTGCGGCGGGCCAGCATCACGTCGAGGTGGACGACGATGGGCATCAGACGAAGCCTTCGTTGTCCTCGGCCAGGCGCACCGCATCGGCCATCACCAGCGCCACCGCCAGCAGCACGGCACCGCACAGGATGGACAGGTAGTCGTGCCACGACAGCATGAAGCTCAGCACCTTCTGTCCCGGCGGGTTGCCCAGCGTCAGCGCCACGCCCACGGCCGCCCGCATGAAGGGCGTGACCAGGGCCGACGCCAGCAGCGCTGCTGCGAAGCCGCGCAGGTGGCGCTGCGCGGCCGCACCGAAGACGCGGCCGGCGCCGTATTCACCGAACAACCGCCACAGCTGCCACAGCGCCGCCAGCCCGAGCAGCACGCCCGGCAGGCTGGCCAGGCCGCCGAGCAGCCGTGCGCGGTCGTCCACCACCGTCGGATGCCCGCCCAGGCCGACCATGGCCGGGGCGGCGTTGCGCACCCAGTCCGGCTGCAGCCAGAAGATCAGCGGTACGGTCAGCAGCACGGCAGCGCCGAGCAGGGCCAGCAGGCGAACCAGCCACACCAGGCGGCGCAGCGCCGGGCCCGGGCGAACGGCGGAAGGCAGCGGCTGGTGCATCAGGACTCCTGGACAGGTGTTGGCCGTAAGACGCGAAAAGTTTAATGCATTACGATAAGTTTTTGCGGCTCGGCGATAAACCTTTGCGCACAACCGCCCGCCACGCCCAGGGCCATGCCGGCTTTGGCACACTGGCCGGCTTCTCGAACTCTGCGGCCGCCAACGGCCATGCGCGATGGACAGGATCCGGCTGGGTGGTGTTGGTGGTGGAGGCCCGCTTGAAGTGGGCAAGGTGTGCCTGGGCACGATGACCTTCGGTGAACAGGTCGACGAGCCGACGGCGTTCGCGATCCTCGACCGCGCGCTGGAGCGCGGCATCGACTTCATCGACACCGCCGAGATGTATGCGGTGCCCGCGCGGCGCGAGACCTACGGCGCCACCGAGACCATCCTCGGCCGCTGGTTCGCCGCCCGCCCGGGCGCGCGGCAGCGGGTGGTGCTGGCCAGCAAGGTGGCCGGCCCGGCGCGCGGCCTGGACTGGGTGCGCGGCGGCAGCAACGACCTGACGCCGGCCGACATCGTGCAAGCCTGCGACGACAGCCTGCGCCGCCTGCGCACCGAAGTGATCGACCTGTACCAGATCCACTGGCCGGTGCGCAACGTGCCGATGTTCGGCAGCCTCTACCTGGATCCCGCCAACGACCGCCAGTGCACGCCGATCCTGGACCAGCTGCAGGCGCTGGACGGGCTGGTGAAGGCGGGCAAGGTGCGCGCGGTCGGGCTGTCGAACGAGACGCCCTGGGGCGCGGCCGAGTTCGTTCGGGTGGCGGAACAGCACGGGCTGACGCGCATTGTGAGCGTCCAGAATCCGTATGGCCTGGTGAACCGGGTGGTCGACAACGGCCTCGACGAGGTGCTGCGCCAGACCGGCGTATCGCTGCTGGCCTATTCGCCGCTGGGCTTCGGCACGCTGACCGGCAAGTACGACCAGTCCGGCGCCGACCCCGCGCAGCCCACGCTGGGCCGGCTGGCGCGCTTCGAGAGCATGCGGCGGCAGCGCTGGGCGCGGCCCGAGACGCTGGCCGCGGCGAAGCGCTACAACGCACTGGCGCGCGAGCACGGCCTGACGCCCACCCAGCTGGCGCTGGCCTTCTGCTACCAGAGCTGGCGCGTCGCCAGCACCATCATCGGCGTGACCAGCGTGGCCCAGCTGGATGCCGACCTGGATGCGTGGAGCACACCGCCCTTGTCGAAGGACCTCCTGGCCGCGATCGACCGCATCCGCTGGGAGATCCGCGACCCGGCGCAGTGAGCTCGCCATGGCCAAGAAGGACAAGCACGTCAGCGAAACCCCCGCCACGCAGGCGCTGCGCGCCGCCGGCGTGGCCTTCACCGAGCACGTCTACGACTACGTCGAGCACGGCGGCACCACCGAATCGTCGCGCCAGCTGGGCGTGCCCGAGCACGAGGTGGTGAAGACGCTGGTGATGCAGAACGAGCGCGCCGAGCCGCTGATCGTGCTGATGCACGGCGACAAGCAGGTGAGCACCAAGAACCTGGCGCGCGCCATTGGCGCCAAGAGCGTGGAGCCCTGCAAGCCGGACGTGGCGCAGCGCCACAGCGGCTACCTGGTGGGCGGCACCTCGCCCTTCGGCACGCGCAAGGCGATGCCGGTGTACGTCGAGGCCACGGTGCTGCAGCTGCCGCGCATCCTGATCAACGGTGGCCGGCGCGGCTACCTGGTGGGCATCGATCCCGCCGTGCTGGCCTCGGTAGTGGCCGCGGTACCGGTGAGCTGCGCGCTGTGATTGAATGCCTGAAGCCCGCGCCGCGGATGCAGACGGGGCAGCCGATCGATCGAATCGGGGAGGACGGGAGATGTCGTGACCGTTCGCCAGCGTCATCCGGAGCCTGACACCGCCGCACACCTGCGGCTGCTGGCCCATGAGAACCAGACCCTGCTGGACACCGTGCTGGTGGGCATCGTGTTCGTGCGCGAACGGATCATGCTGCGCTGCAACCGGCGCTTCGAGGAGTTGTTCGGCTACGGCCCGCACGAGCTGGATGGGTTGTCCACCCGCGTGCTGTACCCCGACGAGGCCGGCTTTGCGCTCGGCGCCACGCCGTACCCGCTGATGGCGCAGGGCCAGGTGCACCAGCGCGAACAGGTGCTGGTGCGCAAGGACGGCAGCAGCTTCTGGTGCCGCCTGTACGGCCGGGCGATGGATGCGTCGCAGCCCACGACTGGCTCGGTGTGGCTGTTCGAGGACATCAGCGAGCGCAAGGCCGAGGAACTGGCGATGCGCGGCCTGGTGCTGGAGCAGGCCGCGATCCTGGAGAACGCGTCGGCCGGCATCGTGTTCCTGAAGGACCGGGTCGTGCAGCGCTGCAACCGCCGCTTTGCCGAGTTGCTGGGCTACGACAACGAGGACGTGCGTGGCCGCAGCACGCGTTTCATGTACCTGTCGCAGGAGGCCTTCGAGCGCGGCGCCGGCGCCTACGCGACGCTGGCGCGCGGCGAATCCCACTCGCGCGAGGAACAGCTGCTGCGCCGCGACGGCCACCCGGTGTGGTGCCGGCTGACCGGGCGCGCCGTCGACCCGGCACGCCCGGAGCTGGAATCGGTGTGGCTGGTGGAGGACGTGACCGAGCAACGCGCGGCGCGCCAGGAACTGGAACACCGCGTGCGCCAGCGCACCGCCGAGCTGGCCGAGGCCAATGCACGGCTGCGCGCCGAGATCGCCGAGCGCGAGTTGATCGAGCAGCGCATGCGCCACCTGGCGAACCACGACGAGCTGAGCGGCCTGCCCAACCGCCGCCTGCTGCTCGACCGGCTGGCCCAGGCCATCGCGCTGGCGCGCCGCGGCGGCGAGCTGCTGGCGGTGCTGTTCCTGGACCTGGACCGCTTCAAGACCGTCAACGACTCGCTCGGCCATTCGGTGGGCGACCAGCTGCTGCGCACGGTGGCGCAGCGCATCGTGGCCACGGTGCGCGAAGGCGACACGGTGGCCCGCATCGGCGGCGACGAGTTCGTGGTGGTGCTGCCGCGCATCGACACCGGCCCGCATGCATCGCTGGTGGCCGGCAAGGTGATGGAGGCCTTGTCGCAGCCGCTGCACATCGAAGGGCATGACCTGCGCGTCACCGGCAGCATCGGCATCGCGGTGTTCCCGCACGACGGCACCACGCCCGACATGCTGCTGCGCAATGCGGACGCGGCGATGTACCACGCCAAGGAGGCGGGCCGCGACAACCAGCAGTTCTTCGCCGCGCCGATGAACGTGGCGGCGGCGCAGCGCCTGTCGCTGGAGAACGACCTGCACCTGGCGCTGGAGCGCGGCGAGCTGTTCCTTCACTACCAGCCGCGCATCGACCTGGCCGCTGCACGGCTGGTGGGCGTGGAAGCGCTGGTGCGCTGGCAGCACCCTACGCGCGGCGTGCTGCACCCGGGCGGCTTCATCGCCGTGGCGGAGGAGACGGGACTGATCTCGCGCCTGGGCGAATGGGTGCTGCGCGAGGCCTGCCGCCAGCACCTGGCCTGGCGCGAGTCCGGCGTGCCGGAGTTCCCGATCGCCGTGAACCTGTCGCCGCGCCAGTTCCGCCAGCGCGACATCGCCGAACGCATCGGCGCGGTGCTGGACGAGAACCGTGTGGCGCCGGCGCTGCTCGAACTGGAGATCACCGAGACCACGCTGATGCAGCACACCGAGCAGACGCTGGCGACGCTGCAGCGCCTGAGCCGCATGGGCTTGGCGCTGGCGATCGACGACTTCGGCATCGGCTACTCCAGCCTGAGCTACCTGAAGCGCTTCCCGGTCGACCAGCTGAAGATCGACCAGTCCTTCGTGCGGGACCTGGGGAGCGATCCGGCGAATGCCGCCATCGTGGCCACCATCGCGACGCTGGCGCGCAACCTGAAGCTGGAGGTGGTGGCCGAAGGCGTCGAGACCGCCGAGCAGCTCGAGGGCGTGCGCGCCTGCGGCTGCGGGCAGGCGCAGGGCTATCTGTTCAGCCGGGCGGTGCCGGGCGAGCAGGTGCCGGCGCTGGCGGGGCGGGCGTGGGCGATGGCGGCGATGCAGTGAGGGTGGGGTAAGCGGCGGCTTGGCCGGCGGGGCGCAGGGTGTGGCGCACTGCCACGTCCGCGGTCGGCGCTTGCCCCCGGGCTTGGGCTGGTGACCGTGCGAAGCACTGCGCTATCACCGGCCGAGGCCCATGGGGCGAATTCCAAGCGCGTGCAGGTGTGCGGCGCCCCAGCACGCCGCCCTGGGCCTACCAACCCTAAGCCCAGTGCTTGCGCAGCCGATGGATGAACCAAGCCACGCCGGCCACCACCGGCACCACCGCCACGCCGACGACCACTTCAGGCGATAGGCCCGCCAGTGCCGGCACCACCTTCAGGGCCTTGGCCAGGTAGCCCACCAGGCCCAGCGCGTAGTAGCTGATCGCCACCACCGACAGCCCTTCCACCGTCTGCTGCAGCTGCAATTGCTGCTTCTGCCGCTGTGCCAGCGCGCGCAGCAGCTCCTGGTTGCCCTGCTCGCGCTGCGCCTCGATGCGCACGCGGGCCAGGCTGGTGGCGCGGTTGATGCGCTCGCCGACGTCGGTGAGGCGGCGGTCGATGCTGTCGCACAGCGCCATCGCCGGCGTGAAGCGGCGCGACAGGAAGCCGGTGAGCGTCTGCACGCCGCTGATGCGCTGCTCGCGCAGGTCGGCCAGGCGCTGGTCGACGATGGCGCGGTAGGCGCGCGTGGCGGAGAAGCGGTAGCGCGTGCGGGCGGTGCCGTGCTCGACTTCGGCCGCCAGGCGGGTCAGGGTCTCGAAGGCCTGGGCGTCGTCGTGCGACGAGTCGTTGGCCATCGCGTCCACCGTGCCCTGCAGCGTGCGCTCCAGTTCGGCCAGCAGCGCCGCCTCGCGTTGCGCCACCGGGAAGCCCTGCATCGCGAGCATGCGGTAGGCCTCGATCTCGCACAGGCGCTGCGCCTCGCGCGCGGCCTGGTCGCGCGGCAGGCCGAAATCGAGCACCAGGAAGCGGGTGAAGCCGTCACGGCCCAGGCGCAGGTGGGTCAGCAGCGCGCCGCGGCGGGCGTCGCCGATGAAGGCGCCCATCATCGGCGCGGCGTCGTCGGCGCTGGCCGGGCCGGCCTGCGCGGCCATCAGCGCCTGGCAGCGGCGCAGCATGTCGTCGCTGTCGTGCGCCTGCAGCATCACCACGTGGGCGGCGGCCAGCATGCGCCCGGCATCCGGCGCGGAGAGTTCGGTGACGAAGCAGTCCGGCAGGTCCGCCAGCGCGCTGGCTTCCTGCATCAGGCCGCGCAGCGTGGCGTCGTCGGCATCGTCATGAACGCTGGTCAACGGGCGGTTGACCTGCCAGCTGGTGAACTCGCCATGGCGCTCGAACTTCAGCACGTAAGCCGGCGCCTGCACCACCTGGTGGCGCACGCCCGGCGCCGGTGCCGGCAGGCCCAGGCTCAGGCACAGCGCGGTCAGTGCCGCATCGGCCCGCGCGCCGGCCATGTCGGCCTGCACCCAGTACGACACCACGCAGGGCGGCCGCGCCGGCAGCGCGGGGCGTGCGTGCAGTTCCTGGTGCAGCTCCAGGTCGGTGCGGTCCGGGAACCGGGCCGGCGCGCGTGCCGGGGGCGGGGACGCGGGGCGCGCGGGCGGGTCCAGGACGTCGTGGTGCGATTCCATGCGGGCGATCGGAGTACAGCTGGGCCGATTGTGCGTTGTTGCAATGTCCGCGCCAGGACCACGTGGGCGCTCGGCGGTCAGAAGCCGAGCCTCAAGGTAAGCCGCAGCGTGCGCGGTTCGGCCGGGTGCACGTGCCGGTCGGTCACCGCCGTGGCTTCTCCGGGCACGCGCGACTCGTAGAAGTACTGGATGTCGTCGAGTCGGCGGTCGGCCAGGTTGAAGATGTCCAGCGTCAGTTCGCTGTCGCGCCCCAGTGCCGAGGGCAGCTTGTAGGCGATGCGCAGATTCGTCGTCAGCGACGAGCGGGAGCGTACGCTGTTGTCTTCCACCAGCGCGCCGGGGCCCAGGTAGCGCCACTGGATGCTGGTGGTCCAGGCGCCGAGGTCGCGCAGGGTCAGGGCGGCGGAGGCCACGCGGTCCACCGCGTTCGGGATGCGGTCGCCATTGGCGAAACGGGCATGGGTCCAGGCCAGATCGGCATCGACGAGCAGGTGCCGCCCCAGGGTGTAGCGGTTGTTCCACTCGATACCACGGCGGCGGCTGGCGGCGCTGGCCTCGGTGGCGCCGGCATCGCCGACGTAGACCAGCTCCGAATCGACATCGAGCCGCCACAGCGCGAGCGAGCTTTGCAGGCCGGGCAGGGCTTCGGTGCGCAGCCCCAGTTCCCAGCCCCGCGCGGCCACCAGGCCGGGCACGCGCTCGACCGGCTCCCCGCTCTTCGGATCGACGCGCGCGGTGGTGCCGCGCGCATCGTTGCTGTGGAAGCCGCGGCCGGCGTTGATGAAGAACTCGGTCTTCGCGAACGGCCCGGCCACCAGCGACAGCTTGGGCGAGAGCTGGCCATCGCGCGCATGGCCGCTGTTGTCCGGCCCCTGCAGGCTCTGCACCCGGGTGCGCAGCTGGTCGGCGCGCAGGCCGAGCACGCCGCGCAGCCGGGGCGTCAACTCCACGCTGCCTTGGGCATAGGCGCCGGCCAGCGTGTGGCGCACGCCGTCTTCGCGCGTGGTGTGGACGACCTGCCGGCGTGCCGTGTCGAACAGGCCGACGCGGGCTCGGTCGTGGCGCAGCTGCAGGCCGAACTCGGTGCGCGCCGGCAGGCCGGCCAGCGTGTGGCCGAGGGTGTGGCTGGCGCTGAAGCCGCCGAAGCGGCGACTGTCCTGCTGCGAGAACTGGTCGCCGGTGTCCGGCCGCTCCAGCGCGTAGCTGAAGTTGGAATACAGCGCCAGCCGATAGCGAGCAAGGTACGCGGCCACGCGGGTGCGCCCGCGGTCGTCGTTGCGGTGCCATTCGCCGGACAGGCTGGCACGGCTGGTGCGGCCGCCGGTGGAATCGTCGAGCGTGCTGAAACGGCCGAAGGCACGGCCGTCGGGCGTGCGGCCGCTGGCCAGCAGGCGTTCCGGAATCTGGTCGGTGGCCGTCCATTTGGCGTGGTAGCCCATCAGGCTGGCGGACCAACCCTCGGCGGCGCTGCCGCCGGACAGCGTCAACACGCCGTTGCGCTTGGACAGGTCTTCCGGCACCGCCCACGGACCGTCATTGCGCAAGCCTTCGACGATGCCCAGCACCCGCAGCCCGTCGCCCAGTTCACCGGAGCCGCCCGCCACCGCGCGCCGGTAGCCGCGCTGCCCGAGCGTGAGTTGCGCGAAGGGCGCGTCGAAGCGGGTCCGGTAGACGATGTCCGCCGCGCCCGCGGCGGAGAAATCGCCGCTGCGGGCGAAGTACGGGCCCTTGCGGTACTCGATGCGCTGCACCAGCTCGGGCAGCAGCGGGTTCAGGTCGGTGTAGCCCTGGCCGTGGGCGTGGCTGGGCAGGTTGAAGGGCACGCCGTTGATGGACGTGGCGAAGTCGGTGCCGTGGTCGAGGTTGAAGCCGCGCAGGAAATACTGGTTGGCTTTGCCATCGCCCGAGTGCTGCGTGACGATCAGCCCGGGCACGAACTCCAGCACCTCGCCGGGGCGCAGCGCGGGGCGGCTCTTCAGCAGCTCGGCCCGGATCACGCCCTGCGAGGCGGCGTCGCTGGAGCCGACGGCGTTGTCGTAGTGGCCGCTCACGGCGACGCGCTGCACATCGGGCTCCGGCTGGGCCTGCGCCGCCGCGGTGGCCAGGGCCAGCACCGGGGTGGCCAAGGCGGCGGCGAGCGGGACGGTCAGGCGAGGGCGGCGAATGGTCATGGCGTGGCCTGGCCGCGGCTGCGCGGCCAACTTTCAAAGTGAGCGGTGAGCGTGGGGCGTCAGCGAGCGGTGACGATGTCGCGGTGCATCGGCGCCAGCTTGGCCAGCAGGCGGTTCTGCGCGGCGAAGGGCACCCCGCGCGCGTCCATCGCCTGCTGCAGCGCCTCCACCAGTGCGTTGAAGTCGGCGCGCTTGATCTCCAGGTCCTGGTGCGCGGCCTTCATGTCGGCGCCTTCGTAGCGGCAGGGGCCGTTCAGCAGTGCGCAGAACTGGTCGACCAGCTGCGCCTTCACGTGGGCCTGGTTCACCGGCTTGAAGAAGGGAGCGGTGCGCGGATCGTCGAGCAGGCGCTGCATGAAGTCGTCCACCAGCGCGGCCAGCCCGGGCTGGCTGCCGAAGCGGGCGAAGTCGTCGGCGGCGGCCTGGGCCGCGGCCGGACCGCTGAAGGCACTGGCGACCGTGGCGGCCAGCAGCAGCGGCGCGGCCAGGTGGCGCTGCAGGAGGGTGATGAGGAGGGGCATGTGCGGGCTCCGTCGGGCTTCAGTGCGCAAGCTGCATGGACACATAGCCGCCGCGCTGCCGCCGCGGCTGCACGCCGGGCACGATGCGGCCCAGGTCCAGCCAGGCGGCGGTCACGGACACGCGCTTGTTCGGCGCCCAGGCGACGAAGACGTCGGCCCAGTCGTCTTCCTTCAATCCGGCGCCGAGGGGCGAGGGGTTCAGCTTGTCCGGCTTGGCGCGGTATTCGGCGCCGATGGCGAGCGTGCGGTTCAGCAGCCAAGCCATCGACACCTCCGGCAGCAGCGAGAAGCCGCGCTGCCCGCTGCTGCCGAAGCCCAGCAGGCCGTTCTGGTTGGCTCGGGTCCAGCGCACGGTGGCGTTCAGCAGCAAGCCCTGCGCCAGCAGCAGCTTGGTGGCGCTGAGGTAGGCGTCCACGCCGTCGGGCCGGGCGCCCAGCGCGGCCAGAGTCGGCGCCAGGCCTGCGGCATCGGCGCGCTTGGCCAGCAGGCCGATGGCCAGCTGCGGCATGGCCGAGTCGCTGTCGAGCACCGCGTCGCCGGCAATGCGCCACTTGGCGCCGGCGATGTCCTGGCGCAGCACCAGGCCGGGCAGGCCCAGCGCGGCGCCCGTGGCGCCGGCATCGAAGCGCTGGCGCGCCAGCGACAGTTCGACGCGGTCATCGATGCCGACCGCGACGCCGGCGGCGCGCAACCGGTAGTCGCCGGTGCGGGCCAGGCTGGCGAAGGCGGTGGCACCCCACTCATCCTGGGTCGCATTGCTGCCGATGAGGGCCCAGGGCGTCAGGCCGCCGCCGGCGGCGCCATCGATGCTGCTGACGCCGCCGGTCAGCAGCAGCTTGCCGCCGGCGGCGTGCGCGGTGAAGGGGAGCAGCGCGAGCGCGGCGGCGAGCAGGTGGGGCTTCAAGGCGGGGTCTCGATGCGGTCGGGGCCGGATGCTGCGCTCTACGCAGCGGCGGCCGGACCGGATGCGGGGCCAGCCCGCGCGGCCACCCCGCGCCTCAGGGCGTCACGCCGGCCGGCTTCACCGGGGCCTTGACCAACAGCGTCTCGCGCTTGCCGTCGCGGCCTTCGACCACCAGCGTGAAGGCCACGGTCTCGCCCGCCTTCAGCGGCGCCTTCAGGCCCATCAGCATCAGGTGCAGGCCGCCGGGCTTCAGCTCCACCGGCTTGCCGGCAGGCAGCTCGATGGCGCTGACCTGGCGCATGCGCATCACCGAACCGTCCATCGCCATCTCGTGCATCTCGGTCATGCCGGCGGGCGAGCTGACCTCCACCAGCTTGCCGCCGCGTGCGGAGGTGATCGTGAGGTAGCCGCCGGCGGGCTGCTGCGGCGCCGAGGTGGCGCGCACCCAGGGATGGGCCACGATGGTCTGGGCGTGGGCGGGCAGGGCGGCGAGGGTGGTGGCGGCCAGCGCGGCCGCGAGCATCATGCGCATCGTCTTTTCTCCGGGATGTGGGATCCAAGGCGGCAATGATGACCGCCCGGCGGCGGCACCCCGTGCGGTGCCCGCAAGACCCCGGGCGGCGGCGGGGCCGGTCGTACACTGCGCAGCCTCTCGTCCGCCGCCCGGTCCGCAGCGCCGGTTTGACCGCCGCTGGGGCCCGGCTCGACCGCGGCCGCCGGACCCCTTCACACCGCCCCGCGCATGTCCACCCTCACGAGCCTTGCCGCGATCGCCGCCGCCTACCTGGTCGGCTCGCTGTCCTTCGCCGTCATCATCAGCCGCGCCATGGGCCTGGCGGACCCGCGCAGCTACGGCTCGAAGAACCCCGGCGCCACCAACGTGCTGCGCTCAGGCAACCGCGCTGCCGCGGTGTTGACGCTGGCCTTCGATGCGCTGAAGGGCTACCTGCCGGTGCTGGCGGCGCTGCTGCTGGCGCCGCGCCTGGGCTTTGGCGAAGTGACCGTCGCGCTGGTCGGCCTGGCCGCCTTCCTCGGCCACCTGTGGCCGGTGTTCTTCCGCTTCCAGGGCGGCAAGGGCGTGGCCACCGCGGCCGGGGTGCTGCTGGCGCTGAACCCGGGGCTCGGCCTGGCGACGCTGCTCACCTGGGTCATCGTGGCCGTGTTCTTCCGCTACTCGTCGCTGGCCTCGCTGGTGTCGGCCGCCTTCGCGCCGTTCTACCAGCTGCTGATCTGGGGCCCGTCGGCCTCGGTGCTGACCATCGCGGTGATGAGCCTGCTGCTGGTGTACCGCCACAGCGCCAACATCAAGAAGCTGCTGGCCGGCACCGAATCCAAGCTCGGGCAGAAGGCCGCACCCGCCGCGGCGTCCGCGGCGGCGGCGCACAAACCATCCTCACATCACCACCATCGTCACAAGAAGGGTCACTGAACATGGCTTCCATCGAACGCTTCGACACCGGCGCGCGCATGTCCGAAATGAGCGTCCACAACGGCGTGTGCTACCTCGCCGGCCAGGTCGCGCTCAGCGGCGCGCCCGACATCGAGACGCAGACCAAGGAAGTGCTGGACGCGATCGATGCGCTGCTGGCCCGCGCCGGTAGCGACAAGAGCAAGGTGCTGCGCGCGCAGATCTTCATCGCCGACCTGAAGGACTTCGCCGGCATGAACAAGGTGTGGGACGCCTGGGTGGTGCCCGGCCATACGCCGGCGCGTGCGACGGTTCAGGCCGCGCTGGCCAAGCCGGAATGGAAGGTCGAGATCGTCGTTACCGCAGCAGTCTGAGGCACGCTGGTCGCGGCCGGCCTCACAGGCCCAGCCGCGACAGCGGGCCGCGTCCTTCACGGACCAGCACCGGCTCGTCGCCGCTCAGGTCGATGACGGTGGTCGGCTCCATCGGGCAGGCGCCGGCGTCCACCACGGCCTGCAGCTGGTGCTCGTAGCGCTCGCGGATCTCGTGCGGGTCGTTCAGCGGGTCGTGCTCGCCGGCCGGGATCAGCGTGGTGGCCAGCAGCGGCTGGCCCAGGACGGCCAGCAGCTCCTGCGTCACCCGGTGCTCCGGCACGCGCAGGCCAATGGTGCGGCGCGACGGGTGCGACACCCGCCGCGGCACTTCCTTCGTCGCTTCCAGGATGAAGGTGTACGGCCCCGGCGTGCCCAGCTTCAGCAGCCGGTACTGCCGGTTGTCGACCCGCGCGTACTTGCCCAGCTCCGACAGGTCACGGCACAGCAGCGTCAGGTGATGGCGCTCGTCGACCTGGCGCAGGCGGCGCAGCTTCTCGGCCGCGGTCTTGTCGTCCAGGTGGCAGACCAGCGCGTAGCTGGAATCGGTGGGCACCGCGCAGAGGCCGCCGGCGTGCAGCAGCTGCGCCGCCTGCTTCAGCAGGCGGGGCTGCGGGTTGTCGGGGTGGACTTCGAAGTATTGGGCCATGCAAGATGACGGGTCCGGCCGGCGGCGCTGCCATCGCTGATCGATGGCATGAGCCGCACCCGGCCATGAACCCGAGGAAACCGAAATTATGAGCACTCGCTTCTGCCTGAGCCTGGTCTGCGCATCCCTCACGGCATGGACCGTGCCTGCCGCCGCGCAGGACATCCCGAAACGCAAGCCCGGGCTGTGGGAAATGTCCATGCAAATGCAGGGCCAGGGCGGCATGCCGGCGATGAACACCAAGCAGTGCGTGGACGCCCAGTCCGACGCCGAGATGCACCGCAAGGCCTTCGCCGGCAACGATCCCAAGACCCAGTGCAAGCAGCTGTCGAACAGGAAGATTGCCGGCGGCGTCGAGATCGAGGCCGAGTGCAAGACCGAGGACGGCGGCACCGTGAAGACGCTGGCCCGCATCACCGGCGACATGCAGACCAGCTACACGATGGAGAACGACATGACGTTCACGCCGCCGCGCAACGGCCTGAGCAAGGCCAAGCTGCTCATGAAGGGCACCCACCGCGGCGCCTGCCCGGCGGGCATGAAAGGCGGCGACATCCAGATGACGACGCTGGGCGGCCCGGGCGGCGTGACCATCGACGTCGAGAAGCTCAAGAACATGAGCCCCGAGGAACGGCAGAAGTGGGCCGAGCAGATGCAGAAGCAGATGGGCAAGTGAGCCCGGCCCGCCGCGCAGGAAGGCTCGAAGGCGCGGTAGCGCAGGCCCACGAGCATGGGTGAAGGCGCCGTCCAACTCGGGCCGCTGCTGCTGCCCTTCACGCTGCTGCTGGTGATGGGCGCGCTCGGCGCGACGCTGCTCGTCGGCAACGGCCTGGCGAAACGCGCCGGCGTGGACGTGGAGCCCGCCTTGTGGCGTGCGGTGCTGGTGGGCGTGGTGGTGGCGCGCCTGGCCTTCGTCTACGAGTACCGCACGCTGTATTTCGCTTCGCCGCTGGGCATCCTGGACATCCGCGACGGCGGCTGGAACCCGGTGCCGGGCCTGGTGGCCGCGTGGTTCTACGCGCTGCACCGCGAGCGCCGCGAACCGGCGCTGCGCCGGCCGCTGCGCTGGGCGCTGCTGGCCGGCACGCTGCTCTTCATCGGCGGCACGGCCGCGCTGACGCTGCGCGGCCCGTCCGGCGAGAAGCTGCCGCTGCTCGACTTCGCGTCGCTGGAAGGCGAGCCGGTGCCGCTCGGCCGCTTCGCCGGCCGGCCCGTGGTGATCAACCTGTGGGCGACCTGGTGCCCGCCCTGCGTGCGCGAGATGCCAGTGCTGCAGCAGGCGCAGGCCGCCCGGCCCGATGTCCACTTCGTGTTCCTGAACCAGGGCGAGGACGCGGCCACGGTGCAGCGCTGGCTGCAGCAGCGCGGCCTGCTGCTGCGCAACGTGCTGGTGGACGAACGCCGCCAGGCCAGCGCCGCGTTCAAGCAGCAGGGCTACCCGACCACGCTGTTCTTCGACGCGCAGGGCCGGCTGGTGGGGCGGCGCATCGGCGAGCTGTCGGCCGCCACGCTGGACGAGCAGCTGCGGCGCGCGTCGCCCTGACGCTTGGCCGCCGCGCAGGCGCGGCGAAACCGGCCCTGTCAGCCCGGCGCCTGCACCCGCTCGCGCAGCCGCTCCCAGATCGGCTCCAGCCCCGCCGGCAGGTCGGGCAGCGTGCCCAGGTCGATGCGGCTCTCGTCGGGCGAATGGAAGTCGCTGCCGCGCGAAGCGGCGAGGCCGAACTCCAGCGCCATGTCGGCGTACTTGGCGGCATCGGCGGCGCCGTGGCTGCCGGTCTGCACCTCGACACCTTCGCCGCCGTGGGCCTTGAACTCGGAGAACAGCGCGTACTCCTCGGTCGGGGTGAACTTGTAGCGGCCGGGGTGGGCGACGACAGCGGCGCCACCCGCGCCACGGATCCAGCGCACGGCCTCTCCCAGGCCGGCCCTGCGCGTCGAAG
>Ga0196963_10000439_pt1 | contig 38743 bp, 37 predicted proteins | sample S1_5metaG_FD_148600 | JGI IMG/M metagenome (GOLD analysis project Ga0196963, IMG submission 148600) | Soil microbial communities from Anza Borrego desert, Southern California, United States - S1_5 | ecosystem: Environmental > Terrestrial > Soil > Desert | place: USA: California | collected... | reverse complement strand
GGTCGCGCCTCGCCGGAGCGCCGCCGCCCTCGCTGCGGGCGGCCGCGCTGGCGGCGACGCTCGCCCATGCCGCCTATCCGCTCGTCCTCGGCGTCCGGATGTCGCCCGACAGCCAGGCCTATGCCCATTGGTCGGAGCGGCTGGTCGACAGCGGCTTCGCCTATCCGGCCCTGATCGCCGAGGCGAGCGGCGGCTTTCCGGCGATCCTCTACGCGATCTTCGCCACCCTGCTCGCGGCCCTGCGCCTGCTCTTCGGCGACGGCTGGGCGACCGCCCTCGTCGTCCTCAACTTCGCGGCTCACGTCGCCCTCGGCCTGCTCGTCGTCCGGCTCGCGGTTCGGCTGACCCGAAGCGGCCCGGCCGGCTGGGGCGCGCTGCTCCTCTATCTGGCCTGCTTCGACCTGGTCGAATGGGTTCCGTTCGTGCTCTCCGATTCGACCTTCGTCCTCATCGCCTTCACGGTCTTCGCGCTCGCGGCGGCGCGAATCCTCGGCGACTCACGGGGCTGGGCGACGGTGCTCGGGACCGCCGCTCTGGGAGTGTTCTACCGGCCGACCGGGATGGTGCTCCTCCCCGACCTCGGCTGGGCGATGTGGCTCGCCCGCAGTCCCTCGGCGCGGCTGCCGCGGGCGAGGGCGCTGGCCGCTTTCGGCCTCGCCGCGACCGCCGCCGCCCTGGCCTTCGCCTGGCTCGTCCAGGACCCCGGCCGCTGGCCGTTCGACGCCTTCGCCGCCTCGCTGCACAACGTCTCGTCGGGCTATGCCGCCGGCGAGGTCGTCGGCGGCAGGCCCGAAACCTACCACTCGCCGCCCGGGGCGCTGACCGACTTCCTGCTCATCTCGGCGGACCGGTTCGTCCACTTCTTCGCGATCGGCGCGGCCGGGTTCAGCCTCGCCCACTGGCTGATCGAGCTGGCCTTCTTCCTGCCCTGCTACGCGCTCGCCGGCTGGCTGGCGGCGGCGCTGTGGCGGGGCCGCACGGCCTTTTCGGCACCGGAGCGCAAAGTCTTCCTCGCCGCCTTCGGAGCGATCATGTCCTACGCCTTCTTCCACGCGCTGGTTCAAGTCGATTTCGACTGGCGCTACCGGACGCCGATCCTCCCCCACCTCATCCTGCTCGCCGCCGGTGGGCTCGCCGACCTCGCCCGAAGGACGGCGGCGCGGTGAGCGGCGAGGCGACGTTCCTATTCAGCGTAGACGTCGAGGATCCTCGCCTCGGCCTGATGGGCGGCGAGCGCCTGCCGGCGCGAGTCCCGGCGCTGGTCGAGACCTACCTCGAGTTCCTGCGCCGCCGCGGGGAGAAGGGCAGCTTCTTCGTCGTCGGCGAGGTCGCCCGGCGGCATCCCGAGGCGGTGCGCGCGATCGCCGCCGAGGGCCACGAGATCGGCTGCCATTCCGATTCGCACGTGCCGCTCGATCGGACCGGCAGGGCCCGCTTCCGCGACGACCTGCGGAGCAACCTCGACGCCCTGCGCTCGGCCGGGGCGGGCGAGGTCGCGGGCTACCGCGCGCCCTGCTTCTCGATGACCGGGGAGACCGGCTGGGCCTACGAGATCCTGGCCGAGCTGGGCTTCGCCTATTCGAGCTCGGTGCTGCCGGCGCGAAGCCCGCTCTACGGCTTTGCCGGCTTCGGCGCCGAGCCGCGCCTGATCGACGGGATCGTCGAGCTTCCGGTCACCCTGCTTCCCTTCCGCTGGCTGCCCGTCCCGGTCGGCGGACTCTATTTCCGGGTGCTGCCGCGGCTGCTGCTGCGCCGGGCGCTGGCGACGCTTCGCCGGCGCGGCTCGACCGTCGCCAGCTACCACCATCCCTACGACATCGACCGCGAGCAGCTCTTCACCCATGCCGGCTTCCGCCGCGGCAGCCCGTTCGACCTGCTGATGCGGGCGAACCGCGGCGACGTGCTGCCGCGGCTGGAGATGGCGCGGTCGCTCGGCTTCCGCTTCGCCCCCTACGGACCGCATGCCCGGCGGATCGGCGAGGCCCTTGGCGCAAGGCGGGATCGCTAATGGCCGACGACTATCGCTTCGAGCCGCTCGAGCACAGCCGGCTCGGCTACGAGCGGATCTCGGACCTGCTTCGAACCGTCTTTCCCAAGGCCCGCCACCTCACCGCGCGCTATCTCGACTGGCATTACGGCGGCAATCCCGACGGCCGCGCGATCGGCTGCAACGCCTTCGCCGGCGGAACGCTGGTCGGGCACATGGCGGCCATCGTCTTTCCCTGCCGGCTCGAGGGCGAGGAACGACGGGGCATGTACATGGTCAACGGCGCGGTCCACCCGGAGCATCGCGGCCGCCGCCTGCAGAGCCGGATCAGCGCCGCGATGTTCGAGCAGGCGGCCGGCCTCGGCTACGTAGCCTGCCTCGGGACCGGCAACAAATGGAGCACCGGGCCGCTTCTCACCCGGTTCGAGATGCTCCGGCCGCTCGACGCCCGGATCGGCCTCGGCATGCCGCGGCGCCGCGACCCGGGGCCGGAGCCGAGCTTCGAGCGGATCTGGAGCGAGGAAGCGCTGCGCTGGCGGCTGGCCAATCCGGAGGCGCGCTACCGGACGGTCGGGAGCGGTGACGGCGGCGCGGTGCTCGCCCCGACGGGCCTGCCGGGCCTCGACTCGATCCTCTACCAGGGCGGCGGCCCCGCCGGCCCCGGCCCCGCCCGGCGGGCTCCGCTCCGAGTCTGGCTGGGGCTCGATCCCGCCGTCGACTGGAGCGGCTCGGCCTTCCTGTCCGTTCCGAGGCGCTTGCGCCCCTCCCCGCTCAACCTCGTCTACCGGGACCTGACCGGCGGCGGCTTCCTGCCCGACCCCGACCGGATCGTGTTCCGGGGCCTCGATTTCGACGCCTTCTGAGCAGGGACGATCCGATTGTGCCCTAAAGCCATGCTCCGGGCGGTTACCGCCGCGCCTTCGATCGGCTATTGAGGCGGCGCGAGCCCTGGAGAGCGCCATGACCGACGACCGTTCCGATCCGACCGACCCGGCATCGCGCGGAGCCATGCTGGGGGAGGCGATCGACGGCGCCGTGCGCCGGATCACGACCGGGATCGTCATCGCCGGGGCGATCGTCGGGCTGGCGGTTTACGCCCGGCCGGCGCCGCCGCGCTTCGACGCCTTTGCGATGGGCGAGAAAATCGTCCGGGTCGACATGCGCACCGGCACGATCATAGCCTGCGAGGGCCAGCAGACCTGCCAGCTCATCCTCCGCAAGGGCCAGCGCCTCGACCGGGTGAAAAGGACCGATGCCCCGGCCGGCCCGGCCGCGTTGCCCAAGCCGCCTGCCCCTACCCTGCCGGCGGCAGCTCCAGCCGCGGGAAAATAGGGCTGGGGGGAGCCAGCTCGAAGCCGGAGGCGGCGAGCCGCGCGTAGCGGCCGTTGTCGGCGAGCGACTCGAAGCTGCGCTCACCGGCGGGCACCCCTATCTGGTCGAGCAGCCTGGCGGCTGAGCCGGGCACGACCGGCGCGATCGCGATGGCGAGGTCGACGATCGCCTCGCACAAGGCGGCGAGGACCGCGGTCATCCGCTCCGGATCGGTCTTGCGCAGGGTCCAGGGCGCCTGGGCGTCGATATATTGGTTGCAGGCGAAGACGGCCCGGATCCAGGCCTCGATTCCCTGGGTGAGCGCGAGATCGCCGAACAGCGCCGGAACGTCCCTCGCGGTCGTCCTTCGGACCAGGGCGAGCAGCTCCGTGTCCGCGGGCTCGCTCCGGCCCCCGCTCGGCAGCGCGCCGCCGCAATTCCTGGCGACGAACGAGAGGGTGCGCTGGGCGAGGTTGCCGAAGCTGTTGGCGAGGTCGGCATTGACCCGGGCGACGATTGCTTCCGGGCTGTAGCTGCCATCCTGGCCGAAGGTGACGTCGCGAATCATGAAGTAGCGGACAGCATCGGCGCCGAAGGCGTCGATCAGGCCGGCCGGATCGACGACGTTGCCGGCCGACTTGGACATCTTCTCGCCGCGCAGCAGGACATGACCGTGGCCGAACACCTGACGGGGCAGCGGCAGCCCGGCCGACATCAGGAAAGCCGGCCAGTAGACGGCGTGGAAGCGCACCACGTCCTTGCCGATGACGTGCAGATCGGCCGGCCAGAACCTCCGGTAAGTCTCTGACTGGGTGTCGGGATAGCCAACGCCCGTGATGTAATTGGTGAGCGCGTCGAGCCACACGTACATGACGTGGCGCTCGTCGCCGGGGACCCTGACGCCCCAGTCGAAGCTCGTCCTCGAGACCGAGAGGTCCGAGAGGCCTCCCTCGACGAAGCGCAGAACCTCGTTGCGCCGGGATTCGGGGCGGATGAAGCCGGGATGGTTGCGATAATGGGCGAGCAACGGCTCCTGATAGGCGGAGAGCCGGAAGAACCAGCTCTCCTCCACCGTCCATTCGACCGGCGTCCCCTGGGGCGACAGCCTGCCGCCGTCGGCGCCGTCGATCAGCTCGCTCTCGTCATAATAAGCTTCGTCGCGAACCGAGTACCAGCCTTCGTACCGGCCGAGATAGAGGTCGCCCTTCTCCGCCATCGCCCGCCAGATCGCCTGGCTGGCGCGATGGTGGGCGGGCTCGGTGGTCCGGATGAATCGATCGTATGAAATATCGAGACGATCATCCATCTTCTTGAAGATATGAGACATCTCATCGGCAAGCTGGCTCGGCGAAAGACCCCGCTCCCGGGCCGCCTGGGCCATTTTCAGGCCGTGCTCGTCGGTTCCCGTCTGGAAGCGGACGTCGCGGCCCATCGCGCGCTGGAAACGGGCGATGACGTCGGTGGCGACGGCCTCGTAGGCGTGGCCGATATGCGGCGGCCCGTTGGGATAGTTGATCGCGGTGGTGACGTAGAACGGCTCGGCCATCAGCGGCCCTTAGCGGCTCGGCGCCAGCGAGGCGAGCATGCCGGCGAGCTCGAACACGACGCTTTCCGGCTCAAGCGAGAGGCCGCGGGCGCTCGAGGCCAGCGCCTGGGCGCGCTCCCAGGTCTTCAGCGCGTCGGCGAGGGCCGGCCCGCGCCGCGCCTTCGCCTCGGCGGCGATCAGCGAGGGAGCGCGGGCGAGGAAGGCTTCGTAGCGAGGCTGGGCGGACTTGAGGGCGAGGCTCTGGCCGAGCGCGCCGCGCCGCGCGTTGGTCGGATCACCGTCGCGGACGAGCTCGGCCAGGGCGCGGTCGAGGGCGGCGATGTCGAGCCCGCGCCAGGCGAGCGCCCGCCCCGGCGAGCCGCGGCCGGCCGCGGCCAGCTCGGCGATCTCGGCCTCGCCGGCGTCGGGCAGCGCGGCGCGCAGCGCCGACGTCATGGCGTCATCGTCGAGCGGCGCGAGGCGAAGCGGCCGGCAGCGCGAACGGATGGTGGGGAGCAGCCGGTCGGGCGCGTGGCTGACCAGCAGGAAGACGCTGTTCGGCGGCGGCTCCTCGAGATTCTTGAGCAGGGCATTGGCGGCGTTGCGCTCGAGATCGTCGATCGAATCGACGATAACCACCCGCCACGGCGAGAACGAGGCGGTGGTGTTGAACAGGCGCTGCAGCGAGCGGACCTGGTCGACGTTGATGTTGCGGGCGAGCTCGCCGGTCGAGCTGTTCTCGCGCGGCAGCCGCTCGAGCCGCATCAGGTCCGGATGGCTGCCGGCGGCGACGAGACGGGCGGCCGGGTGATCGTCGGGAACGTCGAGGCCGGGCGCCTCTACCGGCCTTTGCCCCCCGGCCAGCACGCGCAGCGCGGCTTTCGAGGCGAACAGGTTCTTGCCCACGCCTTCGGGTCCCGCGATCAGCCAGGCATGGTGGAGCCGGCCCGAGTCGAGCGCGTCGCGGAAAGCGGCGACCGCCGAGTCGTGGCCGTAGAGCGGGGTCACAACAGGTCTTCCACGGCGGCGATGAGCCTCGCCGTCACCGCCTTGGCGGGGCCGTCCGCGTCGATGCGGCGGAAGCGTTCCGGTTCCGCTTCGGCAAGAGCCGCGAAGCTCTCCGCGACCCGGTCGTGGAAGCCGCCTCCCCTCCCCCCGATCCGATCCGGACCGTCGGCGTCGCGCGTCGCCAGGCGCTCGGACACCGCCCCGGCCGGCAGCTCGAGCAGCAGGGTGCGGTCGGGGAGGAAGCCATGGCTGCCGAAATCGTGGAGGCGGCGGATGGCCGCGACGCCGAGCCCGGCGGCGCCGCCCTGATAGGCGAGCGAGCTGTCGAGGAAGCGGTCGCACAGGACCCAGGCGCCGCGCTCCAGGGCGGGCCGGATGGTGCGTGCGACATGGTCGGCGCGGGCGGCGGCGAAGAGCAGCGCCTCGCTTTCCGGCGTCCAGCGGTCATCGCCGCCCTCGAGCAGAAGCTTGCGGATCGCCTCGGCGCCCGGGCTTCCGCCGGGCTCGCGGGTCTCGACCGTTTCGAGGCCGCGTCCGCGCAGCGCCGCTGCCAGCGCCCGCAGCTGCGTCGATTTGCCGACCCCCTCCCCGCCCTCGAGGCTGATGAAGCGCCCTCGCACCCGCTCAGCCGAACAGCGAGGTCAGGCCGTTCCAAATGCGGCCGAGGAAGCCGGCCTCGGCCACCGCCTTGGCGGCGACCAGCGGCATCGTCTGGGGCGGCGTGTCCGCCGTCGAGACGACGAGCTGCGCCACCGGCTGGCCGGCCCGGATCGGCGCCTTGATCGGCCCCTCATAGACGACCCTGACTCGGATGCTCGAGCCGCCGACCCCGGCGGGCAGCGTCACCGCGAGATCGCGCGGCGCGACCAGGGCGACCTCGTCGTCGCCGCCGAGCTGGACCCGGGCGTCAGCGACCTTCTCGCCCTTCCTGAACAGCGGCTGCGACTTCCAGGCGCGAAAACCCCAGTCCATGAACTTCACCGATTCGTCGATCCGCTGGTTGAAGCTGCCGAGGCCGGCGACGACCATGATGATCCGGCGGCCGTTCTGCTCGGCCGAGCCGGTGAACCCGTAGCCGGCCTCGGCGGTGTGGCCGGTCTTGAGGCCGTCGGCGCCGGCGATCTTGCCGAGCAGGGGGTTGCGGTTGCCCTGGGTGATCGGCGCGCCGCCGCCCAAGGTCCGGCCCCAGGTGAATTCCTTCTTCCGGTAGAAGGCCTTGTAGAGTTCAGGCGTCTCCTGGATGGTGGCGGCGGCGAGCCGGGCGAGGTCGCGAGCGGTGGTGAAGGTCACCCCTGCGTCGGGCCAGCCGTTGGAATTGCCGAAATTGGAGTCGGTCATTCCGAGCCGCCTCGCCTCGGCGTTCATCTGCGCCGCGAAGGCGGCTTCCGTCCCGGCAAGGCATTCGGCGAGGACGACGCTGGCGTCGTTGCCGGAAAGGGTGACGATGCCGTGGAGCAGATTCTCGACGCTGACCTGCTCGCCCGGCGAGAGGAACATGGTGGAGCCGGCCTGGGGGCCGTGCCACTGCCGCCAGGTCTCGGGCCGCACCTGGCACATCTGGTCGAGTTTCGCCTCGCCCCGCTGGATCATCCGGAAGGCGAGATGGGTGGTCATCATCTTGGCCATCGAGGCGGGCGGGATGCGGCGGTCGGGATCCTTGGCGTAGAGGACGGCGCCGGAGCTGAGGTCGACCATGTAGGCGACCGGCGCGGCCGTCTCGAACGGCGGCGCGGCGGCGACGGCCGGAAGGGTGCAGGCGGCGGCGAAACCGAGGAGAAACAGGCTATTGCGGAACATGATTGAGACGATTCCCCTGACAAGCGGCGCGGCGGGCGCGTCCTGATTAACCCCTCCTTTCGCGGCGCGCCAGACGGATCAGCGGGCGATCGCGTCGGCGAGCAGGCCGACAGACAGGGCGTAGAAGTTGGAGCAATTGTAATCGAGGATCGCGCGGTAGTTGGTGGTCAGCAGATAGGCGGTGGCCCCGGGCCCGTCGGGCTCGATCAGCGACGCCATCTCGCTGTCGCGCGGCCAGGTACCGTTCTGGGCGACGAGGCCGAGCCGGCGCCATTCGGCAATGGTCAGCCAGCGGCTGTGGCGCTCGTGGACGCGCGGGCAGCGCGGCGCCCGCAGCGGGCTGCGCAGCGCGGCGCGGTCGAGCCCGGGCGGCACCCCGACGGCGAGGCCCCAGGGCACGCCCGGCTTCCACCCGGCGTTGCTCAGATAGGCGGCGATCGAGGCGAGCGCATCGGGCTCGCTGCGCCAGATGTCGGCGCGGCCGTCGCCGTCGCCGTCGCGGGCGAGGCGAAGCCAGACCGAAGGGAGGAATTGCGGGTGGCCGGTGGCGCCCGCCCAACTGCCGCGCAGGCGGCTGCGCGGCACGCCGCGGTCGATCATCTTCAGCGCGGCGACGAACTCGTCGGCGAAGAGCTGGCGGCGGCGGCCCTCGTAGGCGAGGGTGGCGAGCGAGTTCAGCAGGTCGAAATTGCCGGTGACGGCGCCGTAGCTGGTCTCGTGGCCCCAGATCGCGACGAGGACCGACGGCGCGACGCCGTAACGGCGGCCGATGTCGCGCAGACGCGACAGATTGGCGGCGTAACGGCGCTGTCCGCCGCCGATCAGCGCCGGAGTGACGTGGCGGGCGCGGTAGGGCGCGAACGGCGGATTGGGATTGCTGCCGGGCCGGCCGCCCGGCTGGGCGCGGTCGAGCTGGACGGTGCGGGGGCTGAAGGCGAGGTTCGAAAACACGCTGGCGATGGTGCCTCGGCTGACCCCGGCACGCAGCGCCCGCGCTTCCAGCTGCGGCAGATAGGCTTCGAAGCCGGCCTGGGAAAGGCCGCTCTGGGCCGATGCGGGGCGGCCGAGCGGCACCACGGCCGCCGCCAGCGCCAGCGCCGCTATCCCCTTAAACCAACGCATACAATTCCACTCCCGCTCTTCGTCCCTGATGCCACAGGCCCGCGGCGTCCGATACTCGGCTCGGCGCGCGGCTTGCACGAGCGGCCCCGCCCGGCCTAGACCGGCCGCCGCTGTCGAGGCCCGATCTCGAGAGCCGACGGGGAAGAGTGGCCGAGCGGTTTAAGGCACTGGTCTTGAAAACCAGCGACGGCGCAAGCCGTCCGTGGGTTCGAATCCCACCTCTTCCGCCACCAACCCATTCGCCAGGATTGGCGGGCCCCCGAGCCGAAGCTCGTCGCCGCGGCGCCGGCGGCGGGGTTTCCTCGCCGCGGCCGAACGGCTAGGCGGCAGGCGAGGCAAGCAAGAGGAAAAGATGGCGCACCCGATCCCCCTCCCCTTCGACTGGGCCGATCCGTTCGCGCTCGACGCCCAGCTCGGCGACGAGGAACGGATCGTCCGCGACACCGCCGAGGGCTATGCGCAGGAGAAATTGCAGCCGCGGGTGACCGAGGCGTTCCTCGAGGAGAGGTTCGACCGCGAGATCATGGCCGAGATGGGCGCGCTCGGCCTGCTCGGCGCCACGATCCCGCCCGAATATGGCGGAGCGGGGCTCAACTATGTCAGCTACGGGCTGGTCGCGCGGGCGGTCGAGCGGGTCGACAGCGGCTACCGCTCGGCGATGAGCGTCCAGTCCTCGCTCGTCATGCACCCGATCCATGCCTACGGCTCGGAAAAGCAGAGGCGCAAATGGCTGCCGGGCCTGGCCAAAGGCGAGCTGATCGGCTGCTTCGGCCTGACCGAGCCCGACGCCGGCTCCGATCCGGGCGGGATGCGGACTCGGGCGCAGCCGGTCCAGGGCGGTTATCTCCTGTCCGGCTCGAAGATGTGGATCACCAACTCGCCGATCGCCGACGTCTTCGTCGTCTGGGCGAAATCGGACGCGCACGACGGCAGGATTCGCGGCTTCCTGCTCGAAAAGGGGATGAAGGGCCTCAGCGCGCCGAAGATCGGCCAGAAGCTGTCGCTGCGCGCCTCGATCACCGGCGAGATCGTGATGGACGCAGTCGAGGTGCCGGAGGAGAATCTGCTGCCCAACGTCTCGGGCCTGAAGGGGCCGTTCGGCTGCCTCAACCGCGCCCGCTACGGCATCGCCTGGGGCTCGATGGGCGCCGCCGAGGCCTGCTACGAGGCCGCCCGGCGCTACACGCTGGAGCGCAGGCAGTTCGGGCGGCCGCTCGCCGCGACCCAGCTGGTGCAGCTGAAGCTCGCCGACATGGTCAGCGAGATCGCGCTCGGCCTGCAGGCGGCGCTGAGGGTCGGCCGGCGGATGGACGAGGGCGAGCTGATCCCCGAGACGATCAGCCTCATCAAACGCAACAATGTCGGCAAGGCGCTCGCCATCGCCCGCACCGCCCGCGACATGCACGGCGGCAACGGCATCTCGGCCGAGTTCCAGGTGATGCGCCACGCGATGAACCTCGAGACGGTCAACACGTACGAGGGCACCCATGACGTCCACGGCCTCATCCTCGGCCGCGCGATCACGGGCATCTCGGCGTTCTGACGGTCGATGGATAGCCGATGCTGACCCAATATGGAGTCATCCCGGTCCGCCCGGCGGCGGACGGCGGCGTGGAGGTGCTTTTGATCACTTCGCGCGAGACCAGGCGCTGGGTGGTGCCGCGCGGCAATCCGGTTCCGGGCAAGCGGCCGGTCGAATCGGCCGCCCAGGAAGCGTTCGAGGAAGCCGGGGTCACGGGCGACGTCGATCCGGAGCCGATCGGCCGTTACTTCTACCGCAAGCGGCGGCGCAACGGCGCGCTGCTGCCGGCCGAGGTCCAGCTGTTCCGGATGCGGGTCGGCGAGGAACGCGACGACTGGCCGGAAAAAGGGCAGCGGGAGCGGCGCTGGTTCGCTCCTCAGGAAGCCGCGGCGGCAGTGGCGGAGGGCGAGCTGGCCGAGATGATCCGCGGCCTCGCGCCCGGCCCGGCGACCGGAGTCAGGGCGATCACCCGCAACGTCCTTGAGGCGCTTCCCGAGCCGGCCCTGATCGTCGCCGCCGGACGGATCGAGATGAGCAACGCCGCCGCCCGGGCGACCCTCGGCAGCGGCATCGAGGGCCGCGACGTCCGCCTCGCCGTCCGCCATCCCGAAGCGGCGGAGCGACTGGTCGCGAGCCCGCCGGCGGCGGCGGAGGAAATCGAGCTGGCCGGTCTCGGCGAGCCGCACCGGCGATGGACGATGCGCATCGCCCCGCTGGAGGACGGAGCCCTGTTCGTGCGGCTCAGCGACCGGAGCGAGGCCCATGCCGCCGAGCGGATGCGAGTCGACTTCGTCGCCAACGCCAGCCACGAGCTTCGAACCCCGCTCGCAACCTTGCTCGGCTATACCGAGACTCTTCGCGAGCAGGGCGACGGGCTAGACGAGGCCACCCGCCGCCGGTTCACCGCCATCGTCCACGACGAGGCGAAACGGATGCAGCGGCTGGTCGAGGATCTGGTGTCGCTGTCGAGGATCGAGGCCGAACGCTTCAACCCGCCGCGCGAGCCGCTGGACCTGGCTGGCCTGGTCGAGGAAGTCCGCGACAATATCCGCCACATGGCCGCGCAGCGCGACAGCGAAATAGCGATCGTGGTGATTCCGGGCCTGCCCGAGGTCGCCGGGGACCGGGCCGAGCTGCTCCAGCTGATCGACAACCTGATCAGCAATGCCTTGCGCTACGGACGGCCCGGAACCGCGGTCTCGGTCGGGCTGGCCCCGGAAGGGCCGATGGTCCACCTCTGGGTCTCGGACCAGGGCGAGGGGATCGCCGCCGAGCATATTCCGCGAGTGACCGAACGCTTCTACCGGGTCGATCCGGGCCGGAGCCGATCGCTGGGCGGAACCGGCCTCGGCCTGTCCATCGTCAAGCATGTCGTCGAGCGTCACCGCGGCCGCCTTCGGATCGAGAGCGAGCTCGGCCGGGGAACGATCGTTCACGTCCTGCTGCCGGTCGCGGACTCTTCATTGTCATGAAAGTTTAACCGGATCGTCATGGCGGCGTCGCCGCCGGGCGCCTAAGGGGTGCGAGATTCGGAAAGGGCGGCATCGCGGATGGGCAAGGGCAAGCTGCTGCTGGTCGAGGATGACAAGGCGCTCGCCGAGCTGCTGATCTGGCATTTCGAACGCCAGGAATTCGACGTCCGCCGAACCGCCGACGGCGAGGAGGCCCTGGTTCTCGCCGAGGAAGAGATTCCCGACATCGTCATCCTCGACTGGATGATCGAAGGCGTTTCCGGGCTCGAGGTCTGCCGGCGGCTGCGCCGCCGAAGCTCGACCGCCAACGTCCCGATCATCATGCTGACCGCCCGCGGCGAGGAAGCCGACCGGATCCGAGGGCTCGAGACCGGCGCCGACGATTATGTCACCAAGCCGTTCAGCCCCGGCGAGCTGATCGCTCGGGTCGCCGCGGTGTTGCGCCGGGTCCGCCCGGCACTGGCCGGCGAGGCGCTGAGCTATGGCGACCTTGAAATGGACATCGCCGCCCACCGGGTGAGGCGCGGCGGCCGGCCGGTCGCGCTCGGCCCGACCGAATTCCGACTTCTTCGCCACTTCCTCGAGCATCCCGGGCGGGTCTTCTCGCGCGAACGGCTGCTCGACTCGGTCTGGGCGCATGACAGCGAGATCGACTCGCGAACCGTCGACGTTCACGTGCGCCGGCTTCGCAAGGCGCTGAACGAGGGCGGCCTGCCGGATCCGATCCGGACGGTTCGCTCGAGCGGCTATTCGCTCGACCTGGAGTCACAAAAGTGAAACGAAAACGTCACTGGCGCGTCTCGAAGCCGAAGTAGCGCCGACCCGACCACGCGTACGGAGCCCGGCCGCCGGGCGCAGAAGGGGGACGACATGCGATTCATCCAGGCGATCATGCCCAAGGAGGAGAAGTTCTTCGTCTTCTTCGAGCGGCACGGCGGCATCCTCGTCCAGGGCGCCGACGCGCTGGTAAGGATGTGCTCGGGAGCCGAAAGCATCGAAACCTCCTGCAAGGCGATAGCCGCGCACGAGCACGAGGCGGACGACGTCACCCGGGAGGTGCTGGTGGCGGTCCGGCGCGCCTTCATCACCCCCTTCGACCGGAGTGCGATCACCGCCCTCATCTCCTCCATGGACGACGCGATCGACGAGATGTGGAAGACCGCCAAGGCGATCACGCTCTACGAGCTGAAAAGCTTCGAGCCGCAGATGTGCGAGATGGCCGATATCGCCGCGGCGGCGGCCCGGCTGGTCCAGGAGGCGGTGCCGCTGCTTCGCAATATCGGCCGCCACGGTCAACGGCTTCACCAGATCACCGAGGAGATCGTCCATCTGGAAGGACGCGCCGACGACCTTCACGAGGCCGGGCTCAAGGCGCTGTTCCAGGCGCATGGAGTGGAGCGGACGATGGACTTCATCGTCGGGCGCGAGGTCTACAGCCATCTCGAACGGGTGCTCGACCGGCTGGAGGACGTCGCCGACGAAATCCAGGGCATCGTCATCGACCACGCCTGACGGAAGGTCGGACCCATGGACCCCACCCTCGCCTTCCCGTTGCTGGTCGCGCTGATCGCGGTCGCCCTCGCCTTCGACTTCATCAACGGCCTTCACGACGCCGCCAACTCGATTGCGACCGTCGTCTCGACCCGCGTGCTGACTCCCCAGATGGCCGTCGCCTGGGCGGCGTTCTTCAACTTCATCGCCTTCCTCTTCTTCGGCCTTCATGTCGCCGAGACGATCGGCAAGGGAATCGTCGACCCGGACATCATCGACCCGGCGGTCATCTTCGGAGCGCTGACGGGAGCGATCGCCTGGAACGTCATCACCTGGGCGCTCGGAATCCCATCGTCGTCAAGCCACGCCCTGATCGGCGGCCTGCTTGGCGCGGGGATCGCGAAAGCGGGACTGGCCGTCGTCCAGTCCTCCGGAGTGATCAAGACGACGGTCGCCATCTTCCTCTCGCCGATGCTGGGCATGCTGGTCGCGATGATCCTCGTCGTGCTGACGAGCTGGGCCATGAAGCCGGTCCCGGCGAAAATGGCGGACACCGGCTTCAGGCGCGCGCAGCTCGTCTCGGCCGCCGCCTACTCGCTCGGCCACGGCGCCAACGACGCCCAGAAAACGATGGGGATCATCGCCGTCCTGCTCTTCTCCCAAGGCTATCTCGGCGAGGAATTCTACGTGCCCTTCTGGGTAGTCATCTCGGCGCAGGCCGCGATGGGCCTCGGCACGCTGATGGGCGGCTGGCGGATCGTCCACACGATGGGATCGAAGATCACCCGACTGACCCCCCACCAGGGCTTCTGCGCGGAGACGGGCGGAGCGATCATGCTGTTCTCGGCGACATCGCTCGGCATTCCAGTCTCGACGACCCACACCATCACCGGCTGCATCATGGGCGTCGGCGCGGCCCGGCGGGCCTCGGCGGTCCGCTGGGGAGTCGCGGGCAACATCGTCTTCGCCTGGATCGTCACCATCCCCGCGGCCGCTATCATCGCCGCAGGTACCTACGGCGTGACGACCCTCTTCTAGAACTTGCCCCTGACCTGGAAGCTGAAGATCGGGCCGATCAGCCGGTCGCGATGCTCGATGAACGCGACCGGGCCGGTGCGGCGGCCCTGGTAGACGATCCGGTCCCACATGCTGGTGGCGCCCATCAGATTGGTGACGGTGGCTCGGACGGTGAGGCCGAACACGTCCTTGTTCTCGACGTAGAGGCTGGTCCAGACCGGCCCCTCCCACAGCCGGCCGACCTCGGTCAGGCGATAGTTGAGCGCGGGAAGATGGTAATTGGCGCTGGCGCCCCACGCCCAGTTGCTGTCCGGTATGTCGTGGCGCAGCGTGACGTCGAAGAAATGGATGAGGCTGTTGGAGATTCGTCGGTTCTCGCCGGTCAGCGGATCCCTGACGCTGGTTTCCTGGACCTGGGCGCGCGCGTCGAGCTTGGCGCCGCGCCAGCCCATCGGGTCGAAGTTGAACGTCATCTTCCACTCGGCGCCATAGGCGCTGGCATGGTCGATATTGCCCGGCGACTCGCCGTTGGGCCCGATCGGGACGATGTCGACGACGTCGTCGTAGAGCCGGCCGTAGAGCCGCAGCGTGGCGGTGCCGTAGCGGCCGAGATTGCGCGTCGCCTCGAGGTCCGCCTCCCAGCTCTGGGTCGGCACCAACTCGACATTGCCGGCATTCTGGCGGTCGTCGGTGAGGTTCACGGTAGCGAGAAAGTCGCCGAAGTTGAGCTGGCCCACGCGCCGCTGCAGCTTGAAGTTGACGTCGAGCCGGGGCGTCGCCTTCCAGGCCGCCGAGAACAGTCCCTTCGGCCGCCAGAAGGTGCGGCTGAGGCCGCCGGAACCGATCTGCCGCAGGTTCGAATATTCGCCGCCGGCGGCGAGCTGGACGGTTAGAGTGCGGGAGAGCGGCCGGCCGTAACTGGCCATCGCCTCGTAGCGGTCCTCCTTCACCGTCGCATTGCTGCCGGGAAGCACGATCTCGTCGAACTCGCCGCCCGCGTTCAGAACGAAGAAATGGGTGACGTTTTCGAGGCTGTTGAACGCGCCCTCGGCCGAGATCTGCCAGTCGCCCTTGCCCCATTTCCAGCGATATTCGGCGCGGGCGATGCGCTCATTGGTGTCGGCGATGGCGAGGAAGCGGCTGCCCGTGTCGGGATCGCCGTTGGCGAAGGTGGTGCGCACGCCCTGCTCGAACGGGTCGTGGTCGGAGCGCGCCAGGCCGATCAGCTTGAGCCGGCCGCCGACCAGCGCGAGCTCGTAGTCGCCCCCGACCTCCCAGATCCATTCGTTCTCGTCGTTGGTGACCCGGCGGACTCGGTCGATCAGGCCGGGTCCGGTGCGCTCGCCGCGCTCCCGGTAATCGTAGAAGAAACCCGACACCGAGGCATTGAGATGGGCCAGCGAGCTGCCGGGCGCGTCCCAGGTGAGGCCGAGGCTGGCACGCGGATTCTCGCCGCTGCCGGTCCAAACGTCCTCGCGATGTTCGATGAAATTATGGTTGGCATCGAAGATGTTCGTCCTGCCGCCGGCGCCGGCGCGGAAGGACTGGTTCTGAAGGCCGACGGTATAATCCAACTTGCCGAGCTTGCCGCTCACCGACACTTCGCCGCGGGTGAGCAGGGGATCGGTGTTGCGCTGGCGGAACTCCGGGCGCCAGGCGAACTGGCCGCTGAAGGCGTCAGCCTTGACGATGACGTTGGCGATCTGGCCGGACAGGCCGGGCACGTTGAGGGTGGCGGCGTCGCGTATCTCGATCCTGACGACGTTGGACGCCGGGATGCGGCCCAGCTCGGTGAGGACGTCGTTTGATTTTCCCGAGATGCGCTGGCCGTTGATCAGGACGTTGCCGGTGGCGGTGCCGAGGCCGCGCTCCTGGGCCGCTTCGCGGATCGTGAAGCCGGGGACGTTGCGCAGCATGTCGAGCGCGTTGCGCGGCGCGAAGCGGGCGAAGTCGGCCGGCAGGAAGGTCTTGGCGCCGTCGACGGCGGCGGGAAGCGTCGGCTCTGGCGGGGGCGCGTCGCCGGTTTCTTGGGCCAGGGCGGGCGCGCCGGCGCCGAGCGTGGCTGCGAGGACGAGCCTCGAAACCTGTCCGCAACCGCTCGTTCCCGCCATATATCCCCCCCGTTGCGGCTCTCCGGCCGGACCTGCCACGATTGTAGCAGGAGTCGTGCCAACTCCCGGCCGGTGACGGCGAACCGGCGATTACAGTTGTTTTCGTGAACCTCAGATGACCGTGCGGCGTCCGCTGGCGAACAGGAGCCGTACGGCTCCGGACAGTCAGGCCGGCCGGCGGAAGAGGAGGATGGCCTCGCCCTTGTAGACCGCTTCCTCGCGCAGACTGAAGCCGGCCTTCGCGGCCACCGCGATCGAGGCGGCGTTGTCGTGGCTGATGATGGCGACGATCTCGCGCCTGCCGAGCGCGCGGTCGGCCCAGCCGAGCGCGGCGAGCGCGGCTTCGGTGGCATAGCCCTGGCCCTGGGCCTGCGGCGCCATGATCCAGCCCATCTCGGGAATGCCCTCGATATTGGGCACCATGTCGCGCTTGAAGTCGGCGAACCCGATCTGGCCGAGATAGGCGCCGTCCTCGCGCCGCTCGGCGACCCAATAGCCGTAGCCGAGCAACGACCACAGGCCGGGCGAGGCGAGGATCTTGCGCCAGGTGTCCTCGCGCGAGAAAGGGGAGCCGCCGAGGTGGCGGACGACGCCCGGATCGGCCATCGCCGCCGCCTGGGCGTCGAGGTCGGAAGCGCGGAAACCGCGGAGGCGGAGGCGAGCGGTCTCGAGGACCGGCGCGACCGTCACTTCTTGCCGAGCGACAGCCCGCCGAAGCGCTTGTTGAAGCGGGCGACCTGGCCGCCGCTGTCGACCATGCGGCTGTGGCCGCCGGTCCAGGCCGGATGGACCTTCGGATCGATGTCGAGCTGGAGCGTGTCGCCCGCCTTGCCCCAGGTGGAGCGGGTCTCGAACACGGTGCCGTCGGTCATCTGTACCTTGATTATGTGGTAATCGGGATGGGCGCCGGTCTTCATCGTTGATTTTCCTGAGCTTTGTGGCTGGTTCCAACCAGCCTGGAAGAGTGAGCGCCGCCCATAGCCGCAGGGGGCGGAATTGACAAGTCGCGCCGCTCGGCTCTAGCCCATTGCCCAGCGAAGGTCCCGCCGGCGACGGCGGGTTAAAAGGCAAGCCGGTGCGAAGCCGGCGCTGTGCCCGCAACTGTAAGCGGCAGGCCCAAGGCGGCCGCGAGCCAGAAAACTGCCTTCGCGCGTCGTCCGCACCCGGCCGGGTCCAGCCCGAGGTGCGTGGCATCGCGCGCGGACTGCCGCCCGCGATTCCTCCGAGACGACAGGCGTGTCGTTGAAAGGAGGATCACGTGAATTTCATTCTGTTCCTGGCCGCGGCGTCCGCGACTCCGCCGGACTCGTCCGCCGAGACCATCGTCGTGACCGGACCGGCGGCCGAGGCCGCCTCGGTCGACGCGGTGCCCGAAATCAAGATGCAGGAGGTGGACGGCGAGGCCGTGATGGCGGGCTTGCCGATGGCGGCCGACATCCTGCGCCTGATGCCGAGCGTCTCCGTCTCCGTCTCGGGTCCGCGCGGCAGCCAGACCCAAGTCCGTATTCGCGGCGCCGAGGCCAATCATACCTTGCTGTTCGTCGACGGCATCCGGTTCAACGATCCCGCCGCCGGCAACGAGGCGCGTTTCGAGCTGCTGGCCAGTGACGCGATCGACCGGGTCGACCTGGTCCGAGGTCCGCATTCCGCGTTCTGGGGATCGGAAGCGATCGGCGGGGTCGTGGATGTCCACACCAACGGCGCCCACCAGCACGGACTCGGGCTCGAAGCGCTGGCCGAATATGGCAGCCTGGACAGCGCGCGCGCCTCGGCCCGCGCCTCGGGGATCGCCGGGCGGTTCGAGCTCGGAGCAACCGCCGGGTGGCAAGCGAGCGCCGGCATCGATTCGTCCGGTCCGGCCGGCGAGCGCGACGGCTTCGAAAACCGGTCGGCCAGCTTCAAGGCCGTCTTCCGGCCGACCGACGGGGTCCGGCTCGGCGCGGCTGGCCACCTGATCGACGCGAAGAGCCAGTATGACGGCCTCGATCCGGTCAGCTTCCGCCGCGCCGATACCCTCGACGAGACAGGCAACCGGATCGCGGCCGGCCGTCTGTGGGGCGAGGTCGAGAGCGGCGGCTGGTACGTCAGGCTCGAAGCGAGCCTGCTCGACAGCGCCAACCGCAACCGGCTCGGCAGAACGCCGCTCAACAGTACGTTCGGCCGCCGCATGACCGCCGGCGCCCAGCTGTCGCGGACCCTGGGCGGCCATCGCCTGACAGTCGCTTTCGACCACCAGGCCGAGCGGTTCCGCGCCCGCGACCAGGTCTTTTTCGGCGGCACCGACCAGGATCGCAGCCGCGACCTGCTCGCGGCCGTCGGCGAATGGCAGGCGGAATGGAGCAAGAGGGTGACCACCGAGATCGCGGTACGGCACGATCGTTTCAGCGCTTTCGCCGACGCCACCACGGTTTACGCCGGCGCCACCGTGCGTCCGGGCAGGGACTGGCGACTGATCGGCGGCTATGCCGACGGCATCGCGCAGCCGACCTTCTACGATCTTCACGGCTTCTTTCCGGGCTCGTTCAGCGGCAATCCGGCGCTGCGTCCCGAACGGTCCAAGGGCTGGCATGCCGGGCTGCGGTGGGGCGAGGAAGGTCGCCTGTCGCTCGGCCTCAGCGTCTTCGGCGCCAGCCTCGAGGACGAGATCGTCGACGTCTTCGACCCGGCGACCTTCCGCTCGACCACGGCCAATGCCGCCGCCGCCAGCCGCCGCCGGGGCATCGAGGCGGAGGGACGATGGCGACTCGGCGAGAGGACGAATCTGAGCTTCAACTATTCCTGGCTCGACGCCGAGGAGCGGCTCCTGGCGGGCGGGCTCAAGCTGCGCGAGGTGCGCCGGCCGCGGCACAGCTTCAGCCTGATGGGCCACGGCGAGGCGGGCCCGATCACCTGGGGGGCGAGCCTCGCTTATGTCGGCGAACGGCGCGACATCGACTTCGACGCCTTCCCCGCCCGGCCGGTCGCGCTCGGCGACTATCTGCTCGCCTCGATCCGCCTCGCCTGGCGAATCTCGCCCACGTTCGAAGCCTATGTCCGGGCCGAAAACGCCTTCGACGCCCGCTATCAGGACGCCTTCGGCTACCGCACGCCCGGGAGGACGGCCTATGCGGGTCTTCGCCTTCGCCTTCGCGACTAGCCTCGCGCTGGCCGGCGCGGCCGAAGCGGCGCCGGGCCGCGTCGCCTCGCTCAACCTGTGCACCGACGAGCTGCTGCTGATGCTCGGCGATCCCGGGCAGATCGCCTCGGTCACCCATCTCGCCCAGCAGCCGGCGGAGACGCCGTTGTGGCGCGAGGGGCGCCGCTACCGGCGCAACGACGGCAGCCTCCTCTCGGTCGCCGCGCTGCGGCCGGATCTCGTCCTGACTATGGGCGGCGGCGCCCGCGACCGCGCCCGGATCGCCGAGCGGCTCGGCATCCCCGTCCTCGACCTGCCCTATCCGAGGTCGCTCGCGGACATCGAGGCGGCCGTCGGCCGGGTCGCCGAGGCGCTCGGCCGTCGCCGCGCCGGCGCGGCCTGGCGGGCGCGGATCGCGCGGCTGAAGGCGACCCGCCCGCCCGTCGCGGCCGAGGCGATCTGGCTCGGCGGCGGCGGCCGAACGGTCGCCGCCACCGGCCTCGCCGCGGAATGGATGGCGCTCGCCGGCCTTCGCCAGCGCGCCACCGTCGGCGACCGGGTGACCCTGGAGCAATTGCTGGTGAGCCCGCCCGCCGTGCTGCTTCGCAGCGACTATCGCAGCGGCCAATATTCGGGCGAGCAACGCTGGCTCTCGCATCCCCTCGCCCGGCGCGTGCGGGGCGCGCGCACGATCGTCACCGACGGCCGCCTGTGGACCTGCATGGGGCCAACGCTGGGCGCCGAGATCGAGCGGCTGCGGAAGGCGGCGCGATGAGCCGGCTCGCCTTCCCCGCGCTGATCCTCGCCGCCGTGTCGGCCTTCGTCCTCTCGCTGGCGGTTCCCTGGCCGCCGGTCGCGGCCCTGCTGGAAGAGGACCGGCCACTGGCGCTCGCGCTGCTCTGGGAGCTGCGCCTGCCGCGGGCGCTGCTGGCGCTCGCCTACGGAGCGATGCTCGGCGCGTCCGGAGCGGCGATCCAGGCCCTGTTCGCCAACCCGCTCGCCTCCCCCGACCTCACCGGGACCACCAGCGGAGCCGCCCTCGGCGCGGTCGTCACCGCCTATCTGCTCGGCTTCTCCGCCCCGCTCGCGCTCGCCTCGGGCGCGGTGGCGGGAGCGCTCGCCGCCCTCGTCCTTCTGCTCGCGCTGGCCGGGCCGCGGGCCGAGACGGCGACCCTGCTGCTCGCCGGCCTCGCGATCAGCGCGCTGGCGGGGGCGCTGACCACGCTCGCCCTCGCTCTCGCCCCCTCCCCCTTCGCCTTCTACGACGCCTATGAATGGCTGATGGGCTCGCTGGCCGACCGCAGCCTCGAGCAGGCCGCGTTCGCCGCGGCTCCGGCGCTGCTCGCCATCCTGCTGCTGCTTCGGCTCGCCGGTCCGCTCGACAGCCTGACGCTGGGCGAGGAGGTGGCGCAATCGTTCGGGCACGACGTGCGGCGGCTCAGGTTCGGCATCGTCTGCCTCACCGCGTTCGGAGTCGGTGCCTGCGTCGCCATTTGCGGCGCGATCGGCTTCATCGGCCTGGTCGCGCCGATCTTCGCGCGGCGGCTGAGCGGCGGCCATCCCGGCCGGGCGGTCGCGCCGGCCGCCCTGATCGGGGGGCTGTTGCTGCTGGCGGCCGACCTCGTCGTGCGCACCGCGCCGCTCGGACGGACGCTGCCGATCGGAGTCGTCACCGCCCTGCTCGGCGCCCCCTTCTTTCTCTGGCTGGTTGCCCACATGCGCTGGAGGCTGGCGCGGTGACTCCGCGGCTCGAGGCCCGCGCGGTCAGCCTGCCCGGGCGGCTGCGGCCGACCGACTTTCGTCTCGCCGCGCCTGCTTTGGTCTGCCTGGTCGGGCCCAATGGCAGCGGCAAGACCAGCCTTCTGCACGCCCTGGCCCGGATCGACGATCCCGCCGGCGAGGTCCGCATCGACGGCCTGCGGCCCGAGGACCTGGCGCCGGCCGCGCGCAAGCGGCTGCTCGCCTACCTGCCGGCATCGCGCGAGGCCGCCTGGCCGCTCGCCGCGGGCGACCTCGTCCGGCTCGGCCTGCCGCCGGGAGCGGACGACGACGAGGCGGAAGCGGCGATGGCGGCGCTCGATCTCGCCCCGTTCGCGCGGCGGCGCGTCGACCGGCTGTCGACCGGAGAGCGCAGCCGGGTGCTGATCGCCCGCGCACTCGCGCCGCGGCCGCGGCTGCTGCTGCTCGACGAGCCGGTCGCCAATCTCGACCCGCTCTGGCAGCTGCGGCTGATGGAGACGCTGCGAGCCGCCGTCGACCAGCTCGGCCAGGGGGTGGTCGTCGCCATGCACGACCTCGATCTGGCCGCGCGCTATGCCGATCGGCTGGTGCTGATCGACGGCGGCGCCATCGTCGCCGAGGGCGAGCCGCAGGCGATGCTGGCCTCGCCGAGCCTCGAGGCGGTTTTCGGGATCGAGCGCGTGGCCGGGATCTGGCGGCCGCTCAATCGGCCGGAGGATCGGCGATCATCGCCGTGAAGCCGGTCTCCGCGGCGACCTTGCCGTCGATCAGCACCCGGCCTGCGAACTTGCAGACCTTGCCCCGGTCCTGGACCAGCTCGACCTCGATCCGCAGCAGCACGCCGGGCTCCACCGGCCGGCGGAACTTGGCGCCGTCGATGGCCATGAAATAGACCAGCTTGCCGGTGCCGGCCAGGCCGAGCGATTCGACGGCGAGCACGCCCGACGCCTGCGCCATCGCCTCGACCAGAAGCACTCCGGGCATGATCGGCCGGCCGGGGAAATGGCCCTGGAAAAAGGGCTCGTTGATCGTCACCGCCTTGATCGCGACGATCCGCTGGTGCGGCACCAGCTCCTCGATCCGGTCGATGAGCAGAAAAGGGTAACGGTGCGGCAGCGCCGCCATCACCCGCCTGATGTCGAGCGGGCCGATGACGGCGTCTGCCGGACCGGGGTTCACCGGCCCTGGGGCTGCTGCGCCGGCTGCTGCGGCAGCGGGGTGACGCTGACCGACGGCAGCGCCTGGTTGAGCGCGGCCAGCACCTCGTTGGTGACGTCGAGGCTGTTCGCGCGCGCCAGGGTGGCGTTGGTGTCGAGCGCGATATTGGCGTTGCGCGCGTTCATCACCTGGGTGAAGATCGGATTGAGCCGCTCGTTAATCTGCCGGAGCACGTTGGCCTGGGTGGACTGGATGTTCTGCTCCAGCCGCTGGACTTCCTGGGCGGCGGTGCTCTGGCGCGTCTGGAACTGCTGCACTCGGGTGTTGAGCGCCGATTCGGCGGCGGCGCGGGCGGCCCCGGTCTGGTTGCGGGCGGCGGCCGCCGCCTGCTCGATCGACTGGGCCTCGGTCTGCAGCGGCTGGCCGAGCTGCTGGGCACGGGTGCGCGCCGACGTCACCATCCCCTGCAGCTGGGTCTGGGCGGCCCGGCAGGCGGTGCATTCGCGGAAGATGCGGTCGGTGTCGATCACGACGATGACGGCATTGGGCGTGCGCTGCGCCTGGGCGACGCCCGGAAGCGCGAGCGAAAGCGCGGCCATCGCCGCGCCGAAAGCGAATTTGTTCATCAGAATGCGGTTCCTACATTGAAGGTGAGAAGCTTGGTGTCATCCCCGTCGGCTTTTAAGAGCGCCTTGGCTATATCGATCCTGAACGGGCCGAAGGGCGAATTCCAGTTGACGCCGAAGCCGACCGAGACGCGGGGCTTGGCGGTGTCGCCGAGGTAGCTCTCGATGAACGGCGAGATACCAGGGACGAGGCTGGAGCCCGGCGGGCAGCTATTGTCGTTCGGCGCGTTGGTCGAGTTGCCGCCCGAGTCGACGCAGCGGTTGATGGTGCGCGGATCGCCCGGCAGGATGGACTGGGTGACCGGATCCTTGAGCGAGAAGAGCGCACCGATGTCGACGAACACCGACGGCCTGAGGCCCATCTCGCGGAAGCTCGAGCTGACCGGGATCTCGACCTCGGCGCGGCCGACATAATAAGCCCGGCCGCCGAGCGCGTCGTCGACGATCGATTTGCGGTCGGTGACCGGGACGAGCACGCCATTCTCGTCGGCGATGAACGGCACGCGCTGGACTCGCGGGCCGACGCCGCGAATGTCGAAGCCGCGAATCTGCGGCTCGCCGAGGAAGAAGCGGTCGACCAGCCGGACCGGGTCCTGGCCGACGCCGGGACTCTGCTCGAAGCTGTGGATGTAGCCGCCTTCGGCCGAGAGCGAGAAGATGAAGCCCCCGCCGATCCGCCAATATTTGGCGGCGTTGCCGCGCGTGCGCAGATATTTGACGTCGCCGCCGAGGCCGGCGAAATCCTGGTTGATCGTGAAGCGCTGGCCGCGTGTGGGGCGGAGACGGTTGTCGGTCGTGTCGTAGAGCAGCGAATAGCCGATCGACGAGGTCGTCCGCCCGCCGATCGCCTCGCACAGATAGCGGCCGACCCGGAGCGGGTCGCAGACCGGAGGAAGCGGGCCGGCGCCGTCCGGATCGGTGAAGAAGGCGGCTTCGTCGAGAGTCACGTTGTCGAAGTTGAGGCCGTAGCGCAGGCCCACCTGCAGATATTCGGTGAGCGGAGCGCCGCCGCGAAGCTGGCCGCCGGTGCTCACCTGCTTGTAGGTGGTGTTGCGGTTGTTGTTGACGAAGTTGAAGCTCGAATAATCGCGCCGGAACAGGTCGAAGCCGAGCGCGATGTTGCGGTCGAACACGTAGGGCTCGGTGAAGCCGAGCTCGACCGACTTCGAATAGCTTGAATAGTTGATCGAGGCGCGCAGCGTCTGGGCGAGGCCGCGGAAGTTGCGCTGCTCGATCGACAGATTGAGCAGGAAGCGCTCGAGGCTGGAGAAGCCGGCGGAGACCTGGAGCTGACCGGTCGCCTTCTCCTCGAGCGTGGTGGAGAGGATGACCCGGTCGGAGGCGGAACCCTGGCTCTGCTCGATCTCGAGATTCTCCTGGAAGAAGCCGAGCGACTGGATGCGGTCGCGCGAGCGCTTGACCCGGATGCTGTTGAACGGGTCCCCTTCGGCGAGCCGGAACTCGCGGCGGATCACCTTGTCGCGGGTGTTGGTGTTGCCGTTGACCTCGATCCGCTCGACATAGACGCGCGGAGTCTCGGCGACGTTGAACGTCACCGACATCGTCTTGCTGTCCTTGTCGCGCTGGAAGTTGGGCTGGACGTCGGCGAAGGCATAGCCGAACAGGCCGGCGCTCTCGTTCAATGACGTGACCGTGTCCTCGACCAGCTTGGCGTTGTACCAGTCGCCGCTCTTCATCGGCAGCAGCTTGGTCAGCGCCTCGCCGTTGAAGTCGCGGATCGCGCTCTCGACCTTGACGTCGCCGAACCGGTAGCGCTCGCCTTCCTCGACGACGTAGGTGATGATGAAGTCGCGCCGGTCCGGCGTCAGCTCCGCCACCGCCGAGACGACCCGGAAATCGGCATAGCCGTGGGTCAGGTAGAACATCCTCAGCTTCTGCTGGTCGAAGGCGAGGCGGTCGGGATCGTAGACGTCGCCCGAGCCGAGGAAGCTCAGCAGCGAGGTGCGCTTGGTCACCATCTCCGAGCGAAGCTCGCCGTCGCCGAACCGCTCGTTGCCGAGGATGTTGATCTGGCGGATGCGGGACTTGGGTCCCTCGTTGATCTCGTAGACGACGTCGACGCGGTTCTGCTCGAGCTGGACGATCTTCGGTTCGACCGTGGCGGCGAAGCGGCCCTGGCGGCGATAGAGCTCGATGATGCGGGCGACGTCGGCGCGGGCCTTGGCGCGGCTGAAGATCTGCCGCGGAGCCAGCCGGATCTCCGGGGTGATCTTGTCGTCCTTGAGGCGCTTGTTGCCCTCCAGCACGATGCGGTTGACGACCGGGCTCTCGCGCACCTCGATGACCAAATTGCCCTGATTGTCGCGAATGGCGACATCGGCGAACAGGTCGGTCCCGTAGAGGTCGCGAAGAGCCTCGTCGAGCCGCTCGCGGTCGTAGGGCTCGCCGATCCGCAGCTTGACGTAGGACAGCACCGTCTCCGGCTCGAGCCGCTGGTTGCCGGTCACCGCGATCGAGCGGATCACCGCGGTTTCCGGCTGCGGCGCGGCCGCCGCAGGCTCGGTCGGCAGCGGCGTCGCTTCCTGGGCGTGAACCGGGAGCGAGACCCCGCCGAGGATGGTGCCGACGAGCAGGGCAGAGCAAAGCCGCCGGCCGTTCGTAAATCTCTTTGTGGGTGTCACGCGTTCCCGCCCTTAGACTGAACGGACGGCGCGAGCGGCCGTCCCTTATCCCTGTCGCCCCTGCCCTGCCCGATCATGCTCAGTCGATCAACCCGCCAAGCTTCGACCACAGGCCAAAAGACGCCAGATCGTTGAACGTGACCAGGATCATCAGGGCGAGAAGAGCAGCCAAGCCGGTCCTGAACGCCCATTCCTGTGCCTCCGGCCGCAAGGGTTCCCGCCGGACCGCCTCGATCCCGTAGAAGAAGAGGTGGCCGCCGTCGAGCATCGGGATTGGCAACAGGTTTATGAATCCCAGATTAATTGAAATCACCGCCAGGAACCACAGGAAGGCGAGCCAGCCCATGCTCGCCTGCTCGCCGGAGAACTTGGCGATCTTCAGCGGGCCGCCGAGCTCCTTGACCGACCGCGATCCGGTGATGATCTGGCCGAGACCCTTGACCGTGGTCGTGATGACCACCCAGGTTTGGCGCACCGACGCGGCCACCGCCCCGAGCGGCGACACCGGAGTCAGCACCTGGTCGCCGGGCAGGATGCCGAGCACGGTGCGGCGCATCTCGTTGCCGAAACGGTCCCTCTCGTGGCGCACGTGCGGGCGCGCGCTCACCGCGAAGCGGCGCCCGGCCCGCTCCACCTCGAGGTTCAACGGGCCGCTGGTCTTCAGCACGACGATCGGGGTGATGTCCTCGAACCGGTCGATGCGCCTGCCGTCGATCCGGACGATGCGGTCGCCCGGCCGCAGCCCCGCCTCGGCCGCGCCCGAGCGCTCGGCGACGGCGCCGATCACCGGCGGCGTCTGGGGAACGCCGTAAGCGAGGTTGAAGCCGGTGAAGATCAGGATGGCGGCGAGGAAATTGGTCACTGGGCCCGCCGAGACGATCAGGAAGCGTTGCCAGAGCGGCTTGGCCTGGAAGGTAAGCGCCCGTTCCTCGGCCGGCAGCGCCAGCCACTCGGGCGAGGCCTGGCCCGCCGGGTTCATGTCGCCGGCGAACTTGACGTAGCCGCCGAGCGGCAGCCAGCCGACCTTCCAGCGCGTGCCGCGCGCGTCGGTCCAGCCGGCGATCTCGCGCCCGAAGCCGATCGAGAAGACCTCCGCTTTGACGCCGAACCAGCGACCCGTGAAATAATGGCCAAGTTCGTGAACAAAGATCAGCGGCCCGATCACCAGCAGGAAGCTCGTCAGCGTCCAGAGCAGACCGGGATTGTCGTTCAACGCGTCACCCTTTTCACGATGGCTTCGGCGGCGTCGCGCGCCGCGCGGTCGATTTCGAGCACTTCCTCCACCGAGGCGGGCGCCGCCGGCGCATAGCATTGCAGAGTCTCGGCGGCGATGGAAGCGATGTCGAGAAAGCCGATGCGGCCGGCCAGGAAGGCGCCGACGGCGATTTCGTTGGCGGCGTTGAGCACCGCCGGCCGCGCGCCGCCGTCGTTCAGCGCCTGGCGGGCGAGGCCGAGGGCGGGAAAGCGGTCGAGGTCCGGCGCCTCGAAGCTCAGCGCCCTCGTCCGGACCAGGTCGAGCCGCTCGCACGGCGTGGCCATCCGTTCCGGCCAGGCGAGCGTATGGGCGATCGGAATGCGCATGTCGGGCGAGCCCAGCTGGGCGAGCACTGAGCCGTCGACATATTCGACGAGGCTGTGGACGACCGACTGCGGATGGATGACGACGTCGAACGCGTCCGCGGGCAGCGGGAACAGGTGAAAAGCCTCGATCAGCTCCAGCCCCTTGTTCATCAGCGTCGCGCAGTCGACCGATATCTTCGCCCCCATCGACCAATTGGGATGCGCGATCGCCTCGCCCGGAGTCGCGGCGCGCATCTGCTCGAGGCTGTTTTCCCGGAACGGGCCGCCGCTGGCGGTAAGGATGATCCGGCGGACCGCGTCGGGCCGGCTGCCGTCGAAACATTGGAAGATCGCGTTGTGCTCGGAATCCACCGGGAGCAGCGAGGCGCCGCTGGCTCGCGCCGCCTCGATCATCAGATGCCCGGCGGAGACGAGGGCCTCCTTGTTGGCCAGCGCGACGGTGCGCCCGCCCCGGATCGCCGCCATGGTCGGCCGCAGTCCGGCGGTGCCGACGATCGCCGCCATCGTCCAGTCGGCGCCGGCGCCGGCCGCTTCGAGCACCGCCTCCTCCCCTGCCGCCGCCTCGGTCCCGCTTCCCGCGAGCGCCGCCCGCAGCCGGGTCAGGAGCGCGGGATCGCCGATCACCGCGCGCTCGGCGTCGACTCGCCGCGCCGCCTCGGCAAGGCCCGCCACGTCGCGGTGGGCGGTCAGCGCTCGGATCTCGTAGCCGTCGCGATTGCGCTCGATCAGGTCGAGCGTCGAGCGGCCGACAGAGCCGGTGGCTCCGAGAATGGAGACGCTGCGCCGCTGGGTCACGCGAGGCTTGCGATCAGGACGAGCAGGGTCGCGACGATGACCGGCAGCAGGCCGTCGAGCCGGTCGAGCACGCCGCCATGGCCTGGAATCAGGCTGGAGCTGTCCTTGACTCCCAGCCGGCGCTTGACCCGGCTCTCGTAGAGATCGCCGAGCTGCGCGAGCAGCCCCATCCCCGCGCCGAGCCACAGAAAGGGCTCGCCGATCCGGAACGCCCAGGCGGCGGCCGCGCCGGCCACGCCAGCCCCGGCCATGCCGCCGATCAGCCCGGACCAGGTCTTGTTGGGGCTGATCCTGGGCGCGAGCTTGGGACCACCGATCGAGCGGCCCGCGAAATAGGCGAAGATGTCGGTCGCCCAGGTGACCAGCATCAGCCAGAAGACCAGCTCGAACCACGCCCAGCTCAGCACCACCAGCGAGAAGGCAGGCCAGGCGACGTAGACGAAACCCCAGCCGAGCGCGAGCCGGCGGCTCAGCAGGGTGTAGAGCAGGCCGAGCGCCGCGATGCCGGCAAAGCCCTGCCAGACCTGGTCGAACAATTCGGGCGCGATCTCGGCCGGGTCCCGCTCGGCGGCGGGGAACAGCAGTTCCGGGACGACGAGAGTCGGCGCGGCGAGCAGGATCATGCCCAACACCGTCCAGCCGCGCTGGACCCGGTGCATGTCGCCCCATTCGAACATCATCGCGCCGGCGGCGGCGGCGACGAGCAGCCGGAACGGCCAGCCGCCCAAATAGATGGCGACGCAGGCCACCGCGATCATCACCACGCCGGCCGCGAACCGGGTGAGCAGGTCGGAGGCCGGATCGGGCGTCCCGAGCTCGCTCATCGGCCGCCGAACCTCCGCTCGCGCCCGGCATAGGCGGCCAGCGCGGCCCGCAACGCGTCGCCGTCGAAGTCAGGCCAGAGCGTGTCGACGAACAGCAATTCGGCATAGGCCGCCTGCCAGAGCAGGAAGTTGGACAGGCGCTGCTCGCCCGAGGTGCGGATGAGCAGGTCGAGCGGCGGCAGGCCGGCGGTGTCGAGCTCGGCTTCGACCATCGCCTCGTCGACCTCGGCGGGGCGGATTTGGCCGGTCGCGGCCCGCTCCGCGATCCGGCGCGCCGCCTGGACCAGCTCGGTCCGGGCGCCGTAGTTGAGCGCGATCGCCAGCGTCATCCGGTCGTTGCCGGCGGTACGCGCCACCGCCTGATCGACCATTTTGGCAGCATCGTCCTGGAACGCCTTGTGATCGCCCAGGATTTTGAGCCGGACCCCTTCCTTGTGCAGAGCGTCGAGCTCGCGCGAGATGTAGAATCGCAGCAATCCCATCAGATCGTTGATCTCGTCCTGCGGCCGGCGCCAATTCTCCGAGGAAAAGGCATAGAGGGTGAGGCATTCGACGCCGGCCTCGCCCGAGGCGCGAAGCACCTCGCGCGCCGCTTCGGCGCCCTGGCGGTGGCCGGCGGCGCGCGGCAGGCCCCGCGCTTTCGCCCAGCGGCCGTTGCCGTCCATGATGATGGCAACGTGGCGAGGCACCGGCGAACCGCCGGCGCCGCGGCTCGCCGGCGCCGCCTGGGCGGGGTGGGCGGTCACCGCTGGAGGATTTCCTTTTCCTTCGCCGCCATCGCCGAGTCGATCTCCTTGATCGTCTCGTCGGTCATCTTCTGGACCTCGACCTCGAGCCGCTTGTGCTCGTCCTGGCTGATCTCGTGCTTCTTCTCGTCGGTCTTCAGCGCCTCCATGCCGTCGCGGCGGACGTTGCGCACCGCCACCCGCGCCTTCTCGGCATATTGGTGGGCGAGCTTGGCGAGCTCCTTGCGCCGCTCCTCGGTCATGTCCGGGATCGGCAGGCGGATGTTCTGGCCGTCGACGATCGGATTGATGCCGAGGTTGGAGTTGCGGATGGCCTTTTCGACCAGGCCGACATTGGAGCGGTCCCAGACCTGGACAGAGAGCATGCGGGGCTCGGGCGCGGACACGGTCGCCACTTGGTTGAGCGGCATGTTGGCGCCGTAGACCTCGACGTGGATCGGATCGAGCAGGGTGGTCGAAGCCCGGCCTGTCCGGAGGCCGCCCAGATCGTGCTTCAGCACCTCGACCGCGCCGTGCATGCGGCGGTGGATGTCGGCCTTGTTGTAGGCTGGCATGACGTCACTCCTCGTTCTGGACGATGGTCGCGGTGCCGTCGCCGCTCAGCACCCGGGCGAGGTTGCCGCGCTCGCGGATGTTGAACACGACGATCGGGATGTTGTTGTCGCGGCACAGGGCGACCGCGCTGGCGTCCATCACCTTCAGATCGTCGGCGAGCACCTGGTAGAAGGACAGGCTCTCGTAGCGCGTCGCGTCGGCCTTCTTCTTGGGGTCGGCGTCGTAGATGCCGTCGACGCTGGTTCCCTTGAACAGGGCGTCGCAGCCCATCTCGGCGGCGCGCAGCGCGGCGGCGGTGTCGGTGGTGAAATAGGGGTTGCCGGTGCCGGCGGCGAAGATCACCACCCGCCCCTTCTCCATGTGGCGAAGCGCGCGCCGGCGAATGTAGGGCTCGGAGACGGTCGCCATCGGGATGGCGGAGAGGACGCGGGTGTCGACTCCGATCCGTTCGAGCGCGTTCTGGAGGGCGAGCGCGTTCATCACCGTGGCGAGCATGCCCATATAGTCGGCGCTGGCCCGGTCGAAGCCCTTGGCGGCGCCGGCGAGGCCGCGGAAGATGTTGCCGCCACCGACGACGACCGACAGCTGATGACCGGCCCCGGCCGCGGCGGCGATCTCGCCGGCGAGCCGGGAGGTGGTGTCGGGATCGATGCCGAACGCCCCCTCGCCCATCAGCGCCTCGCCCGAGAGCTTCAGCAGGATCCGGTTGAAGCGCGGGCGCGGCATGGGGTTTTGCGAGGTCCGATCGGCGGGTGGAACGGCAGGGTGGCGCACCTTAATAAGGGCGTGCCACCCTGCCAAGCGGGTTAGGCGACGGGCTCCGGCTTGCCGACGCCCGACGCGGCGGCGACTTCGGCGGCGAAATCGCTTTCCTTCTTCGCTATGCCCTCGCCGAGCTGGAAGCGGACATAGGCGTTGAGCGATATCGGGGTGCCGAGACGCTTCGCCTCGGCGGCGATGACCTCCTCGACCCGAGTCTTGTTGTCCATCACGAACAGCTGGCTCATCAGCGCGCTTTCCTTGCGGAACTTGGCCATGGCGCCCTCGACCATCTTGGCGACGATGTCGGCGGGCTTGCCGCTCTCCGCCGCCTTCTCGCCGGCGATGGCGCGCTCGCGCTCGATCAGCGACGGATCGAGATCCTCGCCGCGCAGCGCCAGCGGGCTGGCCGCGGCGATGTGCATGGCGAGCTGCTTGCCGAGCGCGCTCAGGGCCTCCTTGTCGCCGTCGCTCTCGAGCGCGACCAGCACGCCGATCTTGCCCAGACCGGGGGCGACGGCGTTGTGGACATAGGAGACGACGACGCCGTTCGCGACCTGAAGCACCGCCGAGCGGCGCAGCGTCTGGTTCTCGCGGATCGTCGCGATGTTGTGCGTCAGCTTCTCCTCGACCGTACCGCCCTCCGGCCACTGGGCGGCGAGCAGGCCTTCGACCGTGCCGCTGCCGGTCAAAGCGAGACCGGTGACAGTGCGGACGAACTCCTGGAACTGCTCGTTGCGGGCGACGAAGTCGGTTTCCGAATTGACTTCGACGACAGCGCCGCGATTCCCCTCGACGGCGACTCCGACCAGACCCTCGGCGGCGGTCTTGCCCGCCCTGTTGCCGGCCGCGGCGAGACCCTTGGCGCGAAGCCAGTCGACGGCCGCCTCCATGTCGCCCCGGGTCTCGCCCAGCGCCTTCTTGCAGTCCATCATGCCGGCGCCGGTGCGCTCGCGCAGTTCCTTGACGGTCGCGGCCGTGATCTCAGCCATTTCATTGGTCCTTTAGTTGCACCCCGGCGCAAAGCCGCGGTCCAGTGGGGGTGTGAACGGGTCCCGGCCGCTGCCGGTACGCATCGGCTCAAGCCTCGGCCAGCGCCTGCTCCGCCGGCGGCGCGTCCATCGCGCCGATATCCTCGCCGCGGGCCGCGGCGCCGCCCGACTTGCCGGCCAGGGCCGCGTCGGCGACGGCATCGCAATAGAGGCGGATGGCGCGGCTGGCGTCGTCGTTGCCGGGCACGGGGAAGGCGATGCCCTGCGGGCTGACGTTCGAATCGAGGATGGCGACGACCGGGATGCCGAGCACGTTGGCTTCCTTGATCGCCAGCTCCTCCTTGTTGGCGTCGATCACGAAGATGACGTCGGGAAGGCCGCCCATCTCGCGGATTCCGCCGAGCGAAAGCTCGAGCTTGTCGCGCTCGCGGGTGAGCTGGAGCACCTCCTTCTTGGTGAGGCCGGCGGTGTCGCCAGACAGCTGCTCCTCGAGGCTCTTGAAGCGCTTGATCGAGTTGGAGATGGTCTTCCAGTTGGTCAGCATCCCGCCAAGCCAGCGATGGTTGACGAAATGCTGGCCGGAGCGCCGCGCGGCCTCGGCGATCGGCTCCTGCGCCTGGCGCTTGGTGCCGACGAACAGCACCTTGCCGCCGGCGGCGACCGTCTGCCGGACAAAGTCGAGCGCGCGCGCGAACAGCGGCACCGTCTGCGACAGATCGATGATGTGCACCCCGTTCCTGTCGCCGAAGATGTACGGCTTCATCTTGGGGTTCCAGCGGTGGGTCTGGTGGCCGAAATGCGCTCCGGCCTCGAGCAATTGCTGCATGGTGACGTCGGGCGACGCCATGATAAGTCTCCTTCCGGTTATGCCTCTGCGGGGCCGAGAGACTGGATCGCTCCAGCCACCGGTATGATGGCCCTGCATGTGGGATGGCGCGCATGTAGCGGCGGCGGCTCGCTAAATCAAGCCGCCGGGCTGGCAGCGCGGCGCGGGCGGCACTAGATGGGAAGCCGAACAGCGACGGAGCCGACCATGTCACGCGAGCCAGCCTATCCCAAAGATGCCGCCGTCGGCGATGCCGCCGCCGGGAAGGAGGGCGGCGAGGGCTCGAAGCGGACCAAGCATCTGGTCGCGGGCGCGGCGATCGGCATCGGCTCGGCGGCGATCGTCGCCGCCCTGCTCTATGCCAACCGGCGCAAGAGCGACCGCTAAACGCCTGAATCTTCAGCTGAACCTCGCCTGTCCGAGGAGTTCAGGCGAGGCTCAAGGGACTCGGGCTAGACGCTCTTTCAGTTGAGCAAGGAGTGTTTGCCATGCGTACCCTGATCCTGGCCCTGTCCGCCGCCACCCTCGCCGTGCCGGCGCTTCCGGCCGCTCCGGCTTTCGCCCACGACAGGAACGTTCACCACAGCCAGACCTGGCGCGGGTCCGACGGCCGCCTCTACTGCCGCAAGCCGAACGGCACGACCGGGCTGATCGTCGGCGGCGCCACGGGCGCGCTGCTGGGCCGCGAGGTCGACAGGCGCGGCAGCCGCGCCACCGGCACGGTGCTCGGCGCCGCCGTCGGCGCGCTGCTCGGCCGCCACGTCCAGCGCAACGTCATCAGCCGCCGCTGTCGCTAGCCGATCGCGCCGCGACGCTCGAAACGCCCCGGCTCTCCCCGCCGGGGCGTTTTGCGTTGGGCCGGGGCCGACGCCGTGATATGATCTCCCCGTCATTTTCGGAGGGAGCGCGACGATGGGCAGAACTTCGCGGCTGACTTTGCTCATGGCGGCCTTGCTGGCCGGCGGCACCGGGCTACTCGCCAATCCCGGCGGGTCCGGCGGCAGCTCGCCGAGCATGAGCGCGCCGAGCTACGATCCGGCGGCCGAATATCGCAAGGGGATCGAGGCGCTGCAGGCGCAGCGCTACCAGGAGGCGAAAAAGGCGTTCGAGCGCGTGCTCGGAGTCGCCCCCGGCGACGCCAACACCAACCTGCTCGCCGGCCTCGCCTCGGCGGGGCTCAACGACCTCAAGGCCGCGCGGAAATATTATGAGCGGGCGGTCAAGGCCGACAAGGAGCTGGTCGGCGCCCGCCGCGAGCTCGGATTCACCTACGTCAGGCTCGGCGAGAAGGAGAAGGCCGACGCCCAGCTCGCCGCCCTGAAGGCGATGCAAGCCAAATGCGGCGGCGCCTGCGCCAAGGCGGCCGAGATCGGCGGCGCGGTCGAGGCGCTCAGCGCCGCGATCGGCGCGCCGCCCCAGGCGCGGCTCGACACCCGCCCGAGCCTGCTTTTCGCCAGCGCCGCGGCCGGCGACCGCGCCTATCTCGACGCGGTCGGCCTGATCAACGAGGGCCGCTACGAAGCGGCGATCGAGTCGCTGAACGCGGCCCGCGCCGCCTTCGGGCCCCATCCGGACGTGCTCACCTATCTCGGCTTCGCCCACCGCAAGCTGGGCCGCCACGACGCCGCGGAGCTTTACTACCGCGCCGCGCTGGCCGCGGTCCCCGATCACCGCGGCGCCACCGAATATTATGGGGAGCTGATGGTCGAGCGCGGCGATCTCGCCGGGGCCGAGCGGATGCTGGCGAAGCTCGAGGACTATTGCGACTTCGGCTGCGCCGAGGCCGACGAGCTGCGCCGATGGATCCAGGCCGCGCGTTCGCGCGCCTCCTGAGCCTCCTGCCCCTCGCGCTCCTCCCGGGCGCCGCGCCGGACGCCGTGCCGATCCGCGAGGCGCGCTGGCTGGCGCCGGCGGCGCTCCCCGGCGGCCTGCTTCGCGAGCCGGCGGAATGTTTCGCCAGGCCCCGCGATCCGGCCGAGCGGCGACTCGCCGCGATCGGCCGAGTCGCCTTCCGAACGCCGCTTCTGCTCGGCGGCCAGGCCGCCCGCGCCGGCCTCAGCTGCGCGAGCTGCCACCGTAACGGCCGCGGCAATCCCGACTTCCTGTTCCCCGGCCTCTCGGCCGGGCCGGGCACGGCCGACGTCACCGCCTCGCTGATGAGCAGCCACCGCGGCGACGGCCGCTTCAACCCGAAGCCCATTCCGGACCTCGCCGGACCCCGGGCGGCGCTGAAAGTGCCGCAGGATCCGGCCGGCCGGCAGCTGGAGGCGTTCATCCGCGGCCTCGTCGTCGAGGAGTTCGACGGTCCCGAGCCGCCTTCGCCCGTGCTCGACGGCCTCGCCGCCTATGTCCGAGCGCTTCGGCCCGAAGCTTGCGGCCGCGGCGACCGGCGAGTCAGCCTCGCCTCGCGACTCGCTCTTGTCGGCGAGGCGGCCGAGCTCGCCCTGGCCGAGCAGGGCGAGACGCGCCGGCTGCTGCTCGCCGCCGCCCGCTCGCAGCTGGGCGCGATCGACGAGCGCTTCGCGATTGCGGGCGGCGCGCCGGCGCGGGCGCTGCTGCGGGAAGCCGACCGCGAGTTGCGCGCGCTGCGCGCCGGGACCGGATCGGCCGAGGCGTGGCGGCGGCGCTGGCCGGCCTGGCGGCGCGCCCTGCTGAGGCTCGAGCGCCATTCCCTGTTCGACGCGCGCCGGCTGCGCGCCGCGCTCTAGCCGGTCGGCCGCATCCACGGCAGGTTGCCGCCGAAGAGCAGCGGCACCCACGCCTCGGTCGGCTGGGCGGCCGCCGGGAACCGCATCGAGCCGACCAGAGCGACGACCTGATCGGCGAGCGCGTGGGTGCCGCCGCCGTCCGAGCGCGCGAGCCGGTCGACGAGGCGGTCGACCCGACCGACCGCGCCGCCGGGCTCGATGAGGAGCTTGAGCACCAGCGGGCCGTGATGGAGGACCGGCAGACGCTGCAGGTCGGAGAGCAGCGGGCCGAGCCCGTCATGGACGGCGCGGGCGACGGCGACGGCCTCGAGCGGCCCGTCCGCCATCGGCCCGCTCTCGCTGATATGGCCGTGAAGGACGAAGCGGCCCTCGACCGGGTTCATCGAGCCTTCGATCCGCTGCACGCCGTGCGGCATACGGTCGTCGAACAGGACGAGGCGGTTGAATTTGGGCTCGATCAGGTCGAGCAGGCCGGAGCCGGCGGAAGCGCGGCCCATATTGTCGCGGAACAGATCGCCCTCCTTGAGGACGATGGTCTCGCCGCCGATCGTCTTGCGCTCATCCCAGGTCAACGAATAGACGAAGCCGAAGCGGCCGTTCACCGAATCGTTGTGGAGCTTCTGCTCGCAGCCGTCGACATAGAGGCTGAGATAGGGCCAGGTGACGTGGCCGAGGCCGAGCATATATTGCGCCCAGACGGTCAGCGCCTCGTGGAAGCGAGCGACCTGGGCGCGTTCGATCACCTTCTCCGACAGAGTCCTCAAATAGGTGTATGGGCCGGGCACGTGCCAATAATTCCAGACCTGGTGGCGGTCGGGCGTGTGCCGGTGGGGTTCGGCGAAATGGCCGTTGATCTGGCGCCGCATGGCGACGGCCTCGCCCCGCGGCAGGAAGTCGTCGAGGATCACAAACGGCGTCGAGAAGGTCGCCGCCTCTTCGGCCTCCGTCGTCTCCGGAAGATGGGATCGTGACGTCATGACGCCCCCAGTAGAACTACCACGCTTCCGGTGATAAGCTGTTGACGCGACATCACAAGCCGCAAGCCCGCGAAGCGCGGCGCCAGCGCCGACGAAGGAGAGCCGAATGACGAGACTGATCCTTGTGGCCGCCGGGGGATTGCTGCTCGCGACCGCCAATACGCCGCCGGCGACCGAAGGCGAGCTGAGCTCGGTGGTCGCCGCCCCGGCTCCGGCGCAGCCCGCGACGCCCGCCAAACCGGCCAAGCCGGCCAAGCCGGCCCATGCCGCGGCCGGCGCCTATCCGCCGTGCTCGGCGACGGTTCGGGACCGCTGCAGGCAGGGCGGGCATGGCGCCGGCCATGCCCGTCATCGCGAGATCCAATATGCGATGCGGGCGGGGGAGCGCGGCTAGGCCTCGCGGCCGTACCATTCGTCGAACCGCATCAGCTGGTCATATTCCCGATAAGGAGCGTGCTGCGGGTGGAGCTTGGCGGTGAACGCCTCGTCGCCGGTCAGCCAGCGGGCGGCGGCGGCGAGGAAGTTGCGCGCCGCGATGGTCGTGAATTCGGCCGGATCGATGCCGTTGCGCCCGGCGACGGGGCTGGCGACATAACCGAGCCGCCCCGCCCTGCGCGCCAGCGACCAATATTCGAAGCAGGCGGGCACTCCCTCGATTCCGGCAAAGCCGCCGCGTTCGGCGATCAGGCCGAGCAGGCCAAGCTGCATCGAGAAGCCTTCGGCGACCGCCTTCGGCCCGGGCGGGGTGCCGGTCTTGTAGTCGACGATGGCGAGGTTGCCGTCGGCCAGCCGGTCGATCCGGTCGGCCTCGCCGTAGAGCGAGATGCCGTCGAGCTCGCAGCTCCCCTTCGCCTCGGCGGCGGCGGGCCGGCGGCCTGAGGCGAGGTTCCTGGCGACCTCGCCGGCAATCCAGTCGATCGCCTCGAGCAGCCGCGGCTGCCACAACGCGCGCATCAGCGGATGGGCGGACGCCTCGCGCAGCAGCGCCTCGGCCCGCGGCCGCAGCCGCGAAGGCTCGCATTCGTCCTCCTTCATCCAGGCCTCGAGCACCTTGTGGACGGCGCTGCCGCGCCAGGCGGCGCTCGGATCCGCGTCGATCGGGTCGAGCGGCGCCAAGGCCAGCATCTTGCGCGCGTAGAAAGCGAACGGGTCTGCTTTCAGCCGGTCGACGTCGGTCACCGAGATGCGGCGCGGCCGGGCCGCCGATTCCGGCCGCGGCGCCGGACGCGCGGCCGGCAGGAAGCCGGCCGGCCGGTCGAGGCCCCGCGCCCAGCTCCGGTGCCGCGGCGAGCGGCTGACGCCGGCGGTCATCGCCTCGAGCCTGAGCCAGAAGCGGGACGGGATGGCGGGCGCGCGGGCATCGCGGCGGGCGCGGGTGACGAGCACCTCGCGACCGCCCAGCGCCGCGGCGAAATCGTGGGCGGCGAGGCCGATGCGGCGCTCGAGGCCGGGCAGGCCGAGCTCGTGACGGACTCGCGGCGCCAGCCAGGGATCGGGCGACGGCAGCTGCGGCCACATTCCCTCGTTGAGGCCGCCGAGGATGACGAGGTCGGCCGACTGGAGCCGGGCCTCGATCAGGCCCCAGATGGCGATTCGGGAATGCTGGCCGAACGGCGGCCGGACTGCGACGCGGCCGAGCAGCTGCTCGAGCAAGGCGGGAAGGCTCGCAGGCGCCAGCCGGGCGGGGCCGTTCAGCGACGCCGGCTCGGCCGAGGCGAGCAGCTCCGCGGCGGCGCGGCCGGCCGGCCCCGCCCAGGCCGCGTCCCCGCAGAGGTCCGACGCCGCCTCGCGCAGCAGCCCGAGCAAGGCGGCAAGGTCGGCCCGTTCGGCGCGGAACCCGCGCTCGAGCGCGCGCAGGCGCGGCGCCACCCCTTTCCACCAGGCCGAGGCGGCGGCGCGCCGGTCGCGGTCGCGGCCGCCTCGGTCGGCCAGATGCCGGCCGATGCCGTCGAGGCCGGCCGGCGGCCGAGGTCCGCGCAGCGCCAGATCGAGCGCGCGGGCGCCGTCGAGCCAGCCCAGCCTCCCTTCCCCCTTCATCACCAGCGGGTGCTTGAGCAGGGCGAGCAGCGGCACTGGCGCGAACTGCTCGGCGGCGGCGGCGGCGAGGGCGAGAAGCAGGGTCCCGGGCGCGAGCTGGGCCAGCGGCCGCCCGGCGCTGTCGTCGGCCTCGACGCTCCAGCGGCGCAAATGGGCGGCGACCCGGCGCGCGAGATCGCGGTCGGGCGTGACCAGGGCGGCGGTGCGGCCCGGCGTCTCCAGCGCCTCGCGAAGAGCGATCGCGATCGCCTGCGCTTCCTCGGCGGGATCGGCCAGCTCGAGCGCGCGAACTCCGGTCA
>Ga0196963_10000437_pt1 | contig 38755 bp, 56 predicted proteins | sample S1_5metaG_FD_148600 | JGI IMG/M metagenome (GOLD analysis project Ga0196963, IMG submission 148600) | Soil microbial communities from Anza Borrego desert, Southern California, United States - S1_5 | ecosystem: Environmental > Terrestrial > Soil > Desert | place: USA: California | collected... | reverse complement strand
CCGCGGACGCGACTGCTTCCCCGGCATCATGTTCGGGCTCAAGAAGGGCATGTTCGGTTGGTTGTCGAACAGCCCGATGGGCCCGATCGATGATGTCGGCGAGCGCTGGGTCGCGGACAAGGACTCGCACGAGGTCATCATGCACATGGCGGGAAACATCTTCTGCACGGTGCCGATCTCGAACGGGTCGCTCGAGGACATCACGTTCGACGTTTCGGAGATCACGACCACTCCGTAATCGGAGGGCCGTCCGGCACCGAGCAGGGCGCGAGAAGTTCCAGCGGAGGTCATTGGCCACATGGGCAAGCTCGAAGCGCGAAGGGGACTGTTGGGGCGGATCGCGCTCCTGCTCGGGTTCTTCGTTCTCACGGGCGCCGTCACGGCGCAGCAGCTCGACGACCAACTGCGCACCCGAACCTTCGTGGTTCCGCGGTTCGTCGTGACGACGGCCGGCACGATGAAGGCGAACTCGCAGGGGCACGGCGGCAACATCGTCGTCCTCGATGGGAACGGGCTGACGCATCACATCCGCACGACGTCGATCGCGAATCCGGCCTACGCCGGGCCCCTATGGGTCGCACATGTCGACAGCGCAACGACGACGGCGAGCAGCACCGCCGACAACTGCGAGACCATGACGATCGTGGGCCGCGGCGCGGACGGGCAGGATATCCGCGAGGTTGTCACCTCGATCACGGAGACGCCAAAGGAGACGGTGAACTCGTTCTCCTTCGTTACGCGTGTCGAGACCACGGGCTGCGACGGCGAGGCCGGCAGCGAGGTGGTTCTCGCAAGCAAGGGCTCGGAGATCGCGCTGCCGACGCGCATCCGGGCAATCGGGAACGTCGAGGCCGTCTGCAAGATCTCGTCGGACGTGCGCGACATGCCGCGCTGTTCCTCGAAGTCGGTGATCAGCTCCCTCACCTTCTCTTCTCGCCAGAACTCAATCGACCTACGGAGCGCCGGGACGGACATCAACACCGGGGACGCGGTGGTGATCCGTTACAAGACGCCCAACTGGTAGGCCGCGGGGCGTGCGCCTCCCAACTCCCTCGCCGGATACACGGGGTGACCTCCTGAAAGCCTCGCACCGCCAGCCCTCGATCGCCGAGCGGGATCTCGAATCCTACGCCCGCGACCTCCCTCCCCTCTGTGGCCCGTTCGAGATCGGGCCGGACGGGAGACCGCTGATCGCCGTCGCGCCGCACGGCGTGCGGCGGCAGAACCGGGGTCTGCACCGCGCGCTGCGGAAGGAGCTCTTCGAGGAACTGTTCGGCTTCTTCGATCCAGACAAGCTCGTCTGTGACCCGAAGCCGCCGCCGCAGATGCAGGCGGCCTTCGCCGACGTGATCGGGAAGCCGCCCGAATACAAGCTCGCATGGCACCCCGGCTTCCAGCGCTGGGCGGCGTTCCAGCGCGTGCGGGACCCGTCGCAGGGCGAGGGCCGCTACCAGTGCTTCTCGATCGCGATGGAGCCGGCGGAGGACGACAAGCTGCCAGCCGACCTCGCCGCCGAGGGGAAGCGGTACGAGCATCTCCGCGGCGTCCTCGGCGACTTCAAGCTCTTCACGCGGCAGGACTTCGAGACGATCGTCTACTACGGCGACCGCTGGCGGTTCTCCGTCGATGAACTCGTCGCGAGGCACGACCTACAAGACGACCTGCGCGCGCTCGCAGCGGAGAAGCGCCTCGCCGATCAGGACTTCGAGTCGCTCGACTACTACTACCTCGCGATCAACACAGCGGCGAACGGCGGCAGCAAGCAATACAGCGTGCCGTTCGTTGCGCTCTCCCGCGATCCGCAGAGCCGCAGTGACCGCTACGTGCGCGAGCAGCGGAACGGCTACACGGTTATCCGGAAGCGGATGGATGAGCGCACCGAGGCTGAACGAGAGCAGCGCGCCACCGACGAGGTCATGTCGAAGCACGCCGCGCTCGTCGCCGACCTGTCGCGTGAGCAGGAGCGTGAGCGGCAGCGGAAGTTGCTCGAGGCCGGGCGCGCGGTGATCGCGAACAGGCCGCAGAAGCCTCCGAGGGTCATGTGAAGCGCGGGCGCATGGGTATCGCGGTGGACGTGTCCCTGCGTCTGCTTGCCGCCGCTGTCGTCCTGGCCGTGATCGCTCTGACCGGCCCCGGCTGGGGAATGTGAGCCGTGGCGGTTACGCGGAAGGCGGCGGAGGCGCTCTCGACGCTCCGCACGCGCGCTCGGCTTGAACTCGGCGACAAGTCGACCTCGACGGCGCAACAGAAGTTCTCGAACACCGAGATCAACCAGGCGCTGAACGATGCGCTCTGCTTCTTCCAGCGCATGATGTCCGGTGTGCAGCCTGCGTACGCGCTCGTCGCGACGACGGTCACGTACACGGCGGCAGCGGACTCGACGGCCCTGACCGGCGACCTCTTGGTTCAGCCGATCTTCCAGGTGTTCGACATCGACAACACCGATGTCCCGCTCGAGATCCCGTACGTCGAGCCGACACAGCTCGAGCGGCACCGCTACTCCGGCGGGCTTTGGCCCTCGCTCCCGCAGCAGGTGTACTCGCTGCTCGCGACGGCGACATCGAGGAGCATCGCCATCCGCCCGGTGCCGAGCGCCTCTCGCTCGCTGCGTGTCTGGCATATCGCTGCGCCGTTCGTCGCTGGTGACGACGCGGACACGTCGCCTCTGCTCTCGCCGGACTGGTCGGAGCTCGTCGCGCTGCACGCCGCGCGTGCGCTCGCGTCGATCGAGGACGAGTTCACGGCGCAGCAGGAGCGGCGCTACGAACAGGCGCTCGCAGAATTCACGAAGTGGGGGCAGCGGCAGCACCGCGGTACGCATTGGCTCCCGAGAAGGCGCAGAGGAAGGTCGTAAGACGTGAAGAAGAAGAACCAGAAGCACGATTTCAGGGTCCGGCTCTACAACGAAGACCCGAGCCCAGGCGCGGATGTGCTCGAGAACAACGCCCCGGGCGCTCCCGTCGAGTTCGACTACGGCGGGAACAGCTTTGTCGTGCAGCCCGCGAACGGCGTGTACGAGCGCACGAAGAAGTTCGAGGTCCACGTCAACAAGGAGCGAGGCTTGAAGTCGCGCGAAGGCCGCATCCAGTGGAAGCGCATCCGCGAGGGCAACAAGGAGAATTTCCTCGATGTGGCTGCGCCGGTCGCGCAGTGGGCCCTCGACGGGAAGAACAACGGGAAGACGCACCGCCCTGTTGGTCCTGACGGCGCCGAGATCTGCGTCCTCCGCACGTACGAGGAAAAGCGCGCGGAGACCGAGGCCGACATCGCGAAGATGCACCGGGACGCGCAGAAGGCTCTCCGCGAGGCCGAGCGAGTGCGGGTCGCGAACGAGCGGAAGGCGGCGGAGCTCGCCGAGCGGGAAGCGCGGATCAACGCGAAGCAAGCGGCGCGGGAGGTCGCGGCCGAAAAGCAGTAGGCCCGCCGTGCGATGCCGAAGGTCAACGACAGCTTCGAGATCCCGGCGCTGCTCGGGGGGCTCAACCGCTTCGAGGCGCAGTCGAAGGACGGCGAGCTCGCAGAGGCGCTCGACGTCATCGCGACCGAGGACGAGCTTCGGCGGCGGGACGGCTTCAAGACGATCGCAACCGCAGCCCCGCACGTACTCCCGGCCGCCGCTACGACCTTCCTTCTCGAAGATGCCGGCGGTGCTTCGTACACAACGCGGACCGCCCGGACGATCCCGGTCGGGTCATCGGCCCAAGCGATCCTCATCGGGGCGGAGGAGAAGTTCGACGGAATCGACTGGAGACGGATCTCGAACACGATCGTCCCGCTCGCGAACATCGGTCTCGCTGCGTCGTACAGCAACGGCCTCGGCTGGACGACGTTTCAGATCGCGCACGACTCGACGGTTCTCGTTGGCGCCACGTACCACCAACCGCTCTCGCGCGACGGCCGCATCTCCTGGCATCGGTCGCAACTCACATCCTGGGCCCTCCAGACGTACAATGGCTTCAGCCGGTACTGGATCCGGATCGCTCTAGTTCTCCAGTCCTCCGGGTCGGCCATTCGCTGGGACAACGCCAACGTCGTCATCCCGACGCACACGCAGCCGGGGGCCAAGGCCGTCATCCTCTCCCCCGTCAACGGCATCGTGCCGGTACGGTTCAAGGCTAGCCAGTCCGCGCTCGTTATCGGGAGCGACCGGGACCCGCCGCGAGGGAGCGAGCTCGGGGCGCAGCTCGGCATTCGGCGAGACGAGGGCGCGCAGACGGAGCGGCTGTTTGTCGTTGGCGACGAGGGCGGCGCGAACTACGGCCAGATCACGCAGCCGACGACGCAGGAGAGCACCGCCGCGCCGGCGTCTTGGTCGAACTCGGCAGGCCAGCCTGCCGCCGCGACCTGGGGCACGGCGAACGTGCTCAAGAAGACGCTCGAACAGATCCTCGTGAACGGCGTTGCTGTCGACTACGACTGGCGGACGGACATGTGGGCCGGCGACGGTGTGCTGACGAGCCTGAGCGACTCCGGCAGTTCGACGGCCTCGGTCCTCAACATCACGGAGCCGACGCGCATGACCCTCGAGAGCAACCGCTTCGAGGGCTACCGGCTCATCGTTACGACCGGCGGCGGCGGCGGCCCGGCCGCGAACGAGGTTGCCGAGGTCTACAAGCACACAGACAACGGAGCGACGTGGAGCTTGTACCACTCCGGCTTCACTGCGGCGCCCGTCGCGAGCACACGCTTCAAGCTCCGGCCGCCGCCAGCGCAGGTGAAGCTGCTCGGGCAGGCGACGGAGTGCTACGACGTCAAGAGCAACGACGCCGACGGTATTACGCTCGACACAAACACGTACGCCGCGGCGGCACCGAGCGACGGACCGTACCTCTTTGAGGTCGGGCGGCCCGTGCCGTGGGCGGTCGAGGCCGGCGAGAAGTGGTCGCACGCGTACGAGCCCGGGACCGGCGTCCTATTCCTCGCGAACGGACGCTCGCCGATCCTTGCGTACGACGGGCGCCGGCTTCGCATCTTCGAGGCGGACACGACGAGCCGGATCGCGATCGAGCTCGAGGGGAAGTTCACCGACGACGGCTCGAACATGCACGACCCGAACGCGCACCCGGCGGCGCGGCTGCTCAAGTTCCCGCCGATCGGCAAGTTCTTGGTCGACCACGCGGGGTCCATCTTCATCGCTAACCTGCGCTCGCGCGGGCAGGATGTCGCCTGGAGCGCGCCGACAACAGGCGGAGCGATCTGGCCGCTCCGCAACCGGGCGACGTTGCGCGACGTCTCGAACGACGAGATTAGCGGCTTGATCTCGTTTGCTGGCCGGCTGATCGCCTTCACCCCGTCAGCCCTCTACGAGGGCAGCTACGCCGCGTTCTCGCTGAATCAGATGAACTGGCAGCCGGTGTATCGGGGCACCGGGTTCATCTCGCACCACGCGACGTGCGCTATCCCCTTCGCGGGCCGCGAGGCGCTGATCGGGCCGGCGGGAGACGGCGTCGTCCTGTGGAGCGGCGGCGAGCCTGTGTACATCCTCGACGACTGGCGGCGCATCGGCGACGTCAACACGCGGCGCCTCAAGGACTCCTGCGCCACCACCCTCCTCACACAGAACCTGTACATCCTCGGCCTCTGCATGAAGGGGAGCGGCACGTCGAACGGGCACATGCTCGTCATCGACTACCAGCGGAAGACGTACTGGGTGTGGACGGCGCCGTTCGGCGTGTCGTCGCTTGCGACGCAGCGCCTGCCAGACGGCAGCGAGCTGCTCCTCGTCGGCACCGAGGACGGGCACGTAATGACGATGGGCGACTTCCCGGACGACGACGGGAAGACGATCACCGGCTACGCTCGCTCGCGGCCGTTCCGCCCATACAAGAGCTTCGACGCGTCGTTCTCGCGCCTTGTCCTCGAGGCCGCTGAGCTTGGCGCCACAGAGACGATGACGGTGCGCGCGTACCTCGACGGCAGCGAGAGCACAGCGCTGAACGCGGACATCACCCTCGACGACGGAGCGGCGGTGTACGGGACGGGCGTGTTCGGGACCGCGACGTACGCCGAAGAGCGCGACGACAAGGTGCCAATCAACTTCGCGAACGGGACACGGGGACACGAGATCCAGATCGAGCTCCGCGGTTCGTCCCGCTGGCGGTACTACGGGGCGACGCTCCAGTGCCGCAAGAGCGGGCATCGGGGCCGGTAGATGTCGGGCCTCTCCTTCCCTCTCGAGGAAACCGTTCGTCGACTTCAGCGCGACGTCGAGAACCTCCAGGCGCGTATGGCCGAGCCTGCGGTCCTCGAGATCCACGAGGCGTGGACCGCGCCGCCGGTCGGCGCCGTCGCGACGGCGACGCACGTCTCGGCAGAGGCCTTCGGCGTCTGGTTAGCGCCGATCGAGCTCCCGGGCCTGCTGCGGCTCCGCCACATCTCCGGGCACCTCGGGAACGGCGGGACCGTCGCCCTCGCCCTCTACCGCATGGAGCAGCCGCGGGCCCTCGTAAGCCGCGACAGCCTCATCGAGAGCGTGAAGGCGTACCCGTGGCGGAAGGTGACAGCCCTGACGGGCGCGAGCACGGGCCTCGTGTTTGACCCGGACGCCGAGGGCAAGGTGAAGATCGAGCTCGAGCGGGAGGTTGTCCTCGACCCCCGCCGGCACATCTACGCGGTCGGCTACCAGAACAGCGCCGCGAGCGTGGAGTGGCTCTGCCCCTCGACGCTCTCCGTCTCCGCGACGACGACGACGGAGAGCGACATCGAGTTCTACGCGTCGAACGACCCGATCCCGGGGACGACGCCTCATCGACGCGCTTACTTCTACGTGCCGTCGAACCGCACGGTGACGGTGCTCGCTCAGCTCGGGAGCCGGAACCCGGCGCACACGGCGACACTGCTCCTCCGGGACTCGCTCTTTGTTACGAAGGCAACGCTGACGCGGACAGGGACGCCGACCCCGGTATCAGCGAGCGCGACGCTGACGACGGGCTACCACGACATCGTCACCTACTCGAGCGCGGCGGACGGGTACGTCGTCTTCCACGGGGGCGTGCTCCAGGGTGCCGGCGGCGGAGTTGTTGTCGACGACTCGCGCGCCGAGCTCCTGCGTTGCGGATACAAGACCCGACCCCTCGGGACAGCGATGGGCGACTTCCCGGACCTGCTCCACGTCGTCGGGATGGCTCACTCGCCGGTTTTCGCGCTCCGAAGCGCGACCGGGGTAAGAAGAGGGGGACATCTCGATTACGACTGAGCAGGGACGACGATGGGCACGACCGTAACGCACAGCTTCTCCGCCGGCGGCACGATCGCCGCATCGCAGCACAACACCAACAACAGCGACCTCGCTGCGGCGATCGACCAGAAGGCCCCGAGCACTGGCATCACGGCGAAGATGCTCTCCGACCGCTTCTCTCGAAGCGAGGAGACGATCGTCATCGTCCCTCCGCAGGGGGGCAGCAGCACTCTCGTTGCGTCGGCAGAGGTCATCTTCCCGGTGTCGCCGACGACGATCTTCAAGCGCTACCACACGGCGAAGTCCGGCCAGGAGGCGTACCTCTGCGAGATCGAAGTCTACGTTCTCGCGCTGACAGCCGGCACCGGAGGGGCCTCGTACCCGCGGCTTTCGTTCTACGTCAACACCACGCTGATCTGGACGGTGGATCTCAAGGCCGACGACACGACGTACAAGGCTGCGAACGACAACCCGCTGGCGGCGCCCCTGTTCGCCCTCGCAAACGGCGACCAGATCAAGATCGACGCAGCGTGCGCAGCCGACGACCCCACCGAGGACGGGAAGGCGCGCGGGGTGTACGTCACGTTCGTCTTCAAGTCGGAGCTTTCGTCGTGACGCCGGAGGAGAAGTAGATGGCGATGTTCAAGCCCAGGGCACCGACGACGATGCGGGGCCTCCAGGCGGCGAAGGCGAACCGGCCGATGACGCCGTATATGAGCGCCGGCGCCGAGCAGGGCGTGCGGAGCCGCCTCTCTGGCGGCGACTCGTTCTCCCCCGCCGGCCCGCAGCGCATCCAGCCGCCGAGCACAGACACGACGCCGACCGGGACGCGGTTCGGGGCTATCGCCCCGACGCAGGCCCCGCGTCCGGAGGGCTTGCTGTCGAGCGGCAACCAGACGTCGAGCCGCGACGCGATCTCGACGCGCGGCGAAGGCGACCGGTTCGGCTTGTCTCCACAGAGTGCGGAGACGCGCTACAGCGTCTGGTCGAACCGCCCCGGCTGGCGCGAAACGCCGCTCAACACCACCGTCAACTACGCGCAGCCGGTGCCGGCGAATCTCTTCTCATCCGTCGGGCCGGAGCCCGTCTTCAGTTCAGGGACGCAGACCGAGACATTAGGCCGGTACCCGGCCGGCATCGAATACGGCGAGTCGCGACGAGAACTCGGTGCCGACGACACCTACTCGGGGAAGCTGGCGCGCGCGCGGGCGGAGGCGCTGCGCTTCCGCCCTTTCTCCGGCGCCTCCGGAGGCGGCGAGGATAGCGCTGGCGAGGCCGACGCCGCGGATCTTCCGGAGGCGGAGATCGTCTCGAACCGCCAGCTGCCGCCGATGCCCCCGGCCGAGGAACCGCCTCCGCCGACTCCGTTCGAAGCACCTCCGCCGACCGGAGAGCAGTCGCAGGCGATCTCGATCTCGCCCGGAGGCATTATCGGCTGGATCGCGGGCGGCGGGCCCATCGGCGGACCGATCGCAGCGGCTGGGGGGTGGGCTGGCGACAAGATCCAGAAGGCGATCCAAGGCGGCGGCGAAGAGCCTGCGCCGCAGCAGGAGTCCGCCGAGGAGATCTACCGCCGCATCAAAGCGATGACGGAGGCCGACCGACAGGAGGCGCTTCGACAGATCGACGAGCACATCGCCGCCATGGACAGGAACGTCCCGCAGATGTCGCAGGAGACGATGGACCAGCGCATCAACACGCAGCGGGCCCGGATGGCGCACAAGCAGCAGCGCGCCGGCGCGTTCCAGCAGGCGATGCTCGCGAACCAGGGTGCGTCGCCGGAGGCCATCGCGGGAGCCGTCGGGGACACATTCTTGACCGGATCGCTCGAGTCCGAGGCGCAGGCGGCACAGCTTCAGTACCAGATGGAGGCGCAGAACCTCGAGGCACAGATGGTGGCGTGGCAGCAGAAAGCGGCAGCGCTCCGGATGAAGGCGGCGTTCTTCTCTCAGGGCTACGAGAGGGAGCGGGACCTCGCAGCGTCGCTCGAGGCGCAGAAGATGGCGCACATGTTCCAGGAGCGTCTCGCCCGAATGCAGGCGGACGCGGCGGACGAGATCACCTTCAAGGATGTCGTGGGTGCGTTCTCTGGTGCGGCACAGCGCGCGGTCCCGTTCTTGTTCGCAGGAGGGGCCGGGGGCGCAGCAGCCGGGAGCCGCCCGTATCCGGCGAGCTATCTCCACGACTGGTGAGGCACAGCTGGTGATCTGAGGAGGCGATGTGCTGAAGGAACTGCTCTACGGGATCGGCACGATCGGCTCCGGCGCTCTCGCCGGCTATGGCGATGCCATGGAGCGGGCGCGGAGGGAGGCCGCGGCTCGCCAAGCGTACGATCTCCAGCAGCGGGCCCTCAAGAACAAGGAGTCGTACTACCGGGGGAGACTCCAGAACGACCGCGACAAGATCACGTCGGCGGCCGACCAGGCGCGGGAGGACCGCGACCTGAAGAGGACGCAGTCCGAGGAGAACCGGAAGAACGCGCTCAAGGTCGCCGGCGTCTACGCGGGCGCGACGCTCCAGGTCCCGCGCATCCGCGCCGAGGAGGACCGGATGACCGAGCTCGGCTACGAGCTCTCGGATCTCCAGCGAGGGGTGCGGCCGGAGGGCTGGGATGATCTCGCGGCTGCGAAACGGATGCGCGAGTTGCAGCAGCTCAAAGTCAAACCGATCGCTCGTCGTCCGTCGCGGCCCGCCGAGCCGCCCGAGCGGCGCAGAACGAAGGAACTGTGGCTCACGTTTCGTGACGGCCTCGACGCATGGACGGACGAAGGCCAGGCTGCGGCTGCGGCTGCGGCTGCGGAGCTCCGAAGGCTTGGCGAGCTCCCGTCGAGGCCCGGCGACGCCGCGTCGGCGTCTCCTGGCCAGCCGAAACAGCGCCGACCGGCGTCTCGCCAAGAGAAGGCCCGATTCCACTCCCTGCCGCCGGAGGCGCAGCAAGCCATCATCCAAGCCCGTGTTGCGAGGGGCTATGAGCCGGACGAGGCCGCGGCACGGGCCTACTTCCAGTAGGGGGCGCTGATGCCGCCGCTCGACCCAGCCATCGAGGCATTGATCAACGCGGGCCACGAGCCCGCACAGGACCCGGCCATCGAGGCATTGATCAACGCGGGCGTCGCGGAGGTCGAACCCTCGCAGAAGCTCCGCATCGAGAGCGCGGCGAAGTCGACACAAAAAGCCCTCGGCCGCTTCACGCTGAAAGACCTCGACGAAGCGGAGCGTGCGATCCACCTCTACCCGCCCGAGAAAAGGGAGGAGGCGGTCGGCAGGGTCCGTGCGGCCCGATCGGCGCTAAAGGGCCTACACCGGCAGGCGGCGGTCGTCGGGGAGGAGGCGAAGAAGGCGCAGCGGCCAGACCTCCAGGAGGGCCTCCAGAAGGCCCGAGAATCGTCTCTCCTGGGCCGGGCCGCCAAGGGTACGGTCGCCTTCGCTCAGCGCGCTGCGCACACGCTGGAGGCCCCGAAACGGGCCGTCCAGCGGGCAACCCTCGGAGCGACCGACGCTGAGTTCTCGGAGGAGCTCAGGCGTCGTTCCGAGGACCCGATCTCGAACCCGATCTCTGCCGCCTACAGGGTTGGGACGCACGCTGTCGGCGCTGTCCCTGGTGTTCTCGGCGGTGCGCTCGCTGCCGGCATCGGCGCGATCTCCGACATACCGGGCCTTGCTCGCGGCGAAAGGACCCTGGGCGACGTCGCTGAGAACGCCGGCAAGACAGTCCTCGGTGGCATCGAGACCGGCGGCGAGGCTGCCGAGCAGTGGGGGAGCGACCCGCTGTCGTATCTGGGCTCCGCCGGCGGCGCGGGCAAGAGCACGGCGGCGACGGCGGCGAGGCTGGTCGGCAAGATTGACCCGGCTCGGGCGAAGGCAATTGCGCCGGCGGTCGAGCGGCTCGTCGCGAAGATGGACGCGCGGCACATCGTTCCCGACACGGTGCGTGCGGCGGGGCCAGCGACGCAGGCCGGAGCCGTCCCGATGGTGCGGACCGGCAAGACGACAACAGCCGCGTTCCGGGACCTGAAGAAGCTCCTGCTCGCTGAAGGCGTGCCCGAGGACGAGATCCGGCGCGCGTTCGGCGCCGCGGGCGAGTATGTCGGCGTGGGCGGTCAGTTCGCCGTCAACCCGATCCCGATGGCGGAGACGATGGCCTCGGCGGCGCAGACGATCGGGCGGATAACGAAGCACGCCAAGGCCGGCGAGAAGGTCGCTGCCGCGCTCCGGGCCCCGCAGTTCGAACTCGGCCCGGCGCTCGGCAAGATCCCGGGCGTCGGCAAGGCGCTCCCCGGCGGGGGCGAACACATGGGCCGACGTGCCCTGAACGTTGTCTATCGGGGCCTCGTCGGGAAGGGCTCCGGGTACTACGAGCCGACCGTGGCCGCAGCGCGAGCGATGAAGCTGGGCGCGCGAGCACAGGCACACATCCAGGGCCGCGAGTTCCAGGAGGGCTTCGAGAACATCGCCGCGGGCCGGGTGAAGAGCGACGGCGCGCCGGCGACGCTCTCCAGCGACAAGAAGCGGCGCATCGAACAGGCGATGCGGTACGCCGACCCCGACCTCTACGCTGTCCGGGCGCAGGGCCCCGCGACGAAGGCGGGGCGCGTCCCGATCGTGACGACAAAAACGAGCCCGCCGACATCGAGCCCGGTCACGGCCGCTGAGAAGGCGGGGTGGCAGGCGATCAAGAGGGAGAGCGCGCGCCAACTCGCCGAGATGAAGCGACGCGGCGTCCGTGTCGGCGAGAGCGAGAACCCGGAGGGGCTCGACGGCGCCGGCTTCTACTTCCCGCGCATGTTCCGTCAGGCGCCCGGCGTCGCGGAAGAGCTCTCAGTCCTCGACGCAACGAAGAAGGCGGGCGGCGGCTTCGGCTTCAAGACGGCTCGCGGCGGCGAGTTCGGCCTCGGGACGCCGCTCGGTGCGCTCGAGAAGCGTCCATGGATCGACGCGATCAAGGACCCGTACGAGGCGTTCCCGATCCGCGCGCAGCAGTACGCCAACGCGATTGCGAAGGAGCGCTTCCGCCGGTGGATGGCGAAGCACGTAGCGACGAGGAAGCCGAAGGACTGGGACTCCTTCTCGCACCTGAAGGAGCTCGAGGGCACCAACGGCAGGGTCGTTCCGGCCGCGGTCAAGAACTTCTACGACGAACTGTTCAGCTCTGGCCCTGTGCCGGCGAACTTCGCCGACGCGCTGCGGAAGTGGGTGCCGTCGATCCAGACGACGCCCTTGGGGCGGGCGGTTCTGCCGGTGGCCGACGCCATCGTTCGCGGCCAAGGCATGTTCAAGCAGAACGTGCTGATGTACCGCCCCGCCTTCCACACCGTGAACCCGGTGAACGAGGCGATCCAGATGACGGCGAGCGGGATGGCGAACCCGCTCGAGTGGCTGAACCAGGCGGACAACGTGATCGACCCCATGAAGCGGTCGACGACCGTTCTCCGCACGCCGGGCGGCGCGTGGTCTGGAGCGCAGCTCTTCGAGCTTGCTCGTCGGCGCTTCCCGGAGTTCCAGAAGGGCGCGACGAAGGAGGGCTTGCTGCGGTTCTCCGAGCCGTCGCAGAGGATGCAGGTGCTCTCGAAGGAGGCGCACAAAGGGTCGAAGGCGTACGGTTCGCGCGCATGGGAGCAGTGGAAGCACACCGGTGAAGGCTTCCAGGCCGGCGTCGCCGACCGGGCGAAGCTCGGCGTGTTGATGTACCGCCTCCAGCGCGGAGACCCCGTCGAGCGCGCTGTGCGTGTTGCGATGGACACACAGCTCGACTACGGCGATCGAAACGACCTCACGAACCTGATGCGGCTCGTGATGCCGTTCGGGACCTTCTTCGCGAAGTCGCCCGCGATGGTCGCGAAGGCCGCGGTCCGGAATCCGGCCGCCCTGACGGCGACAAGCAAGGTCTTGAATGCAGCCTTCCCGCAGGAAGGAGCGCCGGAGCCGCGGCGGTACATGACGGAGCGCTCGCCGACGTTCGCGGTGCAGGGGGACCGGCGGCGCGAGGTGGCATCGAACCTTCGGCAGATGTTCGGCGGCCAGCCGCTCGGCCCACACGAGACGCCGTTCTTCATCTCCAGAGACACTTTCATCGAGCCGCTTGTCCCCTACGCTGAACTGGCTGGCGGCAACCTCGAGTCGATCGGGCAGCAGCTTGGCCCGGCGACCAAGATGGCCGCTGAGTCGCTCGCCGAGAAGGACATCATCGGCAAGAGGCCCATGTCGGCGCCGACGTTCCTCGGATGGGAGGGCGGACCGCGAAGCAGCATGTTCCCCGCGGCAACGCCGTTCGTCCCCGAGGCTCTTCTCGCAAAGGAGGGCCAGAACCCCTGGCTGACGCGGTATTTCTCAGGGTACCTGCCCTACGGCCTCGGCTCGCCGCTCGTGCTGAACGCCGCGAATCGCGCGTTCGGCGGGGCCGGTGGCGATGTGACAGGCCCCGCAATCACATACGGCGCTGCACGTCCGCTCGCGCAGGACCGGGACAACCTCTGGGCCCTCCAGGCGCTCGGCTCGACGCTGGGCTACGGGCCGGCGGTGCAGACGCCGCTGGACCCGCTCTGGAACGTGACGCACGACCCCGACATCGAGCAGGCGAAGAAGGACTACCAGGCCCTGAAGGCGGCGCTCGATCTCCAGCGACGAGAGCAGATGCGGGGGCGCTGACGCATGTTCTGGACCCTCGCGGCGAAGGACAGTGGCCTCGGGGCGATCGTCTACTGGGTCAGCGTCGGTGAGGCGGCGAACCTCACCCCGACCGCCGGCGAGACGACGCCGAACTACACCGGTACGCTCTCGCTCCACACGATCCTCGACTGCACGGCCAAGCAGCAGGACGGCATCTACGCGTTGGGGCCGACGATCCACGGGAACGGCTTCCCGACGCGAGCATCGACGACGAACACGCCGGCCGTGTTCCGCGCCGGCGACAACACCGGGACGAACGTCACCGGGAACGACACCGAGATCCGGGCCGGCAAAGGCACGGGGATCGGCACCGCCGGCATCGTCAAGCTGTACGCGCATACGACGGTCGCCAGCGGGACCGGCGCCCACTCCGCGACGGAGGCGGCGCGTACCTTCGCCGGCGGGCACTTCAAGGTGTTGAACGCGCTCGGCGTCGGCGCGGATCCGGGGACCAGCGGCACGATCAAGCTGGCGACGGCCGTCCCCGCCGCCGCCGGCGAGATCGGGATGAACACGACGACGGGCAGGCCGCAGGCGTATATCGGCGGGACGGCCCGCGCCCTCGCGCACACGGGCGAGCTCTGGGGCGTCGGCACGAACACGAACTACACGTTCGATGCGGACCCGGGGCCGTGGACGGAAGAGCAGCCGGCCAGTACGTCCTGTGACATCGTCGAGGCATCGAACCTCGTGCGGCTCAGCGTCAACGCCGGGGCAACGACGACGTACAACGGCGTGTCCGGCTACAACTCGCCGAACGTGTATCGCAACATGTCGGACGTCGTGAACGGCTGGCGCTTCCGTGTGCGGGCCCGGCTGATCTCTTCGACGCTCGACGGCTCGTCCTTCCCGATTCTCCAGATCCGAGCGGCCTCGGGGAACACAGCGCTCGCGATGTACGTGAACGGCAGCGGCGGGACGGTTGTCGCGTGGGACGCCGGCACAGCGGCCGTCCTGCGCACGTCGGGGACGCTGATGGCCTTCGACGGCCAGGACTGGCTCGAGATCGCGATGCACGACGGGATCGCGAGCTTCTTCTACGGCCACGGGTCGAGCGGGAACCCGCCGCCGGACGAGGACCTGCGGCTCATCTACACGCACAAGATGGACGCAGCGGACTGGTTCTCTCTCACCCGTGTCTCGCTCGCGTTCTCGCAAGCGGCGGCAGCCGGAGCGAGCCGTGGCTGCGATTGGGGCCCGCTCCATATGCTCGACATGGGCCTGAGTTGGTAGGAGGGCTGGGTGACGATCATCCCGAGCACGCATTGGCGACGACGGGAGGACGACCCGCGCCACATCACGCTGATCTGTCCGCAGTTCACGTGCGGGCGCCGCATCACGATCGCGCATGCCGTCTCCGCCGTCGGGTGCGTGTCGCCGACCCTCCGGTGCCCGGACGAGGCGTGCGGCTTCGCGGACGACGTGACGCTCGAGGGCTGGACGCACGGAGAGAAGCCGCGCGCCTCCCCGTAGGGACGTAGTGTAATCTTGAGCACCTAGGCGGACCCGTGTGGCGCAGGTACGGTTGCGCCATGCGCGCCCCCCGTCTTGCCCGCGGTGTCGGGCTCGAGTACCGCCCCACGCCTCTCGATTACGGCCTGTTCTTCGGCATCATCGCACTGTTGGTGATGACGTACGTCGCTGGGTGCCTCGATCCCGCGCCGGCCGCCGCCGCGCCTGGGCCGCTGGGGGACCAGCAGAGCCCGGCGTGGTCCTACCACCGCACGATGGCGACGAACACGGTGACGTATCCCATCAACGTCTCCTCGAGCACGACCGCCCCCGCCTGCTTCCCGTGGGGGACGAAGATCGAGCTGACGGCGTACGCGGCCATCGCGACCGAGCTCGACATGACGTGCTGCCTCACGCTGACGACAACCGTCGCGCTGGGCGCACAGGACGGAGCGAGCGCCGCGCTAATCAACGACACCAACAACTTCGCGACGCAGTACGACGGCCCGGGGCGGTGCGTCAGCCTGACGAAGAACGCGCCGCAGGCGGTGCTCGTGCCGAAGTGGTTGGACCTGGCCTCGAGCACAAGCATCGGCGGCTACCAGCCAGGCCTGTGCAGCGGGAACACAACGCTCTTCCTCTACAAGAACACGCCGCAGCAGAACATGGCGGCGCGGCCGTTCTGTTCGGTGCCCTCCGACTGCAACGACGCCGGAACCCGGAGCACCGGGAACACGTGCTCGACGATTTCATCCTCGGACACAACCCTGCGGACAGCGATCTCGGCGGGCTGTGCGAAGGTCGTGTGCAGGGCTATCGCAGCATCCGAGATCACGGCGACGGTGCGGCGCTAACATGCCGCGCGGCGACGAGTCCCGGCGGATCGCCCGGCGGCACATCCAGAAGCTGCTCGAGTACCGCCCCGCGATCGTCGAAGCGGCGAAGGACTACGAGATCGGCTCCTTCGCGCAGTTCTACACGCAGAAGCGCGTCACGCTGGCTCCTTGGGTGCTCGCGGGCATCATCTCTCGCGAGACGAACGTCGCAAACATCGAGGGCGATTACATCGACCCGAAGCGGAAGCTGAGCCCGCGCGGGTTCGGGCTTTGCCAGATCACGATCCCGTACCACAGGGCGTGGGTCGACAAGTGGCTCGCGGGCACACTCCCCGGCTACGAAGGCAAGCCGCGCGACCCGACCGCCAACATCCGGAAGGGCGCGGAGATCCTCTCCGAACGCATCCGCTACTTCCGCGACAAGGGGCCGGCGAAGCTATCGAACGGCGCCCTCCTTCGCGCCGCCGTCGCCGCGTACAACGCGTCCCTCCAGCGTGTCGCCGAGGTCGTGCGCGCAGGCGGGGACCCCGACGTCTGCACAACCGGGAAAGACTACGCCGAGGATGTGCTGACACGAGGAGCCGTCTTCAAGGACAACGGGTTCGGTCCCGACGAAACGATCTAACGAGACGTTCTGAAGGAGGGGCAGGTGGTTTCGAGAGATACGGTCGCGAGACCGCCCGTCAGTGGGCTCGAGCTGCTGACGAGGCTGTGGCCTATCGTCGTCGGCTCCGCCGGCGTTGTCGGGGCGCTGTACGTTGGGCAGTACAAGCTCACCGAGAGCGCGGAGCGCCTCGGGCGACTCGAGCAGAGCTACGGCGAGCACAAGATCGAGGCGACAAGACGGGCGTCGGAGGTCGAGAGTCTCCGGGCGATCGTCGCGGAGCAGGCGGAGGTGTCGAAGGACACCGCGAGGACGCTGCGGCGGCTCGAGCGCAAGGTGGACCGGCTCTGCGCGCAGACGCGGGCCGGGTGCGGAGGCGGCGAATGACCCCAGAGAACCCGCTCCGCTCGAAGCGCTTCCTCGCCTACGTGCTGACGCTCCTCGTGCTGCTTGTCGCCGTCGTACTCAAGTCGCCGGCCGTGACGGACCTCGGCGAGGCGATCGTGTTCGGCCTCCCGGTGTTCCTCGGCGGGGAGTCGTGGGTGCGGGGCCGGCAGCCGCGAGCCGCGGAGGCGCCGCCGGCGTGACCGCCCTCCTCGTCGCCCTTGCTTGCCTAGCCCCGGTCGCAGCCGCCGCTCTCGGGTGGTGGTGGCGTGGACGCTGCGAGGCCCAGGAGCGGCTCCAGATCCGCGCCCTCAACGCCGTCCTGCGCGGGCGCATCGACGACGCAGCCAGGACACCTCGACCGGAGACGGCGCAGAAGCTCGCAGCGATCCGCGCCGACCCGAAGACGCCGCCAACCACGCTCCGCGTGCTCGAGGCCGAACTCGCGAAGCCGGACGACTGGAGGGAACCGTGAAGCCGGACGACTACCGCAGCGCCTGCCGCGTGAAATGGGAGCGCCCCGAGCGCTATGGCTTCGCCGTCATCCCTGTGCTCGAGTTCCTCCGCGGCAAGCCGTGGGACGACCTGGCTGCGAACATGCTGGCCGCGCTGCGGCCATCGTTCGTCCGCGTAGCCAACGTACGCAGCGCCGTCACCTGCGACGCCATAGGTTGGCGCGTCACGGTATGGATCCGCGAAGACGACAAGACGATCGACCGCATCGATCAAGAGGTTGAGGTCGGGCTCGAGGGCGAATTACCCGGGGGGCGCGTGCTTCAGCACGGACACGACCTCATGTGCCAACTCGGCGTTCGATGACTCCTCCCCTCGGCCTCGGCCTTGTGCTCGCGATTGGGCCAGTCCAGACCTCGACGGCGGACCGCCCCCTCACCCCCACCGAGATTGTCCTCTACGACCGCTGGCAGACATGGGAGCGGCGAGCGAGGCAGGAGCGCGTCCTCCGCGAGGACGCGGAGGCGCGGCTCGAGATCGTCCTCTCCTACGTCCGGGGGTCGACGACTGCCCTCGCGGAGACACGTAACGAGGCCCCTGTTGTCGCCCAGGAGCCGCGTAACGAGGGGTGGCTGTGGTTCGGGGCGGGGACCGGCGTCGGAGCCCTATTGGCCGTCCTAGCGCTCGCGCTCGGGGGCTAGTCGATCCCGTCAGCGTCCCACAGGTAGATCTTCAGGCTGCTCACTCGCCCTCCAGCAGCGCCCTGAGGGCGCTCACGGCCTGTTTTCGCTGCTCCCGGCGGTAGGCCGGGCCGTCGTTCTCGCCTGGCTCCCACGTGTGCCCTCCCCCACCGTCGGTTCTCGGCCGTCCACCGCAGCGCATCCGGGGCCCATCGCAGTCGCCGCAGGGGTCTCGCCCGAGGGCGACCGCTCCGCCGACACGCACGCCGCTCAAGAGACACCCGGGTGGGACCTTCCCCTGCGCGATGTGCTCGCGCAGCAGCGCATCGTCCTCGTGCGCAGCTGGGAGATCGAAGTAGTGATCCCGCCTAGCCACGGCTCGGCTCCTTCGTGGCAGTGGGGCGCGCGCCGAGCGCTGCGAGCTGGTCGAGCGGCGTCTCCGCGACAACCGCGAAGCGGATCTCGCAGGTGATCCGCGTGTCGCGCCCCGCGGCGAGGACGCGGATGTACATGCGATCGCCCCAGCGGAACGAGCCGCGCCGGTACACGTACCGCCAGAACAGGCGTGCGCGCCGCCGCCTCGACTGCACCGGCCCAACCTTCGCGTGCTTCTTGCGGATGCGCGCGTTCATCCACTAGCTCCCTCTCCGCCCCTGTGCGGCTCCTGCGTCGGGGACGACCCGAGCGCCCTGTTGATCTCGTAGTGGAGCGTCAGCCAGGGCCGGTCCTCGCCCGGCTCGACGGGTTGGTAGTGCTCGCGCAAGTACGCGTCAGAGACGACGAGAGCCTGCTTCGATCCCGGCACAGTGATCGTCCAGGTGCCGTCATCGTTCCGCCGGGCATCAACGTCGCTGACCGCTTTCGGGCGTTCGCGAAACTTCACTTGGCCTCCTCGCCGCTCGGACGCGGCTCCTGTGTCGCAGCGGAGCCCGTCGGGAGCCGGCCGCTCCCTCCGCACTCCGAGCACTTCATCTCGTACGGGATGATGGGGTCGCCGTCGTAGTCGCGGCTGATGGTCCTCGTGCCGCGCCCACGGCATCGCGCGCAGGCGTCGCCGGGGTCCGGGCCGTAGTAGAGGTCCACGGAGGCGCGCAGCACCACGAGGATGTGCTTCCGCTCCAACGTGTCCGGCGCGCTCTTTTCGAGCCACGCGATGTCCTCGGCGATCAGCTTCTCGTACGCCGGCCGGTTCAACCGGATCCCGTCACCCACGATCGGCTCCTCCGCCGCCCGGTGGCGGCCCCTTGGTCGCGTTCGGGCGTGCAACGGGCGCGACCTGGGCAGGCAGGCGGTTGCACCAGCCGCCCTCGTTCCCGTGATCGCAGTGCTTGTCGCAGTAGAAGTTCTCGACCTCGTCGTCGTACTTGCCCCAGCACGTCGCCGGTGCGTCGCAGACGCAGCAGAGGAACCGCTCCACGCCTGCGACGGCCCGCCTGATGCGCCCGTCGAAGTGCGGCGAGTGGAACACGCGGAGCCACGCGTTGTGCGCCTCCAGCTCGGCGACATGAGCGCGGAGCCGCTCGATCTCCTCGGCAGCGGATACGGTGTTGACGTAGTTCGCGCCGTTCCGCGCCCGCTCCTGAGCGACTCTGCGGAGTCTCTTCACGATGTCAGCCACGCTCGGCTCCTTTCTCGCCCGACTGCGGCCCGACGGCCTGCTTCGAGCCGTCCTCGTCTTCGGGCTCAACGTCCGCCGCCCGGATCGCGCGCACCACGTTCGCCCGGCGCCGCGCGGTGGCGGCGATGAGTGCGCGGTACGCGTTGAGGTACGACGCCGCGGCGGACAGGTCGTTCTTTTGAAGCTGACCGTGCCGCAGCCGCCCCTCGAGATCGTACGAGTAGCGCGGAGCCGGGAACCCCGACCCGTCTCCGAGCGTGACCCAGTATCCGCCGCCGACCAGACGCGGCGGTTCGGCGAGCCCCGAGCCGCGACACTTGCGGCACTCCGCGGAGTCCCGGCCTCCACAGGTACCGCACGGCAACCTGACCTCAGTCACGGTCGGCTCCTTTCCCGCCCGACTGCGGTTCGACGGACGTCCCCGGGCAGCGCCTGAGCACGCCTTCGATCCTCTGCCGCATCACCTCGCTCGCGCCGTCGTCGCCCAGATGCGGCATCGCTTCGCGGATGAGCGCCTCGAGCCCGGCGACGCGGGCGCCGAGCGCGCGCAGATCCGTCCACGACCGCGTCTCGTCGCCGGAGCCCCAGCACCGATCGCACACGTCGGACGTGATCGCGCAGCCGCCCGCGCCGCTGCGCCAGGTCGCGGTGCTGGCGTACGAGCAGACGCCCGTCCCGCCACACACGCGACACGGGCTCTCGACGCCGCGATACTCGCGCAGCGCCTGGAGGAGGTCGGCCGCCGTCACCGGCGGCACTGGGCGCGTGGCGAGCTGCGCCTCGAGCGTCGCGACGCGCGCCTTGAGCGATCGTGCCGCGTCGGCGAGCTCCAGAATCGCCTCGGCGACCCGGGCCCGTGCGGCGCCGCGCCGCGCCGCCGGGGCCATCTGCTCGATGTCGAGGATGCGGTCCAAGCTGATCACCGCGCACCTCCGGACTTCGACCAGCGGGCCGCATGGACCGCCAGTATTCCCGCTCCGACGCCGATCGCCGCCGCGCTGGCGTTGCCGATCTCGATGCCGAACACCTCGGCGAGATCGAACGCGAGCAGCGCGAGGCCCGTAGCTGTGAGCACCTCGATCACGCTCCACCTCCGCTCGAGTCGCGCTCAAGTGCGGGCCTGGGGCCGGCGGCAGCGCGGCGGCGCGCCCACGCCTCGCGCGCCCGCTGGCGTGCCGCCTCGCGTCGCTCGTCGGTCCAGGTATCGACGCGGACCCGAACGCGCTGACTCGGGATGACGCGCTCACCGGACCTCGTGAACGTCACGTTTGGGGCCCTGTTGCCCCGCGGAGCGCCCCGGAATCGGCTCATCCCTCCGCTCCTTCCTGGCCCTTGCCCTGCTCGAGTCGCGGGTTCGGGCCGAGCCCGAGCTGCGCGAGGTACGCCGCGGGTCGCCGGTCGCGCGGGAACTCACGGACGCGGATGTCCTCCGGCCACTCTGCCGGGTCGCCGCCCTTCGGGTGCTTCAGCGGGAGCGGCCCGAGCCCGCGGTAGTCCGTGTCGAGCGAGATCTTCCCGAGCTGCTTCACGAAGACGGCTGGCCGGACGCCGTCGCGCTCGGCGGCGCGCGCGTGCGCGATCAGTTCGCGCGCCCACGCGGCATCGAAGAGGCGTGGGTGCTGACCGCTCTCGCCCCCGATGATGATCCAGTCGAGGCGCGGCATCATCTCGTCCGGCCCGGAGACGTGGCCGGTCAGCGCGTTGATCCACACGCCGGGCTTGTGCGGCGGCTCAGGAGTGACGACCTCGAGGCGACGGAAGTCGACTGGCGCGATCGCGGGCTCGTACGAGACGAACCGAACAGCGGCCGGCGTGTCGAGGAGCGCCGGGATGCGCTTGTCCGCGCTCGCCTGATCTTCGACGGACACGCCCCACCAGATCCACGACGGCGGGGTCGTCGACGGGTTGCTGATGCCGATCTCGGTGAGCTCCGGGCGCGCGGCACGCAGCTCACCAGCGGCGTCGAGAACGCGGCCGTACAGCTTCGGATCGGAGAGGTACCGATGCATGCGCGAGGCGCGCTTCGTCAGCACCTGAAAGATGTGTTGCGGCGCGAGCACCATCGTCGCGAGCACGCGATCGATCGCGCTGTCAGGGAGCGCCTCGTGAAACAGGTCGCTCATCGAGTCAACGAACACGCGCCGCGGCGCGCGCCACGAGAGAGGCTCGTCGATAGCGTGATCGACGACGCGGACCTCGCCGGTCCAGCGCGGCCCCTGCGACGTCATCCGCACGAGTCCCTCGTACGGTCGGCCGGGGCCGGCGTGCCGGATCGCCTGGCGCTCGGCGTAGCAGCGCTCGCAGCCGGTCGAGATGCGCGAGCAGCCGCGCGTCGGATTCCACGTGGCGTCGGTCCACTCGATGTTCGTCGCGGTGCTCACTTGCAGGTCTCCTTGCGCTCGGGTGTGGCCCCGGTCGCGCTCGTGTTCTGCTCGGGTCCCATGTTGGGGCCATCCGTGATCGGCGCGCCGAACTGCTTGTCGATGAGCCGCTGCTTGTACCAGTCGGGGAGGCCCGCTGTGGCGCCGCGGAGGATGTGCGGCTTCGCCCAACGCCAGAGCGCCTCCTTGATCGCGTCGACGCACTCCGCCTCGATGTCAGCCTTCACCTCGGGGATGAGCTTCCCGATGTCGCGCGGCGACGTCTCGAGTTCGCCGCGTTCGGCGAGATGCTGGATCGCCTTGTGCCACCGCGCCGGCGTGCGATGGATGCGGATGAGCTCCTCGAGCACGTCACCGCGGGTCGGGTTCGCCTTCGACCACTCGGCCTTGTGGACCTCCTTGAAGTCCTCGCCGACGTGCTTGCCCATCAGCACCTTCTTGTCGGGCCCGAACCGGCGGTAGTTCTTGACGACGATCCCCTCGACCTTCGCGCCGCCGAGGCAGGACACGCGGTCGATGAGAGCGCGGAGCTCGTCGGCGGATGCGACCGGCCCGTCGTGCAGCGCGGGGACGACCTCGAGTCCGAGGCGCGCAGCCTCCGCAGCCTTCCCGGCGTACGAGAGGTACGTCTCCTGCGCCGGGTTGATGTCGAAGAGGATGACGTGCTGCGCGGGCACGCGGTCATACGCAAGCGCGTTGTGCTTCGGCTTCTGGAGGTACTCGCCGCGATACGTCCAGCCGGGCCGCAGCCGCGGCGCGAGAATCATCGCCGTGGTGACCGCGCGCTCGAACATCTTCTCGGGCGCTGCGACGATGAGCTCCTGACCCCTGCTGCGGCAGCGGAGCACGCCGTGGATCACGCCGAAGCTGAACTGCGACCCGTCGACCTTCTCCTCGACGAGCACGGGATCGGCGAGCAGCTCCGCGAGCGCAGCGTGGCCGAGGTTGTAGATCTTCGGGTAGCTGTGCCAGCTCGTCGAAGCGTCGGTGGCGCGAAGGGTGTCGTTCACTTGGGGCCTCCTTCCTTGCTCGGGGCTTGCTCCACTGCGGGCTTCGGGCCGAAGGTTGAACGGCTGGGAGATCGTCGGCCGGAGCTCCGGCTCGAGGTGGCAGTTCGGCTGAAGCAGCCGGAGGATCTCTTCCTGCGTCGGGGCTTTCACTTGCAACTCTCCTCCGCCTCTGCGTCCGCCTTGGCTTTGGCGAGGAGAAGCCTCGCCGCCTCGAGAACGGGTCGGCGGGCCTCTTCGGTCGCCCCGCTCACCTTGGGCACTTTGAGCTTCCACTCCGCCTCGGCCCGCTTCGGCCCGAGCAGTTCCACGATCTCGTCCTTCACCGCGAGAATCTCTTCGGCGAGGGGGCCGCCGAAGGGCTTCTTCGACGCCGGCGGCGCGTCCTGTGCCGGGGGCGTCGCGAGGTGGCTCTCGAGCCCAGCGCGGAGTCGATCGATTGACGGAGCGACAACCTCGCGTGGTTGGGCCTCTGTCTCCGGCGGGTTCGGCGCGACCGCAAGCGGCTCCCGGGGCCGGGCCGCGGCCGGCGAAGTGCGCCCCATCGCCGCGATCACGGAGGCGTAGTCGAGGTCCATGATCGGAGGCAGGCGACCGGTTCGGTCCCCTGCCTCGAAGTCTTTGTGCGGCTTCGTGTGGACCACACGGCGCCACGACCCGTCGTCGCGCTGGATGATGTCGCAGAACAGGATTACGTCTGCCATCGCGAGCACGACATCTCGCGCGCCCTTCGGCAGCGTGGGGACGATCTTTGTCCTCCTGTTGCCCCTGAAGTCCTCGACGTTCTTCTCGTCGGCGTGGCTCACAAGGATGACGCCGAGCCCAAGCTGCGAGATCTGTGTGATGGTTCGCCGGAACTCGTTCTGGACAAGGCTCCACCCCTTGCCGAACCCGAGGTCCGACTCGTGGAGCACCTTTTGCTGCCCCAGAACGTGCTCCTGGCACCGGACGTAGGCGAGGTCAGCGGTGTCGATGATAACGGTCTGGAACCGGCACCTCCCCGCGCGAATCTCTTGCTGCAGCAACGCGGCGACATCTTGGACCTCCAGCCAGGACGTGACGTCGACTCGATACACATCGAGGTGGTTGAGCCCGGGCTCGGTCGCGATGAAGAGCGCGTCTGGGGCGCTCGCGCAGAAGGTGGACTTGCCCACCTTGGCGGGGCCGTAAAGCACCGTCACGAGTCCGGCGAGGTCGGGGCGCGCCGGCGTCTTCTCGGTTGGCAGTTGAATCCTGCTGCGGCCAACGGGGGCCGCGTCTCGACGCGTTTGGTTACCGCTCATCTTCGACCTCTTCCTTCTCGCCCTTCCACCGGAGCGACATACGGTAGTAGTTCTCGCCGCGGAGCCCCTCAGCGAGTTGCTCCAGGCGCTCCGGCGTCGCGACACAACGCGCGATCTGCTCCCATTTTGGGCGCCCTCGGCACGCGGCGAGGGAGATACGGAGCCCCGCCTCTTCGTCGATGACCGGTCCGTGCTCGTGGACGCCGCGCCGGAGCTTCTCCTCGGCCTCCTTCGCCTCCGCGCTGAGGCGCTTCGCCTCGGCTCGGAGGCTCTTGAGGCGGCGCGCGAGCTCGAGTTCCCACGGCGACGCCTTCCGGCCGGCGACCTTCCCCTTCGGCTTCGGGAGGATCGCCGGCCCGCCTGGGTGCGGCGGCTTCCGGGCCCGGATGTGGTCCCGGTGGAACCGCTCCAAGGCTTCGAGCGCGAGGTTCCCGACATCGCTGTCTGGCGGGATCTCGAACACGCGCAGGTCGTCGAGGCCGAAGAGCGCGCCGAGGAACGCGACGCCAGCCTTCGAGAGGTGGAGGTAGAGCTGCACCTGGAGCATCTCGTGCTCCGGCACCTCTGCGCTCCACGCGGGGCCGTAGCCGTCCGCCGAGCGGTGCGTCTTCGCCTCAAGGACGACGCCCGGCCCGTCCTGCCGCAGCACGCGGTCGTCGCACGCGTCCATGTTGGCGCGCAGCCACATACGCGTCCGGTCCTCGATGAGGACGTTCTCGTGCCACTTCTCGACGGAGCCGCACCGGCCGGCGGCGGCGAGTTCCTCCCGCATCCACGCGAGCACAACGCCCTGGAACCGATGCCCTCGCCGCATCTGCGGCAAGACTGGGGCCCGATACTTCTCGACGACCCGGGCGTAGACATCGAGGGCGGTCTGGTACGGCGAGAGGCCGCAGATCGCCGCCGCGTCGGACGGGCCGAGGAGCATCAGATCCGGCGTGCCACCGCAGTTCGGCAAGAACCGGATCTCCGGGCTCGGCGTGTTCGGGACCAGCCGCGGGAGCTTCGGGTCGTTCTCGTCGAAGCCGAGGATGTTCGCGACCATGGCTTGGTTCCGCCTGATCGCGTTCTCCTCGATCACGTCGAGCCCTTCGGCGCTGTGCTCTGCGTGGGTCACGCCGGGACCTCCGCGACCGTCTCGGCCCCGTTCGCGGGGTCGACATCGTCCTCTGGGACAACCTTTCCCCAGACATCCACGCGGTGCGCCTCGACCAAGAACGGCCGCCTCTCGAGCGGCAGGTCGTCGGGCGCGCCGAACCGCGTCGTCACAGCGAGCGGCTCAGGGTCCAGCTCGATGAGTGCGTCCCGGCCGTGCTCGAAGATCTTCGCCATCGAGTGGTAGTAGTCGTAGACGTGGAACATCTCCCACTCGACGATTGGGAACCTCTCGCCGAGGTTGATGTGGAGGGCGCGCATCTTCCCGGCGACCTCCGTCTTCGTGTCGCCGGCCGCCCGCAGCGAGCGGTACTCCATTGGGCATTTCGTCACCGCGAAGTACATCACGACACCCCCACGATCTGCTCAAGCCGCTCGAGCCGCTCGACAACGGCTTGGTACGTCTCCGCGAAGTCAGCGTGCCCTTGTTCGACGAGTCGCAGCCGCTCGCTGAGGGTCGCTGGCGGCGGCGCTGGCGGCGGCGCGTTCTGCCCTTCCGTCGGCTCAGGCTGCAAAGCGGCGCTCCGCGCCTCACCGCAGCGCACTTTCGACAGGTGCACCTGGACAGCCGCCGGCGTGCGGCCGAGCACGGCCCCGATGGCCGCGTAGCCGCGCCTCGCGCGCCGCAAGCGGATCGCCTTGTTCGTCTCTTCCTCTGTCCACGGTTGACGATGCATCTCTTTCTCCTCAGTCGTCGAAGCGCACGTGCTCGCCCGTCCATCGCACCGTCGCGATGCCGATTCGGCCGTGCCTGTGTTTGAGCACGAGGATCTCCGCGAGTTGCGGGTCCGCGCTCTCGTCGTAGTAGTGCGGCCGGTGGATCGCGAGCACCGCGTCTGCCGCCGCCTCGATATCCCCAGACTCCCGCAGATCCGCGAGCCGGGGCCGTTTGTCCTCCCGCCGTTCGAGCTCCCGGTTGAGCTGCGCCAGAGCGAGAACCGGCGCACCAACCGACCGCGCGAGCCGCTTCAGCCCCCGCGCGACCTCTGCGACCTCCTGCTCGCGAGAGTCCCGCCGAACGGCGGTCTTCACGAGCTGGAGATAGTCCACAACGACAAGCGCCAGCGGCGCCCGCGCGTGAAGCCGAAGCGCCAGCGAGCCCATTTGCTCGAGGCGCAAATCCTGGTCGACGAGATGGAACGGAGCATCCCCCAGCCTCGCGAGCGTCGCAGTGACCCGCTCGATCTCCTTCGTCGCCAACCTCCCGGCGACGAGGTCTTCGAGGCTGACGCGCGCCTCACTCGCCGCGATCCGGTCGCCGAGCTCCGCCCGCGACATCTCGTAGGAATAGAAGACGACCGGCCCACGCTCCCGGAGCGCACACCGCATCGCGATGTTGATCGCGAGCGCCGTCTTCCCCTGCCCTGGCCGAGCCGCAGCGACATACAGACCGCCGGGCCGCATCCCACGGAGGCACCCATCCACCTTCAGCAGACCTGTCGGGAGTCCCCTGCTGCGACACGGGGTATCCTCGTGACCCTCTCGCAGCCGCTCGTGCGCATCCCGGGCGATCTCGAGCCCCCCGAACGCCTCGGTCGCTGCACCACGCGCGTCGATGGCCTCCAGTTGCGCTCTAATCGACGCAACCGCCTCGGCCGCGGTCTGGGTACCCTCCAGCACTTCGTCGATTCTGAGCGAAGCTAGGGCCCTTCGTTGCGCTAGCTCTCGGAGTCGGTCCGCGTAGGCGCCAGAGTGCCACGGTAGGACATCCTCCGCTGCGAGCACGCCGAGGCTGCCCTCGACCTTCGCGCCGAGGGGGTCCGCTCGCAGCACTTCGGCGAGAAGGTGCAGATCGAGCGGACGCCCCTCGGCGGCCAACCGCGCCAGACCGCGGTACGCACGCAGGGCGAACGGGTCGGTGAAGTCGACCTCCGACAGCCGGGCGACGACGGACGCCGCGCGCGTGTTGTCGCCGTCTTGCAGCACGGCCGCCAGGACGGCTCGTTCCAGCTTGGTGTCGGTGTAGCGGCTCACAGTCGCGGGCCTCCGTCGGCATCAGCGAGAGAAGGGTGGCTAGAGTTGCGGCAGCGCGGGCCGTGTGTCGCGCTTGGGCGGGCCGGTGCCCCGCTGCGCCTGGCGCTCAAGCTCGTTGGCGAGCCAAGTGCCGAGGAACTTCGGCATCCCGCCGTACGTCTTGCGCTTGCCTGCGTCGCGGCTGTGGCACCACTCGAGCGCCTTCCGGCAATGCAGAAGGACATCGAGCTCCGGGAAACGCTGCTCGAACTCGGCGAGCCTCTCCCGGGTGAGTGGCCACCGGTCCGGCGCTCGGCCTCCGCGCGTGCCAACTGGCCGACACGGGAACTCGAGCACCGGCCGCTCCGGAGTCGTCGGGGGAAGGAGCTGGAGGGTTCCCCGTGGCTCAGTGGCCGCGGACGCCTCAGTGGGCGGGCTCACCTCAGTGGATGAACCGGCTCCTCGGGTTTCTCCCTCGCCGGACCGACCCGGACCCGACGGCGGCACGGACGCGGCGTTTTCGCCGCTCCGTGCATTAAGATCATATTCCTGTTCCTGTTCCTGATTCGAGGAAGGGTGACCGAAGGCTTCCCCGAAGGCTTCCCCGAAGGCTTCCCCGAAGCCTTCGACGAAGGCTTTTAGTGCTTGGAATGCCTCGCTTTTCAGCGGGCACTTCGGGACCTCGAGCCACCGCTTGCCCCATGCGCGCACGACGTTGGGGCTCTCGGGCTTGTGTAGGTCTCCCTGCGCAACAGCTCCGGGGAGCCAGACGAGATGCGCGGACCAGTCCGCCTTCGCCATGCCTTGGCGCTCGAGCTCGCTGAAACACTCGAGCATTTCCGAGGCGGTCCAATTCCCGCATGCTTCGGCGAGCGCGGCGGGGCCGGCGATGACGACGCCCGGGATCATGGATGTGTAGCGGCCGATCAAGAGCTCAACCCACAGGGTTCTCGCGTTGGGTTTTGGCGCCGACAGCGCGCGAAAGCTCGCACTCGCGTGGAGCTTCTGGCTGACCTTCCGGTACCGAATTGACACGAAGCATCTCCAGGCCCCCCCCGTTGATGTCGTTCCAAGCCACCGCGACCGCGAGGGCCGCCCACATGTCGCCGGAGAGGGCGTAGAGCGGCCCCCTCGCCTTCTTTGATCCGATCGCCCTGCTCTTCCCGCCGAAGCGGTCCAGGAGCGCCTGACGCACGTTCGAGTCCTTGGCGTGCGGGTGGTGGCAGAGGGCCAGCTTCACCCGGAGCCGCGTGATCTCGTGCCACTGCGGGTCGAACCCGACCCGGAACCGCTCGTCCGCCCACCGCTGGACGAGGCGCCCGGTCCAGACGCACGTCTGGAAGGTCTCCTCGCCGACGGGCATCCCGTACGAGGCGATCTTCTCAACGACGAGCCGCGCTGGTTCGAACGCCGCGGCCCCGCGGACGAACTCGAGGACGGCGGCGTTCTGCTCCCTCCCCGCCTCGATGACGTTCCCGTCGTAGACGACGTACGCGCTCTCGACGGGGCCGGGATCGACGGCCACGGTGACCCTCGCCTCGGCTACCACGGGATCTCCTCGTCGGAGAGCGTGGGTGCGTCGGGCGCTGCCCAGAGAAGCTCGATGTACCGCGCGAGATGTGGGCGCCGGCGTAAGAAGCCCTTCCGCTCCAGTGCGTCGAGGTGGCTCTTGATGCCGTGCGGGCTCTTGAGCCCGAGCGCCGCCGCGATCTCGCGCATCGACGGCGTCACACCGCCGGACTGTCGCCGGAGTTGCACGAGCGTCTCGAGCACCCGTCGCTGCCCGGCCGGAAGCGTCTCCGCGTCCAGGGGCGCCGGCGCCGGCGCCGGCCGCTGGCTGCGCAGCGTCGGCTGCCGGGGCGCCTTCTTCTGGCTGCGCAGCGTCGGCTGCCGGGGCGCCTTCTTCTGGCTGCGCAGCGTCGGCTGCCGGGGCGCCTTCTTCATGGCCCGCTTCACTGCACCCCCCCAAGCCACATGCCGAGGTAGATCCCGAGCACGACAGCGAGGACGAGCAGCGCCTCGAGTCCGAGCTCGCTCCAGCGAGCCGGACGCGGGGGCCGCGGGGCGTTCCGTAGGCGGGTCCAGTTCTGCTCGAGGAGCGACGGATCGACCTCGACGGCTTCCAGGCGACGCTTCATGCGCGCTCTCCTCTCCACTCCAGGACGGCGATCAGGCCCACAACGAGGGCCAGCTTTGCGAGGCTGACGAGGACGAGGGTCACCCGCGCCCTCCTCTCTCGAGGATCTTGGCCTCGACCTCGGCGAGGGCCTGCGGCGCCGCTCCGTGCCTCCCGTAGCGGGCCCACCACTCGCGGACCTCGCGCACGGCACCGAGCGCCGCCTCGCGCTCGTCCGCCCGAGCGGCGTCGACCAGTTCCTCTACGAGCCGGAGCAGCACTTCCGCCTTGGTCGCGGAGTCGGACCATTCCCGGGCGAAGTCGTTGACGAGACGTGTGAGGTGCTCCACGCCTAGCACGTTAGTCCACCTCCGGAGGTTGTCGCGAAATTGGCGCCCTCTCCCACGCCTGCAGGCCATGAGAGAATTCGGACGAATTATTGGCCGCAGCCAGGGAAGAAACCTTGGGAAGCCCTCTGGTGCTGAGGCGGGAAAAAATTTGCGGCCGAGCCCGGACTTTGGTACGTTGCTTCCAATATTGGCAACGAACGCGTCTGATGAGAGACGTTATGTCGTGTTGCCCGGCATGTTCTCCCCGTAGGGACACGGGTCGCTTCCATAACCGAAGCGTCAAGTCGGTGTGAGTGCCCAGCCGACGATCCGGGGCATGCTGTTTTGTGACTTCCCTCAGAAAAGTCGGCACTTGTACTCCTCCCGCCCAGCCACGCTGCGCGTCTGTTCAGGACGCGATCTTCAGCTCTCGGTAGATGAGCTCGCGGACAACATCGCTCACGCTGCGCTGCTCCTCTTCGGCTTTGCGCAGGAGGATGTCGGCAGCGTCGGCTCGCACGTAGACCTGAACCTGAACGTTCTGCTGCTCGTGCGGTGGCTTGGGTGGGCGGCCCATAGGCCGACGACCAATGGCACGCTTTCTCACGAGCCGATTTATGTACCCTACCATTGAAAAGTTCTATGAGAACCTTGGTTCAGTGTCTCTACTATCTCTGCGTGCGACAGCCTGTCGCAGCCCGCTACACCGCTCATCCCCGAGCACCGACGTTTGTGTCTCAGCTCGTCTCACCGTGAGACGGGTTCTACTAAAGTCCCTTAGACAACGCAACCCCCTTCCACTACTTTTTTCGGCTTTTTTGTAAGGCCTTGAACTCAGGGTGGAATTAGGCGATCCCGGGGGCATGCTGTCCCGCTTGTGCGTGCTCTGCTGGATCGCCGCTCTCGCCGGGTGCGGTGGAGGCGACTTCGTTTGCGATATCGAAAAGCGCCGCGGGACCTACGATCTCACCGCCAAGAAGGTGTCCGGCTCCTGCCCCGAGATCGGGAGGGGCGTCGTAATGCTGGGCGGAGGGCCTGCTGCGGGCCCGTGTCGGGCGGTAGATCAGCGGATCTCCGCGGATGGTTGCACGATCACGACGCTCTCTCGCTGCGAGACAGAGGAAGAGATCGTCGATATCAGTGTTGCGACAACGCAGGAGGACGCGGGCGCGTCGAGGTTGTCGGGTGTGGCCACTGTGGCGGCCCACAATCGAGGCGGGGCGTCGTGCGTGTCGACGTACGATCTCGACTACGTGCGCAAGCAGCGTTAGCGACGCTTCCGCCGGAGCTCCGTCTGTTCTCGCCTCGAGCGAGCGGCACGAATCGCAGCCTCGACATCGGACGGCGCCGGGAGGCGAGATCGCACCGCAACGAGGCGAGCAGCTACGTCGGCTCCGAGTTCGTCGGCGCCCCGCGTGATCGCGGCGAGCAGCGCGAGCACCTCGGGTCCAGTGCAGCGCAGGCCGTATTGCACGTCGTCGTCTACGTCGATCGCGGCCACGTCAGGCGGATGAGCCGCGCCCGGGGACGATCAACGCCTTGCCATCTGGCGTCTCGATCGCGCGCTCCGTGACCCGCTTGATGCGGTGTCGCGCGACCGAGGATGCGACATCCTCGATGATGGCGTGGTGGGCCGGCATGAGCGCAGCGAACGCGCGCAGCGTGCCGAGGGCGGCGCCGAGGTGTAGCGCGGCCACGAGGTCGGCTTGGTCCTCTGCTGTTGTGGACGCGTGTGCGGCCTGCCGCGCTCGCATCGCGCCGAGGAGCTTCTCGAGTTGGTTGAGCGTCCAGTTTACCTCCCGCTCTTGGAGGGCCTGCGCTTCGGTCTTCGCGTCGGTCATCCCGAGACTGTACCACGAGCGTTAAGACGCGAACGGCGCTCGCGCCGTGAGGCGGAGCGCCGTCGCTGCTCGACCAGGCGGAATCGTCACTTCAATGGGGCCGCGAGACGGGCAGGCATCTCGCGGGACCACCGACCTGATGTGCCCCTGCGGCTCGGGTCGGATCGCGTGCTCGATCGAGCGGTCGGACTCTGCCCTGGGTGCTCCGTGCTGTGCTAGAGCCCGACGATCTCCCACTCGTCGGGCTCGCCGTAGAAACCGGGGTCCTGCTCGCACAGGACCTCGATCGCGAGCCGCGCCCTCTCCCGCGAGGGGAAGGCGTTGGGCTGGATGCCGGCCGCCTTCGTATCCTCGGTGCCGCGCGGGACGATCGCCCACGTCGGGCGATCGGGTGTAATCGGCGGCTCAGCGCCCTCTCGCTGCTCGATGCCGCACGCGCGGTCCAGCAACTCGGCGGCGGCCGTGCCCATCGCCACACCTCTTTTCCGCGCGTACTGCCGGATGGCCTCGAAGGCGGGGCGCGACGCATAGAGCACGACGCGCCTCGTCTTCGCCGGATCCGGTGAGCGGTGGTTCGCCACCTCGCCGCCTAAGCCTCGAACCAAGCCCGCGCTTCGGCCTCGGGCGCGGCGAAGATGAGGCTCGGGTCCTCGCGCATGATCTCCCGGGCCTCGTCCTCAGTGAGCCCGATCCGCGCGCCTTCGGTCGGGTCCGCATACTTGCACAGCACGTAGCGCGCGCGTCGGTGGAGGTAGAGCGCGTCATCGCCGGTCGGTCGGGTCTTCGTCGTCGTCGTCGTCGTGTTCGCCATGGTCTCGTCCTGCTTTCCGGGGCTCCCCGGCCCCACAGGGCCCGCAAGTCGCCTTGCGAGCCCGAGCGAACGGGGAGCGCGCTTACGCGAGCCGCTTCATCAGTTCCGCGACCTGGGCCTCGAGTGTCATCACGCGCGCCTCGAGGTTCTCCGACCGCTTGGCCGCGATGTCGAGGTGGCTGGTCACCCGCGAGAAGCCGGCCTCGACGATGGTCGCGAGCGCGGCGAGCCGCGTGTCGATCGTCCTCACGTCGCTGGCGATCACCTTCCCGAGCTCGATCAGGGCCAGGATGTCGTTGCCGTTGTTGCCGTTGCCGTTCATCCGATGCTCCTAGTAGTCCGTCCGCAGCCGCTCGATGCACGCCTGAGCGCGCTCCAGGGTCGGCTCCTCGCCGTAGTCCATCGAGGCCACGTCCTCGCCCCCGGCGAGGCTGTAGAGGTTGATCGTGCGCCCGCCCTTCCAGGCGAACACGGTGCCGCTGTCGGCGTCGAACCGGACAAACCGCGCGCCATCCAGGCGCTCTGCGAGCTTCTCTGCGCTGATCATGGTCTACTCCTCCATCTCCGAGAGAATCCGGGCCTCGTCGAGGCCGTTCAGGAACGCCGCCGAGGGCCGCCGCTCGAACCACCCGAGGTAATCGACGCACCCGAGGACGAGTTGGTCGCCGAGTTCGTGCTGGCTCGCCTTGTCGAGGCTGCGCCAGAACGCGGCACCGCGAGCGCGCTCCGCCAGAGCCTCCTTCACCGTCATCGTCCTCTTCGTCTTCATCTGCGTGGCGTGCATGTGGGCCTCGTTTTCGCGGTTGAGGTCTTCGGGGGTTGCCATGGCTACACCGCCTTCCACTGCGCGGTGCGGCCGTCGCGGCGCTTCTCGGTGAGCGTGGTCCAAAGGCCCGTGCGCCAGTCCTGGCGCTCGAGACGGAGGCGACCGACGTACTCGCTCGAGAAGTCGCCCTCGCCCGCCATTATGCGGCGGAGCGCGGTCTCAGCGTACGAGCGCACGGAGAACGTGTAGTGCGGCAGCGGCGAGATCGAGCCGGCCGGGACAGGCCTGTAGGACGCGTCTCTGCGCTCCGGGTGGTCGACGATGATGTCTCCGCTGATGCGGTAGGCGTAGCGCGTCTGGACGTCCTGGACGATCCGCTCCGCGGTGTCTCGGGGCGAGCACTCGAGCGCGCGGAACTCGGCGATGAGGCGCCGAATGTACGGCTGCTCGAGGTTCCGCGAGTCGAGGACGACCGGTAGGTCGGCGTCCGTAAGCAGGCTGACGAGTTCCGCCTGGACGGCGGATGCGAACAGCGCGAGCTCGCGGTCAGCCTTGCTCAGACGCTTACGGGATGAGAGTGAAGAGGTAGCCATCGGTCGAGTCTCCTTCGGTCGGTGGTTAGGCGCTGGCCGGAGTTGCCGCTCCGGTCGGCGCCGCATCGTCGGACGCGGCAACCATGTGCACGCGGTTGGCCAAGCGCAAGTGTGCGAAATTGCTTGTTCAGGTGCGACTAGCGAGACACTGAAAAGTGTCGCACGATGCGACTTGTCGCTGGATGCGACAGGTGCGACAGCGGCACCTGTGTCTCTGCGAGACAAGCGGACGTTCAGCGCTGCTCTGGCGAGCAGGTGGGATTTTGCGGCCGACGGGCGAGCTGTGGCACGGTCGAGGGGACTCGACGCAGGACCGGGCTGTCGCCACACCGAGGCGACGTCGGGAGGAGCCCGCGCCGCACAGCACACGGGCTCCGTCGAGACACAGAGCGCGCACGTCGTACGCCAGGACCTCGTCCCCCTCTACCGGCAGGAGGGGGACCTACGGAGGGGAGGCGTCTTGGAGCGAGCGGAGCGAGCGTTCTGCGGCGTAGCCCTCCCCTGCGCCGCACCGAGCTCAGCTCCCCGCCAAGGCAAGGCAAGGCGAGCGTGCTCGCCGAGCCGACGAACTACCGCGGCGCACGCATCGCTCGATCGCTGCGCATCGGTCGAGCAACCCGCGCGGGGGGAAGGGCGCAACGGGGCTCTTGCCTCAGCCCTACTCGGCCCCCGAGTAGGGCATCCGAAGCGGCGCCACGCTAAGGACTACGGGGCATCCGGCCTCAAGGTCTGAGAACGGCGATTATGTCAAGACGCTGTGGTTCCAGGCACTTGGCGGGGCTGAACAGGACGAGGCGCAGGCACTGAACAGACCCGGATCCCGGGGGGACACCCTCGAAGACGTACGCGCGCGCGCGCGCGCGACTCCGTACGGACTCGCCCAGCATAGAGTGCAGCTCTGCAATCCTCCCCCTCCGAGGGCGCAGCAGTCGGCGCGAGCGCAGCTCGAGAGGCGCCGTTGGGCCTGTGATAATACTGCGGGGCACCCGGATCCCACGGTGGTTCGGAGAGATGCGCCGGCGTCTTGGCGGCGGGGAGGTAGAAGACATGCGCCCGTTTGACCCCGAGGTTGTCGCGCTCGAGGCGGAGGGCGAGGCGCGGCATATCTGTAGCGCGGTCTGCCCGCGCTAGCACCGATGCGCTGAACCAAAGTTCAGGCGTTGGGTTGACCTCCGTCCGATGCGGCGCAGAGACTACTCCGGATGTCGCCGGCAGAGCTTGCAGCGATCGCGGCGCGAGCGAGCGTGGCCTCGCCGGGCCCGTGGGATTGGGTCGAGGACCAGATGTTGGCGGGCTTCGTCCTCCCCGGCGACCAGCGCAGCGCGTTCGTGTACGACGGCTTCGCACGCCTGTGTCGGGCTGTCGTGATCGAGACCGACTCCGGCGTGTATCCGCCGTGGCGGGCGGACCGCGAGTTCATCGCGCACGCTCGCGAGGACATCCCCCGCTTGCTCGCGTATGTGCGGGAGCTCGAACAGAAGCTCTCGCCGAAGCCGGCAGAGGACGTCCGCCTAGTCCATCTCTCGCACCCCCTCCTCTACCGGACGATGTGCGGCTTGGACCCGCGGCAAGCGGGCGCCGACTTCGAGGCGACCTGGGACCGGAGCGAGGTCTCGTGTCCTCGCTGCAGGGAGGGCTGACGTGCTCTTCTCGAAGAAGGTCCGGCTGCCTCGGCTGCCTCCGTACGAGGAGCGCGTCAAGTGCGGAGCGGTTTGCCGAGACGGGCATCCGTGCGGTCGCGCGGCCGAATACGACCGCTGGACCGGGCGGCCTGTGCCGGTGCGGACGAAGGGCGCGAGGCCGCGGTGTCGCTTCCATCGCGGGGACGGGCCGAAGACCGAGGAGGGGAAGGCCAACCACGCAGAGGGAGCGAGGCGACAGCACCTCCGGCGAAGGCTCGCCCGGGAGCTGGTCGAGGCGGGGGAGTGGAGCCAGGAGGCCTTCCTCGTCGAGGTCGAGCGGCGGGGGATTGGGCGCGTCGGGAGGCGAGGCAGAGGCGGGCGCCAGGAGCGGAGCGTTCTCGAGGACCCGATGCTGCGGAAGATCGTGCCCGAGCTCGGGAGCGGGACAACGGGGTTGGCTCGGGTCCCGGCTGCGCGGGTATCGTTAGGCGGCGGGCGCGAGCAGGCTGCAAGGCAGCTTGCGGCTCTGTTTGCGGAGAAGAGGCGGTAGATGTCGAAGAGCGGTGGCGCGCGGCTGGAGTTCATCGAGTGGAGCGGGACCGGCCTGGATGAGGAGGAGCGGCACGCCATCGTCCGGCTCGTCAATGAGGGGCGGCGCGCGGAGTCTGGGCCGCTCTGTAAGTTCAAGAGCTACGGGCTCTATGTCTCCAGCATCGAGGCACCGGCTGGCCGCGTGTGCGGTTGTTGCGCAGGCGCGATATGCGTCGTCTCCACGGAGCGGACACGCACCGGCAAAGACGCTGGGGCGATTGCCTCTCGTCTCTGGGGGGCCCCGGGGCCGTACCGCGTCGGCGCGAGCGGCGAACACGGGCGCAGCCTCGCGCACGAACCGCACACGCGATTCGGCCCCAACGGCGCGCTGCCGGCAGACGAGTACGAGACGCACGTCGCCGCGCGGAAGCGTGTGGCCCCGCCGCCTCCTCTCAGGCTCCAACTCGAGGACCTCGCGCGCGAGATGGGCGGCGACCCGCACACGGCCTGGCCGCGGGCGATAGAAGCGTACCGCGACAGCCTCATGGCTGTTGGCGCCTCGGCGTCCGCCGTGGACGCAATCCTCGCCGAGATCGCGACCCTCCCTCTGCCGGTGCGGATGGAAGACCTGCTCCGCGTCCGCAGAAAGCACCTGAAGGCGGAGCGGAAGGCCCAGCGGCCGGCCGGGCCTCCTCAGTGCCTGGTGTGCTCCGAGCCCGCGGCGCCGGTCATCGCGGGCACCGGCGGCCTGCGGTGTTGGGAGTGCTACGCGCGGGAGTCGTGGGAGGAGGCGTCGCAACTCCGCGAGCACCTCCGCATCGCCGACGCGCAGCTCGAGAACGTGACGGCGGCGCGCGATGCGCTGGAGCGCCGGGCGCTGCTCGCAGAAGAAGAGGTCGAGCACTTGCGCGGCCCGCGCGAGCCACTCGAGACGATGTTCAGCCTGAGCGCGGGCGAAATCGCCACACTCGCGGAAGACGGCGAGGTCACCAAGAACGTGTGCGGGCGGATCGTTACGGTTCGGAAAGCGAGGGCCGAGTCCTTCGACGACGAGGCCGGCGCCGAGGAATGCGAGACGACGCCGAGCGGCGTCGTGCGCATCGACCACCCTGCCTCGAAGATCCGCGGCACGATGGGCCCCGGCTGGCCGGACCCGGCGTTCGAGAAGCACGTCGGCATCGCGCCCATGCACGAGGACGCGGACGGCTTGTAGATGATGCGGGGACAGGTGAAGCGGCAGCAGGTGGACGAGGACACGCGCGAGAAGATCGTGAAGCTCGCGCGGAAGGGCTGGGCGAACACGGACATCGCCGAGGCTTTGGGGCTGAAGAGGATTACGGTGCAGGGCATCCGGAAGCGGGCCGGGCTTGGGCCAGGGCCGGGCCGGAACAGCCGGCGAGGGAAGGCGGAGGCAACGGGGTGACGACACAGCAACTGACGGCCGGGGCATTGCGCCGGCTGATCGACGGCATCTCGGACGAGGCGAAGGTGCGGCTCACGCTCGAGGGCGGCGAGACGATCGCCGTCAGCGCGAGCGCGGGCGTGGATGCGAGCGGCGTCATCCTGCTCGAGCTCCCGCGCCCGATCCGGGTGCCGGTCGAGCCAAGGCAGGCACCGGAGCGCCCCCAGCCGCGAAGAAGGAAGGGCTGATGCGCGCTGCTGGCTATGTCTGGGCTTCCGGGCAGTCGGTCCTCTCCCTCCTCGCTGCCCTGCTCCTCGTCGCGCTCGGGCAGCTCCGCTTCGCCGGCGTCGAGGACGGCGTACTCCAGTACACTGTTCGGCCGGGGACGCTTGTTGACCGCCGGCGCGGACGATTCAACGGCTTCTCGGGCGGCTGGGTCGTCGTCTTCACCGAGGAGAGCATCCGCTGGTCCTGGGTGCGCGGACACGAGATCGACGGGCACACGTTCTCGCAGCACTTCGTGCTCGGCCCGCTGTTGCCGATCGCATACTGCCTCGCCGGCCTCTTTGCACTCTCCGCCGGCGGCCGGTTCTACCGGGACAACATCTTCGAGATCCTCGCCGGCCGGGCCGGGAACGCCCGCAGCACGGCGGCCTGACGATGGCTGCCTGCCTCCTCGCCAGCGCCCGGCGCTTCCTCGCGGATATCCGCAACGGGGTCGCATGCCTCCTCGGCAACCACGACATCGACGGCGCGCCGCGCCTCATCTGCTCGACGGGGGCGTTCGCCTTGTGCAAGCGGTGCCGCGAGCCAGTGCCAGAAGGGCGCCGGAGCGCGCGGTCGTAGGCGTATGGGAGAGCGCGAACGCGAGGCCGCCGTCATCTTCGTCTACGCGCTCGTCGCGGCAGCCCTGCTCTACATGAGCCCCTGCGCGGGCCAGATCGGCTGAGTCAGCCAAATTTGCTGTGCCTGAACCGCTGAGCGTACGTTCAGCGTGTGCCGTACCCGTTCTACCCGATGTTCTCGGGCGTCGCCGACCTCCCGCCGGGGGGCGGGTTAGCACAGGGGGGCCGCTACGGGCCCCGATGCGAAACG
>Ga0196963_10000436_pt1 | contig 38774 bp, 28 predicted proteins | sample S1_5metaG_FD_148600 | JGI IMG/M metagenome (GOLD analysis project Ga0196963, IMG submission 148600) | Soil microbial communities from Anza Borrego desert, Southern California, United States - S1_5 | ecosystem: Environmental > Terrestrial > Soil > Desert | place: USA: California | collected... | reverse complement strand
TCGTCGTTCATAGCGCCATCCCAGCCGCAACCATGACTCCCCGGCAAATCGACACAGCTGTCAGCGAGCGTTTGCGACGTGGGGAGAGCCTGTATGCCGTTGACGAGGAACTGCTTCGCAGCCTGGAGCCAACCCACATTCTGACGCAGGATCTCTGCCAGGTTTGTGCGCCGGCGGGCAACGAGGTATCCCGCGCGCTTCGCGCCTTGCCACACCAACCCGAGGTGCTCTGGATGTCTCCGCACTCCATCGCGGACATCCATAACGACTTGCGAAATCTCGCCCATTTAACCGGGACTTTGCACCGCGCGGAGGAGTTGATCTGCACCGATCTAGCTCGCATTGACGTTTTCCAAAGTCGAGTGGCCGGTAGGCAACCCTTGCGGGTCTTCTGCGCCGAATGGACAGATCCCCTCTACTGCTGCGGGCATTGGGTTCCCGAACAAGTCGAAATGGCTGGCGGACACGATCCCCTCGGGCGCAAGTGGAAGGATTCCGTCCGTGTGAAGTTGGAGGAAGTCACCGCCGCCCGCCCCGAGGCCCTTATCGTAATCTCCTGCGGCTTCTCCCTGGACGGCTGCATGGAACAGGCGCGCGATCTCACTGCTCGATCGGAAGCGCAAGATTGGCCGGCCGTTTATAATGATCGAGTTTACGCAGTTGACGCCAGCTACTTCAGCCCCCCAACCCGCCGCGTGGTTGATGGCATTGAACTTCTAGCCAACCTTTTCCTGGGGAATGACGATTTCCAGAACTCGGAGCGCATAGCCATCGTGACTTGACGGAAAGACTCAAACAACCGGGACAACATTACGGTCACGGTTACATGTGATCTTCCTGGTTCCGTAAAGCAGTCCTGCATCCGCGCCAACTGGTCGCGTAACTTTAATAAAAATCAGGAATCTCGAAGTCGTGCTAAGCTGTTTTCATCCGGCCGCGCCCGGTCGATCCAAAAGATTCCCAAACCTATTCTAGTGGTGAGGACTTGTTGTGGGCGCCAGCACATTGTGAACAACCTGCCAGCAACCTGTCAGTACGCCCCGAACATCAATCCCCAAGTTCACATTGAAAGTTAAACCTCCTTCCCGTTGACTCTCCACCATGCTCGACCCGCAGCCACCCTCCGAGACGAACAAGCCGCGCTTCCGCGGCGCCAGCCCCACCCCGTCCCTCTCCCTGGATCGTATTCCCCCGCATTCTATCGAAGCAGAGCAGGGGACTTTGGGTTGCGTGTTCCTCTCTCCGAACGAGTGCATGGGCACATGCCTCGAAGTTCTCCGGTCCGGCACCAAAGTGTTTTACGATCTCCGCCATCAGGTCATTTTCGATCTTCTCGCGGAGATGTACGACAAGAAGGAAGCGATCGATCTTATCACCGTCCAGCAACATCTCAAAGACAGCGGCCAGCTCGAAACCATCGGCGGTCTCGCTTACCTTGCTTCCCTCGCGGACTCAGTCCCGAGCGCTGCCAACCTGCCGTACTACCTCGATATCATCCGCGAGAAATACCTTCTTCGGCGGATGATTCAAACCTGCACCTCCGTCGTCTCCCGCGCTTACGACAACGAAGGTGAAGTCAACACCCTGCTCGACGAAGCTGAGCGTGACGTCCTGCTCATTGGGCAGGAGCGCGCGGAGCAAAAATCCACCGGCATACGCGACCTCGTCCGCCAGGCCATCACGACGATCGAGGATTACCACAAGCGCCAGGGGATGCTCACTGGCATCCCGACTGGATTCCAGGACTTCGACCGCATGACCAGCGGTCTGCAAAAGGGCGACATGCTCATCATCGCCGCCCGTCCGAGCATGGGCAAAACCAGCTTTGCCATGAACATCGCCGAGCATGTCGCCCTCGACGCGAACATCCCCGTTGGGGTGTTCAGCTTGGAAATGACCTCGGCCTCCCTCGTTCTGCGCATGCTTTGCTCACGCGCGCGCGTGAACCTCCGCAACATCCGTGAAGGGTTCCTGGCCGAGCGCGACTTCCCGAAGCTCACCGGAGCAGCTGGGAAACTCGCAAATGCTCCGCTTTACATCGACGACAGCTCCGGCCTGTCGATCCTTCAACTCCGCGCCAAAGCGCGCCGCATGCACCAGCAATATGGCGTCCAGTTGTTTGTAATTGACTACTTGCAGTTGCTCCATTCTACTTCGCGCCGAGTTGAAAATCGGCAGCAGGAAATCGCTGAGATTTCCAACGGCATCAAGGCTTTAGCCAAAGAATTGAACGTGCCCGTTATCGTGCTGGCCCAGCTGAATCGCGAACTCGAAAAGGACAAAAGCCGCAAGCCGCGTCTCTCCGATTTGCGTGAATCCGGGTCCATTGAACAGGACGCCGATCTTGTTGGTCTTCTCTATCGCCCTGAAAGTGAGCGCGAAGAGGACGAGGCTGGCGAAAGCGATGTTCGAGGTGTGAATCTGCTGATTGCTAAACAACGTAACGGCCCCACGGGTGATGTCCCTCTGACGTTTTTGCGTTCCATCACCCGGTTCGAGAGCGCTGCCAAAGTCAGCGCCGAGGACATGCCGCACGAATGACGATGAAATTATCCCTCCGCAAGGTCGCATTCCTTTTAGCCCTCATTCTTTCCTGCGAAAGCGGGATTTTTGCGCAGCAGGGCCCTGCCATTCAGAAAATCGAGATCCGCCATGTCGGCCCCGCCGCCGCTAGCGACTCGTTGATCCTGGCGAATGTCCGGGTCAAAGAGGGCGATCCGTACAACCGGACGAGCGTTGACGATGACGTCCGCAATCTGTACGCGACCGGGCTCTTCCACAACATTCGCGTTTCCATCGAGAACATCGATAACGGCATCAAGCTCATCTACGTCGTTCAAGGGAAACCAACGCTTTCGGAAGTCCGCTTCGAAGGGAACAAGAAGTTCAGCCGTAAGAAGCTCCTCAAGCGCGTCACCTCCAAAGTTGGCGAGCCGCTCAACGAGCGGAAGCTCTTCTCCGACACCCAGGAAATCTACAAGATGTACCAAAAGTCTGGGTATCAGAAGACCCAGGTGAAGTACACCACCTCCATCGAGGAGGCATCCGGCCGCGGCGTGGCCACGTTTGAGATCACAGAAGCGCCCAAGGTCAAGATCGAGCGCGTGGAGTTTAATGGCAACGAGGCCATCAAAGAGCGCAAACTCCGCCGCACCGTTAAGACCCGAAAGCACTGGATGTTCTCGTGGCTGACCGGCAGCGGTGTCGTCAAAGACGATGTGATGGAAGAGGACGAAGAGCGCCTCAAGCAATTCTACCAGGAAAAAGGCTACATCGACTTCGAAATCAAGAAGGTCGATGTGGAGCAGATCAGCCCGAAAAAGGCGATTGTCCGTTGGGATATCGTCGAAGGCCAGCAATACAAAGTGGGCTCAGTCGATTTCAAGAACAACACCCTGTTCACCGACGAGGAAATTCGCGAAGGCATCACTTCGCAAGGTAAACGCATTCGCCCCAAGATGGTTGAAGGCGAAATCTTCACCCCGAAGGGATTGGCTGATGACCTCGAAGCTATCCGGGACTTCTACGGCGCCAAAGGGTACATCGACACATGGCCACGGCCTGTCAAAAACGCCAATGTCGAGCGCGGCACGATGGATCTCGTGTACGAGATTCAGGACGAGGACAAAGGCAAGTCTTTCGTCGAGAAAATCGAAATCCAGGGTAACACCAAGACCAAGGACAAAGTCATTCGCCGTGAGTTAGCCATCTCACCGGGCGAAACCTTTGACATGGTTCGAGTGAAGATCAGCAAGAGCCGTTTGGAGCAAATGGGCTACTTCGAGAAAGTCGAAGCGGATCCAGAGCCAACGGAGATTTCTCCAAATCGCAAGAACCTCGTCATTGATGTTGAGGAAGGCAACACCGGGCATATTGAGTTCGGCGCAGGCTTCAGTTCGATCGACAGTTTGTTCGGCTTCGTTGGTTACCGCGAGGGCAACTTCGATCTTTTCAACCCGCCTTACTTCCGCGGCGGGGGCCAAAAGCTCCGCGTTGGCGCCACCGTCGGTCTGCGCCGTAAAGATTATCAGCTCTCCTTCGTGGAGCCTTGGTTTTTGAACCGCCGCCTCGCCTTGGGAGTGGATCTTTACTACTCCGAGATGAACTTCCTCTCGGACGTGTATGATCTCACGCAAGCCGGCACTCGCTTGAGCCTCACCCGCTCGCTTCCGATGAACCTTGTCGGTTCGGTCAGCTACACGCTGGAGAACATCACTATCGAGGACGTTGATGCTTCAGCGCCTCAGGTCATCAAAGATGAGGAAGGCAGCACCCTGGTCTCTAAAATTGGGGCAAGCCTCGCGCATGACACGCGGAACAGCGTCCAGCTCCCAAGCCGCGGCGAGCGCACGGAGCTGTTCGGTGAAATTGCGGGCGGGCCGTTGGGCGCTGAAGCGGATTTCTACAAGCTTAAGCTTTCCTCGGACTGGTACTTCCCCGGCTTTTTCGAGGACCACGTCTGGATTTACGAAAGCGAAATCGGCGTGGTGGACGAATACGGCGATAGCAATCGCGTCCCGCTCTTCGACCGTTATTTCCTCGGCGGCTCGCACACATTGCGCGGCTTCCGTTACCGCCACGTTGGCCCTCGCGTGGGCGGTGAGCCCGTAGGCGGCGAGACTTACTGGTTCGGGTCCCTGGAATACAGCATCCCGATCATTGAACGTTTGCGCTTCGCACTGTTCTATGACATCGGTAACGTTTATCAGGACGCATACAGTTTTGAGACCGTTCCTGGACAGAAGATTTACAACGATAACTGGGGCGTCGGCATCCGGTTGAATATCCCGCGCATGGGTCCGCTCCGTCTCGATTATGGCATCCCCATAACTCGCAACGAGGACACCAGTGGCACCGGGCGCTTCAACTTTAGCGTCGGCTTCACCCGTGACTATTAATTAACAAACATGAGTTTCCGTAAAATTATCGCTCTCGCGCTCTGCGTAGCCGCCTTCACATTGAGCAGCGCGCACGCCCAATCGAAGATTGCCCTCGTCGACATGAAGAAGCTGTTCGAGGGCTACTACAAGACCATGCAGGCAGGCTTGCAGGTAGCTGACACCCTTGCCGAGTCCGAGAAGACTCTCAAAGGGATGCTTGAGGAGTACGAAAAGGGGGGCGAGGAGTACAAGAAGCTGCTCGACAGCGCGAACGACCAGGCAGTCAATGCTGATGAGCGCGCCAAACGTAAAACGTCTGCTGAAAAGAAGCTCCTCGAGATCCAGGAAATCGAGAAATCAGTCACCCAGTTCCGCCGCACGACCCAGGTGAACATCAATGAGCGCAATAAGCGCATGCGGGATGAGATCGTTAAGCAGATCCGCGACATTGTTGCTCAAAAAGCAAAGGCTGGAAGCTACAACCTCGTGTTTGATTCCTCCGGCGAAAGCTTTAACCAGACCCCAGTGGTCCTCTACTCCGAAGGCGCCTCCGACCTGACAAAGGAGATTTTGACGGAGCTTAATTCCAAGATTTCACCAGACCAATTGGCTGACCTTCAGAAGAAGACCGAGGCGATGAACTCTGCCAAAAAGTAAAAGGCGAGATCGTTTTCAGCACGGGCTAAGCCGCAAGCGGGCTTAGCCCTTTTCTTTTTAGAAGGTCTGAAGCAGCCGACGAATTTCGGTCAGCCGGCCAGAGGCCGTCTTTTTGGTCAGCCGTGGAAATTTCTCATGCAGCATGACGAAGTCGCCGTTGCGCGTCAGCTTCAGCTTGTCGCCCTCGCTTTCGATAATTGTCACCTGCTTCTCAGCCGCGAGAAGCTTGATGTCATGGTAGGAGAAGAGAAGCTCCACACTCGGTGGTAGTTTGCCAAAGCGGTCCCGAACCTCCTTTTGCAATTGCTGCAATTCAGCCTGGCTCCCGGCTTGGCCCAGTTTCCGGTAGATCTCAATTCGCTGCACTGAGTCGGGAATGTAATCAAACGGAATGTAAGCCGCCTCGCGTCCGATGTCCTCACGCTTCTCCTCAACGCGGCCCCTTTTGCTGAATACGCTCTCCGTCTTTATGTAAGTCGCCGTCTCCCGTGGGACGAGGGCGGGTTCAGCTCGCTTCCTAGCCGGAGCCGCTCGTTCAGCGGCGCGCTCCTCGCCGGGGTTTAGGGCAATAAAATCCAGGCGCATCTGCACTTCGATGCGCGGCTTGACCTTCTCGCCTTTGACGGCGCTGATGCTCTGCTTCAGGAGCTGGCAATAAAGCTCGAAGCCAACCGCGGTAATATGCCCGCTCTGTTCGGACCCCAGGAGGTTGCCAGCGCCCCGAATTTCGAGATCTCGCATTGCGATCTTAAAGCCGCTCCCAAGGCTCGAGTATTGCTTGATCGCGCTGATGCGTTTCCGCACATCGTTCAGCAGCGCTGCGTGGCGGGGCAGAAGCAGGTAGGCGTATGCCTGGTGCTTGTAACGGCCAACCCGGCCGCGAAGCTGATAAAGATCGCTCAAGCCGAAGCGGTCGGCTCGGTTGATGATGATGGTGTTGGCGTTAGGAATATCGATGCCGCTCTCAATGATCGTGGTGGAAACAAGCACATCTGCCTCGCCGTTGATGAACTTCGTCATGACTTCCTCAAGCTCATCCGCGTCCATTTGCCCATGGCCAACAAGAACCCGTGCCTTGGGCACAAGATCCTTAATGCGCAGAGCGACGCTCTGGATATCGAGCACACGGTTGTGCAGAAAATAAACCTGCCCCTGGCGGTTTAACTCGCGCTGGATCGCGTCTCTAATCACTCGCTCATCGTACTGGCAAACCACGGTTTCGACCGGCAACCGATCCTGCGGAGCCGTCTCTATTTTGCTCATGTCGCGGGCCCCCATAAGCGAAAGATAAAGCGTGCGCGGAATCGGCGTCGCGCTGAGTGTCAGCACATCAACGAGTTTGCGGAAAGTTTTGAAACGCTCCTTATGCAAAACGCCAAAGCGTTGCTCTTCATCGATGATAACGAGGCCAAGATCCTTGAACTCTACATCCGCTTGCAGCAAACGATGGGTGCCAATGACGATATCAACACTGCCGTCCGCAAGCGCGGCCATGACCTGCCGCTGTTCGCGCTTCGAGCAGAAACGTGAAAGTTGCGCGACGCGAACAGGGTAATCCGCCATGCGTTCGCTAAAGTTGTTGAAGTGCTGCTGTGCCAGGACCGTAGTCGGCACAAGCAGCGCCACCTGCTTGCCAGACAACACGGCCTTGAACGCGGCGCGGATTGCGACCTCAGTTTTGCCAAAGCCCACATCGCCGACCACCAGGCGGTCCATCGGGCGGGGCTGCTCCATGTCGCGCTTTGCCTCCTGGATGCTCCGCATCTGATCTGGCGTTTCCTCATAGAGGAACGCGCTTTCGAATTCCCGCTGCCATGGGGTATCAGGTGGGCAGGCGAATCCTTGGAGTGAATCACGCGCCGCCTGGATTGAAAGCAGTTCGCCCGCGAGATCTTTAACCGCGGCTTCGGCCTGCGCTTTAGCTTTGCTCCAGCGCGTGCCACCAAGGGTGTTCAGCGCGGGACGAATCTTCCCAGCCCCAACGTACTTGCTTACGAGGTGCGCCTCACTCAGGGGAACATAAAGCTTCGGGTTTGCATCACCAGGATTAGCTGCCGCGTATTCCAACGTGAGATACTCCTGCTCAACATCCTCCCCACCCGTCTTGCGGGTCGGGGTTTTCAGTCGCTGGATACCGATATAGCGGCCAATGCCATGCTGCAGGTGGACAACGAAGTCGCCTTCGTTGAAGTCGGTGAAGTCGATGTCGAAAGCAGAACGGGCCGCAGCAGCGTGGTGGCTTTTGAGACGGCGCGGGCGCAACGATTTATAGCGTCCAAAGATCTCAGCGTCGGCAACGACCACCAGCCTGGCCGCTTCGCAAATAAACCCTCGGCTGATGGAGCCAAGGTGCAGCGTGGGCAAGCGAGAATTTCCATCCTCCTCTTTAAGGCCGTATTCGTGCCACACCTCCTCGAATCGCTGCCGCTCACCATGATTATTGCAGAAGACTTCGACCGCGTACCCTTGCCTTAGCCAGCGGTGCATCTGGTGAAAAAACTCGCGTCGTTGCTCTTCCGCCACGCGTGGATCAGGAGCGCGCTCGTGAACCGGCCGGAACGTTTCCAGGGTGTCGAACTGCCATGAAGGCGCAGTATCGGCGGCTTGCTCATCGACCAGCGGAACCCAGCGGCCCATTTCCTCCGTCAGTTCAATTGTTAGAAACCGACGTTCCCGCGCTTTCCCAAGCACATCCTGCCAACGGAGATGAAAAGGATCACCAGCGGGCAGTTGAGCTTCGTAAAGGCTGACGTTATCCCCGATCAATTCGGGCTCGCACAGCAGCAAAATTGTATCGGCGGGCAGATATTCATGAAGCGCGCTCAGGCGATCAGCTTTGCCTTCGGCGGCCAGCTTTTTCAGCAGCGAGAACTCGCCCGCAGCCGGAATTACGATTTGCTCCACTTGCTCGGTGGAGATCTGAGTGCCGGGGTCGAATTGACGTAGGGACTCAATCTCATCGCCAAAAAATTCAATGCGAACAGGCCAGGGACTGGTGAGGGGCCAAAGATCGAGAATGCCGCCACGCAACGAAAGCTCGCCTTTCAGAGTGACCTTAGCCTCGGGCTCATAACCAACATCTTCAAGCCATTCGACCAGATCGAGAGGCTGTATGACCGTGCCGCGAGCGATGTGCCGTTGGCGAGCCCGAGTCTCTGCTGGTGAAAACGTGCGCTGCATCAAAGCCGCAGCTGTGGTGACAATGATCGGGGTGGGATGCTCTGGAGCGCTCAGCGCAAGAAGAGTTTCCAGACGCTCACTAATTACATCGGCGTGCGGCAGCTTGGTTTCGTGCGGAAGCGCTTCCCATCCCGGAAAGAAGAGGGGCCGCTGGGGCTTGGCTTGCGCAGAAGCGGACCCTGACTTCTTATCGGTTGTGGCCTCGTTTAACCATGTGGTGAGTTCCTGGTGAAAGCTTTCCTGCGTCTTTAGCCCTTCGACAACGATGAGCAGCGGGCGGGTCGGGAGTGTCTTGTGCAGGAGCGCGGCCAAAAACGGTTGAGCCGAGCGGGTAATAAAGGAAAAGCCGGGCGCACTCTCCAGTTGTTGCTGCAGAGTGGACGCGGAAAACAGCTCAGAAACTCGTTGGAAAAGTTGCGACCCCATGGACCTCTGGGACCGCGAAACTCGCACCGGGGAGAAGGTCCGTCAAGGCACTCGGCACGGCCAGAGACGACGAACTGGCGCGTAGGGAAAAGCTTATTGGGGATCTTCCAGGTTAAAGCCAACCTTAACCGTGACTTGCCAGTGCGCCACCTGCCCGTTTTCCAAGTGGCCGCGGATTTCGGAGACTTCGAACCAGCGCAGATTGCGCAAGGTTTTAGATGCTCGTCCGATGGCGTTGTTCACCGCGTCCTCGATACCAGTTTTAGAAGACCCAACTATCTCCACCTTCTTATAAACGTGATCGCGCATCGGCGAAATTAGAGCGCCCTCAGCGGATGAATGGAACCCGCTCAAGGGGTGGGGGACTCCCGGAGCTTATTGCTCAAGCTGCCGCAGCCGGGATCTGCTTTAGGTCAGCGAAAACAATGACGCCAGCGCCAGTCTGGTGAAGCGTGGAGACCTGCACCTCAACCTGCTGGCCGATGTGAGCCTGGCCGTGATTCACGACGACCATCGTGCCATCGTGCAAATAGCCAACCCCTTGGCCTTTGTCTCGGCCTTCGCGAACGATTTTGATGCTAAGGGCTTCGCCGGGGAGGAGAACGGCCTTAAGGGCATTGGCCAGCTCCTGAAGATTCACGTAAGGCACATTTTGCAGCTCCGCGATTTTACCCAGGTTGAAATCGTTCGTGTAAAGCTTGGCGCCCACGTTCTTGGCCAAATGGACAAGTTTTGAATCAACGGAAGTCTCCTGCGCGAAATCACCTTCATGGATTTTTACTTCCACTGCTGTCGTGCGTTGGATGCGGCTGAGCGTCTCCAAGCCTCTCCGCCCGCGCGCCCGCCGGATAGGATCTGAAGAATCGGCGATGCTTTGCAGTTCCTTGAGAACGAACCGGGGAACTATCACCGTGCCTTCAACAAAACCCGCTTCAACCAATTCAGCAATGCGGCCATCAATAATCACGCTTGTGTCGAGCACAATGGCCGAGCGGGGCGCGTTTTGAGACGTGAAGCGCACATAAGGGATGATGAGAGAGAAATCCTCCTTGTTGCTGCGGAGCGCGAGAATCATCCCGATGTAACTGAAGCTCACAAACAGGCAGAGACGAATAAGCCAGCGGGTTGGGCGCTCGTCCGCGTAAACAAACAAGCCTGACCGATCGAGCATCCAGGCGATGAGGCTGCCGAGGAGCAGGCCGAACGTGGCTGCGGAGAAAGCTCGGAGGGAGAACCCCTTAAGCATCTCGTCCACAGCGATGAGCAACCCGCCAAGACCAAAGCCAATCGCGAGCCCGTACCACCCATTCTCAATAAGCGTGGGCTGCACCTCGCTGACGGCGTACCCGCCCATCATGCAAAGCAGCAGAAAGAAAATTCGTATAACCCAAACAGACATGATCAGGAGCCGAGGGGCGAGCCGGGTGTTCAACCCATCAGCGATTCAGAATGTATTCGGAAATTCAATGAACGCCAGCATTCAGCTAATCTTTCGCTGATTTGGGTTTGCGGATCACGCCCCAGAGTCCTTTGTTGTTTACGTTGCTGCTGAGCACCGCGAGGTTGCTGCTGAGGATGCTGATGTTCGAAGCCATTTCCTCATTGGTGAGCAGTTTCCCGGCGAGGCCTTGTCCGCCCTGCACATTCTGCAGGACCTGGTCGATGCGACGGGTAGCAGACTCGATGTTGCGCATGGTGACAGTAAGCTGGGCGCGGTTGGTGGCGAGGGTTTCACGCAACTCGCCCGTGAGGAGGTTCACTTCCTTGGTGAAGAGATTGAGGTTGCTCATGGAAGCGTTGAGCGGCGCGGTGTTGGTGGTGATGAATTGATCAAGATGCTCAACCGCGAGCAACGCTCGCGCGCTGGTGCCCTGGAAGTTTGCGACTGTGCTGGTGAGGTTCGTCAGGGTTGGCTCCGCCAAGACAGTGGTATCGAGGCGCGCGACGGCCTGGTTCAGTTTATTCACGGTTGCGTTCACGCTGTTCATCAAGCTGGAGGCGGAGCGCGCGACCTCCGCGATATCGAAGGGCTGCTCGCAAATCACTTCGTCATTGTTCTTTAGAATCTCGCCCTTGTTTTCCGTGGGAGTGACGCCAATGAAGCGGTCGCCGAGGAAGCCGGCCTGGCGAATGCTCAAGATGGCATCAGAGCGGATGGGGTACTTGGCCAGGATGCGCGCGCGCATCGTGACGGTTTTGCCGTCGGGATTCAGCTCAATTTCGCGAATGCTGCCGATGGGCACGCCGGCCATGAGCACACCCGCTCCCGGAATGATGCCGCCGACGTTCTCGGCTTGAATGTTTAGGTGGTAAACTTTCGTGAGCGGGGACGCGCCTTTGCTGAAGCGCATAATGAGTCCGGCCAGCAGCACGAGACTGACGAGAACAAACAAACCAACTTTAAGTTCGTAGCGGGGCTTCATGCAGGTTTAAAAGTCATGCTCCTTCGGGTCGGAAATTCCGTTCACAAAGCGGTGAACGAGCGGGTCACTTGAATTAAAGATCTCTTCCGGCGATCCAACAGCATGCACCTTCCCTTGATGGAGCATGATGATGCGATTGCCGACTTTCCGCATGCTGCGGGTGTCGTGCGTGACAACGACCGAGGTGACTTCCAGCTTTTCGCAGACGCGAACAATTAATTGGTCGATGCTATCGGAAACGACAGGGTCGAGGCCGGTTGTTGGCTCGTCGTAGAGAAGAATCTTGGGGCGATAAACAATGGCGCGGGCGAGGCCCACCCGTTTGCGCATGCCGCCGGAAAGCTCAGCGGGTTTTTTGTGCTCAGTCCCGGGGAGTTCGACCATTTCCAATGTCTCCGACACACGCTCCGAGATTTCGCGATCGGAGAGCTTTTTCTCGCGCCGAAGAACGAAAGCCACATTCTCCGCAACCGTGAGGGAGTCAAACAGGGCAGCGCTCTGGAAGAGCATGCCGAACTTCCGTCGAACCTCCAGCAACTCGCGTTCATTAAGGCCGTTGAGCCCCTGGCCCTCAATGAAAACCTCGCCCGAATCGGGAACCATCAGACCAATGATGTGCTTCAGGAGAACACTCTTCCCGCACCCGCTGCGGCCGATGATAACGGAGGTTTCGCCGGCTTCGATGCTAAAGCTGACGCCGTCGAGCACGCGCTGCGACCCAAACGCTTTGTGAAGATTGCGAACTTCGATCATCAGTAAAGGAGACGGGTCAGCGTCAAAGTCAGGAAGAAGTTGCTGATAAGGATGGAGATGGAAGCGGCAACGACAGCTTCCGTGGTGGCACGGCCCACGCCCTCTGCGCCCTGGGGACAATTAAGGCCTTTGTAGCTGCTGATCACGGCGATGATAACGCCGAAGACTGTTGCTTTGATAATGCCCATCCAGAGTTCCGGCGGATCACTATACTTCACCATGTTATAAACGGCGTAAGTGGCGTCGATATTCAAGAGATGAACGCCCACGAGGTAGGCGGAAATGATGCCGACAGTGATGGACTCGATGGTGAGCAGCGGCATGGCGATGATCGTCGCAAAAACTCGGGGCACGACCAGGTAATCGACTGGGTGGGTTGCGAGAGTGCGCAGAGCATCGATCTGCTCCGTGACGCGCATGGTGCCGAGTTCCGCAGCCATGGAGGCGCCGACGCGGCCAGCGACCATCAAGGCGGTCAGCACCGGCCCCAGTTCGCTGAGCATGGAGACACTGACCACCGCGAGGGTGGCGGAATCCATCTTCACCTTGTGAAACTGATAGTAGGTTTGCGCGCAGAGAACCATCCCGGTGAAGGCGCCGGTGATCAGCACGACGGACTGGGATTTAACGCCGATGAAATAAACCTGGTAAACCAGCTCTTTCATCTCGGCCCCGCGCTTAACCAACGAGGTCAGCGTCTCCCAAGCGAGAAGGGCCATCTCACCGAGCGACGTTAAAGACTCGTTCAACCACCTTTGGGCGATCCCAAGCATCGGGGAATGATGACGGCGAATTGGCCTCTTGGAAAGGGGCGACGCGAGGGAAACCCGCACTTCGTGTGCCCCCGGCGACGAGAGCCATGAGTAAATATCGTTTACCTGGACCCCGGCGCCACCTCGGATAAAGGATCAAACTCATTGAACCGCAGCCAATACCAACGGAACGCTTTGGCCAAATCGAGCAGTTGCTCTGAGGTTGGCGGCTTAACCACATAGGAGTTGGCGCCCAGGCGGTAAGCCTCCTTTAAATCTTTAGGCTCGTTTGAGGATGTCAGAATGACGACGACCAGGTTTTCGAGGTGTGGCTGCTGCCGGATCCAGGACAGGACATCGTGACCGCGGATAAAAGGAAGCTTCAGATCGAGAAAAACGATGGCAGGCAAAGGATGAGTGGCTCGGTCAGCGAACTCTCCCGCGCCCGCCAGATAGTCGATCGCTTGCTGCCCATCCTCAGCGACAATGAGCGGATTGATGATGCCAGCGCTCTTGAGCGCGCGCCGCATGAGAAAGACATCGTCCTCGTTGTCTTCAACCAACAGTATGGCAGCGGAGGTCGTGCTCATGCTTTTCTGAGGGTAACGTGAAATTCGCTTCCAGACCCGAATTTGGAGTTCACGCCGACAGACCCGCCCATTCGTTCAACCGCCTTCTTCACAATTGCCAACCCAATCCCTGTTCCTTCGAATTTCTTTTCAGGATAGACTCGACCGAAGATTTGGAAAATATGCTTTTGCTGCTCAGGGTCTATACCAATGCCATTATCGCGAAACGCGATGCGGACATCGGGGCCATCCTCGGTGGCGGTAATTTCCACAGTAGGGAAAACGCCTGGTTCCATGAACTTGACCGCATTGCCGAGCAGGTTCGAAACGACCTGTGTGAGGTAGGCTTCGTGCCCGAGAACTTTCGGGAGAGGCCGGACGATATTGATGGCAGCTCGGTCGGGCTGGAGGGCAGGGTAATTTTGAATAACATCGCTGATGATGGCCTCCATGTTGATGGGGGATAACTGAATATCGCCTTTGGCCACTTTGCTGTAGGCCAGAACATCCTGAATGAGGAGATCCATCCGTTTGGCTGCGCGTTGAATGCGGCTGAGATAATTGACCGCAGTGGCATCGAGGCGCTCTTTATAATCGGTAAGCAACGCATCGGAGTACCCTTGCATCGCGCGAAGAGGGGAGCGCATGTCATGGGAGACGCTGTAGGAAAAGGCTTCCAGATCCTGGATTGTTTCCTGCAGCGCGGCCGTTCGCTCGGCAACCTGCTCTTCGAGGCGCTCGTTATGGCGGGCGAGTTGATCCCGTGTTTCCTGGAGCTGGCTGAAAAGCCGAGCATTGTCGATCGCGATGGCGGCCGCAGCGGCCAAACCGACAGTGAGCGCTTCGGATTGCGCCGTAAAAACCCCCACATCAGGATGGCCGAAGAACAAGCCGCCGATCACTTCGCCTGAGCGGGAGATGACCGGGACCGCAAGATAACTGCGCACGGGCAAATGCCCTTTGGGCATCCCTTGATGCGGGCTCATTGTGCCGTAGCGCGGGTCTTTCAAAATGTCATCCGAGCGGATGGGCGGCTCACCACGAAATGTTGGCGCGAAAAGCGGGGTGGCACGAGGGTGCCCGAAGCGTTCAAACGACTCGCGAGGAGCACCCGAAAGGGTGAAGAGCATGAATGACTCACCCTGCTCATTTTGCATGCTGTAGAAAAAGGCGCCGAACTTCGCTCCGGTGAGCTTCGTGGCAGAGTCGGTGACACTTTGAACAATCCTTTCCAGGTTCAGCTCAGAGGCGATAGACCTGCTCGTATCGTTGAGCACCTCCAACGCGCGGGTCTGCTCCTTGAGCGCTTGCTGGGTTCGCCGCAGCTCATCGACTTCAGTGTTGGTTCCGAACCAACGAACCACGTTGCCAGCTTTGTCTTTAAAAGGATTAACGCGGGTTAGGAACCAGCGGAACACGCCGTCCGCGCCGCGCAGCGGAAACTCCATCTCGAAGGGGACCGCCCTCTGAACGCATCCGGTCCAGAGACTAAGCACTTTCGGGAGGTACTCTGGATCATGGACTGATTGCCAGCCCCAGCCCTCCATCCCTTCACGGGTGGTGCCGGTGTAGTCGTACCAGCGTTGATTGTACCAGTAAATGAAGCCGTCCGGGTGGGCCATCCACGCGAGCTGGGGGATGGAGTTTGCCATGGCTCGCAGCTCCTCCTCACTGCGGCGCAAGGCTTCCTGTTGTCGCTTGGACTCTGTGATGTCGCGGGAGATCTTGGATGCTCCCACGAGTGTGCCCGCGGCATCGTGCACAGGGGAGACCGTTAAGGAAACATCGACAATCGAGCCATCCTTCCGTTTGCGAATAGTTTCGTAATGCTCCACTCTCTCGCCGTTTTTCAGCCGCTGGAGAATCCGTGGCTCTTCATCCTCGAGCCCGTCGGGAATCAGCATGGTGACGGATCTGCCGACGGCTTCAGCGACACTGTAGCCAAAAATGCGCTCGGCCCCGCGATTCCAACTGGTGATCGTGGTGTCGAGACTCAAGCCAATGATGGCGTCGTCGGATGACTCGACGATAGCGGCCATGCGGTTGCGGGTCATTTCCGCCTCGAGCTGCCTCGTTATATCCCGTGAGATCTTGGAAGCGCCGATGATCTTGCCTGCATCGTCGTAAATGGGCGAAACGGTTAGAGAGACATTAACGAATGCCCCGTCCTTTCGCTTTCGAACGGTCTCGTAATGCTCAACCCGTTCCCCAGCGAGCAGGCGCTGGATGATCCGCGGCTCCTCATCCTCCATGCCCGGCGGGATAAGCATGGTCACAGATTTTCCGACAGCCTCAGCCACCGTATAGCCAAAGATCCGCTCCGCCCCCTGATTCCAGGTGGTGATAGTGGTGTCGAGATTGAGGCCAATGATCGCATCGTCCGAGGATTGAACAATCGCGGCCAGGAGCCGGCTTTTCATGGCGGACTCCTGTTGCAGCAGCAGCTCCTTCTGCAAAGCGGAATGGAGGCGGGAAGACTGGATAGCGACCGCGGCGGAGCGCGTCATAATCTCGACCATCTCCATTTCGTCGGGCGTGGGAACCGTAGGCTCCCGATAATAAATGGCGAAGGTGCCGAGCACCTCTTGGTCGGAGCTGAGGATCGGGCTGGACCAGCAGGCGCGAAGACCGTTTTGAAGAGCTGCTTCCCGGAAGGCTGCCCAACGTGAATCCACGGCAATGTCGGGCGAGATCACAGGCTCACGGCAGAAGGCCGACGACCCGCAGGATCCAGAATTCGGGGCGATTGCCACCTTGGCAATAGCCGCGCGCCATCCAGGAGGAGCGCTATCCCCCGCCGCCGGATAAAGATACTGCTGGTCCGAGCTGACGAGCATGATTGTGGCAATGGTTGGGCGTTGCGCGTTAGCCTCAAGCGCTCGGGTTAACACCTCCAGGGTCGTGGAAAGATCCGCCCCATTAACAATGTGGGCGAGAAGCTGCTTCTGCGAGTTTAGCAACGACTCAGTTGGCCCTATGGTCGTGGTCACGCGGCGGTGATCGCGGTCACCTATTCCTTTCCCAAAAAATTCATGAGTGACCAGACGCGCGGGCGAGTGTTTAGGTTGCGGCTGATCTGTATCCATTGAGTGTGCAAGAGATCAAAGGGTAGCGTGTTCTGAAAACCTTTACAACGGTTTGAATTCCCATGGTTAAAGTAGGGAAAACCCTCAGAAGGAAATTGCCTTAAATAGGATGTGCAAGTAATCCAACGTATGGTGTTTGGAATTTACGTTTCGTGCCGACCGGCGATGATGCCCCTGTGGAAGTGACCCTCTCCCAACTGACAGACAAGTTAATAGCTTCATACGCCAGGCATGGAGGAATCAACCGGCTGGATGCAGTCAACTTGCCTTCAAAAAGCGCGATTGTCCTCATTACGGTCGATCTGTTGCGCCTCCTCTTTCCCGGCTTCTTTGATGAGAAATCGATCCATTCCTCCGAGATCAAGATGGAGACGGCAAACCTCATGGATTTGGTTGCAGGCCGGCTGGAGGATGAAATCTACAAGAGCCTCGAGTACTGCCCGCCCAAGGGTTTGGAAGGGAAAAACCTGCGATCCGCGGCGCACGGCCTCACGATGGAGTTTCTGTCCAAGCTACCTGGGATTCGGGAGTTGCTCCAGACGGATGCGGAGGCTGCTTACAAAGGCGACCCAGCGGCGCTGAACAAGGAGGAGGTAATCGTCGCGTATCCGTTCATTGAAGCGATCGCGGTTCAGCGCTTGGCGCACCAGTTGCATTTGCAGGAGATCGCGCTGATCCCGCGAATCATGACAGAGTGGGCGCACTCGCGCACCGGCATTGATATTCATCCAGGAGCGAAAATTGGATCGCACTTTTTTATCGACCATGGCACCGGAACAGTGATTGGGGAGACATGCGAGCTAGGCAACCATGTGAAGCTGTATCACGGCGTGTCACTGGTGGCGAAGTCGCTTTCTGCCGGGCAATTGCTTCGAGGGGTGAAGCGCCACCCAACGGTTGAGGACCATGTAACCATATACGCGGGCGCCACGATCATCGGGGGAGACACCGTGATTGGGCAGGGGAGCACCATTGGAGCGAACGTGTTCCTGATGCACAGTGTGCCGCCCGGATCGCTGGTGATCTACGAGGAGGTAAACCTTAAGATCTTAAACAAGCAGGAAAAAAAAGGGCCGCGCGGAGATTTTGAAATTTGATCAGGCCCTCAGGGAACACCTTACAAGAACAGTGGGCTAGGGGTTTACCCCAACACGGAAAAAGGATGCGGCTGCGCTGCTGCACTGCTTAAATCTCAGGGTGCGCGACTGCGATTCCATTCTGCTGATCGAGGATTCAGAAGAGGATTACATCCTCCTGAAAAGAGCCTTTCAGCGCGTGAGCTCCCGGTCCAATTTGTTTTGGGTGACGAGTGGCGCAGAGGCGCGCCTAACCGTTTTACCTGACCGTCGGCCACCCTCATTCGTGCTGCTTGATCTACACGTCCCGACGGCTAACGCGTCGTTCGATTTCATTCGATGGGCTCGAACCGACCCTATTTGGAAGCGCGTCCCAATTGTGCTTTTTACCGGGGACATCTCCCCAACCGATCTGGATCGCGCTTACGAACTGGGGATTAACAGCTGCCTGAAGAAACCGCACGAATTCGACGAACTCGTTATTGCGGTGGAGGCGCTACTCCGTTATTGGTGCCGCACGGTGGAACTGCCCGTCGTGAACTAAGGCGACGGTTAAGCGGAGAGCTCGCCTTTTTCCAGGTGAATCATGCGCGTGCCGAATTGGGCCGCCTTTGGATCATGGGTCACCATAATCACGGTCTTCCCCGCGTCGCGGCTAAGAGACTGAAGGATTCCCAAAACATCGCTAGCTGATTGTGAGTCGAGGTTCCCGGTCGGCTCGTCGGCAACGATAATCGCGGGGTCTGTCACCAAGGCCCGCGCTATGGCAACGCGCTGCTCCTGCCCACCGGAAAGTTGGCGTGGAAGATGACGGGCGCGTTCCGCAAGCCCCACCAACCCCAGGGCCGTTTCGACCTGCTTCTTGCGCTGGCGACTGCTTAGTCGGGTGAGCAGGAGCGGAAGCTCGACATTTTCAAACGCGCTCAGCACCGGGATCAAATTGAAAGTCTGGAAAATGAAACCGACATTCTGGTTCCGCCAGTCTGCCAACGCGGATTCGTTCAGCTTGGAAACGTCAACCCCTTGGACAACGCATTCACCGCTGGTTGGCCGATCAATTCCCGCAATGATGTGGAGGAGAGTGGATTTGCCGGAGCCCGAGGGCCCCATCAGCGTCAGGAACTCACCAGGGTTGATCTGAACATTGATCTTGTTCAGGGCGGTGACCTGAATCTCTCCCTGCGCGTAAACCTTGGACAGATCCTTAGTAACGACGATCGGTTCGATAGCCATGACAATCAAGGCGTCCTGAAATCGAGCGCGACCCTCTTCGCAGACGCGGGAATGGGATAATCGCTGCCTTTGCTCGGCGCAATCTCTTTCCGGTCAACGGTCACCTTAAGCCCGGGCAGCGGCGGGAGTCGGAGGAGCCATTCACCCGCAGGGGGAAGCCCCGCGAGCAGAAGATCCCCGCCGCCTGGACGGCGAGAGTAGCGCACGGTGGCGGGCCCAAAGTGCGTCGGCAAGCTTGCCCACCCAAAGGGCTTGCTTCCGGTGAACCATGCTGAAGGAACGCCAGCAAACAAAACGAGCTTATTGCCGTCCTCGAACAGAAGAGCGTCGCGGAGCAGCAATTGCATCTCAGCGAGGGCCCACCCATGGGGCATGGCGACGCTCTCCTTGCCTTGCTGCCACGTGGTCCGCGCACGATTCCACCCGCCCGCTCCAGAAGGGCCCCCTTCATCAAACGCGTGCCATCCTCGCATCTGCTCGTGGGCGAAATGCGCATCCAGTGTGGCATGCCCCGCCCCGCGATTGCCTGCCAACAAACTTTGGTGCGCTTTGGCTAAAGGAAAATAACGCCAACCAGCGGGCTGTTGTGGGCCGAGATTCCCGAAGTGAGTTTCAGCCTCGGGCCCATCAAGGGGGGATAAACGGCAAGGCCACAGGACGGAGTAACTGCCGTATTCCTTGGCAAGGCTCTTCCCGAAGCGGGACGTGTATTGGTCCTGCAAATGGGCGGCGAGGCCGCTCCAGAGTTCAGCCCCTGCAAGATCGCTCGAGACGGTGGCGAGTTCGGCGAGGCCTCGCAATCCGGCGATATCAAATGCCTCGGTGTACTCAGGATGGAAGCCATCGCAGCGGCCTGGCTTCAGCTCGTGCTGATCTTCGGGAGGGCAGTCGGTTCCGAAGCGGATGCCTGCGAGTGAAACAAAGTGTGGGCCGGGCATCGTCCGGTAATACTGAATCATATTGCCGAGCTTCTGAAGCGAAGGATAGACCTTGGCGAGCCACTCTCTATCGCGCGTAAAGCGCCAGTGCTCGGCTGCAATCCAAAGGATCTGGCCGGGATTATCAGCTTCGGGGTAAATACGGCCGTTGAACGGGTGTGCGAGAAAGTAATTAATCGCGCGCTCAGCGAGGCCAAAGTTGCCGGACTTTTGCAGAATGTTCGCGATGTAAACGCCGTCGCGGTTATAGACGTTGTAGTTGATCACGCTCACGTCGGGCGCGCCCTCGTTCATGTTTAGGGCGAGGTGAGCAAGCATTGCTCGGTAACCTTGCTCCCAAGCTTTATCTGGCAGATCGAGGTCAAACCGGGCGTTCAGGCCGGTCCATATTTCACGTGCGGCACTGAACACATCATCGGGATCAATCTTAACGTATGCATTGAATCCAAGGTCGGGCTGCATTTGGCCGCTAGCGTGGTTCAAGGGCAGCTCATCGAATTGAGCCCATTGGCTTTTACCATCCCACTTATGAGCAACCGCCCGGCGGCCAGGTAAGACCGGCAATACGAACGAGAGGATTTGCTCTGCTCCTGGCGCCAGAGCAATGTCGTACACGAGCGCGCCTGAGCAGAGACCAGCGTCGGATTCCGCGCCGCGAAGAGATGGAGTGAGACCCGCGGCCGCAAGCTCACCAATGGAATCGTCCGGGAGGACGCCGGCCGCGTTTGGGGGAATTTCGGCGGCGATAGCTGTGCGCTCATCAACCAGCAGCCCCCGCGCGCCTGGCGCCACACGCAAACCGTTCACAGGACCGCCCGCGGCGCCAAGGCTCCGAAGGGCCACATAAAACCTAAGCTTCCGGCGAATACTATCGTGATTCTTGAAGCGCACACGGGCAGCAGCCATTTCATAGCTGCCAAAGGGGCTGTTGAATGCCGCCTGAGCTATCTCGGTGCGGATTTGCACTTTGCCGACAGGCCATTCCACCCACGGGATCAATGCTCCATTATCCGGCAAACCGTGGCGGACTTGAACCTCTGGCATGGTGGGGGCGACGAACTTGAGGAACTGCTGGTCGTAGGCCCAAAAGTAAATTCCATACGTCCCAAACCCAGGGGAAAAGTTGCCTTCCCTCTCGACGAAAGTCTTCAGGGTGTCCACCGAATCAGGAACACCAATGGGGATGTGGATGGCCCCTTTCGGATCGAGGATATTGGTTTGCGCCGCTTTGACACCAAAGCAAACGGCGAAAAGCAAAAGCACAATTCGAGGAGCAGTGGAGAGCACGCCGATTGCTTAACCAGAGCTGGGGCAAGGGGGAAAGCATTTTCGTTTGAGCGGACCCGGAGAAGCTCTGACGGCTAAGACATGGGGGCGCGGCTTGACCGGGAGGGATTCGAGCCAGATGATGCAGCGGGTCTAAACAACTAGGCAGACATGACGTGGGAAATTGGACTGTTGCTGGGGATCATCTTCGCCTGCCTCATTCTCTTCAGCTTCGAGTGGGTTCCGGCGGATGTGACAGCGCTCGGGCTGGTGGTCACCCTGATTCTCACCGGCTTGCTTAAGGCTGATGCGGCGTTCGCTGGTTTTGGGTCGGATACCGTCATTACTATCCTCGGGCTGCTCATAATGACAGCGGCCTTGTTGCGAACGGGTGTGATGGACGCGGCGGGGACGTTCATCCTCCGGCACACGGGGGATGATCCTATGCGGCTGCTCTTTGGGATCATGCTGACCGCCGCTGGCTTGAGCGCGTTCATGAGCAACACCGCAGCCACTGCTTTCTTCGTTCCCATGGTCATTGGGGTGGCCGCCAAAGCCAAGGTCAGCCCTTCAAAGCTGCTGATGCCTTTGGCTTTTTCCTCGATCCTAACGAGTTCTGTAACACTGATCTCCACTTCCACGAATCTCGTCGTCAGCGGGTTGATGACACGGTTCGAGATGGAGCCGATGGGGATGTTCGAATTGGCGCCGGTCGGCGTGCCGATTGCCATCGTGGGTATTGCCTATATGTACTTCATCGGCAGACGGATGATTCCCGACCGCACGGAGGCGCGAGATCTGATGGCAGATTTCGGTGTTCGGCCATATCTGAGCGAAATCGTCATCCTGCCTAAGTCACCGCTAATTGGGAAAACGCTTAGCGAGGCAGGCTTGGGGAGGGATTACGACCTGACTGTGGTGGGCGTCCTTCGCGACAAAGAAAAGAATCTCGTCCCCAGGAGCGAGCTTGAATTGAGAGAGGGCGATGTGCTGATGGTGCATGCAGTGCCGGACTCATTGCTGAAAGTGAAGCACGCCACCGGCATCGACATAAAAGCGGACGTCAAGCACCCGGATCCCGCCGGGCACTCGAGCGAGATGCGCCTGGTCGAAGTGATCCTGCCGCCCAAGTCCGCACTGATCGGGCGCACATTGAGGGGGTATCGTTTCCGGGAGCGGTTCGGATTGCAGGTGCTCGGGTTGAATCGGCACGGGGAAAATATTCGGGGCAAACTCAGCCAATTGCCGTTGCGGCTCGGGGATGTCCTTTTGCTGCAGGGCCCAGCCGCCAACATCAACACACTTCAGGATGATAACACCTTCCGCGTGCTGGGCATGGTGGGGGAGAATCGCCCAGCGAGGCACCGTGCGCGCCGCGCAATCCTGATATTTATGGGGGCCCTCGCTCTTGGCTCATTGAAAATTGTGCCGTTCCCGGTGGCAGTGCTTCTCGGCAGCGTGGGGATGTTCCTCTCCAAGTGCGTGACGCCGGAGGAAGCATATCGTGAGGTGGAATGGAAGGTGGTGATTCTCATTGGTTGCATGCTGGCTTTGGGCGCCGCCATGGAAGCCACAGGCACCGCGGAATACGTGGCGGGCAAAATTGTCGCGGTTGCCCGGGATGCGGGCCCTGTCGCTCTGTTGAGCGGGTTCTTTTTCCTGACCATCATCCTGACGCAGCCCATGTCTAACCAGGCCGCGGCGGTGGTGGTGCTTCCGGTCGCCATTGAGACGGCGCGGCAACTTGGCTTGAACGATAGAACCTTCGTAATGACAGTCGCCGTCGCCGCGAGTTGCTCTTACCTAACTCCTCTGGAGCCCTCCTGCCTGATGGTTTATGGGCCGGGGCGGTATCGCTTCATGGACTTCTTGAAGGTCGGGTCGCTGCTGACAATCCTCATCTACATTATTGCGATATTATTAATCCCGCGGGTTTGGCCATTGAATAAAGTGGGGCCCAAGCAGGCAGATCTGCCGCGGGGAGCGCCTGCAGCCCAAATTGTCCCGGCAAATTAGGAGCACGTCAGGCTACTCGCAGCGGGTCAGCGATGCTGGCTGTCATTCAAGAGCAATCGAGCGGGGCCGGAATACTCGAGAACCAGAAGATCCGGCGCCATGTCGTTATTAAAGTCAGCCGCGACGGGGGATCGTTGCTCGCCATACATTTCAACACCGCTTGCTGCGGCAGTCATCGGCTCAAAGGCGCCAGCGCCATCCCCGAGAAGCACTAGGCCCCGGCTGCTATCGAAGCGAAACGCCTCTGGGCGCACTCCGAAAAAGTTTTGCGCCAGAAAGATGTCCAACTCGCCATCGCGGTTGAAATCAGCTGCTGTCACGCCCATCGTGGGGGAAAGCTGAGCGTTAAGAGGCAGCGGGTGTGGTTGAAAAGCGCCGTTTCGCTGGAGAAACAATGTTGTGGCCAATGTGGTGATCGTTTGTTTTCCCGCAGTTTTGATCTGCTCGCCGAGAATGCGGCCCAGATCAGCGGAGGCATAGTCTGCATGGGTCGCGAAACGTTCGGCGATCGTCGGGGATGCCTTTCGGAGGATGCCTAAATCGTAATGCGGCAGGTCGGTTTGTAATTTCAGGTCTGGAGTGGCAGGGAAAATATCCAGAATCCCTTTTCCTTCGAAATCGCCGTAGTAGATGCTGAATGGCGGTTGCCACTGCGTGTTTAGGCCAAAATTCCCCGCGAGAAAATCAGAGGCTCCGTCCCCGTTAAAATCACCCACAGCAAGGCTGGTCCACCAACCGGTGTGCGGCGCAAGCCCAAGCTCCTCTGTGCGCTCCACAAGCGTCCCGTGCTCGTTAATGAATGCGCGGAGTGGCCCACCATCGGTGGCGACCACTAAATCGGGGGCTTTGTCGGTGTTAATGAAAACGAATTGGGCAGCCGTCACATTGCCGAGATCCAGGAATGTCGGCTGCGCGGAATTCAGATCGCCGTTCGGGGAGCCCAGGAATAAGCAGGAATCGACACGCGCCGGGTATTTGCCGGGCAACAGGCGAGCGCACGCGAGGAGATCCGGCGAGCCATCCATGTTCACATCAGCGGAAGCTAAAGCGCCCCACAGCACATTCGTCAGGATTAAAGGTTTGGTTGTGCCATCCTTAAGATTCACCTGGTGCACACCGGAAGCTTTCCGTGAAGCGACATCGGGCATTTGGCTAACTGCTAGAATTCCTCCCGCTGGCGAGACAATGGCAACCTGGTTAATCTCGCCTTCGCTCAATTTCAACGCTCGTGCGTTCGTGCTCGTGCTGGCGAACGGCAACCGCGCGGGGGGAGAGAAGCCCTTTCCGGCGAGGTTTGTGGCAACCTGCACACCTCCACCGAGGCCGCCGCTCAGGACGATGTCCATAAAGTTGTCCGCATTCAGGTCAACTGCTGCGGCTGCAGGCATGCCCGAACTCCATGAATGAATCAGCAAGGGTTGGGTCTCCCAGTCGTTCTGAATGAGCGGCCGGTGCGACCACTTCAGATCGCCGTCCGAAAAGAGCGGTGCGGATTTCGGAGACTTTGCGGCAGCTTGCACCTCTGTCGCAGGGGCTTCACTGACCTCAACCATGGCGTTTGCGGGCACGTTCGTGACGACAGTCTCCTTCCCGCTCCGCCACCGGACCTTGACCTGCACCGTGTCGGTAAGAGACCCCACGGCGAACATCCGAGCGGGGTCATCACTCGAAAGGAATCTTGTTCCCACCTGCATTTCCTGGGCCTGCGTAGGGAAGGCAGGGGCAGTGACTTCAATGCGCGCGCCAATCCCACGGGTGTTGGGGCGCTCACCTTTCAAGCGCACCAGGAGGCGCGGCTTCAATGCTTCGTTCCGATAGACCAGCGCGGGAGCGTTCAAGCAGTTAACAACGGCATCCAGGTCACCGTCGTTGTCCAGATCCGCCAGCGCCATTCCGTGGGACACTTGCTTGGAATCGAAACCCCACGAAGCGCCTGTCTCCTGAAACCTGAGGCCGCGCAGGTTTTTGAATGCGTAATTGGGCGTTGCAAGCGGAGGAAACGTGCTCAGCACATGCCCGGTGCGCTGGCCGATCTTAGCACGAATTTCGGCATTGCGGGCGGTCGCGTCTAAATCTTGCGTGTCATAGGCATGGCCATTCGTCACGAGGATGTCCTCATAACCATCCAAATCGACATCGATGAAGACGGGGCACCACGCCCAATCGCTTGCGGCCAAATCGCTGTAGAAGGCGGTTTCAGCATACGTTCCATCGCCGCGGTTCCAATAAAGCATATTTCGGCGGACCTGCGGCCGATCCAGCGCGGCTTCCAAGGTTTCCGCCGCTGTGGGTGAAGCCGGGCTCATTTGGGTCATCCGCAGCTTGTGCTCGCGGCTGAGCATGTCCACGACCATAAAATCGTCGAAGCCATCGCGATCCAGGTCACCAAAATCCACCCCCATCGAAAAATGGCTGCTGATGCGGATAGCATGGCGGGCAATCGCCTGGAATTTACCCGCACCTTTGTTGATCCAAATCCGGTCAGGATTTTGGAAGTCATTGCAGACGTAAATGTCAGGAAGACCGTCCTGGTTCATGTCGCGAATGGCCACGCTGAGCCCCATGTCCCACAGCTCCTCCTTCAGCGCTTCGCCCGTTTCATTCAGGAAGGCGCCCGAGGTGAAAGGCAGTTGTCGGAAAGAGCCATTGCCATCGTTGACGTAATAACGGTCCGGTTCGCCATATTCGATAATCGTGCCATTGAGGATTTTTAGGCGATTGCGCATGCGGCCAACCACAACTTCGCGGCCTTGCTGCATCGTCACGGGAACTCGGCCACCGCTCCGTATTGTTTTAGCGCCGTAATTGGCGACGTACAGATCAAGATCCCCATCACCATCCATGTCCCCGAGCGCAACGGAACTCGCGCCGGTTTCGCCAGCGAATCCAGGCGGAACGCTCAGCGTGAATTTGCCTTTCCCATCGTTCAAGAAGAGCTTCGTTCCAACGTCTGTGAACGTGAGCACAAGGTCGAGATCATCATCGCCATCCAGATCCGCAAAAGCAGCCCCATGGGCAAATTGCCGTTCGAGAGCAACTCCAGCATCCGCGCTGATGTCTTTAAACCTCCAGCCGCCGAGGTTTTTGAAAAGGGAGGTGCGGCCCCCAATGTTCGCGAGGAATACGTCGCAGAAACCATCTCCATCCACATCACCTAAAGCGACCCCGGCGCCATTGAGCAGGTTATGGTTTGCTTCCTGGTCAGCCTGGCTTAGGAAATTTGTGAAGAGCAGACCAGTCTCTTTGCCGTCTGTAAGAGTGAAACCATCAGCTCGCGCTTGGCTGGGCGTGACAGTGGCGATTCGGTGCGCCGCGAACGGCTTCCATTCCACCGCCTCGGTGGAAGGTCGGCCGAGCTCAAGAACGATGAACAGAGCAGATGCGGAGGTGCGCAGCAGTGTCGGCCAAGGCATTCATGGCACCACTACAGCAGGATTATACAAAGAGCAAGAGACTTTGGCGGAACGCTGCTTAAGCAGCCAAAAGATCGTCAATTTTGGCGCTGATGTCTTGCTCACGCATCAATGATTCACCGACTAAAATTGCATTTGCGCCGCACGCAATCATTCGCTGCACATCGGCCCGCGTGTGGATCCCGCTTTCTGCAACAAGCAAAGGCTGCCGCGGCGACGCTGAAGCAAGCCGGCGTGCGAGGGTTTCAGTGGTCGCGATATCCACCTTGAAGGTTTTCAGGTCTCGATTATTGACGCCAATGATTGGAGCCTGAAGGCGGAGCGCGCGCTCCAACTCCTGTTGATCATGAACCTCGAGCAGCACACCGAGCCCAACGCTCTTCGCCAAGGCCATAAACTCTGCTATTTGATCATCGTTCAGGATGGCGGCAATCAACAGTATGGCATCTGCCCCCCATTCCACCGATTCCAAGATCTGGCGTTCGTGGATGATGAAGTCTTTCCGTAAAAGTGGGATGCGAACGGCGTCACGAATTTGCCGAAGATACTCGAGAGAGCCTTGGAAGAACTTTTCGTCTGTGAGCACCGAAAGGCATGAGGCGCCCGCATCCTCGTACTCCCGCGCCAGGGCGACGGGATCGAAGTCTTCTCGGATAACTCCTGCGGAAGGGGAGGCCTTCTTAACCTCAGCGATCAGAGCGATGCTGCCGCGCCGAGGATAACGAAGGTCCGTCTCGAATGGTCTGCGTGCGCCGTGGGCCTTGAGCGCCCAGCGCAAATGGTCCGGGGACACTGGCCGGGCCTGGAGACGGCTGACTTCCTGCCGCTTCTCCTCAACTATCTTTTCAAGAATGTTCATCCTTGTTGCGGGCAATTATGCAGGGGGTTCCGTGCGCGTAAAGGGTTGCCCGCTTTATTCCTCATCTTCATCGCGAGCGCCGCTCATTCGCTTCGCGGGGCAGCCCGCGCGCAACCAGGCGTTGACGAATTGATCCAGATCGCCATCCATCACTGCTTGCACGTCGCTTGTCTGCACACCTGTGCGCAGATCCTTGACCATGCGATATGGCTGAAAGACGTAGCTGCGAATTTGATTGCCCCAGGAAATACTGCCTTTTTCGCCGTAGAACCGCTCCATCTCGGCTTTTTGCGCATCAATGCGCATCGCGTAAATGCGGGAGAGAATCATCTTCATCGCGGTCGCGCGATTCTGGTGCTGTGAACGCTGGCTTTGAGAACTGACGACAATCCCTGTGGGAACGTGGGTGATGCGAACAGCGGTTTCAACTTTGTTGACGTTCTGTCCCCCCTTTCCGCCAGAGCGGAAGGTGTCCACCTGAAACTCATTCGGCGGGATGTCCAACTCAGGCGCTTCCTCGATTTCGGCGATCACATCCACGCTGCAAAAGCTCGTGTGGCGGCGCTGGTTCGAATCAAAAGGGGAGATGCGCACGAGGCGGTGAACCCCTCGTTCGGCTTTGGCGAACCCATAGGCGTTCTCACCCTCGATCCGCATAGTCACACTCTTGATTCCAGCCGTTTCGCCCTGGAGCGCGTCTTCAACCTCGATCGACCAGCCGCGCAGCTCGGCCCAACGCTGGTACATGCGCATCAGCATGCTCGCCCAATCGCAGGACTCGGTCCCGCCAGCGCCAGCATTAATCGTCAGAATGGCGTTGTTGCGGTCATGGGGGCCGGTCAGGAGAATTTGCAGCTCAAAGCCATCCAACTCTCTGGTGAAGGAGGTCAAATCCTTCGTCAAATCCTGCTCGATAACAGCCTGGGAAGCAGCGGGCTCAGCTTCGCCTAGTTCAAGCATGACTTTGAAGTCATCAATCCGGCGCTCCGCAGCGAGGATCGGCTCAATCCGTTTCCGGATTGAATTGGCTTCGTTGATGGTCCTTTGGGCCTGCTCCCGATTGTTCCAGAAGGAATCGGCGGCCATCTGAGCTTCCAGCTCTACCAGCTTCCGTTGCAAGCTGGCGACGTCAAAGAAACCTCCGTAATTGGGAGACCTTCTGCGCTTTCTCGTCCACCTGGCTGCGAATGACCTCAAACATAAGAGCGCAGGAATTTACGCGCCTTTGGCCATTTGCCTAGTGAAAACGAACGCGTTACTGGCGAAGCCGATAGAAGAAATTCGCAGCGCCGAGGGGTTCGGAGACGGTCCAATCTTTTCCCACCTGTTTGGGCGCGGTATTAACAGCTTCCCACACGCCAGAGGCGGGATTCGCGCTGCGCTCCAGAACTCCTTCACGCGAGTTCACTGGCCAAGAGATCATCAAGGATTGATTTAAGCCAGGCGCAATCTTCAGACGAGCGGGCGGAAGGCTGATCGCAGCATCGTGAATGGTCACTGCCGCGCGTTCTTGAGTAATGAGGCAGTTGAACCCGGGGTTCGACAGGACGATCTCCAACGTTTCAGCGCCTTCGCTCTCGCCATCAAGCGTGACAGGGATGGAGAAAGTTTTGAAACCTTCTCCAGCCCTGAAATTGATTGTCCCACCCATCGCTCCGAAATCCAGGCCTGCTTCAGCAGTGCCATCTTCGAGCGAAAATTCGCAGCTCGCGGGCTCACGAAATTCACCGGTCCGGACCAAAGTGACCACCAGGTTGGTTGCTGCCTCGCTGACTTCGTAATGGGCAGCGTCGAAAGCTATGAGCGCAGGGGTGCGGTAGGATGCAGATACGGCCGCTTGGGTGAGGGCCGCCACAGTCAGGAGGGCTAACAGTTGGCGCATAATATTTAGCTGCTTGGCTCAGGGCAGGCCGACGCAGCGATTCAACCTTATCCATCGCCAGTCCCCTCGCTATGGGGCAGCCGCCCGGAACCGAACATGGCATTCGTTGGTCCGCCGCCTAAGGGTTTCTCTGAGCGCAACTCCGTTTGACAAAAACAAAAACCGCGAACTTTCGTTCGCGGTGCGTCAGCTCAGATGAGCTGTTCGATTATTTGTCGAGATCCACGTCAGCGTCGATCTTCACGTCTTTGCCGGAGCGAGTCTCGATCTCAGAGCGGGATTCGCTGCGGGCAGGGGCGCCGACAGCAGTGTCAGCGTCGCGGTCAAGGTTCACGTCCGCGTTCACTTCGGCGTCATCCATGTCAACGTCCACATCGGCATCAGCGTCGCGGCGAGGAGCTGGGAAAATCCCAGCAAGCTTGCCGTCGCTCTTGTTGCTGTTGAACCACAGAACCCGGTTGTCACCCTTGCGGAATGGAATGCCAAGGATGCGGCCATCGCCCTTGCGAGTTTCAACGCCCAGCGTCTCGTTGTCTCCTTCTTCGGTCTTCACACCGAGGGTGCGGCCATCGTTAGGATCGGTCTTCAGATCGATGTCGTGGTCAGTCGAGATGTCAGCATCCAAACCTTTCTTATTGGTGTCGACATCAACGGAACCTTTAACTTCACGGTCGCTGTTGACTTCGCTGCGAGCAGCGCCGCCGACCGCGTCGCGATTGACGTCAACATCAGCATCTGCCTTCACCTCAATGCCGTCGTCGGTGTCCACATCGACCTTAGCCTCAGCTTTGTTGCCGCCGGGAGCTGGCACAACGCCCAGGATCTTGCCGTCACCCTTGTCGGTGCTCAGCCCAAGAACCTTGCCGTCGCCTTCCTGGGTTTTGATGCCGAGAGTTTCGCCATCGCCGGGAACAGTCTTTACGCCGAGGGTTTTGCCATCGTCTTTGTTAGTCTCAACGTCGGTCTTCACTTCCACCCCGTCGCCGGTATCCACGTCCAGCTTGGCGTCAGCTTTGGAATCACCTGCGTTGATGCTCCCTTTGGCTTCGCCCTGCGCGCCAGTTTCAGCGGAAGCAGCGGCGCCCACGCTTGTGTCTTCGTCAGTTTCCAGATCAGCAGTGACGTTCAAGTCACCTTCAGCAACGCCAACAGTTTTGGCGATCGTCTGGGCCTGAGTGAGGTGCTCGCGAAGGACTGGAAGAGTCTTCTCAACGAAGCTCTTCAGTTCAGCGTCCTTCACCTCAGTCTGAGCCTTCTCGAATTTCGCGACATCCTTCTTGTGATGCTTAACTGCATCGGTCATGAAGGCCTTGTCGAATTCGGCGCCCGTTTTGCCCTGGAGCTTGCTCATCTTCCCATGGGACTGGTCTTCCGCAGGGAGTTGAACGCCGCGTTTTTGGGCGATCTGTTTCAGCTCGGTATTGGCCTTGGTGTGATCCCGTTCGAGGCGCTGGGAAAATTCCTTCACCTGGGAATTTTGACCATGTTGCTGCCCCATTTTGGCCATATGGACTTCCATTTGGCCGCTCTTGGCCGCTTGCTTGATGAAAGCGGTGTCTTTGTCGTGGTCCTCAGCCTGGAGCGCAAAGCTCGCGCCGAGCGCTGCCACTGCTACGAGGCCTTGCCGCAGACAGCGCAAGGCCAGGGTCGGTTTTAAGTTTTCCATATACAATTGTCCTCTCACACCATCACCGTACGCTTGGAAGGGGGCTTCTCAAGGCCACCACCCCCTGAACCCGCGTTGAGTGCGGCCCTTAAGAATCCGTGCGGTGAATCAGGCCCCCGCGAACCCTCCACCCTGCCGCACGCGTCATGGTTCAGGCAGCTAGTTCTGAAAACGCTTGATCCCGAACAGGATACCCTCTACAGAATTGAAGCTCTCCGGGATGCGCAGCAGCGCGACGCGACATTATGCCCCTCAAAAAAAGCAAACGCTCGAACCGTGAAGGTATCCTTGGCGGTGGGAATTGGATCATTGACCAGGTCAAGATGATCGATGTGTTCCCTGGAGTGGAGCAGCTTGCGAACATCCGCTCCCAGGCTCAAGGGACAGGAGGCGCGCCTTACAACGTCTTGGTGGATCTCGCAAAATTGGGCGCTCCGTTTCCGCTCTATGCAGCGGGCCTCGTGGGAAAAGACCCCCTTGGGGAGGAGATCCTTCACGATTGCAAGCGGCGCAATATCGACACCCGGTGGCTCAAGGCGACTAGTGAAGCTCCGACCTCTTACACTGATGTGATGACGGAGTTGCGCAACGGGAGGCGCACATTCTTCCATAACCGCGGCGCAAACGCACTGTGGGACGGGGCAGGCCTAAACTTCTCCACCTGCAAGGCCCGGATCTTCCACCTCGGTTACCTGCTGCTGCTGGACGCAATGGACGCCGCGGACCGCACTTACGGCACACGAGCCGCTCGTGTGCTCGCCGAAGCGCAGGACGCGGGGTTGAAGACGAGCGTTGATGTTGTCAGCGAAGACAGTGATCGCTTCGCTAAGATCGTCAGCCCCGCGCTAAAGCATGTCGATTACTGCATCCTCAACGAAATTGAAGCAGGCAAAACGACGGGCTTCAAAATTCGCGGGCCAAAAGGTGAACTGGATACAGTTGCTCTTCGCCATGCAGCGGGCGCGCTCCTTCAAGCAGGAGTTCGTGACGTCGTCATCATTCATTTCCCCGAAGGGGGTTTCGCGCGCACGCGCAAAGGTGATGATTATTGGCAATCCTCACTGAACCTCCCCGCCAAGTACATCAAAGGAACCGCTGGGGCAGGGGATGCTTTCTGCGCAGGCGCGCTGTTTGGGTTGCACGAAGGTTGGGAGTTGCAGGATTGCCTGATGACCGCCGTGTGTGCGGCAGCCGCCTCATTGGCGCATCCAACCTGCACGGAAGGAATGATGCCGTTGGCGCAAACGCAGGCATTGGCGAAAAAATATCGCCCAAGACCGAAACCAGCGGGGCTGGATTAAGGGTGCGGTTTGGACGGAGTGGTGTCCGAGTTGAGCGAAGGGGCGGCCGGGGGCTTGTCGAAGGCCTGGCGAAAACGTTCGCGAAGGTTCTTTAAATCCGCACGCTCGCGGGCGATGCGCTCCCGCATGCGCTCCACCTCACGGATGGCTTCGTCTTTGCGTTCGTTTGCCATTTGCTGGCCGCACTCTGTGCTTCGGGGCTGACAATTGCAAGCACATCCATTCTGATCGAATCGGGTTGAGCAGTGGTTTAGCCGGGGCGTCCAAGCGCTGCTGCAGTCAGTTGGAGCAACCGCGCGGCTGTGAACGGCTTTTCCAGGATGTGCATGCCTGGGCGCGCAGTCCCCTCGGCTTCCACGGAGAAACCGGTGCACAAGATGGTTGGAAGCTCAGGTCGAGCTTCACGAATTATCGCCAGCATGCGAGTGCCATCGAGGAAGCGAAGCGAGCAATTGGCAATAACTAACGCTAGTTCGTGCTGCTGCTGGAAAAAGGCCGACAACCCGCTGGCGCCGTCATGGGCAACTTGCACACGGTAACCGGCGTCGCTGAGCACACGGGTCATCATCTCGGCCAGTGAGAGTTCATCCTCGACCACGAGGGCCAACTCGCCAGATCCCCCAAGGGGAGCCTGAAGGTCGTGAGGAGCTTCCAACTCCTTGACCCCATCGCAGGCCGGCAGCTCCAGGATGAATGTCGTTCCAACCCCTGGCGCGCTCGTGAAGCGGATCGCGCCCTGATGCTCCTTCACAATTTGCCTGACCAGCGGCAGCCCAAGGCCGGTGCCGCCCACTTCCGCCTTCGTGGTGAAGAACGGCTCGAAAAGGCGCCCCTGGGACTCTGGCGCGATGCCTGTGCCCGTGTCTTTAACGTGGATGACGGCCAATGCCTGGCCAGTGTCGGGGTTCGTTGCGCGGGTGGCTTTCAATGTAAGCAAGCCCCCACGAGGCATCGCATCCCGGGCATTGATGCACAAGTTCATCAAGGCCTGATGCAAGCGGGTGGCATCACCCATCACGGGCGGCAAATCAGCAGGGATGTCGTGCACAACCTTGATCGACTTCGGGAACACCTGTTGCAGAACCCTCAACAGATTGGGGGCGAGTTCAGCCAGCGACACCGGGCCAAAGGACTCCTTGCGCCCCCGGGCGAAGGTGACGATCTGGTTAACCAAATGGCTGCAATGCTCCGCGCTGTGCCGCATAATCTCCACCAACCGGCTCGTTTCACTCTCCCCCGCATTCGCGCCGAGAAGATCCAACCCGAGCAGGATGGGGGTGAGGGAACTGTTGACATCATGCGCCACTCCAGCCGCTAACGTCCCGATACATTCCATTCGTTGCGCTCGAACGAAGCTTTCCTCCAACTGTTTCTCCCCAGTGACGTCGGTTTCGCTGATCAGAGCCTTCATAGGAGATCCAGATTGCCCGCGCAGAAGGGTCCAGCGGCTCTGGAATATGCGGGACTCGCCCGCAACGGCGCGTTTCACCACACCTGACCATACTCCCTCCTTGCATACAGCTTCCCAAACGACGGCCACCGCCGGGTCAGATCCGGCAAAGATCTCGTGCAACGACCGGCCGACCATTGCCTCGCCTTTAGCCGTGTACGCGTTGACAGCCGCTGCGTTGGCAAAGGTGACGCACAGCTCAGGAGAGCACGCGAGGATGGCGTCGGAGGCATGCTGAAGCAGAAGAGATTGCTCCTCCAGGCGGCGTTTTGTGAGCAGTTCGTTTCTGCGAACTTGCGCGTCCGTAAGAGCGCGCTTGATCGCTGTTGCGAGGCGTCCAAGACGATCTTTGAGCACGTAATCAGATGCGCCCCGTTTTAGGCTCTCGACGGCCAATTCTTCGCCTATCATTCCGGAGACGAAGACGAACGGCAGCTCAGGCGCTTTTGCTTTGGCTATTTCAAGAGCGTCCAGCCCATTGAAGCCTGGGAGTGAAAAATCGCAGAGAATTAAATCAAATGATTCCCTTGCCAAGGCGTGGGAAAACGCCTGCCGGTCAGAAACCCGGTGAAAGTTCGCCACGACACCCCCATCTCGAAGCAACTTGGAAATGAGAAGCGCATCTTGCGGATTATCCTCGACATGCAGAATGCGAGGTTCTGACATTTCTTCACTCATAACGAGCAGACCCATTCGTCCCATCCGTAATACGAGCGGCTGAGGGCAAATCTTTCAGTTCTGGTGAAATAAAAATGAGAAAGAGGAAGTGAAGTGAAAGAAAACACCTCCAGGCATCGTAATACATGTGTGCACGCCAGTGCGGACATTCAGGCAGAGTTGATCCCAACTCGCCAAAGCTTGCTGGCCCGCCTTAGAGATTGGCGGGATGACGAGAGTTGGCGTGAGTTTTTCCAGACCTATTGGCGCCTGATCTATGCGGCGTCCATTAAGGCCGGCCTGACGCCTTCAGAAGCCGAGGAGGTCGTGCAGGAGACGGTCATCTCCGTTTCCAAGAGCATCGGGGCTTTCAAGTACGATCCGGCTCGCGGCGCTTTCAAAGCATGGTTGCTTCAGAAGACTCGGTGGCGCATCGCCGAGCAGTTTCGCAAGCGCGATCTTCCCTTGGGAGCAGGGCCCGGCAACGACTCCGAAATGATCCCCGATCCCGGCAAATGGATTCCGGAGGAGCAATCCACCGCCCTCGATCAACATTGGGATCAGGAGTGGGAGCATAACCTTTTTGAAGCTGCTCTCGAACGGCTGAAACGGCGGGTCGATGGCCGCCACTATCAAGCTTTTGATCTCTACGTGCTGCGCGAGTGGCCTGTGCGCAAAGTTGCAGATGCCGTCAAGTTGAGCAGTCCGCGAATCTATCTCATCAAGCACCGGCTCACTCACATGCTTAAGCAGGAGTTGGAAGGCTTAAAGCAGGAGCGCGGTGAATGAAATCGCGGCTTGGGGCGCAGCTGGACAATTTTTATCAACGCCTGCAAACCTGGGCGCGCACCCGAACCCCTGCACCCCTTTCCATTAAGCGCGCGATCTACACCCGCTTAGTGGCCGCACGACACGAAAACAAACATAGACATGGCCCCAAAGAAACAGACTAAAACGGCAAAAAAGGTCGCTAAAACCGAGAGCAAAGCACCCAAACTGAGCAAATCCAAAAAGGCTCGCATAAAGAAAGTTTCGAAAAAGGGGAATCGAACAAAGAAACCAATCGTCGCCCAAAATAGCCCTCAAGGCCCAAGGCGCACGGCGTTGAGAACACTGGCTGAACCTTCCCCGTCGTCTCACAGTCCTGGCAAATAGACCGTGAGGCGGCAACCGCTCCTTCTGCAATGCAACCTCTCGTTGGGCGACATCGTCGCTATGACGGCAGCAGTTCGGGATTTGCACCTTACATATCCTGCACGGTTCGCAACTGGGGTCAGCACTTCGTGCGCTGAGATCTGGGCGCATAATCCTCATGTTCAGAAACGGCCGCTGGCCGGGTCGCGAGCCATTCAGCTCGATTGCGATCTCATCAACCAGAGCAACAAGCGTCCTTATCATTACATCCATGCGTACCATCACTCGTTGAGCCGCCAAATAGGGATCGCATTGGCTCCGACTGCTTTTAAAGGGGACATTCACTTAAGCCCTCAAGAAAAGAGCTGGAATTCGCAAGTGCACGAACTCACCGGCCGTGACATTCCGTTCTGGATAATCTCTGCGGGAGGTAAATTTGATGTGACAATAAAATGGTGGAGCCACGAGCGTTATCAAACTGTCGTGGATCACTTTCGAGGAAAGATTCAGTTCGTGCAGGTGGGTGATTACGGCCACTGGCATCCTCGGCTCGAGGGCGCCATAGACCTTCGCGGGCAAACCTCAATACGCCAGCTGATCCGACTGGTGTATCACTCGCAAGGGATCTTGTGCGGAGTGACCGGGCTTATGCATCTTGCGGCGGCAGTTGAAACAAAGCCTGGCATGCCGCCCGTCCGCCCGTGCGTTGTCATCGCGGGGGCGAGGGAGCCTGCGCATTGGGAAGCTTACCCGCACCATCAGTTTCTCCAGAACGTTGGAGCGACGCCTTGTTCAGCACACGGCCCCTGTTGGAAGGCGCGCACAGTTCCCTTGGGCGATGGCTGGCTTCAAGATGAGAAGGATCATCTCTGTGAGAAGCTCGTTGGTGACCTTCCACGGTGCATGGATTTGGTCACTGTTCAGGATGTTGTGCGCGCTATCGAAGTATACTTTGCGGGGGGCGCGCTGGCAGGGCTAAAACCCGCGCACCAACGCGCTGCTCAAAAAGCGATAAATAAAACCGCAACGAACGATTACGATACACAGCCGCTGACACTATCCTCCGTGCGCCTTGCTTGCGAAGCAGCTCTCCGCAACACCCCGCCCTATGCCTCTGGACGCTTCAAAGGTCGCGGGATTGTGATTCCTGCTGGAGGAGCCAAATACCTTCCTGGCTGCTGGGCGCTGATTCGAATGCTCCGCTTTCATGGCTGCAATCTTCCTATCGAAGTTTGGCATTTAAATGAGGAGATCGATGAGCAATTTCAGAGGCTGCTCATCGAAGCCAACATCAAGGTCGTGAATGCCGAACTGCTCCCAGATGCTGGCAGCAGGCGCCGCTTAGGGGGCTGGGAGCTTAAGGCGCTTGCCTTGGTTCAATGCTCATTCGCTGAAGCGTTGCTCCTGGATGCCGACAATGTGCCGGTGCGGGATCCTTCTTACCTGTTCGATTCCGAGGAATATGCATCAACGGGCGCGGTGTTCTGGCCGGACCACACGCGTGATCCCCGTGCTGACCCACTCTGGAGAGCCGTAGGAATAGTGCGGCCCCGCTCCCCTGAAATTGAAAGCGGCCAGATTCTTGTGAACAAGCTTAGATGTTGGAAGGCGCTCTGTCTCGCGATGTGGATGAACGACCACTCCGATTTCTTTTACCAACACATTCTCGGCGACAAAGAAACATTTCATTTGGCTTTCGTGCGCACGCAGACAGCCTTTAGTCTGGTTCAGACTCCGGTACACCAACTGGAAAGCACGATGTGCCAGCACGACTTCCAAGGGAACCGTTTGTTCCAGCATCGCAACATGGACAAGTGGAACCTTCATCTTCTAAACAAACGAATCGAAGGGTTCGCATGGGAGGAGGAGTGCCGGGCTGCCATCCGCGGGTTGCAAAAACTCTGGGATGGGCGAACGAGCGCCGTTAAACGCGTGGGTGCAATTCGAAGGAGAACGTCTGCCTTGTGCGTGCATACAACCATTATTACTGCGCCGCCGCGCGCTGCGCTGGTGGGTGCGACTATCCGCAGCCTTCACGCTGCGGGGCAGCCGCTCGGACGATTGCACGTTTTCGAGGATTGCAGCAGAAGCAAGGATCGCCGCCTTCGTCAGACAGAAAATTCGCTGCGCGCGTTAAAACAATCACTAAGGCTGCGGAAACTCGATTACCTGCTGTTCCTCGAGGACGATGTTCTATTCAATCATCACTTTTGGCACAACCTGCACGCGTGGGCTGTCGCACAGCGTCGTGATGTCGCGCTCGGAAGCTTCTACAATCCAGGTGTGCGCCCCTTTGCTTTCGATGTTCGGCATCACGCCACGGTTGTTCACACGCGCGACATTTTTGGAAGCCAAGCGTTTTTGCTTCGAAGAGATGTCCTAGCCTACATAGTGAAGCATTGGGATGAGGTGGAAGGAATGCAGGACATTCGGATTTCGAGATTGGCTGGTCACGTCTCACCGCACGCTCATTATCACGCGCCGTCGCTGGTCCAGCACGTTGGGCGTGTCAGCCTTTGGGGTGGCACTTTTCATTCCGCGGGTGATTTCGATGCCAATTGGCGGGCATAAGCGAAAGGTCATTGCCCTTCCGCTCCTCTTTTCGTAAACCGATGCCTCCCCGAATTCGTTATGAGTTCAGCAGAAGGCAACGCTGCGAAGTTGAAAGTGCCGGAGCACGAACTGCTCCGGTTGGTGGGGCGTGGGAGCTATGGAGAGGTCTGGCTCGCCCGCACAACCCTCGGGCGCTTTCGTGCGGTGAAATTCGTTTTCCGCTCCCGCTTCGAGGATGATCGCCCCTATGACCGCGAGTATCAGGGGATCAAGAAGTTCGAGCCCATTTCGCGGTCGCACCCCGGCTTTGTTTCTATTCTGCAGATTGGTGCAAATCGCGAGGAAGGATATTTCTATTATGTGATGGAAGCGGCTGACGACCTTTCGAACGGCAGCGATCCAGCCACTTACATCCCACACACGCTTGCCTCGGAGCTGAAGGAAAGGCCGAGCAAAACAGTGCGCGAGGCCAGCCAGCTTGGGATTGATATCGGCCATGCTTTGGCAGCGCTGCACGATGCTAAACTCGTCCATCGCGACATCAAACCGTCTAACATTGTCTTCATTGATCGTCGTCCTCGGCTCGGAGACATCGGTTTGGTTA